>Ga0116158_10000355_pt1 | contig 46814 bp, 42 predicted proteins | sample AD_UKC052_MetaG_FD_89883 | JGI IMG/M metagenome (GOLD analysis project Ga0116158, IMG submission 89883) | Active sludge microbial communities of municipal wastewater-treating anaerobic digesters from USA - AD_UKC052_MetaG | ecosystem: Engineered > Bioreactor > Anaerobic > Digestate | place: USA... | reverse complement strand
CCTACATAGCCCGCTCGAATTGGCAAAGGATTCCATCCGCCAGCCAAGGCTGCACCCAATGCCAAAAACCCAAGTAACACTGAGAGAACACGCACCATAGAAGTAATCTTTGACGAACAATATGTAAAGTGTACATTACATTGAAGCTACACCGCGCCTGCTGTTTCCGCACGAACCAAGCCGCGTGTCGCAGGCCAAAGTCAGCCGTGACGCACGCCTCGACAAGCCTTCCGAGCGCCTATGCAGCGAACGCGGCTAGCGCGGTAGCGCAGAACGCTTGACGTTCCGCCGAACGCGGTGCGTGATCGGGGTGTTATTGTTTTTCGTGCTATTTGTGGCGCTTGGCCGAAAAAATACATTTAATATCAATAGGTTAGAAGTTGCCTGATTTTTAGGCTTTGTTGTTTTTGGTGTTATTTGTGGCGCTTGAGCCTGATCGCACGACCGGTTGTGAGGCCTTTCGCGCCTGGCTTAAATGCCGCGACAAGCCGTCGAACTGTTTACTCAATGCCTCCAATTGCCCTGTGGTGTTGGCTACCTTCTCCCTAAGTACGTCGCGCTCGGATCGCATCTGATTGGCGTCGGCGGTCGCCGACGCGTGGCCGGCAGCAGCACGGTCCAGTTTCGCATTGACCTCGGCCAACTGTGCCCGCAGCGTTTCCAGCTCAACAGACAGCTTGTCACCGCGCTGCGTCGCCTTGGTCGACTGATCTTCCGCTCGCCGCTGTGCCTCGCGCGCGTCACTGACTTGAAGCATCACGTGCTTTTGCACACCTTCGAGCCTTTCGGTGGTTCGCATTAATTCAGCCCGCAGCTCGGCCTCTTTGGCCGAAAGTTCAGTCCGCGCATCCGCGAGTTGTTGTGCATGATCGGATTTCAACGTTGACTCGTGCGCTTGTGCTTCAGCACGTGCGGACGCCGTTTCCCGCTCAGCAAGCACGGCGCGCTGGTCGGCCTCATGTTTCGCAACCCGGAGGGACTGGATTTCCGCACGCTGCAATCCTTCGCGTTCAGCCGATTGGCCTAACTGCGCCGATAGTTGTTCCGTACGAGCGCGCTGCTCCGCGAGGGCCACCTCAGTGGCTTCCACCCGTTTGACGGCAGTGGCGATCTCTGATTCGATTTCCTCGCGTCGTTGGTCGAACGCCTTTTCGCCATGCTCTATCGCGACCGCCCAGGTGGTCAGCATTGCGTTGGCAACCTCATCGGGAAGCGCCGCGCTCAGCGCATTGACCTTCGCCTGCTCATCCTTCCACAGTTTGAGCTCGTCATTGATCGTCGTACGGCTGCCCTGCTTGATCTCTGCGTAGATCAAGTCCACCGTGATCGCGTGTGCTCGGTGACCAGCAGACACCAATTTCACAGCCGCTGTCCGGGTACGCGCGCGCGTATCGCTGATACGACCCATCTGAACATCCTCTAATTGCCTTCAATTGCTACAGTATATTTGCGTATTACGTTATATACATAATGTTTATCATCTAATATTTACGATAACTCTCATTATCGAAATAGAATGACTTGTACCGTCGAATATCGCCGCTTCGAAATCACTGAGACCAGCAAAAGCAAAACCGAGCAGTGAAATGTCGCTTGCCCCGCCACCTGCACGATCTCCGTTGACTCGATTCAACGCTAACGAGTTACCAGCAACCGCAAAATTCGATGGCCGCGACGGTTCAAACCGGTCACGCACGGCAAACTGCCAGCTCACGGCGGCAAACGACATCGAAGCGGTGAGCGCCTGGCTTGCTGAATATGCGGATACGCCGCATACGCTGCGCAGCTACCGCAAGGAGGTCGAGCGCTTGCTGCTCTGGGCGACCCGATCTCGCGGCAAGGCGCTGTCGAGCCTCTCACGTGAAGACTTATTGGCGTACGAAGCCTTTCTGGGTGATCCAGGAGAAGAATGGCTGAACCGGGAGCTACCCCGTCACGGCAGCAACCGGCGGTTGTTTGAGCGCGCGTTGGCGCCGGGCAGCGTTCGTCACGCCATGGGCATCGTCTCCGGCTTATTTGAGTATCTGGTCGCGGCTGGATATTTGGCCGGGAATCCACTGGCGCTGCGCCGTCGGCGCAAGGCCGGACGCAAGCCTGCGAGCGTCGAACGCTACCTCGATCATGCGACGTGGGCGTTTGTGCTCGATTTTGTTGAGAACTGGCCGCGTGAAACGGTACGTGAAACGCAGCGCTATGAACGCGTGCGGTGGGTGCTGCGTCTTTTGTACGGCACCGGCTTGAGGGCATCGGAAGCAGCAAACGCCCGGGCGACCGACTTGCTATTTCGTCGCGGCAACTGGTGGCTGCGTGTGGTGGGCAAAGGCGACGTTGAGGGCGACGTGCCCGTTGGTGCGGATCTCATGCAGGCGTATGCGCGGTATCGGGTGTTTTGTGGGTTGCCAGCCGTGATTTCACACGAGGATGCGGACCCGTTGGTGATGTCAATCGCAGGGAACCATGAGCAGTGTTTGACATCGACCGCGATTTATTTGATCGTGAAGGATGTGTTTCAACGAGCGGCTACTGCGCTGGTTGCGAACGATTCAGCTGCAGCATCGGTACTGCGTCGGGCCTCGACACATTGGCTTCGCCATACCGCTGCTACACATCAAGCGGATGCTGGAACGGATCTTCGATTCATTCAAAAGAATCTTCGGCATGCGTCACTTGAAACCACGGCGTTGTACTTGCATGCCGAGGAGGATAGACGGCATCAGGCAACGACAATCCCGAAAACTGGGGAGAGGTAACCAGGTGAGCGTTCGGCACGACCCAATGATCAGGGGGATCAGTCCCGACTACTCATCATGTAGATGAAAAGCACGCTCTGCGGGCTTAGTTGCGCTAACCGTTTCGCGCGATGACTGTACAAAAGCGCTTCACCGTGTCGCCGGGCGCGGCGAACTCACTGAACTCCATCCGCTCAATCGTCCAGTTCTCGAATTCATCTCGCAATGCCATTGGAGCGAACAGGCAATGATCCGCCGGGTTGAACATGCCCATATAGGTCGTACCTTCCACCAGGACGTTGACCGCCGCGATGCCGCCCGGACGCACATGCGCTTTCAAGTCACCGAGAATTTTCGTAGCCCTTGCGCAGTTGAAGAACATCAGTAAGCCAATGGAAACGACGGCGTCATAGTGGTCCGCTAGCGGATAGTCACGCAGATCAGCGAGCGAAGGCGACACAGGCAGCCCTGTAGCTGAGGCACGTGAGCGGATGTGCTCAATCGCAGCAGGACTTGCGTCCAATGCCGTCACCTTACAGCCCTGGCGCGCAGCAGCGAACGACAGGTTGCCCATACCGCATCCGAAATCAAGCACTTCGCCCTTCAGGTAGGGCAGTGATAGTTCCTCGAACGAGTTCAGGGTTAGCGCGACGTCCTTCGGCTGCTGGCGAAACTGTTCGTCGAAGAACTTAATACTCACAGAGTCAGCCATGGTCTTTACCAGTCAAGGGGGGAGCCGAAACTCAGTGCTGATGCGCATGATGGGCGTCGGGTACATGCGGGTGGGAATGCGTTTGTGCTCGATGATAGTGCGGATGTGAATGTCGCCTACCGGGTATCAGGGGTTCGTCGTGCGTGTGATCGTGGTGATCGTCCCCTGCGCCATGCGAGTGGCTGTGCGTGTGTGACAACGCTTCGTGCTCATGCGGGTGTCCATGCTGCTCGGACAAGTGCAGCCAAACACCAACCGCCATTAGCGCTCCAGCCGCTACCAGTGACGCAGTAATCGGCTCTCCCAGTAACAGTACCGACAGCGTCGCTCCAAGAAACGGAGCCACGGCAAAGTAGGCTCCCGCACGCGCCGTGCCCAGATGACGCAACCCAATGATGAAAAGCACAAGACTCACACCGTAGCACGCAAACCCCAGCAGCGCTGCAGAGCCAACCGCAGAAGCGGGCGGGAGAGCCGCTCCCAGCGCCAGCGCGATCACAAGATTGGTCGTGCCCGCCACCAGCCCCTTGACCATGGCGATGAACGACGCGTCATTCAGCGCCACTTTGCGCGTGAAATTGTTGTCGAGCCCCCAGCCGAGGCAAGCTCCCACTATGGCCAACGCCGACAGCCAGTTGCCATCGCCGGTTTCACCGCAACCGAGCACAACGCCACCGGCTACGATGCAGACCAGCCCGAATGCGACACGCCGATCCACGTTCTCTTTGAACACAACCCATGCAATCACGGCCGTCAAAACCGCTTCGGCGTTGAGCAATAGCGACGCGCCAGATCCGGTCATCCCCCGTAAGCCGAACACGAGCAGTACGGGTGCGACGATACCGCCCAGCAGCACCGCGAGCAGCATCCAACACCAATCGGCGCGGCTAAGCGTCGGCGTCTTCGAGCGCATCACGATTCGCGCAACGTAGAGTCCGAGGCCAGAGCCCAGATACAAAAGCGCTGCCAGCAGCCAGGGTTCGATTTTGGTGAGCAGCAGCTTGGCCAGGGGTGTGCTGGCTCCAAATAACGCCGCCGCAAGCAGCGCGCTTGCAACACCGACTTGTCCAGTTCGATAACTGCGCATAACTTAATGCTCCGCGTGGCAGGCACAAGCCTCGCCGTGCGCTGCCGAAACCAATTCATGCAGGATGCCGCATTCCTTGGTTGAGTGAGGCTCGCTGCACTGACGACGCAACGCCGTGAGTTGTTTCTCCAATGCGCGCATACTCTTCAGACGGGCCTTGACGCGACCGATTTGCTGGTCCACGAGCACGTTGATGTCGCCACAATCCGACGCGGGACGATCCACAAAATTCAGCAAACGCGTGACGTCCGCCAGCGGCATATCGAGCGCCCGACAGTGACGGATGAACGCCAACCGTTCAAGGTGCGTCTTGCCATAGGTTCGGTAGCCATTGGCCTCACGCGCGGGAGGTGGCAATAACCCTGACTTCTCGTAATACCGGACGGTTTCTACATCTACGCCGGTGGATTCTGCAAGTTCGCCAATACGCATCGTTAGCCCTTTTAGTGACCGGTACTTTAAGCACAACCCGATTTTACGCTTGACTCTGTAGCGACTACAGAGTTTCTAATACGAAGATTCTGCTGCTAAATCGGCCTCAATATGTCCTCTGAAAAGATTCCTGCAACCCAGTCAACATGCACAAGTTCCGCGTGCTGTGACGCGCCTTCGCACGTCGCGTTGACGAATCCGTCGCCAGTCGTTGCTTCGCCGAAAAGCACGCTTTGGAGAATTTCTACGATGGACTGCGCATCCGAAGAGGGTGAAATTCGTCGCGCTCTGGAGCCGATTGCGGGCATTCGATCATTGTCGTTTCAGCTCGGTGCGCGAACACTTGCGATTGATGCCGACGCGGTCGCCTTGCAACCCGCGCTTGAGGCGATTCACAGGGCTGGCTTCTCGCCGCAGCCGATTGCCGACAACCCTCGCCGCTTCGACGCGGCGAGCGCGCCTAGCGACGAGTCGCATGAGGGACACGATCATCACGACCACGATCACAGCAGTGAATCGGGAAGTAGCTGGTCAGAAGTGACGCGATACGTCGCAGCACTCGCGTTTGCCGTCGCGGCAGAAGCGTTATCGTTTTTCGCGCCCGATGCCATGCCGTGGAAGATCGCCGGCATGGCGCTCGCCGCTGTTGCCATTGGGTTGGCCGGATTGTCTACGTACACCAAAGGATTTGCAGCGCTACGAAACGGACGCTTGAACATCAATGCCCTGATGACGGTGGCCGTCACCGGCGCGTTTTTGATCGGGCAATGGCCGGAAGCCGCAATGGTGATGGCGCTTTATGCCATTGCTGAATTGATCGAAGCGCGCGCAGTTGATCGCGCTCGCAACGCCATCAAAAGCTTGATGGCTCTGGCCCCGGAAGAGTCAGACGTTCAGCAGCCGGATGGCAGTTATGCACGCATGTTGTCGAACGCGGTGCCGCTTGCGGCGGTGGTGCGCGTTAAACCGGGTGAGCGGATTCCGCTGGACGGCGTGATCGTCAGCGGCAGCAGCGCTATCAATCAGGCACCCGTAACGGGCGAGAGCATCCCGGTCGACAAGCAACCGGGCGACGCGGTATTTGCGGGCACCATCAACGAAACGGCAACGCTTGAAATCACGATCACAGCGGTGGCGAGCAACAGCACGCTGGCCCGCATCATCCATGCGGTCGAGCAAGCGCAGGGCACGCGCGCGCCGACGCAGCGTTTTGTAGATCGCTTCGCGTCCATCTACACCCCGGTAGTGTTTGCGCTGGCGTTGGCGGTCGCGTTAATCGCGCCGTTTGCGCTCGGCTGGACATGGACATTCGCTGCCTACAAAGCGCTGGTGCTGCTGGTGATCGCCTGCCCGTGTGCGCTAGTGATTTCGACGCCTGTCACGGTGGTGAGCGGTCTCGCCGCAGCGGCTCGTCGTGGCATTTTGATCAAGGGCGGCACGTACTTGGAGGAAGCACGCAACCTCAAAGCCATCGCGCTCGACAAAACGGGCACGATCACCGAAGGCAAGCCAAAACTGGTGGCGTTTGAGCTGATTGATAACGCGCAGTCGCGTGAAGTGATATCGACGTTGGCGCAAAGTCTGGCGGCGCAATCCGATCATCCGGTTTCCAAGGCCATTGCCGCAGGCCTCGCGGAGTCCGCAACGGCAGCCGCGCAACTGGTGCAATCGTTCACCGCCATCGCTGGCCGAGGCGTGCAAGGCGAAATTGGCGGACAGAAATATGTGCTCGGCAACCATCGCCTTATCGAGGAGCGGGGACTGTGCAGCCCGGCCATCGAAGCAAAACTTGCCGAGCATGAGAATCAAGGTCGCACGGTGACGTTGCTTGCAACCGACCACGTTGTGCTCGCGCTAATCGCTGTGGCGGATACGATCAAACCGTCATCGCAGCAAGCTGTGGCTGAACTGATTGCGCTCGGGGTAACGCCCGTCATGCTGACTGGCGACAACGTGGCGACCGCGAAAACTGTGGCAGAACTTGCGGGCATCAGCGACGCACGGGGCAATTTGTTACCTGAGGACAAACTCAAAGCCATCGAGGATATGCAAGCGCGATACGGCCCGACCGCGATGAGCGGCGACGGCATCAACGACGCGCCAGCATTGGCCAAAGCGGACATCGGCTTCGCCATGGGCGGCGCTGGCACCGACACTGCGATGGAGGCCGCTGACATCGCGGTGATGAACGACGACCTGCGCCGCATCCCGGAAACCATTCGCCTGTCCAAGCGGACGCACAACATTCTCTGGCAAAACATCACGATCGCACTCGGTATCAAAGTGATATTCATGGGGCTCGCGTTGTTCGGCAACGCGACGATGTGGATGGCGGTGTTTGCTGATATGGGCGCAAGCTTGCTGGTTGTGTTCAACGGATTGCGACTATTGCGCCCCGTCAAACCGGTGGCAATGATGCATGTTGACGATAGCGCGAGATAGCGGGACAAAAGCCGCATTAAGAATTTGGAAAATGTAAGTCAAAAGTCGTGGGCCCTTCAGCATCGCTTTTAACGCCTACGTCGCCGCCGTGCGCACGCATGATCGAGCGCACGATAGCCAGCCCCAACCCAGTGCCGCCCGACTCGCGACTGCGATCTGCGTCAACTCTGTAAAAGCGCTCAAATATCTTCTCGGCATCTACTTTGGCAACACCAGCTCCCTCGTTGGTAATCGATAGCGTTGTGCCTTCCTCCGTGGATGCAATCTCCGCGTGAATGGTCGATCCGTGCCGTGCATGTCGCAGCGCATTGGAAAGCAGATTGGTGATCGCGCGTTGAACAAGAATGCGATTGCCGCGTATTTGCGCTGCGCCCGACACTTCAATGGCAAGCGCGCGCTCATCGGCAACAAGCGATAGAAACTCTGCGACGACGCGCATCTCCACGTCAAGGTGCAGCAACTCTCTGTCAGGCACTTCATGGCGCGTCTCGGATTGTGCAAGAAACAGCATGTCAGCTATCAAACGTGTCAAGCGTTCCAGTTCCTCGACGTTGCTTGCTAACGTGTCGCGAAGCGCCTCCGCGTCGCGCGCTCTCGATAGCGCCACCTGCGTTCGCCCTAGCAGGGTGGCAATCGGTGTGCGCATTTCGTGTGCAAGATCCGCTGAAAACTGTGTCAGCCTAGTCACACCCTCATCAATCCTGCCGAGCATGGCGTTAAATGACGTCGCTAGATCGCGCAGCTCTGAAGGTAACCCATCGATGTCGATTCGACCACTCAAAGACTGCGAGCTGACCGATCCAGCTACCGCAGCGAATCGGCGCAATGGCCGCAGCCCTGAACGAGTCGTTAACCATGCACCGGCCAAAGCCACCATTAACGCCAGTGGCAATCCTATCGTCACGGCTTTTGCGTAGTTGGACAGCAACCGTGCATCAGCTTTTCTGTCTTGCAGAATCGCTATTTGCGTCATCTCACCGCTGGCCAACCGAGCTTTGCCCATTGTCACGAGCAGCCGTTGGCCCGATGGGGCCGTCCACTCTCGCATCGCGCTCTCCGCGCTCAGACGCGAGGCAGTCAAATCTTTGAGCATCAACGCCGAAGCGTCACGCGCCAGCGGCGAAAAAGCGGCGATCACGTTGGAACCCGTCACGTCAAATACAGCGAGATGCAAGTCTTCGTGACCAATCAGCACGTCGTCTAGTCGGTGCCGCTCTGTAGAAAGCGTTGCCGAGGAGGAAATTTCAGAAAGGATGTGCTGCAGCAACGCTCGCTTGGCCTCAATATCCTCGATCGCTCGCCATTTAAGTTGATACGACAGAGCAACGTAACCCAGCACGCTGACCATCGCCATCACACTGAGTCCAAGGGTTGCCGCAGCCAACGCGATCCGGGCAGCCAATGAATGTCGCAATAAATGAAAACTCATGGCGCAGTAGTGCGTTGTTCGAGCACGTAGCCCACGCCACGTACTGTGTGGATAAGTTTTTCCGGGAAATCATCGTCGACCTTTGCGCGCAACCGTCGTATCGCTACCTCCACGACATTGGTGTCGGAATCGAAATTAATGTCCCAAACCAATGACGCGATTTGCGTGCGTGACAGAACCTGCCCCGCTCGCTGCATGAGCAAAGTCAACAACGCAAACTCTTTTGCCGAGAGATCAATCCGCTTGCCGGCACGAACAGCGCGGTGACGCACTGGATCGACTTCCATGTCTGCCAAGCGAAGCAGTGATTCAGCGGCGGCACCTCGATTGCTATTGCGCTTGAGCAACGCGCGGATACGCGCCAGCAACTCCGGAAACTGGAATGGCTTCACCAAGTAGTCATCGGCACCCAAATCAAAGCCGCGCACCTTGTCGTCGGTTTGTCCGCGTGCGGTGAGCAACAGCACTGGGGTCGCTTTGCTCGTTCGCAGTGCCGAGAGCACCGCGAAGCCATCGATACCGGGCAACATGATGTCCAACACAATCAAATCATGGTCGCCATTGGCCGCAGCATGCAGACCATCGGTGCCGTTGTGTGCCAACTCGACCACATAGCCGTTCTCGCTCAGCCCCTGCTTTAGGTACTCAGCGGCACGAAGCTCGTCCTCAATGATCAGTAGTTTCATGGCAGTGGTGAATCACATTTCTGTGTGCGCGATATTGCGGGCGCAAGTATCTCAGGCTTGATGTTGACTAAACATTACGAATTTGTAATCTCCGCGTCAGTAGGGCGTCGCTGCTCAAAACCTACATTTCATCTTGTGACGCAAGCGTTGTGTCACCGCGAAGCCAAAAGAAATGGCAACGCGATTTTTAAATCACAACGGAGTCTCAGTATGTCAACACGTAAAACCATCATCCTTGCATCCCTGCTTAGCGCCATGGCACTGCCAGCGTTCGCGAACAGCGGTACTACGACCCTTGGGAACGCCGGGTTTCAGTTTCACCCGATGCCAAGCACGGTAACACGCGCGCAAGTACAACAAGAATTGGCCGAATGGCGCAAGAACCCCGTGACAGCGGACGGATACCGCGACGTAGGTGGCGAGAAAGGGTTGGAGTATGTGGGTCATCGCTATGATTGGCGCGACGGTCGCTTCGTACACGCGGATTCCCTGCCACACGACACACCCAAACCCAGCCTTGCTATGACCGACCAGGAACGTTCGGCGCGGGACGCGATGTACAACACGGGTGGTTAGTCCAACCGACCGTAGGTGACCAAGTGCTGCCTCTCACCTGGTCTCAAGATCAAGTCAGTTGGGTGTAAGCAACTATCTGTGTCTTGAGACCAGCACGGTTGACGTACAGCTTCGTGATCTGTAAATCGCCTAGACGTTGCCTCTTCTTTCTTAGTTACACTTGTCACCATGCGACGTTTTATTGTTCTGCTGCTGCTGTGGATACTGCCGATCCAGTTTGGACTGGTTGGGACGATAGACGCGCTTGAATATTCACGTGTCGGACATTCTGAGTTCTCGCATTCGCACCCACATGCCGCGTCGACCGCCGACACTTCCGCGAATGCGGCTTTGGACAATGATGCAGATCCGTCTGTGCGATCACATGGAGAGTGCGGTGCCTGTCATTTTCATCATTCGCTAGCGTTCTTTGGTCAAAGCCATCGCGACGCTTCCCCGGTGGTCGCAAGCGATAAGCCTAGCGCCGATCACTGCCACAGTCCAAATGACTTCACGGGCCATCGGCCTGATCGCCCTCAGTGGCTCCTCCTCGCCTGATTCGGCGAGTCTGACCGCGCAACCCACTTAAGGTTTTCGTGTAGCTACCGCCTCGCCGAATTCGTCCTTTTTTGTTTCAACAATCAGGAGAATTCGATGCGCAATCCTGCGTTTCATTCGGTGTTATTAGCGCTTACCATCGCGGCTTTTTCAATAATTTCAGGGGCGACTGCGGCTCAGTCCGCATTGCCCGACTTTGGCTCCGGCAACGTGTCCGCCTACGCTCCGACGACAGAGCCTGCGGCAACGCTAACGCTAGCGGCAGCGATTCAGCTTGCGCTGGCCAACAATCCAGACATTGCCCTCGCGCGACGCGAATACGCGGCGACCGAAGGCGCGTTGATTCAAGGGCAAGCTCGCCCGAATCCTGAGCTTTCTTTCATGCAGGAGGATACGCGCAGCGCGACCCGAAGCAGCGCTTTGCAGATCAACTTGCCCATTGAAATGGGCGGCAAACGTCAAGCGCGTATTGATGCATCGCAGCGTGGGCGCGAACTCGCTGCTGCGGAGTTAATACAGCGGCAAAGTGAAGTACGCGCCGCCGTGATTGGCGCATTCTTTGACGTGCTCTCCGCGCAGGAGCGCATACGTCTGGCTCAAGAAACGCTCTCGCTCACCCAACGCGTCACTGACATCACGGGCAAGCGCGTGATCGCCGGAAAAATCTCCCCCGTCGAAGAGACCAAAGCGCGCGTAGCCGAGGCTCAGGTGAAGGTTGAACTGTCACAGGCGCAGGGTGATTTGCGTGTTTCACGACAAAAGCTGTCATCGTTATGGGGCAATGCAACGCCGCGCTTTGAGCGGGTGGATGGTGCGGTGGTTGATTTGCCGGAGATTCCTTCGGTTGCAACGCTCGATCGGCGCGTGGCTGTATCTCCCAGTCTGCGTCGCACCGAAGTTGAGCTTCAACGCCGGGTCGCACTGACCCGCGTTGAGCAAAGCAAACGCACGCCCGATCCCACGTTTAGTCTGGGCGTAAAGCGTGCGCCGGAGTCGACGAATCAAATCCTGTTGGGTGTGTCGGTGCCGCTACCGTTCTTTGATGGCAATCAGGGCAATCTGCTGGAGGCATTGCGGCGCGAGGATAAGGCGCGTGACGAGATCACGGCCAACCGGCTTCGGCTGCAAAGCGAAGTCCTGCAAGCGCGAGAACGTCTGTTGACTGCACGTGCCGAAGTGGAGGCTTTGCGCAGTGAGGTGCTGCCCGGCGCGTTGAGTGCCTATGAGGCGGCGGGTAAAGGCTTTGACGCGGGCAAATTCAGCTTTCTTGAAACGTTGGATGCGCAGCGCACCTTGATTCAAGCCAGAGTGCAATACCTGCGGGCCTTGGCGGAAACGCATCGCGCCGCGACCGAAATCGAACGCTTGCTGGGCGATACGTCCATCGAGCAAAAGCAATAGGAATTGATGATGGCAACGCAATTTATAAAATCGCTCATGAGCAATGGCAAGAAGCAGTTGATCGCGGTTCTAGTGATACTCGCGCTCGGGGTCGGCGCAGGCGCATATCTGCTACGAACCGAAAAACCCAAAGACGACGGCCATGGTCATGGCGGTGCGGCGCACACCGAGGCCAAAGCGGGTGAGCATAAAGACCACGCGGGCCATAGCGACGCCGAAGCCAAGGAAGGCGCGGCGACCAAAGGCCCCAAAGGCGGCAAGCTCTTCGTAGAGGCCGGGTATGGACTTGAGATGACGATTTTTGATACCGGTGTAGAGCCCGAGTTTCGTATCTATACCTACAAGGACGGCAAGCCCATCGCGCCGAACTTGAGCAAAGTGACAGCGACCATTGAGCGGCTGGGACGTAAGCCGCAAGAGTTTGCTTTTGCGCCAGAGCGGGACTACCTCAAAGCCAAAGGCACGGTCGAAGAACCGCATTCATTCACGGTGCAAATCCTGTCGCAATACGATGGCAAGCCGTATATCTTTGACTACGAGCAGATCGAAGCGCGCGTCACGCTGACCGAGGCGCAATTGAAGAGCAGCGGCGTGGAAGTGGCCGCTGTTGGGCCAGCGAGTATCAAATCGATGTTGCAGCTAACGGGCGAGATTGGTCTGAATCAAGATCGCTCGGTGCACGTCGTACCGCGTCTCACCGGTTTGGTGGAATCGGTATCGGTCAATGTGGGGGATCGCGTTCGTCGCGGTCAGGTGTTGGCCGTGGTCTCCAGCCAAACGCTCGCAGATCAACGCAGCGAGCTGCAAGCGACAGGCAAACGCCTAGCGATGGCGCGGGGAACCTTTGATCGAGAAAAGAAACTCTGGGAAGAGAAAATTTCTGCTCAGCAGGACTATTTGCAAGCGCAGCAAGCGTTGCAGGAAGCCGAAATTGCGGAACAGTTGGCGCGTCAGAAGCTCGCCTCGCTCGGCGCATTGACCTCCAGCGCCGGTCGTTTGACCAGCTATGAAATTCGCTCGCCAATCGACGGCGTGATCACCACAAAAAAAATATCGGTGGGCGAAGTGGTCAAGGACGATGCCAACATCTTTACCGTTGCGGACTTGTCCACCGTATGGGTTGATCTCAACATTTACGCCAAAGACCTGAACACGATCAAGACCGGACAAAAGGCCACCGTCAAGTCCACCGCGTTTGAAGCGAGTGCGGCGGGAACCGTCTCGTACGTCGGCGCGCTGATCGGCAACCAGACGCGTACCGCGCCTGCACGCATCGTGCTGCCCAATCCGAAAGGACTATGGCATCCGGGACTTCCAGTCGCGGTGGAGCTGGTGGCCGATGAAGTCACGGTTCCCATGGCTATTTCAGCAGACGCTCTACAAACCTTGCGCGATACGCCCGTCGTGTTCGGTCGTTACGGCGACAACTTCGAAGCCCGCCCGGTGGTCACCGGACGTAGCGACGGCAAGATGGTAGAGATCACGCAGGGTTTGGAAGTCGGCGAGAAATACGCAGCTCGCAACAGCTATGTGATCAAGGCAGACATTGGCAAAGCCAGTGCCAGCCATGCCCACTAAGCGAGGGTAGCTTTATGTTTGAGAAACTGATCCGCTTTTCTATTGAGCAGCGCTGGCTGGTGCTGCTGGCCGTGCTCGGCATGGCAGCACTCGGTGTTTACAACTACCAGCGCTTGCCGATTGATGCCGTGCCCGACATCACCAACGTGCAGGTGCAAATCAACACGTCTGTACCGGGCTATTCGCCGCTCGAATCCGAGCAGCGAATTACCTACCCGATTGAAACCGCCATGGCGGGATTGCCCAAACTCGCGGAAACACGCTCGTTGTCACGCTATGGCTTGTCTCAGGTCACCGTGATTTTTGAAGACGGCACTGATATCTTTTTTGCCCGCCAGTTGATTAACGAGCGTATTCAGGAGGCGAAAGAAAAACTACCGCCCGGCGTCGTGCCCGCACTCGGGCCTATCGCCACCGGTCTCGGCGAAATCTACATGTGGACGGTCGAGACGAAGGAAGGCGCGTTGAAGCCCGACGGCAAGCCGTACACGCCCACTGATCTGCGCGAGATTCAGGACTGGATCATCAAGCCGCAGCTCCGCAATGTGCCCGGCGTCACCGAAATCAACACCATTGGCGGCTTCGCCAAAGAATTTCAGGTGGCGCCATTTCCTGATCGCCTGATGGCGCAGGGACTGGCGCTCTCGGACTTGGTGAGTGCGCTGGAACGCAACAACGGCAACATGGGTGCCGGTTACATCGAGCGGCGCGGCGAGCAGTACCTCATCCGCGCACCCGGCCAGGTCGCAAGCCTCGAAGACATTGGCAATATCGTGATCAGTGCGCCACAGGGGGTGCCGATCAAGATCAAGGATGTTGCGGATGTCATGATCGGCAAAGAGCTGCGCACGGGTGCTGCCACCGAGAACGGGCGAGAAGTCGTGCTCGGCACCGTGTTCATGTTGCTGGGCGAGAACAGTCGCACAGTGTCGCAGGCGGTCGACAAAAAAATGCAGGAAATCCGCAAGTCACTACCCAAAGGCGTGATTGCACAAACAGTTTACGACCGCACGATTTTGATCGATAAAGCAATCGCAACGGTCAAGAAAAACCTGCTCGAAGGCGCTTTGCTGGTCATCGTGATTCTGTTTCTGTTCCTCGGCAACATTCGCGCGGCGATCATCACGGCGATGGTGATTCCCTTGTCGATGCTGTTCACGTTTACCGGCATGGTGAACAACAAGGTCAGCGCCAACCTCATGAGTTTGGGCGCGCTCGACTTCGGGATCATCATCGATGGCGCTGTCGTGATTGTCGAGAATTGCGTGCGACGGCTCGCTCATGCGCAAGCTCACTTTGGGCGCAAATTGACGCTCGCCGAACGCTTTCATGAAGTGTTCGTCGCGGCGAAAGAATCCCGGCGTCCGCTGATCTACGGTCAGTTGATCATCATGGTCGTGTACCTACCGATCTTCACCCTCACTGGTGTCGAAGGTCGCATGTTTCACCCAATGGCGTTCACCGTCGTGGCGGCGCTGATCGGGGCGATGATTCTGTCGGTCACCTTCATCCCTGCAGCCGTCGCGCTACTCATTGGCGACAAAGTGAACGAAAAAGAAAATCGGCTGATGCTATGGGCCAAAAGCGGCTATCGCCCATTGCTGAACTGGGCGCTATTGAACAAGCCGATAGTCCTAACGGTGGCCGTCGTTTCCGTCGTTCTCAGCGGCGTCATGGCAACGCGCATGGGCAGCGAATTCATCCCGAGTCTGAACGAGGGTGATATTGCGCTGCATGCACTGCGCATCCCTGGCACCAGCCTGACCCAAGCCGTCGAGATGCAAGCCGAGCTTGAGCGAACGGTGAAAGCGTTCCCCGAGGTCGACAGAATTTTTGCGAAGATCGGTACGGCAGAAGTCGCGACCGACCCGATGCCACCGAACGTTGCTGACAACTTCGTGATGCTTAAGCCGATCTCCGAGTGGCCCGATCCAAAACGTAGCAAGGCCGATTTGGTAGCCGCCATTCAAGCCGCCGTTGAAAAACTGCCCGGCAACAACTACGAGTTCACGCAGCCGATTCAAATGCGCTTCAACGAACTCATCTCTGGCGTTCGCAGCGATGTGGCCGTGAAGGTGTTTGGTGACGATATGGACATCATGAATCAGACTGCGGAGCAAATATCCAAAGTGATTGGCGGCATTGCCGGGGCCAAGGACGTCAAGGTTGAACAGACCACTGGTCTGCCGATGCTCACGGTGGGTATTGATCGGGCGAAGATTGCGCGACTCGGCCTCAACGTCAACGACGTACAAGACGCGCTATCGATTGCCGTGGGTGGTCGTGAGGCGGGACTGTTGTTTCAGGGGGATCGTCGTTTCGACGTGATCGTGCGCCTCCCTGAAACCCTACGTACCAATCTGGAATCGATCAAGCAAATCCCGATTCGGTTGCCGATGACCGAAGGAGCGCGCGTGGGCTATGTGCTGCTGGGCGATGTGGCGAAGTTCGACATCGCGCCCGGCCCCAACCAGATCAGCCGTGAGAACGGCAAACGCCGCGTAGTGGTCACAGCGAACGTGCGTGATCGCGACATCGGTTCGTTCGTCGCGGAGGCACAGACCGCGTTGGATCAGCAGGTGAAAGTGCCCACTGGATACTGGACGACCTGGGGCGGCACTTTCGAACAATTGCAATCGGCAAAAAAACGTCTCGAAATCGTAGTGCCGGTGGCGCTGCTCTTGGTGTTCGTCTTGCTATTCGCGATGTTTGGCAATGTGAAAGATGGTTTGCTGGTGTTTACCGGCATTCCGTTCGCACTTACGGGCGGCATCCTTGCGTTGTGGCTGCGCGACATTCCGCTTTCAATTTCTGCCGCGATTGGTTTCATCGCGCTGTGCGGGGTGGCGGTGCTCAACGGACTGGTGATGATTTCGTACATCCGCAGTTTGCGCGAGGAAGGCATGGGCCTCGATGAGGCGATCAACGAGGGTGCGCTGACGCGGCTGAGGCCCGTGCTCATGACCGCGTTGGTTGCGTCGCTCGGCTTCATCCCGATGGCGATTGCTACCGGCACAGGCGCAGAAGTTCAACGCCCTTTGGCGACGGTCGTCATTGGCGGCATCCTGTCGTCAACGCTGCTCACGCTGCTGGTGCTGCCGTTGTTGTATCGATTGGCTCATAAACCGGATGAATCAACGCTGGACGTCAGTGCTGATCCGCCACATCCCATCGCTACCACCGAAGTGAATGCGGTTAAACCATGAGCAACGAGCACGCCCACGCCATTCCGGTTAATCAAAACGAGCGCTCGCTGTGGTGGGCGCTGGGGCTGACCTCCAGCTTTTTGCTGGCGGAAGTGGTGGCGGGTATTCTGCTCAACAGTCTTGCGCTGTTGGCCGATGCAGCACATATGTTTACTGATGCTGCGGCGCTAGCCGTGGCGTTGGCAGCGGTACGCATCGCTCGCCGCCCTGCAGATGCGAAGCGCACTTATGGCTATCACCGTTTCGAGATTCTGGCCGCAGCTTTCAACGCGCTGCTGTTGTTCGGTGTGGCCATCTACATCCTCTACGAGGCGTATCAACGCTTCCGCAACCCGGTTGCGGTGGAGTCCACCGGGATGATGGTGGTTGCGGCCATCGGTCTCGTGGTCAATCTCATCAGCATGCGGATACTGTCTGGCGGTAAGGACAGTAGCCTGAACATGAAGGGGGCGTACCTTGAAGTGTGGAGCGACATGCTGGGCTCCATCGGCGTAATCGTCGCGGCACTGGTCATCAAATTCAGTGGCTGGACGTGGGTCGATGCTCTGGTTGCTGTTGGCATCGGCTTGTGGGTGTTACCGCGCACCTGGCTACTGCTGAAAGAGAGCATGAACATTCTGCTGGAGGGCGTGCCGGACGGTGTGGATGTGGCGGCAGTCGGCCAGTTGATAGTGAGCACGCCCGGCGTGGTGAGCGTGCATGACCTGCACATCTGGGCGCTCACCAGTGGAAAAAGCAGTTTGACCGCGCATGTGGTGCATGACCCGGCGGCATCGTCAGACGCGATTATCAACGCCCTCAAAGTCAATCTGGCTGACCGGTTCAACGTCTTTCACACCACGTTGCAGCTCGAAACGAAGCCCTGCGCACACACGGAGGATGGCTGCAACTTCATCGATCCGCGACCTCCAGCAATTACGACCGAGCACAGGGGCGCGGCGATGAGCGCGAGCCCATTGCGCGACCCCACCGCGCGTCTCTAACCAACAAACAACACGCTCAAGTTTTTAACCCGAAAGGAAACACCATGAAACAGAAATCCCCCTTTTTCGCTCTCGCCGTCACGCTCGGCCTAGTTGCCGCACCATACGTATTTGCAGCAGGTGGGCACGGAGACGATCACAAACCCAAGTTCGGCGGCATCGTGTCGGAAGGCAAAGCGTTCGACGCGGAACTGGTGGCCAAGCCGGATCTCATCACGGTCTATTTGAGTGACCATGGCAAGCCCATGTCTGCCAAGGGCGCGAAAGGCAAGATCACCCTGCTCAGCGGTACAGAAAAAGTAGAGGCCGATCTCACACCCGTCGGAGACTCGAAGCTTGAGGCAAAAGGTAAGTTCAATGTCGCTGCGGGCACCAAAGCGGTCGTTGTGATTACACCCGAAGGCAAATCGGCGAGCACTGTTCGCTTTACGATCAAGTAAGGATCGGATGCCCGTCACGCGCACGATGGCTGATTCGCTCGTGCAGTATCCAAGAAAGGGCGCAGCAGCTTATTAGGTTAGCCGCCCTTTGCTATTGGGCTAGAAGCACACAATCGACAAAGTCGACTTTCCAAATAATCGGCTCCGCGCATTTACAAAATAATGGACTCATCGTAAAGCTGTGTATGCCTGCACATGCGAACGAGTGCAACATAAATGGCCGCTCAAGCATCGCCATCGACGGCCAGACTGTTGCGTTCGCGGCAGCTGCAACGATCAATCTGTTGTTCTGTCCTGGTGGGAATTTAGCAAACCAAATTTGATCTCAGCTACACTCCAGATATAACTGCCATGAACGTTTCTCGCCAATTTCGTCGCGCCCTGTTGCTGCTTCTGAGTCTGACGCTCAGCATGCAGGCAATGGCTGTTGCGTCGTTTGGCGAATGCCATCGGGTCAAGGCACTTGCGGCCTTGGCGGCTACTGTTACGTCAACAACGCACACGCAGCACGGTGATGCATCCGCTCACCGCGATGCCGCGACCGGACATGACAAACATCAGTCCGCTGTAGCGCAGAACAATGACGCAGGTGATCTTCCTGCTCAGGACAATAATCGTATCAAATGTGCCGCCTGTGCTGGGTGTCATCTGTGCAGCGCTTTGCTCAGTGATGCAACGGTTGGTGCGGACGTTCCCGCTGCCGAATCAGCGTCGTTTCCTGAATCCGCAGTTCCTCGCGTACGCAATGTCGCGAACGGTCTAGAACGACCCCCACGAGCCTAGCCACACCGTTCCGGTTGTGATTGCCGCACCGCCGGAATAGTCGCTCGTCCACGCCGCCTCGCTGGCAGCGTGCCTTTCGATAAATCTGACTGTCTCCGAACTTCGGGCAGATCGTGTATTCGAGATTTCTTATGTTTTATTTTTGTCCCCGTGATGGGGGCGCGCGTCGTATGCGCTCCCCTGTCGCATTCAGCATCGGCGCGACGATGGTCTTTGCTGGCGTTGCATACGCCCAACATGATCACGCCATGCCCGTCGCACCCCAGACGCTCTCCGCGAGTGCAACAACGCCTAGCGCGTCGCCCATCGCCCTTGGCGCAGCCGTGCCACTGCGATTCGAGTCGGTGTTGTCGCGCTACAAGCCCATGACCGACCAAAAATTAGGGTCATGGCGCGAGGCCAACGACACCGTCACCCGAATTGGTGGCTGGCGTACCTACCTCAAAGAATCGCAAGCACCCGAGGTCACAGAATCATCCGTACCGGTCGCGCCGGCCAAACCGGCTGCCCCGCCCACGCCCAATCCCCACGCTGGCCATGGAGCCAAACCATGACGAGCAACTCGAAACAGACGCCTGCTGCGAGGGCATTCTGGGTACGGCCGACGCGGATAGCGCTGGCACTTGTCGCAATGGGCACACTGATTTTGGCGGGATGCGCCAGCGTCGACATCAAGCAGTCGATTGCGCGAGCCAATCAGGATGCAGTTAATCTCACGGACGGCAGACTCACGCTTGTCCAAACTGATCGTGAACGCGGTGAACTACAAAGTGCCGCCACTGCCATTCTCTCGAAACCATTGAGTGCTGATGATGCGGTGCGCCTAGCGCTCATCAATAGCCCCGCGATGCAGGCGATGCTGGCGCAAAGTTGGGCAGATGCCGCAAGTGCCGCCCAGTTTGGGCGTTTGCCGAATCCTGTCCTGACTTTGGAGCGATTGCGTTTGCCGCTCGAAACCGATATCGGTCGCATGCTCGCGTTCGGTTTGCTCGATGTGCTGACGCTGCCGCAGCGCAATCGTTCAGCAAACGCGCGGCTAGAGCAGGTGCAGCTGCAATTGACGAATGACGTGGTTGAAAAAGTCACGCAGGTGCGGCAGGTTTGGGTCGCAGCGCTCGCAGCCAAGCAGTCACTCACCTACGCGCAGCAGGTGAGCGACTCGGCGGAGGCCAGCGCCGAGCTTGCACGACGCATGCTCGCGGTCGGCAATTTCAACAAGTTGCAACGCGCACGGCAACAGGCGTTCTACGCCGATGCCGCTGCGCAGCTAGCCAATGCTTCCCATGCGGCGACGGCCAGTCGTGAGGCATTGGTTCGGGTGCTCGGGCTGACTGATGCGCAGGCGCTGCAGATGCAATTGCCTGATCGTCTGCCGGATATTCCCGCGAGTGCTCGAACTGCCGAGGACGTCAGCAGCGCTGCAAGTCGCGGGCGGCTGGACATCAAAATGGCGCAAGCTGCGGTGAACGCGACCGCCGTGGCACAGGGGCTCAATGCAATTACCAGTTTTACTGATATTGAACTCAGTGTAATTCGCAACACGAGCATCGAGCGCGCAGATGGTCATCGCACGAATGCGCGTGGTTTTGAGGTGGCCGTGAAGTTACCGATATTTGATTGGGGTGGCTTGCAACGCGATGCCATGAGCGCGCAAATGCTGGTTGCAGCAAGTCGACTAGATGCCACAGTGCGCGCAGCGGGTTCAAATCTGCGTGAGGCCTATTCGGCGTATCGAACGACCTACGACATAGCGAAGCACTATCGCGACGAAATCGTGCCGCTGCGTAAGTTGATCGCCGACGAAAACGTGCTTCGTTACAACGGCATGATCATCGGTGTGTTCGAGCTACTTGCGGATTCGCGCGATCAAATTTCGAGCGTGATCGCGGCGATCAATGCGCAGCAGCAGTTCTGGATGGCAGACGCAGCATTGCAGTCGTCAATTATGGGTAAACCGATGATGATGCAAAGCATGGGTGCCGCACCTGCGGCGGGTGGAGGCGGCGATGCTCCGCACTGATACGTTCATCTGTACGCGCGACTTGTCGCGACTAGCAGTCAATCATGCTGCAACGTGGGTCGCGGCAAGCCGCTCCTGCACAGCAGGCATCGTACACAACGACGCAAAATTTTCAGGAAGTAAAGTATGAGTTCACGTCGAGATTTTCTACGTTCAGCCGGTATGGCGAGCATCGCTGGCGGAGCCGTCGCTGCGGCTTCGGTCAGTCGTGTTGCGATGGCAGCACTCCCCGAACCGGTCATGCAAATGAAGCCCGACACCATGCCGCCATTGGTGCCCCAAAGTGGACGACCTTACAACCCGGTCGTCACACTCAACGGCTGGACGCTGCCATGGCGTATGAACCAAGGTGTGAAGGAGTTTCACCTCGTGGCCGAGCCGGTCGTCCGCGAAATGTGCGAAGGCTTCAAGGCGCATCTGTGGGGCTATAACGGTCAAAGCCCTGGGCCAACTATTGAGGTGGTCGAAGGGGATCGGGTGCGCATCTTCGTCACCAACAAACTCGGCGAGCTGACCAGTATCCATTGGCACGGCCAGCGCCTGCCCAACGGCATGGACGGCGTGACCGGGCTCAATCAGCCGGGAATCGCTCCCGGAAAGACGTTTGTCTATGAGTTCGTCGCGCGCCGCCCAGGCACCTTTATGTATCACCCGCACGCCGACGAAATGGTGCAGATGGCGATGGGCATGATGGGCTTCTGGATCACTCATCCGAAGGACAAGCATCCGTTGATTGATCCGGTGGATCGCGACTTTGTGTTTTTGCTCAATGCGTATGACGTGGATCCCGGCGCGTACACGCCGAAGATCATGACGATGCTCGACTTCAATCTGTGGAGTTGGAACAGTCGCATTTTTCCGGGCATTGATTCGCTCAACGTGCGTCTCAACGACAAGGTGCGTATCCGCATCGGCAATCTGACTATGACCAATCACCCGATCCATCTGCACGGACACGAGTTTCTGGTGACCGGCACCGATGGCGGGCCGACACCCAAGTCCAGCCGACAATATGAGGTCACCACCGACGTAGCGGTGGGGCAAATGCGTCAGATCGATTTTCTGGCCGATGAACCGGGCGACTGGGCGTTCCACTGCCACAAGAGCCATCATACGATGAACGCGATGGGCCACGACGTGCCGACATTGATTGGCGTCGATCATCGCGGCATCGCCAAGCAAATCACCAAACTGATCCCTGACTACATGGCCATGGGCGAGCGCGGCATGAAAGACATGACCGAAATGGACATGCCGCTGCCGGACAACACGGCGGCCATGATGACTGGCAAGGGGCCATTCGGCTCGGTTGGAATGGGCGGCATGTTTAGCACGGTCAAAGTGCGCAAAGATCAAAAGCCGGGCGACTACTCTGATCCTGGTTGGTACAAGCATCCACCGGGTGAAGTCGCCTACGAATGGACGGGCTCGCTGCCTGATCCAGCGCGATTCAAGGCAGAGGGCAAGGGCGCGATGCCAGTCGAACGCATGCCGGTCAAGCAGGTTGAGGTGCAGGTTCGTAAACCCAGCGCTGGCTCTGGCCAGCACAAGCAGCATTGATGAGCACGGCTGTGTCGTTACCCATTCTCGATAACCTCGGAGCCATGCCCGACCGCCAGCGAGCCTTGGTCAATTACCGCCACCTAGCGAACAACTACGACAGCACTTGCGTCCGAATCGAGGTGCTACGCCGCGATGCGGTGCGGGCGCTGGGTCTGGAAGCGGGTCAAACGGTATTCGACATTGCCTGTGGCACCGGCTCCACTTTGCCTCTTTTGGCCGAAGGAGTTGGCGCTAGCGGCAAAGTAGTGGGTGTTGAACTGAGCCCCGAAATGGCGGCACAGGCGCGTCGACACGCCGGTTCTGGCTCGAACGCCGCAGTGGTGCAAGTTGAATGCTGTGCCGTCGAAGATTTTCAGCCAACGGTACAAGCTGATGCGGTGCTGCTGTCGTATACGCACGACGTACTGCAATCGCCTGCCGCAATCGAGCGCTTGCTTGCCTTCAAAAAACCCAACGCTCGCTTCGTGCTGCTCGGAATGAAGACGCTGCCGTGGCTCTGGGGCTGGCCGGTTAACGCGTTCAATCTTTATCGCGCCCGTCGGTATCTGACCACGTACGCCAACATCGGGCGGCCTTGGGCCGCTCTCGAAGCGCGCGGTGCGAAGATAGAAATCATCCAGACCGCGCTGTGGGGTAGCGCCTACATAGCGACGGCTACCTTCAACACGTCCACAACGCTACACGTTCGTCCCACCCACTAATCATCGATTAACTTACGAAAGAAATTGTCATGAATAAAACAAGCCAAACCCTCTGCGCCGTGTTGTTTGCACTCGCCACCATTACGCAAGCTCACGCGCACGGCGACGAGGCGCACGCCAAAAAAGCAGGTCCGGTCAAGAAAGAGCAAAAGGAGTGGGGTATTGCGGGCGATGCGAAAGCGGTGAAACGGACCGTCACATTGTCCATGACCGACAACATGCGATTTACCCCCGCGTTGATCGAAGTCAAACAGGGCGAAACCATCAAGCTGGTCATGAAGAACGACGGCAAACAGATGCATGAGCTGGTCATAGGTAGCAAAAAGGAGCTTGATGAGCATGCAGCACTGATGATCAAGTTCCCCAACATGGAGCACGACGAGCCTTATATGGCGCATGTAGCTGCCGGAAAAACCGGCGAGATCATCTGGAACTTCAACAAGGCCGGTGAGTTCGATTTTGCCTGCCTGATTGCGGGTCACTATCAGGCGGGGATGGTCGGCAAGATCAAGGTCGTCAAAGGCGATGGCCATGCCCACAAGCACTAGCGTTCGTTCCATGCAGCGCCGAACCCTGTTGGTAGGTTTCATCGGTGTAGCGCTGGTGCCGGTGACGTCGTGGGCACATGATTTGCCGATCATCGAGGTCTGGAAGAGCCCGACCTGCGGGTGTTGCAATGACTGGATCACTCATTTGAGAGCCAACGGCTTTAGAGTGAAATCCTACGACACCAGCAACGCACCAAAGCGCACCGAATTGGGAATGCCGCCAAAGCTCGCGTCGTGTCACACCGCGAAGATCGACGACTATGTCATCGAGGGTCATGTTCCTGCGCGGGAAATTCAGCGGCTTCTCAAAGAGCGGCCGAAGGCGTTAGGCCTGAGCGTACCGGGTATGCCACTAGGCTCTCCCGGCATGGACGGTGCCGCTTTTGATCACAAGACCGAACCCTATAACGTGCTCCTTGTCCTCCAAGACGGAGCGACTCGCGTTTTTCAAGCGTACTGACACCACTCACATTAACTTTTGAAAGATCCTTCCCATGAAAACTACTACGAGAAACTCTATTGCGTATGCCGTGACTGCTGCAATGGCCACTGCGTTATCTGGCGCGGCGTCGGCTGACAGCAAAGGGCACGACCACCACAAGGCTGAACCCATGAAAGCCATGGCAGCGAACGATGCCGAGATGACCAACGCGGAAGTGCGCAAGGTCGATAAAGACGCAAAAAAAATTACACTTAAGCATGAAGCCATCAAGAGCCTGGACATGCCAGGAATGACCATGGTGTTTCAAGTGAAGGATGCCGCTTTGCTTGATAAAGCTCAGGCGGGTGACAAGATCAGGTTCAAAGTCATCAGCGAAGGTGGCGCGTATGTGGTCACCGATATCCAGCCAAACAAGTAATGCTTTGCTGATCCGTCGCTGGTCGGCTCAGCTCCCGTGGAGTGGCGTACTGTTAGCGCTACTTCTCGGCGCTACTACGCGCGATTGCATTTTGATCGCGAGCGCGGCAATGCTCGGCATCTACATCACGCGCACGCACCTAGAACACGATGAAGCGCGAGATTTATTCCGTTGCGCGATTCATTGCTGGGTAGTTGGCGGGGCGTCGCTACTGGTCGCACTTGCATTGGTGCTTTGGGTGAGCACAATGCACGCGGGCTTCTGGGGCGGCAATGAAATGGGTACGCCTTCGATGCTAGGCATACTCAGCTTTTGCATGTTGACCGTTGGCGTTACCTCTGCGAGGACGATGCGCACGTCCCGTCGCAAAACGGAGTGTGCGGGCTTCATTGCGTTTGGGTTTGCGATGGTACTGGCCGCTTTTGCAGCGCGCGCTTTCAACGCGAGCGGCCCCTGTGTTTTCGCGCTGAGTGTTGCCGCAGTCGTCGCGTTGTCAGGCTGGCAATTAGCACGCAAGATTGGCGCTGAGCTGGCCCGTTCAGCGGTACGGATTTAGGTCCGTTCGGATTATCATGCCGCACGAATTCAAAGCAATCCTGAATGCGCCACCTGAGCTCTTAGTCAGCCTAGCGCCACTGATGGCTGTGATGTTCGTGGTGATCATCTTGGGGGTGAGTTGGCTTGCATTCCGTAACCGCAAATTGCGTCTTGAGCGTCGCCACTACACGCCCAAAAAGCCTCGAAAGAAACGTTGATACTAGACGTCGGCGCTTTCGACATTCGCCAGGGTCGCAATGATCGGACAGGGAAGGCTCTTCTTCGTATGCTCGCACTGATCTACCAGATGACTGAGTACATTTCGCATGCGTTCAAGATCGGCGATTTTTGCGTTGATTTGGGTGAGTCGCGTGTTGGCGATACGTCGTATGGACAGGCGATCGGCACCATCTTCCAGTCTTAGCAGTTCGGCAATCTCAGCGAGCGTTAGCCCCAGTTCCTGCCCTCGTTTGATGAAGCGAATCCGTCCGACCAAATCAGCGGAATAGCGGCGATAAGCACCTTGTGCGACGGGTACTGGCAACAGCCCACGTTCCTGGTAGTACCGAATCGTCTCGACGCCCACTTCGGCGGCGCTCGCGAGGCGACCGATAGTTAGGGTGGCGGTGTTTGAAGCCGCTGCAAGAGTTTTCATAAAAGGCTTGACTCTGGGGTCGAGTACAGAGTTTACGCTTCGTTTGTCCTATCTAACGTTCATCGCATTCGTGCCAGAGAGGCCCTTATGAATCACTCCCACCAACCTCCCGTCACTCCCCCTGCTGAAAAGCAGCCAGGCGCATGCTGCGGAGGCGGCAGCGGAGTGACGACACCCGCCGCAACCTCTGTGATGCCTGCATCGGTCACGACCGCGCTCAAGGATCCCGTGTGCGGAATGAGCGTGACGGATCAATCGAAACACAGCCATGACCACGCAGGCAAGATGTTTTACTTTTGCAGTGCAGGTTGCAAAACCAAGTTTGCGGCTGATCCGGCCAAATATCTGACGGCGAAATCTGCTGCGCCCATGGTGACTGCGGCTTCCGTACCTGCGAGTTCAATTGCAGCGATGTACACCTGCCCCATGCATCCCGAGATACGTCAGGATCATCCCGGCACTTGCCCGAAATGCGGCATGGCGCTGGAGCCCGAGATGCCAAGCCTTGACGAGGACGACAACCCGGAGCTGGTGGATTTCACGCGACGGTTCTGGTGGACGCTACCGCTGACGGTGATCGTCACCGTGCTTGCCATGTTTGGCCATCAACTGGGATGGTTTGCCATGGCCACGCAAAGCTGGATTGAGCTGGTGCTGACGATCCCCGTTGTTTTGTGGGCCGGTTGGCCGTTCTTCGAGCGCGGCGCGCAGTCGATCAGCAATCGTAGTCCCAACATGTGGACGCTGATCTCTATCGGCACCGGAGCGGCGTTCGTCTACAGCGTGGTCGCAACCGTCGCGCCGAATGTGTTCCCCGCCGCGTTCCAGTCCATGGGGCGCGTCGCTGTGTATTTCGAAGCGGCAGCGGTAATCATTTCGCTCACTTTGCTCGGGCAGATTCTTGAACTGAAAGCGCGCTCGCAAACGTCTGCTGCGATTAAATCCCTGCTTGGACTTGCACCCAAAACAGCGCGCCGCATCAACGGCGACGGAACGGAAGAAGACATCCCGCTCAATCACGTTCACGTCGGCGACAAGCTGCGCGTCCGGCCGGGAGAAAAGCTGCCCGTAGACGGTGTGGTCGTCGATGGGGAAAGTCCGGTAGATGAATCGATGCTGACCGGTGAGCCCATTCCAGTGACCAAGCGCGTCGGCGACAGCGTCATCGGCGCGACGATGAACGGCTCGGGTGCGCTGATCATCGAGTCGCAGAAAGTGGGCGCGCAAACCATGCTCGCGCAAATCGTGCAGATGGTGGCGCAAGCACAGCGCTCGCGTGCGCCGATGCAACGTATGGCGGATTCGGTGGCATCGTACTTTGTCGTCACGGTCGTAGCCATCGCCGTCATCACGTTCTTCGTCTGGGGCTGGTTTGGCCCGGAGCCGAGTTGGGTCTACGGCCTGATCGCAGCGGTGTCGGTGCTGATCATCGCCTGCCCGTGCGCGCTGGGGCTTGCCACGCCCATGTCGATCATGGTCGCCACCGGTCGAGCTGCAACGCAGGGCGTGTTGTTTCGTGACGCTGCGGCTATCGAGAACTTCCGCAAGGTGGATACGCTGATCGTCGACAAAACGGGCACGTTGACCGAAGGCAAACCAACGTTTGATCGAGCGATTGCGTTGGGCGGTTACACCGAGTCCGAGATACTGCGTCTGGCAGCGAGCCTTGATCAGGGCAGCGAGCATCCGCTGGCCGAAGCTATCGTGCGTGCAGCGCGCGCGCAAGGTCTCAATTTGAGTCGTGTCGACACGTTTGAATCAAGCACGGGCATCGGCGTGCGCGGTGTGATCGATCAGCAATCGATGGCCCTCGGAAATACCGCGCTGATGCACGAGCTTGGCGTGATTGTCGAGAGCGTCACCGAGCAAGCCGAAGCGTTGCGACAACAAGGGGCCAGCGTGATGTATCTGGCCATAAAGCAAAAGCTCGCGGGGCTCATCGCGGTGTCCGATCCGGTCAAGGCGAGTACACCCGAGGCGCTTGCCACGCTTCGTGCCAGCGGCATTCGCGTGGTGATGGCCACGGGCGACGGCCTGACAACAGCGAAGGCGGTGGCAGCGAAATTGGGCATTGACGAGGTCTATGGCGAAGTCAAACCTGCTGACAAGCTCGCATTGGTCGAGCGCTTCCAGAAGACAGGCCGTGTGGTGGCCATGGCGGGGGACGGCATCAACGATGCACCTGCACTGGCCAAAGCTGACATTGGCATTGCCATGGGCACGGGCACCGACGTTGCCATGAACAGCGCCCAGGTGACACTGGTCAAGGGCGACTTGCGCGGCATTTCTGTAGCGCGAAAACTGTCTCAGGACACCATTACCAACATGAAGCAAAATCTGGGCTTCGCGTTTGTTTACAACGCACTGGGCGTGCCGCTCGCGGCAGGCGTGTTGTTTCCGTTGACCGGGTGGCTGCTGTCACCCATGATCGCGGCGCTTGCAATGAGTCTGAGTTCGGCGTCCGTGATCACCAATGCACTTCGACTAAGAGGAACAAAATGATGCTGCGACTACCTGCGGTTACACATATAGCAATGATCGGACTGAGCGCGCTGGTGCTTAGCGCCGCTTCACACGCTGAAATCATCGATGTGAAATGGGACACCGCCAACAAATTTGAGCGCACGCACGCCATCGCGCAGGGTAAATTCGTAGAAATTTGCGAGAACCTGTCCAAAGACGCTGTTGTGACCTGGCAGTTCAAAGCATCCACGCCGCTTAATTTCAACATCCACTTTCATCAAGGCAAAGACGTGTCGTTCCCCGAAAAGCAGGACGGCGTATCCGAGCGACAGGGAACCCTCGTGGCACCGAGCAAGGAAGACTATTGCTGGATGTGGACGAACAAGGGCGACGCGCCCTCAAGCATTCGCGTGTTGCTCACGAAAGCGACTGCCAAGTAGTGAGCGCTGCGGCGACACAACTACTGATTGAGCGCTGGCGACTCGATCCACACAGCACCTACAACACATGGTTTCTGTGGCCCGAGCGGCTGAAAAACTTTCGCTCTATCCGGCGCGGTATTGAGCTGGTCGTCGAGGAAATCAACGGCGGGAGCTTTGGCAATACCTATCGCGGCTCGTCGCTGGAGATCGCAGTCAAATCCATTGCCGAGCAGCGCCAGATGTTCAAAGGAGCAGATCATGCGTTTCTCTGGAAGCCCAAACTGCGTATCCCCGATATTTACGAGCATGCCGAAAACCAACGCGCGTTTGCCCGACTTCTGCATGCGTGCAATTGCTGTGACACGTTTGACGCGATGGCCGATGCCATACAGCGCATTGATGCATTGGGCATCAAAGGCTTGGGGCCAGCGGTGGCCAACCTGTTGTATTTCATCCATCCGACCCTCGTGCCGCCCTTCAATACGGCCATCGTCAACGGCTACAACTTGCTCACGGGTAGCAAAGTCAAACTCGGGCGTTGGGATCATTTTCTGACCATGCGTCAGGGAATCGTGCGAGTGAACGCGGATTACAGGGGGCTGCTGTCGAATGACTTCGGTGCGGTGGCAGGTCTGCTGTTTGACATCGGCAGCGGACGCTATGCGGCACCCCCTATCGGGGATGACGCATCCGCGAAAGCCCTATGGCAGGCGGAGTTGGACAAGGTTCGAGAGGAGTCAAGCGCCGCACTAAAGCGGTCTATCACCGATCAAGGCGAGGCGTTGTCGCACACAGACATGCAGGGCATGCTTCGCGATTTGGGTTTGTCGCTCGGCTTCGATGTGTGGATCGCAAGCAATGATCGCAATCGCAATTATCGCGGCAGCGAGCTATCGTGCAACTGCCTCGTCGCGTGGCCGCTTGTCGCGTCCGATTCGGTCAAACTCATTGACGTCGTCTGGTTCGAACGCGGCACGCCAACCGTCGCCGCAGCGTTTGAAGTGGAACATTCCACGTCCATCTATTCAGGCATCATGCGCATGCTAGACCTGATTCTCAGTCCGTCGGCGGTCACGAACGCTCCGATTTTCATCGTCGCTCCCAATGCTCGACGCGAGGAGGTTTTTACGCAGTGGCGACGCCCCGCATTTGCGCAAGTCTCTCATGTAGAAGTTCGCTATCTGCCGTACCAACAGCTCCACGAGCACACCAATGCTATCGTTCGTTTTGGGCAGGGGCTCAAACCGATGCTGGAGCTATCTGAACGGTTGTGACTGCGGGCTTCGTCATCGACGATAGTCGCAGGACTTAGCGCCTCCGATCTGAATCAGCTTTCTTGCTAAAACGCTTATAGCATGGGGGCTACAACGCAAAAGCGAGAAAACTCGACTTTGTACGCAAATCGCGCTTAGTCCCAGTGTAGGGGCCGTTGCAGTAAAAAGCTGTTTGCCAGGATTTTGAATTCCGGTCATTCTTGCGGCGTGCGGTGTGTTGCCATAAGAATGCACAGATTCCCGCTCGATGGCTCAGCGGAAGAGCCGTCGACGACGAACGTTTATTTAGCCTTTGCCAACCACTGATCGAACATCGCGATTTCTTTTTTCTGCGCGGAGATGATTTGTTTGGCCATCTTTTTCATCGCAGGTGACTTGCCGTCTTTCAGCTCCATTTGCGCCATATCAACGGCCTGTTGATGGTGGATTTTCATCATCAGCGCAAAGTCCTTGTCGGTGTTGCCGGTCATCGGCATCTTTTGCATGCTTTCCATCCCGGCCATCATGGACTTTCTCATGCTATCGGATCCCATCATCGCGTGGTGTACGTCAGCTGACGCCTCGGTTTTCATGGGCATCGCCATGGGCGCGGACTGCGCGTGGGCGACTGTGGTGAAGACTAACGTTGCCAGTGCGGCGACGCAAATGGTTCGTGTGTGGTTGGGTACAGTTTTCATGTGCTATTGGTGCCTTTTTCCGTAAAAATTATTAGGCTACGGCACGGCAAGCTGCGGCGCTTCGTTTGCAGGCATCAGCGCAACGCTTGCAGTGATCCATGGTGTGCGTCGCGCACTCGGCGGCACACGCGTCGCAAGCAGCAGCGCAGAGAGCACATATCGCTTTCATGTGCGGGCCATCACGCGCGCAGGAGGCCGCAGCTAGCGTGCAGATGTCTGCGCATTCCAGGTCAAGCACGATGCATCGAGCCATTGATTGTGGCGCGTCACCGGTAATGCAAGCAACGGCGCATTCACGGCACGCGGCCGCACACTCGTTGGCTGCATCCAGACACTCGGTTTGAGTTTTGGTAAACATGGCGAACTCCTAAGATTTGCCCAAACTTGGGAGACTCAGTATTGCGCGCACGTAGGCTGGATCCTGTAGGAGACTGCGCCGAAGTGGTGTGAGCGTTCGGCGGATTCAATCTCGAAGTGCAGCTTCAATTGGCGTGAATCGCAACTGAAAGGTAGTCCGTCCTTCCGGGCTACTAGCAGCGACAACCGTGCCGTCGTGCATTTCCATGATTGAGCGAACGATAGCGAGCCCAAGCCCGGTACCCCCCGAATCGCGGCTGCGATCGGCGTCGACGCGGTAGAACCGTTCAAATATGCGCGGCAAATCAGCGTTCGCAATAGGGCTACCCTCGTTGGCAACGGAGAGTGTCACACTGCTTTGAGATTGCTCAATGGTCACCACGATGGTCGTCATTGTTTGGGCATGACGAATAGCGTTGGACACCAGATTGGTGATGGCGCGCTGCACCAGCAGGCGGTTAGCGCTAACCGTAGCGTTGCCGATCACGGCGATTTTCACTTGCCGATCCTCAGCGATGTCCATCAAGAACTCCGCGACCAGATTGGCCTCCGCATCCAGATGCACCATCTCACGATCAAGCGAACGTTTGTCCTGTTCTGACTGCGCGAGAAAGAGCATGTCCGCGATCAAGCGTGTCAGGCGTTCCAGCTCCTCAACGTTACTTGCCAGGGTGTCGCGCAGCGCCTCGACATCTCGGGGCTGTAACAGCGTGACTTGGGTTCTGCCAAGCAGGGTGGCAATAGGTGTGCGCATCTCGTGCGCAAGATCACCTGAAAACTGCGTCAACCGCGTCACGCCTTCATCAATCCTGATCAGCATTGAGTTGAAGGACGTCGCGAGCTCATGTAGTTCAAACGGAATGCCCTCCACGTCAATCCGACCCGCCAACGACTTAGAGCTGATAGAGCGTGCCACCTCGGTGAAGCGACGCAACGGACGAAGTCCTGAACGAGCCGTGAGCCACGCGCCGACTACCGCAATCAACAACGCGATTGGCAACGCGATGGCTAACGCTCGCGCGTAACGAAGCAGCAATTTACTGTCCGCTTGCCGATCTTGCAGCAACGCAATTTGTGTAGTCTCACCATTGGCTAAACGTGCCGCGCCCATAGTCACGAGAAGGCGCTGCCCGGCTGGTGCCGTCCACTCGCGCATTGGGGCCTCAGCGGACAGGCGCGAGGCGGTCAGCGCTTCAAGCATCAACGGAGCTGCATCGAGTGCCAGCGGAGAATAGGTGGCAATGACTTTTGATCCGGTTGCGTCAAATACCGCAAGGTGCAAATCTTCGTGTCCAATCAGTAAGTCATCCAAACGATGACGATCTGCGATTAAGGTAGCGATTGACGGAACTTCGGAAAGAATGTGTTGCAACAGCGCGCGCTTCGCTTCAATGTCATCGGTCGCACGCAGCTTGAGCTCGCGCGAGAGCGCGACGTAGCCGAGCACACTAACCACCAACATCACCCCTAAACCCAGCGCCGCACCCGAAAGCGCAATGCGTCCAGCAAGGGTGCGCGCTGGCGATGAGGTGGCGATCACGCTGTCACGCGATGTTCGAGCACATAGCCGACGCCACGCACGGTATGAATCAATTTATCCGTAAAGTCGTCATCGACTTTGGCGCGCAAGCGGCGAATGGCCACCTCCACCACATTGGTATCGGAATCGAAGTTGATGTCCCATACAAGCGACGCGATTTGAGTGCGTGAAAGCACCTCCCCCGAGCGCTGCATCAGCAGCGTCAACAGCGCGAATTCCTTAGCGGTCAAATCAACTCTTTTGCCCATACGAATGGCTCGGTGGCGCACCGCGTCAACTTCCAGATCAGCGACACGCAACACCGGATCGCCTAGGGATACTTTGCCGCGTTTGAGCAGCGCACGGACTCGGGCCAGCAATTCCGGGAATTGAAAGGGCTTCACCAGATAGTCATCCGCGCCAAGCTCGAAGCCGCGCACCTTGTCGTTGGTTTGCCCCTTGGCGGTGAGCAGCAATACCGGAGTTGCTTTGCTGGTTCTGAGCGCAGACAGCACAGCGAAGCCATCAATGCCAGGCAGCATGATGTCCAGGATGACCAGATCATGGTCACCATTGGCCGCCGCATGCAAGCCATCGGTGCCGTTGTGTGCGATGTCCACCGAATAGCCGTTCTCGCTGAGGCCCTGCTTTAGGTATTCGGCGGCACGTACTTCATCTTCAATGATCAGGAGTTTCATAGGGCTGCTCTTTGTCAGAACTCAATGCGGCGGGTTTGCCGCTACAAGTATCTCAAGCAACGTGGCGGCTCAACATTACGAATTTGTAATGAGGGCGCAAGCGTCACGTCGTGGCTCGGACCCTACATTCTCTCCTGTGATGCAAACGATGTGTCACCCCCGGCAAACCTAAATTACCGGGCGAGTTTCTACCCAACCCTCATGGAGCTACATCATGTCAATCCGTAAATCAGTCATTCTCGTTTCTCTCGTAGGTACCATCGCACTTCCAGCGTTTGCCAGCAGTGGCACCACTAATGTAGGCGGCGAAGCCGGAGTACAGTTTCACGCCATGCCAAGCACGGTGACGCGTGCTCAAGTGCAAAAGGAGCTGGCCGAATGGCGCAAAAATCCGGTCACGGCAGACGGTTATCGCGACGTCGGTGGCGAAGCCGGATTCCGCATGGAACAACATCGTTATGACTTCCGCAACGGCAAATTTGTCCACGCCGACAGCCTCCCGCACAACACGCCCAAACCTAGCCTTGCAATGACGCCTGAAGAGCGCGCGCAATGGGAAGCAAGTAATCGCGCTGGTGGCTAAACAGCCCGTAACTGTTACTGACGCTCGGGGCAGCAAGAAAGTCGCGTCGGCAACTGCGCGTCACTTGTTGCCTGTGTCTAGTCGCCTTTGCACTTCACGACACTAACAACTCACACATCCTCCGGAAAGAAAATTTCATCATGACAATCCTCAAATGCCGCGCAGTCGCCGCTGTACTCATCGCCACAGGCGTTTGGGCCACCGGTGCTATCGCGCAGACAAGCGTTGATCAGAACAAACCGACCGCAGCAACCACAACGGCTGCTGCCGCCGCGATAGACATGTCTGACGGCGAGGTTCGCAAGATTGATAAAGACAACAAAAAGATCACCCTCAAGCACGGAGCTATCAAGAATCTAGATATGCCCGGCATGACCATGGTGTTTCAGGTCAAAGACGTGTCGCTACTCGACAAGCTGGAGGTGGGCGATAAAGTCAAGTTCAACGCCGAGAATCTCGCGGGCTCCATCGTCGTGAAAAGGCTGCAGATCACGAAGTAAAGTGATTGCTGACGGGGGGCGATGACCACAGGAGCAACAATTGGCGTTAGACGCTTGACCGTGCAGGTAGCTAAGGACTTTGAAGTGATGCGATCAGCGGGCAGGTGATCTTGCCGCGACCCGACGTGCAGTGTTTGATCAAGGTGGACAAGGTCGACTCGATATTGCACAAATCTGCCAGTCTCAGTCTCACGTCGGCGAGCTTGTGTTCCGCTATTTCGCGGGCTTCCGTACAATGCGTCCCGTCATCGAGTTGTAGTAGTTGCGCAACTTCATCTAGCTTAAACCCGATCCGTTGCGCTGATTTGATGAAGCGTACCCGGGACACATCCTTGCTGTCATACCGTCTGATACCTCCCAACGGACGGATAGGCTCGGTTAGCAAGCCTTTACGCTGATAGAAGCGAATCGTTTCGACGTTGACCTCGGCCGCTTTGGCCAATCCTGCAATAGTGAGCGCTTCCATGTTGACTCCGTACTTGGGTACGGAGCTTATGCTACTTGCATTGATCGGAACGTTAAAGAACTATGGATACCAAACAAACGTTGTGGGCGGGCGCATTGGCAGCGGTGGGCGCATCGCTATGCTGCGTTGGCCCTCTCCTGCTGGTAACGCTGGGTATCGGTGGCGCGTGGATGAGTAGTCTGACCCAGCTTGAACCCCTGCGGCCACTGTTCGTCGTTGCCACCGTGGGCTTATTGGCATGGGCATGGCACCGCCTCTATCGAACCCCGGAAACGTGTGAACCAGACGAGCTCTGCGCAGATGCAAACGTACAGCGCCGACAACGCCTCATTTTCTGGATAGCCGCGTGCGGCCTGCTCTTGTTGCTGGCTTTCCCCTGGTACGCGTTTCTGTTTTATTGAGCTTGAGTGATGAATATGAAATCCCTAACAATCACACTGATGTTGACAGTGACTCCCCCGGTGTTTGCGGCACAAAGGACCGTGACGCTCGACGTCACGGGTATGAACTGCGCCGCATGTCCCATTACTGTAAAGCGATCACTAACCAAAGTCGTTGGCGTCAGCCGTGCCGAAATCATTTACGACAAGCGGCAAGCTGATGTTACGTTCGACGACACACACACGACGCCCGACAAACTCATGCGGGCCACCTCGGACGCAGGTTATCCGTCGACCGTAAAGGGGCCTACCCAATGAGTCGCACCAGCGAAATAGTCCTCGAATCCACAGTGACGTGCCCCAACTGTACGCATCAAAAAACGGAGACCATGCCCACGGACGCGTGCCAGTGGTTCTACGAGTGCGCGGGATGCCACACGGTATTCAAACCCTTGCCAGGGGACTGTTGCGTATTCTGTTCCTACGGTTCGGTACCGTGCCCACCTATTCAAGAATCGGGCAGACACTCAGGCTGTTGTGGCTAAGTGCCACATCTCGCTCAGCGTGTGCTGTGCTGTGAAGGCAGGCAATTTGCGGTATCTCGATCCTGCATCAGGGACTGACCAACCGCAATAGTTCTTGCTTCTTCGTTAACGCCGCCGATTGCCCGGATGCAATTAACCAATCGCAATCTCCAAATCCCAATTGTCCAGACGTCCTGATGTCGGGACGGATCACGATGTCCGCAGACGCCAATTCACTTTCCTTTATGCGACTTCCGGCAATCATGAATGACTGAAAGAGCACGCCCAGCGCGGTGGTTACATCGGCGTGATCGGGCGGATAAGTCGCGTCCACTGCGATCACGATGTCCGCCCCCAAAGAGCGAGCCGCCAGGATCGGCAATGGACTACTGACCTGACCATCGACATAGACTCGACCGCCAATTTCTGGTGGTGCAAATAGCCCCGGAACCGAAGATGAGGCGCGAACTGCGAGCCCAGCGCTGCCGTGCGTGAACAACATGGTCTTACCAGACTGAAGGTCGGTAGCGGTAATCGCTAGTCGACGCGGCAGCGCCTCAATCGGGCGATGCGCTACGAGATCGTCCACGAATCGCTGTAGACGCTTGCCTCGAATCAGTCCCAGTTCGTTCGGGATTAGCGGCAGTCCGAAATTCGAAAATGCAATATCCATGAACAACGACTTATCGAAGCGCCTTGCGGCATCCTGAAGTTGATTGGCCGTCATGCCCGCCGCGTACCCCGCGCCCACGATGCTGCCCGCGCTCGTGCCAACAATCAGATCAGGCTCAATGCCCATTTGTTCAAGCACCCGGATCACGCCAATGTGCGCGAAGCCCCGCGCCGAGCCGCCCGAGAGGACCAGCGCGACCACGGGGCGTTTCGCGTCGAAGGCTCGAATCGCGCCGCCGCGTGGTTCCGGTAGTGGCGAGACGTCCGCCGTCTGGGTAGATGCGCAGCCGCCAATTTGAATGACCACTAACGCGGCTAACGTTAGCTGTGTGACGGATCGGCCTATCGCACGAATGACCCTGCGATTGCGTTGGAGCGACTTCATGCCGAAGCCTCCACCGTTGCCGTGGCTTCAGCAGTTCGTCGCGAAGCCCTAGTCCGCCGCATCAACAAATAAACCGCAGGCACGACAAACATCGAAAGCAGCGGTGCCGTGATCATGCCGCCCACCATCGGCGCTGCAATACGTTGCATCACCTCCGAGCCTGTACCGGTGCCCCACATAATCGGAAACAGGCCCGCCAGAATGACAGCAACCGTCATCGCCTTCGGACGCACGCGCAGCACAGCACCTTCGCGAATGGCGTCGAGCAAATCCTCATTGCTCGTCTTGCCCTGTGCGACGCGTTCGTCCCACGCGTGCTTGAGATACAGCAACATAATCACGCCAAACTCGGCCGACACGCCTGCAAGCGCAATGAAACCCACCGCACCGGCGACAGACAGGTTGTAGTCGAGCAGATAGAGCAACCAGATGCCACCAACCAGCGCGAACGGCAGGGTCGCCATGATCAGCACCGCTTCATCCATGCGCTTGAAGGTCAGGTACAGCAGCACCAGAATGATCAGCAAAGTGAACGGCACCACCACCTTGAGCTTGGCGGTCGCACGCTCCAGAAACTCGAATTGCCCTGACCACGACACCGAGTAGCCCGCTGGCAACACCACGCGCTCGGCAACCACCTTCTGCATGTCCTGCACCGCAGAGCGCAGGTCGCGCCCACGAATGTCGACATACACCCAGCCCGACAGCCGTGCGTTTTCGCTGCGCAGCATCGGCGGACCATCGGTGACGCGAATATCGGCCACGTCCGAGAGCACCAACCGTGCACCGCGTTCGCTGACAATCGGCAGCTTGCGAATCTTTTCCAGCGAATCGCGAATTTCGCGCGGATAACGCACGCTAATCGGGAAGCGTTGCAACCCCTCCACCGTCTCGCCAATGTTGTCGCCGCCGACGGCGGCAGTGATGACCGACTGCACGTCGGCGATGTTCATGCCGAAGCGTGCCGCGTCGTCACGACGAATGTTCACGTCGACATAGCGGCCCCCGGTGAGCCGCTCGGCCAGTGCGCTGCTGACACCGGGCACGTCCTTTAGCGCGCGCTCGATTTGACCCGTGATGCGGTCGATCACTGCGAGGTCGGTGCCCGCGACTTTGACCCCGACCGGGCTCTTGATACCGGTCGCCAGCATGTCAATGCGGTTGCGGATCGGCGGCACCCAGATATTGGCGAGGCCCGGCACCTTGACGATACGATCCAGCTCGTCGACCAGTTTGTCCTGTGTCATGCCGGGTCGCCATTGATCGCGCGGTTTGAACTGAATCGTCGTCTCAAACATCTCCATTGGCGCGGGATCGGTCGCAGTTTCTGCGCGGCCCGCTTTGCCGTACACACTGAGCACTTCGGGCACCGTCTTGATCAGGCGATCCGTCTGCTGCAACAGTTCTGCCGCTTTGCCCGCAGAAAGCCCCGGCAGCGCTGAGGGCATGTAGAGAATGTCACCCTCGTCCAGACGCGGCATGAACTCGCCACCGATGTGCTGCAACGGCCACAAGCTCAAGCCCAGAATCACCGCAGCAAGAGCCAGCGTGAGCTTCGGCCAAGCCAATACGTAGTTGAGCAGCGGTCGATAAATCGCGATCAGCAAGCGGTTCAGCGGATTGCTTTTTTCGTCAGGGATGCGACCGCGAATCAGGTAGCCCATCAGCACCGGGATGAGCGTGACCGAGAGCCCAGCGGCCGCTGCCATCGCGTAGGTTTTGGTGAAGGCGAGCGGCGCAAACAGTCGACCCTCCTGGGCCTCCAGCGTGAACACCGGCACGAACGACAGCGTGATGATGAGCAGCGAGAAGAACAGCGCCGGGCCGACCTCTGCGGCTGAATCGCCAATCACCCGCCATCGCGCCTCGCCGTCGAGCGTTTCACCCGGATGCGCATGGTTCCAATGCTCTAGGTGCTTGTGCGCGTTCTCGATCATCACCACCGCAGCATCCACCATTGCCCCAATCGCAATGGCGATGCCGCCGAGCGACATGATGTTGGCGTTGACGCCCTGATAGTGCATCACGATGAAGGCAGCCAGAATCCCGAGCGGCAGCGACACGATGGCGACAAACGCTGAGCGCAGATGAAACAGGAAGATGAAACACACCACGGCGACCACGAGAAACTCTTCGAGCAGCTTGAACCCCAAGTTCTCAACCGCGCGTTCGATCAGCCCGGAGCGGTCGTACACGGGCACGATCTCAACGCCCTTCGGCAGCCCCGCCTGCAACTCGCGCAGCTTTGCTTTGACGGCGGCGATGGTCTCCAGCGCGTTCTTGCCCGAGCGCATCACGATTACGCCGCCCGTCGCCTCACCTTCACCATCCAGCTCGCCAATGCCACGGCGCATTTCTGGGCCGACTTGCACGCGCCCCACGTCGCCGAGTCGCACGGATACGCCTGCGTCGTTGGTGGTTAAAGGCACTTTGCGAAAGTCGTCAAGCGATTGCAGATAGCCCGAAGCGCGCACCATGTATTCCGCCTCCCCCAGTTCAAGCACCGAGCCACCGGCCTCCTGATTGGCACGCTGGATCACGTTGACCACTTTGGTATGCGAGATACCGTACGCCGCGAGTTTGTCAGGATCGAGCACGATTTGGTACTGACGCACCATGCCGCCGACTGCGGCGACTTCAGCGACGTTCGGGACGGTCTTCAATTCGTATTTGAGAAACCAGTCCTGCAAGGCGCGCAGTTGCGACGCGTCATGGGTACCGGTACGATCCACCAGCGCGTACTGATAAATCCAGCCCACACCCGTCGCGTCCGGCCCGAGCGTTGCCTTGGCCGACGGCGGCAATCGCGACTGCACCTGATTGAGATATTCGAGCACACGGGATCGTGCCCAGTACAAGTCGGTGCCATCTTCAAACAACACGTAAACAAACGAGTCACCGAAGAACGAATAGCCGCGCACCGTCTTGGCACCGGGCACCGACAGCATGGTCGTGGTGAGCGGGTAGGTGATCTGATTCTCAACAATGCGTGGTGCCTGACCGGGAAACGTGGTGCGGATGATCACCTGTACGTCCGACAGGTCGGGCAGCGCGTCGAGCGGGGTTTTAAGCACCGAATAAACGCCCCATGCGCTGACCATCACTGTGGCCAGCAGCACCAGAAAGCGATTGACGATCGACCAGCGAATCAGCTTGGCAATCATGGCTTCGTTCCGGTTTTGGAGGCAGAGGCGGAGGGGACGGTCGGCGCGACTTTCGCTTCGGGGGCCATCGGTGTAATCACGGTGATTTGCGGTATCCCTTCTGCCGCTTCGTAAAACTCGAACGTCACCCGATCCCCTGCCTGCACATTGCGCGGCAATCCTTTTTCAGGTGGCTTGAAGTCCATGGTCATCGACGGCCACTTGATCGAGGGGATCGGGTCGTGCGACAGCGTGATGGCGTCGCGGGTAATCGCCTCTACCTTCGCTTCGCCTTGGTGCCGTTTTGCGGTGTTGGCTGCGCTTGGCTTCGGCGCGTCGTTGAGGCGTGCTTCAACACCTTTGAGGCTGGCTTCTGAATCAATCAGGAATTGCGACGACACGACCACGCGCTGACCGAGTTTCAGGCCGCGCTTGATCTCGGTCTGGTTGTCGCTTTCGATGCCTGCTTCAACCTCGACAGGACTGAACTTGCCGTTGTCTTCAGCCACCATCACCACCGTACGTTTGCCGGTTTGAATCACGGCTTCAGTCGGAATCAACAGCGATTTCTCGGCACGGTTGTCGGTTAGTTGCATGGTGACGAACATGCCGGGCACGAGCCGAGCGCCGGGATTGGCGAGTTCGAGCCGCGCTTTGATCGTGCGAGTAGCTGCGTTGACCTCGGGCAAGATCGCCTGCACCTTGCCTTCGAAGGTGGTGCCCGGAACGGCGGGGCTCTTGGCAGACACCTTGGTACCGGGGCGCAGCAACGCAGCCTGCGTCTCCGGCACCTCGGCATTGGCCCAAACGGTGCCCAAGCCATTGATGCGGAACAGCGTCGCACCGGACATTACCGTCATGCCTTCGCGTGCCAACAATTCGACCACCACGCCATTTTGCGGCGACGTCAAGGTGACGCGAGGTTGGATCGTGCCGGTCGTCTCCACGAGACGAATCTGCACGTCGCTCATGCCCACCTGTCGCATGCGCTGACGTGCGCCATCAACGAGCGACGCCAGATCAGTGCCCTGCATGCGACGCACCGAGAGAAACTCCTCCTGCGCTGCGATCCAGTCGGGCACGTAGAGGTCTGCCAGCGCCTGCCCCTTCGCCACGCGATCCAGCGTGGCGCGCACATGCAGCCGCTCGACGTAGCCCGTAGCCCGCGCCTGCACAATCACCTGATCGCGTTCGTTGTAGGCGATGCTGCCGACAGCGGATACTTGTGGCGAGAGAATGGCTTCAACGACCGAGGCCGTACGCACGCCGAGATTTTGTTGGATGCGCGAGCTGACCGTGATTTTGCTTTGATCGGCGTCTCCCTCGGTGTAAACCGGCAGCAGCATCATGTCCATGAAGGGTGACTTGGCGGGCTTGTCGAATTTGTTTCCCGGCACCATGGGGTCGTGGTAGTAAAGGATTTTTTTGCCGCTTTCGGGGTCGATGTCACCGGCTTTAATGCCTGCCGCAATGTGTCGTTTGGTGGCCGCTTCGCCCTGAGCGATGCTTTGCGGGCCGCTGTCTGCGCCGCTAGCAGCGGCTTCTGTCGTGCCACCCCCCATGCTCATGCCGCGTTGCATGCCGAACAGATACAGACCGTAGCTGGCTGCACCAGCGACTACGATTGCTACAACGAATAAAACTGTCGTCTTGCGTTTCATGGCGTGCTCCGTACAGTGGCAGCAACGGGAGCGTCGCTGTGTCCTTCGGGATTGAGGTAGTTGAGCTGTGCCCACAGGCGCGCGGTATCCATCGCCAGACGCAGACGCTCCATGCGGGCATCAATTTCGCCGCGCCGCGCTTCGAGTACTGTGGTCAAGCTGCCTGCGCCGCCGCGATACGCGGCCAGCGCCGCGCGAGTGCGCTCGCTGGCGAGGGGTATCAGCGAGTTGTCGTGCCGCGCCAGGCGCTCACGATTGCTTTGCCATTCGATGACCATGCCGCGGATGTCTGCGGCGTGTTCTCGTGTCATCTCTTCGGTCTGCGCGCGGGCCTGTTCAACCAGCGCCAACTTGGCGGCGAGTTCGCGATCCTGACGGTTTCTCTGATCCCATTGCAGCGGAACCGACAGGTTGATCGAAATCATGTTTGAGTACGCCGAACCGCGCTGACTGAACATCAACTCCGCACTCCAGTCGGCGCGCTTGTTGGTTTGAGCAATCACCACGTCGGCCTGTGCAACATCCTCCTGACGTTTGAGCACGGCGATTTGCGGGTGATGCGCGACCACGGTGTCGAGCTGTGTCAATTCCACGCCAGGCTTGTCCATCGCGGGCAAACGATCCAGCGACTGCGCTGCGGCCTCCCCAATCCATCGAGTGAGGCGTGTGTTGGCCGCAAGTACCTGTCGGTCTGCCTGCGCAATGCGATCTTCGATTTGCGCGACAGCGGAGCGGGCAGCAAATACATCCGCCTGTGACCCTTTGCCGGTGCGATAGACGGTATCGGCCGCTTCGATTTGCAGCTTGGCTTCGTCGCGCTGTTGAACGAGGACTTCGCGCATGCGTTCGCTGTAGTAGCGCTCAAGCCAGGCCATGGCCGTTTCGCGTTGCAGGTTGGCGACGGTGAGCGTTCGACCGGCGTCTGCGACTTGCGCTTCTCGCTCGTAGCGCGCGGCGCGCGCTTCTCGTTTGTCGTTGCGTGTGAATTCCTGCATCACGCCGACCGAACGCATGGTCATGAAATCACGCGACAGACTGAACCGATCCGAGCTGGTCACCGGTAGATTGTTGATGCCGAGTTTGAGCGTCGGATCGGGCAACTGTCCGGCGGATACTGCCATCTGGCGAGACGCAGTGGCTGCGCTGTCTTGTGCGAGCAGAAGCGAGGAGCGCATCTGCGCGAGCCTCAGTGCAGACTCCAGTGAAAGCGATTCGCTTGGTGCCGATTGCGCAAACGCGGTGCCCGACGAAACGGCGAACGAAAGAAGTAACGCGCAAATGGCAGACGTGGCAGCCTTGCCATGCGCAACACGATGAACGGGGTGAAACATAAAAATCCAGACAACAAGCGGTTAGGCGAGTGCGCTGCGCCGTGGCACGCCAATGCGTGCAAAACGTGCAAAGGGCGAGCGCGAAGAACGCGGCAAAACCACCGTTCAGGTGGTCAGCGCGAAGTCGTCGGGATTTCTAAATACGAAAGCAGCAGTGCAGGATGGCGTGCGGCGGGGGCAGCGCAGCGTGAAGAACGCTAGCGTCGGGTGTGTCGGAAACGGGTTCGACAGGTGTTTGCGTGCCCAGCCAATACAGTGTTGCGAACATGGCAGGCGGCAACATCGGTGAGTCGGCGTGATCCGCGCTTTGCTCGTGGTTGTGGCAGTGCGCGGAACAGAGGCTCGGGGCGGCAGGGTCTAGCCCTCCAGCCATCTGATCGCAATCAACAGGCATGGCCGTTGTGTACGCGGCCGCCACTGTTGCATCGACATTAAAGTTGGCCAAGCTAGGGCACGCGTAAGCGGCAACCGCCATCTGAGCAATCAAAATCGCTCCGATCAGGAGTTGACAGATAGAACCGCGAAGAGAGCTTCTCGTCAGCACAGGATGCTCGAATTTACTGGAGAACACAACGTGTGCATAGTTTAGCGGTTACAGCGCGTGAGCGGAAAGTTAGATGCTCCTTGGCCGGTTCTGCGGGGCAGTTCGCAAGCCTCACGTTCGTGTGTCGTTCCCGCACTGGCGCGTGGCTTCAGGCCACCAAGCGCTCTTGACGTTTCGCAGGACGCTGCACCAATGCATCGGCATACCGCCCAACCCCAAAAGAAAACGTCCCCCGAAAATTGATATGTCCAAAGCCCACGGGACCGGCACGGCGCAACCAAGCCTCATCGACGGATTGTCCCTGTTTGCGCCAACGATCAACCACCAGTTGCATACGCGAGGTGTTCCATGCCATCACTATGTTCGTCAGCAGCGCGTGACTTCCTGATATCGCTTTCATTTCGTCGGTGCGACGACCCCGATCATGTGCAATCTTGCCGTAGTAAATGGCGCGCTGCAATTGATGCACCGATTCACCCCGGTTGAGTAAGGTGTGAATCTCGCGCCGAAACTCTTTGTTCGCGAAGTAGTCGCACAAAAATAAGGTTCTCAGCAATCGACCGAGCTGATCAGTCGCCCGCTGCAAGGGGTCTCCCTGCGCAGCACTTCCCAATCGCTGAACAGCGACCGACGGACTCAGGCGACCGGTGCGAATTGATGCGATGAGGCGCAACATTTCATCCCAGTTTTTGGTGATGGCCTTCAGTGATACCCCCACAACCGTGACCCGCTCAATGCTGTCGGGCGGTTTTGTACCACTGGGCAAATGCAGTTTTCGTTCAAGCAAATTGCGCAATTGAGGACACAAATCGAATCCCAGCAATTTCGCGATACTCATCGTGGCGTTAGTGTATCCATGCGTATCGACCGCCAGCAACGAGAGCCGAACGCGATCGTCACCACCGTGGTTGTGTCGTTCGACGCCCTCGACTGCAGCACCGCCCTGGCGCTCGTTCAAGACGATCGGCTGATCGTAAATGACGCCATAGCGATCAAGGACATGCGTGTAGATGCCAGCGGCGAAGGTGCGCCGTCGTGGGTCGACACGTGTGTTATAGAGGTGTCTGGACGCGTCAAGCGCCATCATGTCGGCGGAGGCCTTGTCACCCCGTCCCCAGAGTTCTGCGATCGGGATTTTCTTCTGAAACTCGACTACACGGTCGTTGGCGCGGCGTAAGCGTCCATGCCCTTCTAGCGTGCGCATGGCTGCGGTGACTTGGCTCGGTTGGAGTTGCGGAATCATCGCCGCAACGCCTTTGGCGTCGTTTTCTGTCCCGTGCGCAATCATGCCGCCGTAGAGGGCGATGAGCTCCTCGACACTGGTGGCTTTTCTACCGAGCAGTGCTTCACTGAAATTGATGTCCGCATCAGCTTGCAGCAAAAGATCTGGAAGTTGCACAGGCCCAATCGCGCTGGAAATAGCGTCGCGCGTACGCCGGGCATCGGGCTCATCGGGCAATGCTTCCAGAGCGGGTAAATGCAGGTCGCCATGCTCGTCGATGTCGAGTTTGCCAAGTTCCTTGGCTTCTGCAACGCTCATGAGGCCAGCCTCGATATTGGCCAAAAGCGGTTTCAAAAATTCGTCCGCGCTCAGGGGCAACCCGAGAAGCCCGGCGAAATGCGCGCGGCCCCGATTCCATTGCTCTATTGGAATCAGCATTTGTTCGCGATCTTTGAAGCTGAAGCTGTGATCGATCCACAACCGCCCCGAGCGCAAGCCTTTTCTGACGGACAGCATGGTGCACGCTTCAAACGCGCGCATGGCGCGTGAGCGATCCGTGTCAGCTAGCAGCGGAAGCCATCGTCGATCAACGAATGAAGTGTCAAAGCCATCCGGAAGGTCATACGTTTTGCTTTCATGCAGTTGCCGTAGTGCTTGCAACTGTCTCAGTTGTCGATCCTGCTCGTGCCCACTGATTTGAAGTTCCGACAGTGCCTTCAGTAGGCTGCGCACACCTACCGGCTCTTCCACGAGCACTTGCCGGATCATTGATGCTTGGCTCGCTTCCGTCGCAGCGATGTCCTCCGAGACCATCGCGTCAATGGCATCAAGTTTCTGCTGAGCAGTCATATCGTCATCCCGGATGACTGACTTGATGCTGACCAGTTGTTCGCGATACTGCGAAGCCGATTTGATGCGAAGCGCCTGCGTCTTGTTGGCGGCCCGCCGCACCAAATCGCTGACGCGCCGAGATGCAACGTAGAGCGTGCTGTCGGTCAATTCCAGCAACGTCACTCTCAAGAAGCTCACAATCTCTAGCGACTGTGTATCGTCTTTGCGTCGCTTGGAGGCCGATGGTGGACGGGCTGCGAGCGCCTGTGCATATGCACGCTGCCGTGCAATCGTAATGCCGTCGAGTTTCCATTCGTGTGCGCCGAGCGATTTCAGATACGCAATTTTTACTGTAGCCTCGGTAAGGGTGGTTGGCCCGTGCCGACCTACAGGCGTCTTCAGCCATTCGAGTACGGTGGTATCTTCGTGCTGCGCAAACATCGCGCCCCGGCACTGATTCAGTTGCGCCAGAGGAACACCGGATTTAATTACCGCAAACGCGGCGTTCTCGATGCTTGCGTAGGAGTTGCGTGACCAATCGCGTAGCAGGCGATCAGCCGGTACGAGAAGTTTGCGATCATAGAGCCAGTTCATTGCTTGGTTGACGAGCTCGTCCACTGACGCCGCTTCCTTGGCAAACTCGGCGAGTGCTATTTGAAGTTCGGCACTCTGATCTGCGTCGGGCAAGTCAAGGTTGGCATGATTACGAGCCCACTTTTGGTGGTCGTAGAGGGTTTCACGGCGTGCATAGATGGAGCGAAGCGACGCGATGCTCGTGCTGTTTAGGTTGAGTTCAGCGGAGAGGTGACGAAGTAGATTTTTGGGAGCGGCAGCGAAGCGATCCAAGGGGCGACCCGCTGCGCGCAAGAAAACAAGCTGTAACGCGGGACCTAATCGCCGATCAGCCCGAAACCGATCGCGTATGGCGATCACGTCTGCCGGAAGCAGTCTGAAAAACTGCTCAACATCAAATTCCGACAAATGACGCGGCAGCTGCTCGGCTCCCACAAAACGTCGCTGGTAGGTGGACATGCTCAGCCTCTTGTCTGTCGACCTTGACGGCGGGGCATCCACCGTGGCGGGAAGCCCTATGCTACAGCCGCAAAATCCACAGTACGCGGGTATCGCTGACCATCGAAATCAACGACGAACGCAAATAAGTCCTGAAATCACGTCAAGAGTCGGGGCTAGAAGCCTTAGCTAGCGCTGTTCTCAACTCCAAGCGCCACAAATAGCACGAAAAACGAGATCACCCCT
>Ga0116158_10000348_pt1 | contig 47330 bp, 27 predicted proteins | sample AD_UKC052_MetaG_FD_89883 | JGI IMG/M metagenome (GOLD analysis project Ga0116158, IMG submission 89883) | Active sludge microbial communities of municipal wastewater-treating anaerobic digesters from USA - AD_UKC052_MetaG | ecosystem: Engineered > Bioreactor > Anaerobic > Digestate | place: USA... | reverse complement strand
CGACAACTACCGCAAGTTCAAGGAACTTTCTCAGGAATGGGTGACGCTCGCCATCGAACTGTGTAAACTCAGGCAGACTCAAGAGGACAAGGAATAGTCCGAGAACTCGGTACTCTCAAGTACCTCGCTGTGGTCGGTCTTTGACCAAGCCACGCGCACGACCGGGAGGTCTCCAGAAGCCGGAGTGCTTGACTTTCATGGAGGTTGATGCATTACGGTTGCCGTATGATGACAGCCCGCATCCATTCCATGATGGCCGGAGGTCATTACATCTCTATCATCTCCCAGCCACGGCACGGCTGAGTCATCCTGCGGCCTTTCAGGCCGCGTCCGCGGTCAATGGGCTTTCCGGATTGGACCACGGATGGCACCGGATGCGCGGATCCTCCCCGCGGTCACGGTCTCGACATACATGTTGATCTTACCGCGCGGATTGCATCACCATGGCGCGGGGATGGGCGAGAAAGCGGGGATGGTCCCGACTCCGCTCGAAGACTCGCTCGACTTGGTATAGTCCCCGTCTTTCCCAAAGGGAGGGGATCATGGCGCGCGCGGTTCGGTTCGAGCAGATGTCGCCGGGGGATCTCGATGAGGTACTTACCGAGGTGCCGGTAGCCTATGTGCCGTTGGGCACGCTCGAGTTCCACGGCTGGCACATGCCGCTGGGCTTCGACGCGCTCAAGGCGCACGCGATTTGCTGGCGGGCGGCGGTCGAGACGGGCGGCGTGGTGTTACCGCCGAACTTCCAGGGATTCGGCGGGGGCCACCGGGAGTTCCCAGGCTCGATCATGATCGACGAGGCGCCTTTCCGGCAGAATCTGCGCATCACGCTCGAACGCCTGCTGGCCATGGGATTCCGCGTCATCGTCTTGCTCACCGGCCACTATCCCGACGAGCAGGTGCGCGCCGTGAAGGCCCTGGCCGACGAGGTCATGGAGGCGCGTCCGGACGTCGTCGTCATCGCGTTGCCGGAGTACGAGGCCTATCCGAACGAGATCCGGGCCGATCACGCCGCCCAGTGGGAGACGTCGATTGCCCTGTACCTCATGCCGGAACTCGTCGACCTCGCGCGGCTCGACGCCCATAGCGATCCGCTCTACGGTATCGGCGGCGAGGATCCGCGCACGGCGGCCTCGGCGGAACTCGGCCAGGAGACGGTCGACACGATTGTCCGCGTGCTGGCGCGCGTCGTCCACGGCGCGCTGAGAAGCCTGCACTCCTCGCGGCGCGAACCGGAAGGAGAAGTTCGATGACGGCTGGACGCATATTGACCATGGTGGTGTTGAGTTTCCCGGCCGTGGCGGCCGCTGCCGACGCCATCGACGTAGGCAGCGGCAAGCAGCTCTTCTTCGATGACCGTTTCATCGCCGAGTCCGAGGACGGCCTACACTGGACGAAACCGAGTCTCGGCATCGTCGAGGTCAACTTCGACGACCTGACCTTCACGCTGCGCGAAAAGGAGTAGCCCATGACGAGAACAACCTGTTTGGAGCTGATGAGAGGATTTCGATTGGCGCTGGCCGTCCAAGTCGGCCTCATCGCATTCGTCGCGATTGCGGAACCCTACGAGTTGGGAGAAGATCGATTCCTCTTCCTGGACGAGTCCCTGCTTGATGGGGTCCAGGGCGCGGAGCTGCATGTGAACCCGCCCCGTTTCGACGCCCTGGTCCTCATCGCGGATCGACCGTGGGAAACCGGCGGCATTACGAGTTATGGAAACGTCTTCTGGGATCCTATCGCCGCCGAGTACCGGCTCTACTACGTTCCCGTCTGCTGGGAGGTGGATCCGGGATTCGGTCTCGCCTTGGCCACGTCCGACGACGGCGTGCACTGGGAAAAGCCCGAACTCAGCGTGGTCGAGTGGAAAGGCTCGACGGCGAACAACCTTGTGATCTGGGCACAGCGGGAGGGCACCGTACTCATCGACCCAAACGCCATACCCGAACGACGCTATGCCTTCCTCTCCAGCCACCCGGACCTCAAGACGAGGCTGTTTGTATCGCCGGACGGCATTCGCTTTACGATGGACGATGCGCTGATTTCCGATTGCCACTCCGACAGCCAGATCGCCTCGTTTTGGGACGCGGATGCCAGCCGCTACTTTCACTATCCGAGGGGCTCGCAGGACGGAAGGGCTGTCGCGTTTGTGACCTCCACTCGCATGGACGAGCCGTGGCCGGAAGAGCTGCCCGTCGTCATGGCGCACGACGATCAGGACCCGCCCGAGACGGACCTCTACACGAACGCCTGCGTCAAGTATCCCTTGGCGCGGAACGCCTATCTGGGCTTTCCCACGCCGTATTACCACTATAATGCCCCGCCCGAGCGCGCCTACCTCAATGCGCCGACGCTGGCCATCGGTGGCAAGACCAACGATGGCACCATCGAGACGCAATTGGCCACCAGCCGCGATGGCGCGCACTGGATCCGCTACCGAGTGCCCTACATCCCCCTTGGAAGCTACGACGGGCTGGACGTGAAGGTGGCCATGATGATCCCCGGTCTCCTCTGTCAGCAAGACAAGCTCTACCAATACTTTATGGGATATACATTCACTCATGGCGACACGCAAGTGCGCCACGGAAGCGGCGGCCGCGCCCTAGGCGGGGTCTTCCGAGTCGAGCAACGCACAGACGGATTCGTCTCGCTGGATTTCGACTACCAGGGAGGCTCGGCAACGACCGGGCCGTTCATCTTCAAGGGGTGTCGGCTGGTTATCAACCTGAACACATCGGCCAGCGGCGAGGCACGCGTCGCAATCCTGGATGGCCAGGGCGCGGAGTTCCCCGGCTTCAGCCTCGCCGAGGCCCGGTACATCAACGGTGATTACCTCGAAGCACCCGCAACATGGGGCGACGGCGTCTGCAATGTCGGTTCGCTTGCCGGCCAGCCGGTTCGTCTTCGTTTCGCGTGTCGCGGCACCAAGCTGTACTCGTTCCGCTTCGTCGCTGAGATATCGGAATAGCGCCCATGCCCCGGGCGGGCATGGCTTCTCTCGTCGGTCTCTACTCGGTTCAACGATGAGGCCGAAGAAGGTGAAAACGAAGAAAGGGCAAGCGTTTACGACTTTCCCCCGGCCACAAGCTCCTTGACAGACCGGCCATATGTCGACTATCATTCCAGATGAGATGAAGCTACTCTGGGGCACTGTGTCGCCGCGGAGCGGGAAGTGTGGCTACTGGCTTGATTTCCCCGTTTCCGAGGGGGTAGAGTACCTTTGGGAAAGCTGTGGAGGGCCGTTTGGGCACTGCGGTGAGTGTTGTCCTTATAAGCGGTTTCTAATGAAACGGAAGGAACGAGGACTCATGAGAAAAGCAAGAAGTATGGTATGGATGGCCTTGGCGGCGTTGCTGATGACGATCCCCAATGCCGCCGTGGCCTGGGCACCGAATTGCGACGAGTTCATCTACACCAATAGAGTGCCCGACGCCAACTATGGCCAGACCGGCGCCAAACGCTCGTTCTCGAACATGCTGGCCGCGCTCAACACGAATGCGCTGCTCCAGTTGGTGCGAGACAAGGCGCCCGAGTATGCCGCCTGGCTGAACTTCCATCCTTCAGTGATGGACATAAACGGCGGCTACCAGGAAGATCCCGAGTTCGCCATCTTCCCGAACGGGATGCTGGACGAGCGCGAGTTCTCGTTCATCCAGTACATCATCAATCACCCCGAATTGGACGTGATGGTCGACGACGGGGGTACGCCGCGCGAGCTCTACGATGTGGCGTACGAAGCGTGGTGTAACAATCTCACCCAGCTCTACCACGATATCTCGGGGCCGGAGGGCGATCCGTGGTGCCTCTTTTTCACGATGCTGCCCGGGCTCCAGTACGTTCTGGCCGGCATGGTGACTGTGGGCGACGACAACACCGCCGAAGTCCTTTTCGAACTCCTGGGCATGTTCGATCCCGACGATCCGGACATGGACCCTGAGATCAAGCAGTACATCGACATGCTGCTGCCCAACTTCCAGTTGCCCGTTCGCGCGAACTACATCCTGAAACCGCAGTTCTTCTCAATGAATGGTGACCCGGACGGCGACGGTTACACAAACTACGAGGAGTATGTCGCCTTCGGCTTCGAGGACGCCGGTTACTTTGCCGCCGCGCTGGATCCCACGATGAAGCCACCGCCCCGCAAGTGTCAGTACAACACCTCGTTGCAGAAACAGGCGGCCGACCTGATGAAGGCCTTGGTGGGCGAGAACGGATTGCCGCAGTCGGAGACGCTGTTGGACCATTTCTCGCTGTTCTCCTGGTCGACGTTGGACTTCGAGGACGGCGCCGCATGGATTACGTGGTGTGACGGCGGCGGATCGGGTGCGGAGCCTGCGCTGGGCGATGGGATCCCCGATTCGTGGCAGTTGGCGCTGCTGACCGAGGTGCTATGCCGCGAGTACGTCGACCCCGATGCCAAAGCGGCGTGGCAGACATACAGCGCCAACATATACGCGGCGTTCCAATCCAACGTCGCTGCGGTCGAAGCGGCCGTGGCCGCGCTTCCCGCCGGCGAAGCGAAAGACTTCTGGGATGCGAACGTCGACTTGTACGGGGAGTTCGTTGCCGCCGTGTGTGGCCTGAGCCAGAGCCTGCAGGATGCGTGGCTGAAACTCCTCAATCTCGAAGGTGCAGCCGTGGTCGTGTTTGAAGGCGGCACCGGAGTCGAGGTCTTCAGTGATGCGGGCGACCTCGATGACGACGGCGATTCGAACCTGGACGAGTACACCGCGGTCCTCGGATACGGTAGTGACCGCGACGGTTTCCTCCGTGCCGCCATGTACAACTCGCCGTTCTGGAGTGGTAATCCGGACCTTCCAGCGGCGGGCCTTCTCGGCCTGGGGTTGACGGCGTGTGCGTGCGCGTTGGGTGCTGCGGTGGTGATTCGCCGCAGGAAGTAGCCATCGCGCGGCACGTTGGGGTGTTCACCGGGCCGCCTCTCACGAAGAGGCGGCCCGGTTTTTCGATCTGGCCGTCCCGGCGGGTCGGCGCCCCGCGTTCGCATGGCGCAGACTCGGCACGAAGCGTGAGGGTTGGTCGGGAAATCCATTCCAACGGCGTGCGTTCCTTTCCCAAACCGGGTGATCGTGACGAGTTGCATGCAAGGCGTCCCGCGCTGAGACTCCTCGCGCTCGAGGATGGAACAGGTTGAATTTGCGGCTCCCTTTCGCGTATCATTAGGGGACGCGTGCCGGAGTGGTGGAATTGGCAGACACGCATGGTTCAGGACCATGTGCTCGCAAGGGCGTGGGGGTTCAAGTCCCTTCTCCGGCACCATTACTACGATGCCTAACGGCCGGGAACAGCAGTTCCCGGCCTTTCCGTTTCCTCTTGAGGCGCCGAAAGCGGCGGCCGAGGGTGGGATACGTCGGACGGGGAGCGGGCCTGCGAAACCAGCCGCGCGCCTCAGCGTGCCATGATCTCCTCAATCAGCGGCCGCAGTAGTCCCGCGTACAACTTGTTTCCCTCAGCACTGAAGTGGGGATCCAGCGCGAAGTAGAGCCCCGGCGTGTCACGGTGCTCACGAACGGCGTGTTCGACGGAACGGAACGGAACTCCAGCGCGATGGCAGACCAACTGGATCGTTCTATCCGGGACCTCGGAATCCAGGAGTTCCGGCGGGGTGTCATAGCCCAGTCTGCGGAGATTTCGATTCGCTTCGGCGTTGCAGTATGCGCCGTGCGGCACCGATACGACGAGGATCTTCGCTCCGTACATCCGAGCCAGGCGGCCGAGGCGTCTCACGGAAATCGTCATCTCGTCGAAGCTCTTCTGGAATCCCGGATAGTCCATGTTTGCGGCCCGAAGGAAGAAGTCGGGAACGCCAACGCTCCCACCGAGTGTCCACGGATTCAGGTCACCGCTGAAGAATGCCTTCTTGACCCCGTCCTCAAGTCCCTCGAACCGCTCACGCGCCTCGGGAGTCATGTTCTCATACACCTCAACGGCCACTTCCGCCCACCACGCGCCGTGCTGCTCGGCGGTCAACGGTTCGGATTCGGGCGCGGGATCGGTTCCGAACCCGTCGTACCACAGGGAACTCCCGTAGTCTCTCAGCCGCAGTAGGCCGGGCAGGAAGCGCTCGAGGGGAGACTCGGTGATGAGCTCATCGCACTGCATGAAATCCTCTCCCTGAAGAACCGCCACCAGGACGAGGTCGGGCTTGAGATTGGGGATGGCCACGGAAGCGATTTCCACGTACCGGCTAGGACTCGCGCCCGGCGCCCCGGCGTTGACGATCTCAACGTCGTGTCCGCGCGCCCCGAGCTCCTTCTCCAGCAGTTTGACCCATGTCTGCTCGAGTTCCACGCCCCAGCCGTAGGTGAATGAGTCGCCGAGCGCCAGAATTCGGTACCGTTCGCTTCTGCCGAGGGTCACCTCATGGTCGCGCAGACCAATTCCATTGGCGACTTCTTTGTACTTGAACGTCAGCGTGTCGAAATTCCGTTCCGCGTGGGGCCAGAAAACGAGTCCGTCTGAAGGAATGGGCGGGGGAGGAAGGAATCGCCCGAGAAGTCGATCCGCCACGAGAACGGCCAACACAACGAAAGCTAACGAGGCCAGCACCAACAGTCCGTTCGGAAGGGCGGCTTTGAGGTATCGCATTCGGTCTCTCCCGAGGTCGCAGACGTTCCGGCGGGCCCGGAAGGTGTTGACCGTGCCCTTGAGCATTTCTTCGTGTAGATATGATCCAAGAATCCTGGACTGAGATCAACCGGCGCAGCGCGTCGTGTTCCGGTTCCCGAATCAATACCGGCGGCGTCGGACCTTGTCTGTGGGCCGCGCCATTGACTCGTGGCGAAGCCGATGAACGACACGATTCCTCGCACCTGGCTTCGTGTTGATTCCCACGGGAATCCGTCCCCAATATGTCGCACTATGCCGCTTGACATGGACGCGCAGGAACCCTTACACTCTATCCATCTTTTCGAGTTTCGGTTGCAGGGCCTGAACCTCCGTGTGACAGACACAGGATCTGCGAGGATGTTGGTGAATCACTGGGCAGAACGTCTAAGAACGACAAGCGGCCTCCACAGCGCTCCTGCGCTGCGTATCGCGGGCTCTGTGCTCGATGCGCCTCGAGTACCCAGCGTCACGGTATGACCGTGACGAACATCCAATAACCGACTTCCCTTTTCCCGCCGTCTTCCCTTTGGCCGGATTGTAGACTTCAGTGAATCAGAGAAACGTTGAACGGTCGGAGTACCGGCCTTCCACTAGATGTGAGGAGCAACAATGAGCACGTTCGAGCGTGAATATCCCGAGAGCGCGACAGCGAATGCCCGCGAGCCGCGCGGCCATGGGTGGCCTCAGCAAGATCTGAACACGCCGCCACACCTTCGTGCAGGAGACCGGATGACCGGTGCAGAGATCATCATGCAAGTGCTTGTAGACGAGGGTGTCGACACTCTCTTCGGATACAGCGGCGGCGCCATATTGCCGGCCTACGATGCGCTGTACCGGCACAACGAATCGTGTCCGGAAGACGAGCGACTCCGTCTCGTTGTCGGTGCCAACGAGCAGGGCGCGGGATTCATGGCCGCGGGCTACGCGCGGGCCAGCGGCCGCGTTGGCGTTCTCATGGTCACCTCGGGTCCCGGCGCCACGAACTGCGTGACGCCCGTTCGTGACAGCATGGCGGATTCGGTGCCTATGGTGGTGATCTCCGGCCAGGTGGCCCGGGCCGCCATCGGCACCGACGCGTTTCAGGAGGCGCCCGTCTACAACATCATGGGTGCCTGTGCCAAACATGTCTTTCTGGTCGAGGACGAACAACAGGTCGAGGCTACGTTGCGCACGGCTTTTGCCATTGCCCGTAGCGGGCGTCCAGGGCCCGTGATCGTTGACGTGCCCAAAGATGTTCAGAACTACGAGGGCGTGTTTCGGGGGGGGGCATATCTCGAGTTCCGAGGATACGGGCAGCGCGTGCAGGAACTCATGACCGAGCTTGATCCTTCGGAAGCGGAGGCGTTCTATGCCCTCTTGGGGCAGTCGAAGCGGCCGTTACTCTACGTGGGCGGCGGCGTGGTTGCGGCCGGCGCGGCACCTGAGCTGCGCGAGTTCGCCAACCGGTTCAGCATTCCCGTCGTCAGTACGCTGATGGGGCTCGGCGGCTTCGATACGACCGACCCGCTTTCGCTGCGGATGCTGGGCATGCACGGCACGGCCTATGGCAACTATGCCGTGCTCGATTGCGACTTCCTTATCGCGGTGGGCGCCCGTTTCGACGACCGGGTCGTGGGCAACGTGGCCAAGTTCGCCCCCGGCGCCAAGATCGCCCATTTCGACATTGATCCCGCCGAGATTGGCAAGGTCAAGACCGTGGCCTGGTCTCATGTTGGCGATGCCAAGGTCGCCCTTGGGCAGCTACTGGATGCCGCCGATGCAGCGTTCAAGCCCGACTTTGGGCCCTGGGTGAGGCGGTGTGCCAAGCTCAAGCGGGCGCATCGACTGCGGTATGCCACAAAGAAGGCGGAGATTCAGCCGGAGTTCGTCATCGACACGCTCAACCAACTGACGCGCGGCGACGCGGTTGTCTGCACCGGCGTGGGACAGCATCAGATGTTTTCCGCGTTGTACTTTGACTTCCGCGAGCCTCGCACGTTCCTCACGTCGGGCTGTATGGGCACGATGGGATTCGGCTTACCCAGCGCCATCGGGGCGCAGTTGGCGTGTCCGGATCGCCTCGTAATCGACGTGGACGGCGACGGCAGCATGCGGATGAACATCGGCGAGCTCGAAACCGCCGTCACCTACGGCGTGCCCATCAAGGTCCTCCTGCTCAACAACCGCGCCGACGGCATGGTTTGGCAGTGGCAGGACATCTACTACGGTCGACGTTTCTCGGGCACCGACAAGACGGCCCGGACCAAGGATTTCGTCAAGGAGGCCCAGGCCAACGGCTTCCAGTTCGCACGGCGTGTCACGAGCAAGGCCCAGGTTCGCCGTGCATTGAAGAACTGGCTGGCCTTTGATGGGCCCGCCTTCCTGGAAGTGATGACTGACCGGGACGCGTACGTCTATCCGATGGTGGGTCCGGGCCTCGGATACCAGGACATGGATCTCGGCCCCAATATCACCGGTCGAGACGTCCGCTAGCGGCATCCCCCGAGCCCCTATCGCTTCGGCCCCGTTTTGCGTATAATGAGAGAAACCTGATTTGGGTTCAGGAAAACGTGGAACGGGAGGTCAACGGTATGTGTGCATGGCTCAGGCCTTTGTCTCGAATTGTCGTGCTGGTACTCCTGATCGTCTGTGTGGCGGGATGCCCGGAGCGTCCGCCGTTCAATGCCTCGGGATCGTATGAAGGCGAATGGGACACGACCGGCAAGGCACTTGAGGGCTGCGGACTAACGATGCAGTTGTTCCAACTGCCGAAGGTGCCCTTCATCAAGTTCCTGGTGGCCGGCATCGTGACGTTCGATCTGGACTGTATTATTCCGATCGACACGGCGGGGCTGCTGGACATCGATCTTCCGGAGTTGACCGTGCCCCTTCTTGGCGCCATGGACGAAGACGGGAATCTCGAACTGGCCCTGGAACTGGACGCCGACAAGATCCCTCAAGAACTGTTCGAGATGTTTGCGGGCGATGTCTCAACCGAGACGCCGTTCGAGGAGTTCAACGTCACCTTCAAGGGCGTGGGCGCCGACGCGGACGGTGACGATAGCATGGACGGCTACGCCGGCAACTTCGCCCTCTGGGCCAAAACGGCGGCCAACACGGCCAACCTCGCCGGTACATTTGACGTTGCGCGAAAGGCCGAGTGACCGCAAAAGATCCGCGACGTCGGCAGGAACAGTTTCTTCCGGACGAGGCCCCGTCTTGTCGCTGGGGTGGTTTCTTCTTTCCCGAAACCTGCGCGGCGCGGGCGCGCGGTTCACGGGCGAACGGCACCCGGCCGTTCCAGTGAGGGGCGACTCGTATGTCTCCGAATACGAGGTGGTTAGGTGTTTGACTGGGCTGGTCTGCGCCTGCTATGATGATCGTCTGTCGGTGTGACCGGCTCATTTCCACGAAACGGAGGCCTTAGGAACAACCATGTCAGATGAATTGGGAATCAAACAAGACGGAACAACCGGACTGGAGGCGGGCGTCGTCTCCGGACAACACGAGGTCGATGCGGCCTTGGACGAAGAGTACGCGACGGAATTGACCGAGGAGCAGATGGCGGCCCTCTATGATGGGACCCTTCAGAACTTCAAGGAAGGCGAAGTGGTTCGGGGCACGGTCGTCGAAGTCGGGACGGACCGTGTCCTTGTCGACATTGGCTATAAGAGCGAGGGCGTGGTGCCGATCGGCGAGTTCGGCGAGATGCCCGGTGTCGCCCCCGGCGATGAGTTCGACGTGTACATCGAGGAACCCGAGGATGAGGACGGAATGCCCGTTCTCTCGAAGCTCAAAGCGGATCGTATCAAGAACTGGACGCACATCCAGAAGATCTACGAGGTGGACGGCACCATCGAAGGTGTTATCACCCGACGCGTGAAGGGTGGCCTGAAGGTGGATATCGGTATTGACGCGTTCATGCCGGCAAGCCAGTTGACCTGGCGGCCGACGGGCGACCTCGAGAAGTACATTGGCCAGCGCATCGAGGTCAAGATCATCAAGTTGACCAAGCGCCGTCGCAACGTGGTTGTCAGCCGGCGCAAGTTGCTCGAGGAGCAGCGCGCCGACGAGAAGAGCCGTCTGCTCGCGACCATCGAGATCGGCCAGGTGATCGAAGGCGAGGTCAAGAACATCACCGACTTCGGTGCCTTCGTGGACGTCGGCGGCATCGACGGCCTTCTGCACGTGACGGACATGTCCTGGGGCCGGGTCAAGCACCCGTCTCAAGTGGTTTCCGTGGGCGAGCGTGTGCGCATTATGGTACTCAACTTCGATCCGCAGACGGAGCGCATCAGTCTCGGCCTCAAGCAACTGCACGAGAATCCCTGGAAGACGGCCGAGGAGCGGTATCCGGTGGGCAGCGTGGTGCGCGGCCGCGTGGTCAGCATGACCGACTACGGCGCCTTCGTCCAGCTTGAGGAGGGCATTGAGGGCATGGTTCACGTTAGTGAGATGAGCTGGACGCGGCGCGTCCGCCATCCCAACGAGGTCGTCGAGCTGGATCAAGAAGTGGATGTGATGGTCTTGAGCGTGGATCCGCAAGCCGAGAAGATCGCCCTGGGCTTCAAACAGACGCTTCCCAATCCGTGGACGGAACTCGAGCAGCACTACCCGATCGGATCCACCGTGAAGGGCATTGTCCGCAACCTTACGGACTATGGTGCGTTCGTTCAGATCGAGGAAGGCATCGATGGCCTGCTACACGTCAGCGACCTCTCGTGGACACAGAAGATAGTCCATCCCTCCGAAGTGGTGACGAAGGGCCAGGAACTCGAAGTCAAGATTCTGAGCATCGATCCGGTAAACGAGAAGATCAGCGTGGGTCTCAAGCAACTCGAGCAGGATCCCTGGATGATCATCTCCGAGAAGTATCCGCTGGGAACCCATGTCGAGGTCGAGATCGCCAAGCTTGTGACCTTCGGCGCCTTTGCCCGGCTTGAGAACGGCATTGAGGGGCTCATCCACGTGAGCGAGCTCTCGGATAACCGTGTACAGAAGCCGGAGGATGTGCTTGCCGTGGGCGACAAGGTCAAGGCCAAAGTCATTAGCGTTGACCCGGTCGAGCGCAAGATCGGCCTGAGCATCCGCGAGTACCAACGCGATCTGGATCTCGAGGCCCAGCGCGAATACGCCCAAACTAGCGGCGATCGTGTGGTGAGTGTCGATCAGGCCATCGGCGATGCCGTGCCGAAGTCGATGCTGCAGGCCGGCCGCAGCTTCACGGACTTGGCCAACGAGATGATGGCCGCCGTGAATGCCCAGTTGGCTGCCTCCCGTCAAGAGGAACCGAAGCCCGAGCCGCCGGCCGCCGCGCCGCCCGTCGAGGCGCCCGCGACCCCCGAGGCGTCCGAGACCCCCGAGGCGTCTGAGACTCCCGAGGCGTCTGAGTCCCCCGAGGCGTCTGAGTCCCCCGAGGCGTCTGAGTCCCCCGAGGCGTCCGAGGCCCCGCAGAGCGTAGACATCGCCGAGGCGTCCGAGGCCGCCGCTCCCGAGGAACAGACCGAAGCATAGAATCTTCCAGCATACAAGGTCCTGCGGAGCGTTGTGGCCGTGCCCAGCGCTCCGCTTTTCCTTTCTGTCGCATTGAATTCGACGTATGCGCGGCGGTAGATTGACTGTGCATCAGCGAGGAGGATTGTCGGCGATGTCCATCAAGGAACGCGTTCAAGACGGGATCAAGGAAGCGATGCGGAACAAGGATACGTTCCGACTCGAGGCCCTTCGGATGGCCAAGGGGGCGCTCCTGCTCAAGGAGAAGTCTTCGGCCAAGGAGATGACCGAAGAGGACGCCGCCGGCGCCCTGCGCGGCGAGGTCCGCAAGCGCCAGCAAAGCATCGAGATCTTCCGCGAGCACGGCAAGCTGGCCGAAGCGGAGGCCACGGAACGTGAGATCGCTATCTTCGAAGAATACCTGCCGCAGCAGTTGTCCGCCGAGCAGATCGAGGCGCGCGTCCGGGCCTACCTCACCGAGCATCCCGAGATGACGCACGCCGGCAAGCTCACTGGTGCGTTGAAGAAGGAGCTGGGCGAGCTGGCGGACGGAAAACTGCTCAACGATACGTGCAGGAAGGTGCTCGGCGCTTGAGTTCGCTCCGGACCTTGCTCGTGTTTGCGGCCATTGCCGCCCTGCTGTTCGCGCTCTACACGAGAACAGGTGCACCGCCGCCACCCCCGGAAGGGAAGACGGTGGTGACCGTTTGGCATCCGTGGCCGGGCGATCAAGGCGAAGAGTTCCGGCGGCTGGTCGAGGTGTTCAACGAACAGAGCGATTCCTGCTTCGTGCGACTGCTCTATGTCCCGAACAACCTCTCGTCGAACCAGAAGCTGTTTCTCTCCATATCGGCCGGCGTGCCGCCCGATTGCACCTTCGTGGATGGCCCGCAGGTCTGTGAGTGGGCCGCGCGGAGCGCCATCGAGCCTCTTGACCATCTGATGGCGCGCCACCGCGTGCGGAACGAGGACTTCTGGGGCCCTTGTGTGCGTCAGAACCAGTTCCATGGCCAGACTTACGCCCTCACCTACTGCGCCGATCCCAATTTCGCCTTCTTCTGGAATCGGGAGGTCTTCGGCGAGGCCGGCCTTCTCGAACAAGGCCCGCCGAAGACTATCGAGGATCTGGACCGTATCTCGCGGCAACTGACGCAACTCGATGATCGCGGCCGGATCACGCGAATCGGCTTCATCCCCTGGAACGTGTTTGGATACGCGAACTCGATCTTCACGTGGGGCTGGGCCTTCGGCGGACGCTTCTACGACTACGACAACGAACGCATCGTCTGCGGGGAGGATCCGCACGTGCTCGAAGCCCTCCATTGGATGCTCTCCTATGCGGACGAGTACGGCTTCGAGAACATCAACAGCTTCGCCGAAGGTTTCGGGGATCAGGCCGACAATCCGTTCATTCGTGGCAAGATTGCCATGGCCGCCGGACACGTATCCAACATTCAGTTGTTCAAGAAGTACGCGCCGGACCTCGATTACGGCGCCGTGGCGTTTCCCTTTCCCGAGTGCATGGGCAGCGATCACAGCGCCTGGATGGGGGGCTGGTGCATGGCCATTCCGCGCGGGTCCCGACACCCCGAAGAGTCCTTCACGTTTATGAAGTGGCTCTGTACAAGCGCCGAGGCCGGCCGCTCGATGATCGTGACCACCGGCACATTCCCCGGCTTCATCCATTCGCCGGGCTTCGATCTCGTGCAAGGAAACGAGAAACTCGAGATCTTTTACGACATCCTCCGGAACACGCAGCACCAACGGCCTGTGATGCCTGCCCAGGCCTATTTCATGGGTGCGCTGGATCGCGCCATCAGCCATGCCCTGAACCGGATCAAGTCTCCCGAACAGGCCCTCATGGACGCGCAGCGCGAGACGCAGAAGGAGCTTGATCGCGTCCTCGGCAAGTAGGCCGGCATCCCCCGTGCTCGCGTCATGATCCCGCGGCCCCCGGTTGCGCCCGAACACCGCCTCATTGTATCGTAGGAGACCGGGTACGTGGGGCGTGATGACATCCTTTTGTCATGGGAGGGACGCAGGCAATGTCGAGTGACAAGAAATGCTGCAAGGGCCAGTGCGCGCTGCCGACGGGACCGACGGGATACGGGCCGCACGCGCGCGGGGTGGGCCGTCGCGACTTCCTAAAGGTGGCGGGTGCCGGACTGGTGGCGACCTCGTTCGGCATGCCGGCGGCAGTTATGGCCGGGCCGTTCGAGGCGAGCGATCGCGTCGAGCACTTCGTGCCGGCCGACAAGAAGCTAGCCCGGGGTTGGGTTCAATCGCTCTATGACCGAGGCACGCCCGAGGTCCACTCGGGCGAGGCCCTCAAGACGATCGGCATGCCCATCGGCGGTATTGCCTGCGGTCAGCTCTACCTCTGCGGTGACGGCACCCTCGCCAACTGGGAGATTTTCAACCGGTACTACTTCGGCGGCACCGGTGCGACGAGCTACACGATGCGTCATCCCAAGAAACCGGTCAAACAGGGATTCGCGGTGGTGCTCGACGTGGCCGGCCAACGGACGTTGAAGACCCTAGACGTTGAAGGGTTCTCGGACGTCTGTTTCCGTGGCGAGTATCCCATCGGTACCGTTCGCTATGCCGAAGAGGACTGTCCGGTACGCGTCGAGATGGAAGCCTTCTCGCCGTTCATTCCTCTCAACGCCAAGGACTCGGCGCTCCCAGCCACGTTATTCCACATCACGGCCGAGAACGTGGGATCGGCACCGGTATCCGTGTCCGTTGCGGGCTGGCTTGAAAACGCGGTGTGCATGGGCTCCGCGCCCGAGATTCGAGGCCAACGTGCCAGTGCCCTTGTCCTCGAGAAGGGCCGTACGCTCGTCGTGCACACGGCCGAGGAGGCGCCGAAGCCACCCAAGGAAGAGAGTCCTCGGCCGCCCATGCTGATCGAGGGTTTCGAGGGCGAGAACTATGGCCAGTGGGAAGCAACCGGCGTCGCGTTCGGAAGTCGGCCTGCCCGAGGCACGTTGCTCGGCCAACAGAAGGTCAGTGGCTACGAAGGCGAGGGTCTTGTCAATACGTTCCTGGGCGGAGACGAACCTCACGGCATGCTCACATCTCCGCCCTTCACCATCGAACGCAAGCAGATCAACTTTCTGATGGGCGGCGGCAACCACCCTGGCCGCACGTGCATGAACCTCGTCGTGGACGGCCACGTGGTTTGTTCCGCAGCGGGCATCAATAGCGAGGAACTGACGTGGCACACCTGGCGCGTCGACGCATGGGAGGGCAAACAGGCCCGGCTCCAGATCGTCGACGAGGAGTCCGGGGGCTGGGGACACATTAGCGTCGATCACATTGAGATGGCCGACGTGTCGCGCCAAGGCCCTACGGGTCCGATCAACGCCCTCGATGACTGGGGCACATTGGTCCTGGCCTTCGATGGCGATGGCGGCCACGGCGCCATTGCCGAGAACCTTGACGTTTCCAGTCCCGACGCGTTCCACGGCGCTGCGGAAGCCCGGTGCATCTTCCCGGCGAGTCTCCTGGGTGCCGCGGTCACGCCGACGCGCGACCTGGCGCCCGGCGCCAAGCACACCTTTGTGTTCGCCCTGGCTTGGCATATGCCGAACTTCCCCAACGGCCACGAGTACGTCAACCGGTTCGCTTCCGCGTCCGAGGTCGCGCACTACATCTTCGACAACCGCGCGCGATTGGCCGCGGATACCCGGGCCTGGCGCGATGTCTACTACGACAGCTCGTTACCGTACTGGCTCCTCGACCGTTTGCACTCGACGGTGGCCAATCTCGCCACGGGCACGTGCGAGTGGTGGGAGAATGGCCGGTTTTGGGCGTACGAAGGCGTGGTGTGTTGTGGCGGCACGTGCACGCACGTTTGGAACTATGCGCATGCGCACGCCCGGCTCTTTCCCGAACTCGCGCGGAGTGTCCGCGAGATGCAGGACTTCAATCCGGACGGCGGCGGATTCCATCCGGACACCGGCCTGGTCGGATTCCGCAGCAACGATGCGTACGCAGCCGACGGCCAGTGCGGCACGATTCTCAAGGCCTATCGCGAGCATCAGATGTCGGCCGACGACACATTCCTGCGCAGGAACTGGGAACGGATCAAAATGGCGCTCGATTTCTCGATCCGACAGGACGGAAACGATGACGGCCTCATCGAGAATAGCCAGCACAACACCTACGACATCAACTTCGAAGGCCCGAATACCATGGTCGGCTCGCTCTACCTAGCCGCGTTGCGCGCCGGCGAAGAAATGGCGATGGACGTCGGCGATCACCGCTTCGCCAAGCGCGTGCGGCGCATCTACGAGCGAGGCCGGCAGTTGACGATGGACCGCTTGTGGAATGGCGAATACTTCGTCCAGGACGTGGATCTCGAGAAGCATCCGAAACACCAGTACGGCCAGGGATGCTTGTCGGACCAGTTGTTTGGGCAAGGCTGGGCGCGCCAGCTTCATCTCGGCGAGATCTATCCGGAAGATGCCGTAGAGAAGACCTACCAGAGCATCTGGAAGTACAACTGGGCGCCCGACGTCACGCCGCAAAACGACGCGCATACGCCGCTGCGGTGGTTCGTGAGTCCCGGCGAGGCCGGCCTGTTCACCTGCACGTGGCCCAAGAGCGAACACCTGAGCGAAGGGGTCATGTACAAGAACGAGGTGTGGACGGGCATCGAGTATCAGGTGGCCGGCGGGATGATCTGGGAGGGCATGGTCGAGCAAGCGCTCGCCATGTGTCGGGCAGTACATGATCGATACCATCCGCTCAAGCACAATCCCTACAACGAGGTCGAGTGCGGCGACCACTACGCGCGTGCCATGGCGAGTTGGGGCGTCTACCTCGCCCTCTGTGGCTATGAATACCACGGCCCGAGAGGATACCTGGCCTTTTCGCCGCGGATGGTGCCCGAGGCCTTCAAGGCCGCTTTCACCACGGCCGAAGGCTGGGGATCCTTCGAGCAGCAGCGTCGCGACGCCGCCCAGCACGACCGGATCATCGTGACGCGCGGCAATCTGTTTTTGCGGACACTCGCGTTCGACTTGGCCGAAGGCGCGGCGGCGAAGCAGGTCGTGGTGGCCGTGGGAGGCAAGACCGTCCGCGTCCAGCACGAACAAGAAGGATGCCGGGTGACGATCCGGCTTGCGGATGGCCTGACCCTGGCGTCGGGTCAATCCCTGGACGTGTCGTTCGCCTGAAACCGGGCCCCACGGCCACGCGCGGACACAGATGTCTCGTGTCGGTTGTTGCACGACGGGCAGTTCATCGGTGGAGGTCTCTTGGTACAGCGAGTGAGAGTCATACGGTGCGTGGTGCTCATGGTCTGCGCCGCCGCGGAAGCGCGCGCCTGTGAAGACGGCTCGATTCGCATGGCGGCTTTCGCTGAGGATCGCGACGTCCACCGCCTGTGTGTGATTGCCGATGCCGCCGATCCCCAGGGTGAGACCGTTTCGACGCGTCTCTGCGCCGAACTGACCTCACTCGCTTCCGAGCTCAACATCACCGTCGAGCGCGTCCCTGCTGACGATCCGGCCTTTGAATGGCAAGCCCTCGCGCTGCCTTCGGCGCCGCCCGAACGGCCGGTCACCGTGCTGGTCGGTTGGGATGGCGTGGGCCGCCGGCCCTTCGTCATCGACCATTGGACGCCCGCGCCAACACCCGAGGAACTCGGCGCGATCATCGCTTCGCCGGTGCGCGATGCCCTTCGGGAGGCGGTGCCGACGCACTGGGCCGCGCTGCTCTACGCGCCCGCTGTGCCGCCGGCCGGGGGCCAGGCGAGGCCGCTCATCGAAGGTATCGCCAAGCGCTGGACTGAAGAGAATCCACCAGGCCTGCGTGTCGTCGAGATGGATCGGAGCGATCCGCGTGAGCGACTTCTGTGTGCGTTCATCGGCCTGGATCCCGAGGGACCCGACTGGGCCGGTATCGTCTACGGAAAAGGGAAACTGATGGCCCCGCCGTTCGAAGGCGAGTCGATCACCGAAGAGAACCTGAATGCGCTAGTTGCGAAGCTTCTCGAACCGTGCACCTGTCTCCAGGCGGGTACCCGGCTCGGCGTTGACATTCCGCTCCGTTGGGCCAAGGCACACGACAAGGCGGTTGTCGCACTCGGCACGGACGCGTACGAGGAGGCCGCGTTGCCCGGCGTGGGGTCGGCGCCGGCCGGCGGACAGCCATCCGACATGGGGCGCCGCCTGCCGATGCTCGCGCTCGCGGCGGTGGCCGTATCCGTTCTTGCCGTAGCGGCAGGTGCTGTGGTGGTTGTCTGGCAGTCGAGACGAGGTTCCGGGCGAGAGCAGGGGAGTGGTCGGTATTGACACCGAGGCCCGTTCCGGAGATAATCGCCATAGGGATTAGGGGTGACCGGCGGAGGCGTACCGGATATGGTTGTGTGGTCAACGGGCGTGGACTAACAATGGGTAACCGCGAGGAGCGCCTCCGGACTCATCCGCGCCAACCGAGGGCCGGGGGGCTCATTCGAAGTGGAAGGGAGCAATTGTGCAATCGCGACGGTACTTGAGGACGCTTCTGCTGGTCTTGCTCGCACTCACTCTGGTTGTGGCGCCGGCGAGCGCGGCAAAGACACGACGAATACTCATGGTGGGCGATAGTTGGTGCTTCTTCATGTGGATGTTCCGCACCATGGACGACGCCCTTGAACGGGCGGGATTGGGCCAGTACACCGAGTTGGCCGAAGGGACGGCTATTGCCACATCCACCGCCGAGGAATGGGCCACCAACCACGCGGGCAAGCTGGACATCCTTGCCAGCGTGCTCCAGCGCAATCCAACGATTGACATTGTCCACCTCAGCATTGGCGGCAACGATGCCAACGGTATGTGGAGTCCGCTCATGACGCCCGAGGAGGAGCAGGCCATGCAAGATACCGTCAGCGCCTGGGTGCGGACGGTGATCGAGTTCATATTGGCCCAGCGCCCGACTATCCGGGTGGCCCTCTGCAGTTATGAATACATGTGGGCTTCCGAACAACACGATCCGCCTCGCCCCGGTGACTACACGCCGCAGCAGTTGAACGCGGCCGGCATACGCGCCCTCCAGCGCGGCATCAATTCGCTTGGCGATATGGGGTCGCGTGTTACATTGATCAACAACTATGGAATATGTCAATGCAAACTAGGCGATCCAACGGCCAACCCGCCCTACGGGCCCGGCGACGTCCCGTGTCCCGGTGGACCACCGGACTACAACCCCTTCCCGGGAGGCGACCCGGATCGGCTCACGCCGATCGCGGCTATGCTCGATCCCAACGCCGAAGGCGTGCACCTCAACCAACTGGGCTACAGCATCCTGGCGGACAACTGCATCCAGCAGGTCTACAGGAAGTGGCTGCTCGAAGGCGTGCACGAACTCGATGTCACGAGGCCCAACGGAGGTGAAGCGTGGCCTGCCGGCTCGGTGCAAACCATCACATGGGATACCCCCGGCACCAATGTGGGCGGCTCCGTGCGCTTGGCGCTCCACGATGGCTTCACCTTTGTCCGCTGGATCGACATGTATGCAGACAACACCGGTGAGTACCAGTGGCTCATCCCGGGTGACGTCGCGCCCGGCGACAACTATCGCGTACGTGTGCAGTCCTATGCCTACCGCTCGCTACGCGATTTTAGCGAGCCCTTCTCGGTCCTGCCTGCTGAGGCTGCGCCCTTGCGCGTGACGACGCCCGACGGTGGCGAGTCGTGGATGGTCGGGACGGCACATGCCGTGACGTGGCAGACACAAGGCGAAGCCGCGGGCGAGCACGTCCGTATCGGCATCCAGCGCGGTGACGGCTTCTTGGGGTGGCTCGTGAAACGTACGCCCAATGACGGTGCACAGAATATCCTGTTGCCGGCCAATCTGTCTCCGGGTGTTGACTACCGCATCCGCCTTCAGGCCTACGCTGACCCTGCGGTGCGCGACCTGAGCAATCGTCCCTTCGCGGTCGTCGCCCCCCCGTTGCGCATTACGGCACCCAACGAGGGCGGTGTGTTCCCGCGCGGTAGCGTCCTTCCCGTCACCTGGGAGAGCCGGCCGGAGCTCGTCGGCGATTCTGTTCGCATCGGCATCCATCGCGGTTCGGCCTTCCTCGGCTGGGTCGCCCTGCATACCGAAAACGACGGTGTCTTTCGCGCGGTTATCCCCAGCAGTGCCGTACCGGGAGGAGACTACCGGATCCGGGTGCAGTCGTACGCTGAGCCAAGTCTGCGTGACTTCAGCGACCGGCCGTTCTCGGTGGTCGACTAGCGAAGGGCTCGGTGGGGGGCCGTGTTGCGAAACACCAGACTCGCTTTGGGCTGTATTATGCATGAATATCTTTGATTCGTTGAATTAATCGTTTTGATTGCGGAGCTTGACACGAGGTTTTGCCGTATAGCATAATCGGTTATCGGTTTTGGGTGGTTTTTCTAGTCTGTAGCATATGGCTTCCTTCCAGGGTCAGGGCGGCAGGGCTAGCCACCAAGGGAGCAGCACATGCAGTATCTGAATCGGCGCAAATGGGTCCTTCCGCTGGTGGTTGTCCTTATCCTATCGTTGCCCGCGTCCGCGGCCAGGACGCCGCGAATCCTGATGGTGGGCGACAGTTGGCCGTTCTTCATGTGGATGTTCCGTTCCATGGGTGGAGCCCTCGAGCGCGCCGGGTTGGGACAGTTCTGTGAGGATGGCTCGTCGACGGCCATTGGCACCTCTGAAGCCAAGGAATGGGCCAACAATCATAATGGCAAGCTGGACACGGTCGCCGTCATGCTGAATCGCTATCCGACCATCGACATCGTCCACCTGAGTATCGGTGGCAACGACATGCTCGGGCCATGGAATCCCAACATGGGCGAAGCGGCCGAGCGAACGTTGATGAACAACGTTCTGAACTGGACCGAAACGGTCATCGATTTCATCCTGGCGCAGCGCCCCGATATCCGCGTCGGCCTCTGTAGCTACGAGTACCTCTGGGCCAGCAGGACGCACACGCCGCCACACGACGATGACTACACGTGCCAGCAGTTGAACGCCGCAATCGTCCGCCTCGAGCACCTGCGGATGGCGTTGTGTGAACGCAAGGGCCCGCGCGTGCAGTTTATCAACAACTATGGCCTGATGCAGTACCTGTTCGGCGATGCGGAAGCCGATCCGCCCTATGCCCCGGGTGAATTCCCGCGTCCCACGGGCCCGGAGCGGGACTATCAGCCTTTTCCGGCCGGGAATCCAATCTACCCGACTCCGGAGGTGGCCATGCTGGATCCCCACAGCGAAGGTATCCATCTGAACCAGCTGGGCTATGCTGCCTTGGCCGACAACTGCATTGCCCAGGTCTACAAGTACTGGCTGACGGAGGACATGGGGACCTTCGAGGTTACCTCGCCCAATGGCGGGGAGCAGTGGCGTGCCGGCACGGTGCAATCGATAGCGTGGCTGAATCCGGCCGAGGCCCCGGGTGCGTCGGTGCGCGTTGGACTGCACAAGGGCGAGGCTTTTGTCGGCTGGCTGAACCTCAAGACCGACAACGACGGTGCCTACGCCTGGCACATCCCGGTCGATCTGCCGGCCGGCGACGACTACCGTGTCCGAGTGCAGTCGCATTCCGTGCGTTTCCTGCGCGATTTCAGCAACGCGGCGTTCTCCATCGGCGAGGCACCCTTGCGCGTGACCTCGCCCAACGGCGGCGAGCAATGGACGGCACTGAGCGTGCAACCCGTCACATGGGTTGGTGATGTCGACGCTGTGGGCGAATACGTGCGCATCGGCATTCACCATGGGGCGGACTTCCTCGGGTGGCGCTCGTTTCGCACCGAGAACGACGGCGAGTTCCATTGGGTCGTGCCCAGGAAGATGAAGGAGGGCGACAACTACCGGATCCGCGTCCAATCCTTCGCGAATAAGACCATTCGTGACTTCAGCGACGGTATGATCAGCTTAAAGGTCGAATAGACTTTCAGTTCCATACAAGCCCCCCCCTCATGCGCAGCGTCGACCCTCCCCCCGGCGCTGCGCCCTCTCTTTGTGTGAGAGGCCATTATGTTGGAACCGCGGTCCGGTCCGGCGGGTCAAAAGTCGGGTTCTTGTAGCTGGGCGCGACGCGCAACTTCCTGGAAGGGATCCATGACCAAAACTGTGATCGACCGAGATGGGTTGTTGTGTTCCGGTATGATGGCCGTGTTGCTAAGTGTGCTCGTGGCCGTCTCGCTCTATCCGCTCATGCCGCCTCGAGCCGTGCCTGGCGACGCGCCCGAGACCGAGTTCTCCGCGCAACGTGCCTTCCAGCACATCCAGGCGGCCTGTACCGAACCGCACGCCGCCGCTACGGCCGCCAACCGCCGCGTCATCGAGTACATTGTTTCGACGGCCGAAGCCATGGGCGCCCATCCCGAGACGTTCAGCGTCACGCTGGCGCGCGGCAATACCTTCGATGATGTGACGAACGTGCTGGTCCGGCTCCGGGGCTCGGCGCCGACGAAGGCCGTGATGATCGTGGCGCATCATGATTCGGTGCAGTGGGGCCCCGGTGCCTCCGATGATTTCGGCGGTTGCGCCGCTATGCTCGAGACGATTCGTGCCTTGCTTGCGAGCCCTCCGCTGAAGAACGACATCATCTTCATGTTCACCGATGCCGAGGAGCGTGGCCTGGTGGGCGCCGAAGCCTTCTGCCTGGAACACCCATGGATGGCCGACGTGGCCCTTGTCCTGAACTTCGAGGCGCGTGGCACGTGCGGGCCGTCCCTCATGTTCGAGACGGGGCCGGATAATGGCTGGCTGATTCCGCACTTTGTGAAGGCGGCTTCCCATGCCGTGGCCTCCTCGCTCATGGCCGATGTGTACCTCAAGATGCCGACCACGACCGATTACAAGATCTTCAAGCGCTATGGTTTGCAGGGACTGGGCTGCGCGTATATCCGGAACCTCGCCTATTATCACACCCCGAACGATTCCCCAGAGAACGTCAATCTGGGGAGCCTCCAGCAGCACGGATACTACGCCATCGACGTCGCCCGTTATTTCGGCAGTATCCCACTTGAAGACATCCGGGAGCCGAACGCAGTGTACTTCAACCTCGTCGGCCACCAGCTCGTCTGCTATCCGGGAAGCTGGGTCGTTCCGCTGACGGTTGTTGTCCTTCTCTTGGTGCTGGCCGTGTTGGCACTTGGGTTCATCCGGCGTCGGTTGACGGGACGCGGCGTCTTGCTCGGCGTGGCGGCGCTCGTGACGAGTGCGCTCTGTGCCGCGCTCTTAGCGGCCGGATTCATCATCGTCGCCTGGCTTGTCTACAACCGCGGTACGGGCATGCCCCTGTTCCGGCACGGCATGTTGGATGCCAACGCATGGATCTCGGAGAACTGGCATCTGCTCTACCAGAATACGAAGTATTTCGTGGCCTGCGTGGCGCTTACGCTCTATGTCGTGTCCGTTTTCCACATCGCCTTCCGGAAGCGGGTGAAAGCCGAGGAACTTCTGGCCGGCGCCGTGATAGTCTGCGTTCCACTCTTGGTGGGCGTCACCTTCTTGTTCGAGGGCGGCGCATACCTGGTCCAGTGGTCGCTAATCGGAATCTGCGTCGCGCTGGCGGCGACGATTCTCCGTAGGGAAGACGCAAACGACGGCGTGGGATGGGCCGTCTTCCTGTCGCTGTGCGCCGCACCGGCCCTGCTGCTTATTCTGCCGTCTCTGTTCATGATGAACGACGCCACCGGCGCGGTGATAGCGCCTGCCGTCATGTTCGGAATGACGTTGTTGTTCAGCATGCTCTCGCTGCACCTTGCGGTTCTGGCCCGACCATGGCGCTGGGCGGTGCCGGTGGTATCCGGTGTTGCGGCGGTGACGGTTTTCATCACGGCCCTGCTCCTCAACGGGACCAGTGCGGGCCAACCTCTGCTCAAGTCGGTGGCTTACGGCCTCGACCTGGACCGCGATCAAGCCTACTGGATCAGCAGCGATCATCGTTTGGACGCTTGGCAGCGGCAGTTCTTCCCGGAAGCCGCTGAGCGCCAATCGATAGCCGAGTTCATTCCCGGCGAAGGCTCAGCCTACCTCAAAGCCCCTGCGCCCAAGGCCGTCTTCAGCACGCCGACCCTCGAGGTGATCGAGGATCAACGCGCGGAGGACCATCGCTCGCTCCGGCTCCGTCTCGATACCCCCGATCGTCCTCCGAGGCTCCATCTGTCTCTGCCCGAGGGGATTCAGGTGCTGGAGGCCACGGTCAATGGAAAGCCAGCTGCCCGCGCGGCCCACTGGTCGCTCAACTACCGGAACTACGCCCGCGAATCTTCCGATCTGACGCTGGTCTTGAAGACCGGTGGGGAATCCGTCGAGCTGACGGCCGTCGAGTGCTTCTTGAGCTTACCGAAATCGAGCGAGCTCGGATATGAGCCGATGCCGGATTACGTCATCCTCGAACCGAACACGGTCGATTGGCACCGAGACCTCCGCAGCAATAGCAGCTTCGTGCGCAAGACCTTTGCGCTTCCCTGAGGCGCTACACCTATCGCGTGAAGCCCTGGTGCAGCGGGCGATCCCGCCAGTCGGAGGGCAAGGCAACACGGAGTAGGAGGCGCACGCTGCTCAGATCGGACACGCGATAGAGTCCCCGGACATACCGGGTATGTTCCTTGGCCAGTTCCAATCCAAGGAAACGCTGGTGCACGCCGTCGTAGATATCATCGACCAGGAACACCGGAATGAACAAGCGGCCGATCGCGTCGCCCTGCGTCCCGTCATTCGCGGTGGCCGGCATGACCAGGTCCTCCCGCGTAAAGTCGTACTCGGGGTCATCGGATTCGTACCGCAGCACGATGGGGATTTCGGGGCGGCCCTGATCGGTGAACTCGACCACGAAACACTGAGTGTTCACGGGGAGGCCGTCCTCTTCCGGCGGTACGGGAACCAATGCCTCCATACCGGGCGTGGACAATCTGACGCGGTCGGCGTCCAACGCGACGCTGTCTAACGGCAGCGATTCGACCGGCGCCGAGGCGTTCTTGTCGAGCAGACTCAGCACGGCACGGTGCTGATAGGCACGCAATCCGGCCACGGGCAAGATGATTCCCGCGACGGCGACGGCGCAGAACGCCAACGAGCGCTTCAGGGGCGCGGGGACTCTCCGGTGGGGTGCGGAGCAGGCGGCACGCAGACGCTGGCGGGCCTCGGGGCGGCGCAGTGCCACTACGAGGTCGAGGCCGCGTTGTGCCAGAAACCCGATCACCCAGAGCGAAATGAACTCGAGATGGAAGCAGTGCCGCTGAGTAAACAGGGCGGCCGTGTACCCCGTGAAGTACAGGAGAATGAAGAGCGCGCACAAGGCAAGTCGGATACTGTGTCCGCCGACAAGGGCCAGGGCAAGGCCTGTGTAGTAGCGGCCACTGCCAACCAGACTGCTCAGCACGAGGACGCGGGCGCGGTAGGCCGCGACGATGGCGGGGTGTTCGATGCCGCGTGGCGCCGGATGGCGGACGGTGACCTGCATCTCGTCCAACACGCGCAGCACCGCGGCGTAGGCGCGTAACGCCAAGTCGGCTGGGAACCGTTTCGCCATTTCCCACAGGTACTGGCGGCCGACCTCGTCATAGACGGCCGTTGAGATGGACAGGTGCTCGCGGCATCCGTGTACCCGCTGCGCATAGCTCTGGAACGAGGCCTGCACGTAGAAGTCCAGAAAGGGCCCTCCGAAATCGTAGAGCGGGGTCGCCACGCCCAGACGGGCGTCGCAGAACGTCATGAACCCGAGCGTGGCCCAATGCGCCATGTGGCTATCTGTTCGTAAGGCGATTAGGATGGGCCATCCGAGGGCGAGGTAGCCCGCGGCGAACGTCGCGAGCATGAGCGCTTTGGTCCGGAGGCCGTGTACGGGGCCTTCCGGTGCGAATAGGAGCGTCACGATGACAAAGGCGGGCAGGGCGATGTTGACATCCGGCCGAAAACCGAGGCCCAGCCCGATGACAGCGCCCCCGAGGCCCGCTAGGGCGATGCGGGCCGCCCGACCCAAGGGGATCTTGGCCAATACGCCCATGATAAGGATCGCACCGAGGATGAAGGGGGCCTTCGCATAGTCACGGTAGTGGGGGAGTTGCTGAAGATGCAGGGGGGCGATTGCCAGGAGCAGCACGCACACGACCGCCAGGCGCCTGCGCATCCCGAGGCGGAAGAGGCCATAGGATACGGCGGCGGTGACGCCATAGAGGATGGCGAGGAGGGGATGCAGGGCACTCCAACACACACCGAATAACCGCCAGCAGAGTCCCGCTGCGCCGATGAGATAAATCTGGAAATGCTGGTACGGAACGAACTCGGCGATGTGAATCGACGTGAAATACGGACTCCAATCGTAGTGCGGGTCGAAGACGGGTCCCGGCGGCGCCATGTCGATATCGGCCGGGATGTTTTCGCACGGGAAGCACTCGCGCTCGGAGAACAGGAATTCCCGGAATCCGGGCGCTTGGTCGAGAGCGGGATTACGGTACTCGTGGCCGCACGCCCACATCACCCCCGGGCCGAATATGGGCTGCCAGAACATCGGTCGGCCGCCCCATGTCTCGAGATATATCATCCCGATGGAGGCGGCCACGATCCCGAGCAGGACGGGCAACGCGACATCGGACGGAATCCGCGAGATTGCGCTCTTGAGTCGCTGCACCTCTACCTCGCTGATGCGGTCGGTTCTGCGGCCTTCACAACCGGAATCCCGGTACAGTATACTCTTGGCGCAGTCGGTTTTCATTGGCGTGAAGCTGTGTGTTCCCGCGCTACGCGCGAGAACGCCGAGAGAATAGGGATCCGTTTGTGTCCGCATCGCGCGTCCGCTATCATCCGCTATGCGCGGCCCTCTTCTGCATATTTCTACCGGCGATCGCCGGTGTTCTCGGCGTCCATGCCGAGTCCGATGCGATCCGTTTCACGTTCGAGATCGGCGACCTCGATGGCTGGGAAGTGGTCGAAGGGGCGTTCGACCTTCTTGTGTGCGATCGCCCCATGTTTCACAACCGCCCGGATGTCGCGTACAATAAGGAGGGCAAGTACTTCCTATCCACGCTCGAGGGCGAGGGCTACACATCCAGAGACCCCTTGACCGGCGTCATCGAGTCCCCGGTCTTTGTTCTAACCGGTACCGAAATCTCGCTGCTGGTCGGCGGCGGATCGCATGATGACACCTACGTGGCCCTGTGTTCGCTCGATGGCGAAACGCTTTTCCGCGCCACCGGCATTAACGATGAGACGATGCAGCGTATCACGTGGGACGTTTCCTCCCATCTCGGCCAGCGCGTGTTCTTCCAGGTGGTTGACCGCAACCAAGGCGGCTGGGGACACGTCACGCTCGACGATATCCATGCTACCGGACGTATCGACCCTGAGAGTGGTCGGCTTCGGGCCGAGGCCCGGCGTGAACGGCTGCGCCGTCAGGTGTTGGCGGCGTTCAGGGCGAAGCTCGAACCGCTTCGGAAGGCCATCGAAGACCTCATGGCTGATTTTCCGAACGACTACGCCCGCGGATCGGAGTTCCTGAGTGCCCTGGACGAACTGGCGCGCCAAGATTCGCCATCCCTCGGGGATCTCGATGCTTTGCGCCGCGAAGCGTTGATGGCGAATCCACTCCTCACGCGCTACCCCATTGCGTTCGTAGTCCGCCGCCAGTACAAACCGGACCACCACAACACGGCCACGATGTTTCAGAACGGCGAGGTCAACACCGACAGCTTTCAAGGCGCCGCCGCTGTCAAGAGCATCCGGTTTGGCGAGGGTGGCGGCGTCCGGACGCTGATCGATGTGCCCCAGGGCGTCGCGCGCGATCTTGAGGTACACTACGACGGCACGCGGCTCTTGTTTTCCATGCGCCGCGAGAAGGCCGACGACTACCACATCTACGAGATCAATGCCGACGGCTCGGGCCTTCGCCAGATCACTTACGGCGCCCGCCGATCCGATATCGATCCCTTCTACCTTTCCGATGGCCGGATCGGGTTCAGTTCCACGCGCGAGCCCAAGTACTGTCAGTGCAACCGCCACATCATGTGCAATCTCTTCGTCATGGATCCGGATGGGGCCAATATCCATCAGATCGGACGAAACGACCTGTTCGAAGGCCACGGCGTGGTCATGCCGGACGGCCGCATTCTCTACGACCGCTGGGAATACGTGGATCGTCACTTCGGGCCCTCCTTCGGCCTCTGGACAACCAGCCCGGATGGCACGAATCACGCGCTCTACTACGGCAACAACGCATGGTCCCCAGGCGGCATCATCGACGCGCGGGTGATACCCGGCACCCAGCGCGTCGTGGCGACGCTGACTTCATGCCACGATCGGCCATGGGGAGCGCTGGCGATTCTTGATCGACGGATTGGCCTGGACGGCCTCAAACCGGTGATCTACAGTTGGCCCGCAGATATCTCTGAGTACCTGAACACAGATGCCTATCCCGGCATCGACATCTTCAAGCGGCTCGAACCGAAATACGAGGATCCGTATCCCCTATCGGACAAGCACTTCCTGTGCTCGCGCGCGGTCGAGGGCGAGCGTATGGCCCTGTTCCTCGTCGATGTGTTTGGCAATGAGCTGCTCATTCACGAGGAATCGCTGGGCTGTTACGATCCGATGCCCGTCGCGCCAAGGCCGCTACCGCCCGCCATTCCGGCCCGCACCAACCTCGCCCGCGACGTCGGCTACTTCTATCTCCACGACGTATACGTCGGCTCCGGGATGGAAGCCGTGCCCCGAGGCACCATCAAGTATCTCCGGGTGATCGCGGCGCCGCCGAAGCTCTTCTGGACGCACAACAACTGGAACGTGGACGCGACTCAAGCACCGGCCATGAACTGGAACCTGACCAATAACAAGCGTGTGCTGGGCGATGTGCCCGTCGAGGTGGATGGCTCAGCCTATTTCGCGGCGCCGCCCGACACTTTCATCTACTTCCAGGCGCTTGACCAAGACAAGATGATGGTGCAGAGCATGCGAAGCGGCACCATGATCCAGCCCGGCGAGACCACGGGGTGCGTTGGCTGCCACGAGCACCGGATGAGCGTCGTGCCGAACCGGAATCTGCCCCTGGCCGTGCGCCGTCCGGCGAGCGACATCGAGCCGTGGTACGGTCCGCCGAGGGAGTTCAACTACCTCACCGAAGTCCAGCCGGTTTTTGACCGCTATTGTGTGAAGTGTCACGACTATGGTGGCGAGGCCGGAAAGAACCTTAACCTGGCCGGCGATCTCGGCCTGGTGTTCAACACTTCATACTGCGACCTACGGGCCAAATCGCCGGTGCGCTGGACACCCGAGCCGCCCGGCGCACGCAAGGTCTTGGTCAAGGTCGTCGACGATGGCCCGCCGCAGGTTCTGCCCCCGTATACCTGGGGCGCCCGGCGGAGCCGGCTGATGGACCGCATCCTCGACGAGCATGGCGGCGAGAAGGTCGATCGCGAGAGTCTGGAGCGAGTGGCAACCTGGATCGACCTCAACGGCGTGTACTACGGCACCTACGCCAGCGCATATCCCGATAATCCTTTTGGCCGATCGCCGCTGACCTCGGACCAACTCAACCGACTTGCGGAACTCACCGGACTCAAGGTGGGTACGCAGGAACTCGAGATGAACGGCAGCCAGGTGAGCTTCACCCGGCCCGAAGCAAGTCGTTGCCTCGATGGGTTTGAGGACACCAGCGATCCGAAGTACAAGGAGGCGCTGGACATCATCGTGGCGGGCCAAGGGCAGCTGGCTGCGCGTCCGCGGGCGGATATGCCTGGTTTCGTGTTAGTACGTCCGATTGAGCTCGAACAACAAGCGAAGTACAATGCGCAGGTCGAGAAGGAAGCCGCGGTGCAACAGGCCATGATTCGCGGCGAGAAGTGGCAGGAGCCTAGGGAACCGTGACCGCCCGGGGCAATCGACCGGAACGGCATGGGCATGGGAGAACATATCGTGAAGCGGAATCCGTATTGTGAGGGCGCTCTGGTGGCGCTGGTCTTCTTGTTGGCCATGGCGTCGGACGGTCTTGCCCAGGACGGGCCGGCCTACCGGTCGCCACAGGCTATCGTCGCATCGCCGGACGGCGCCCGGCTCTACATCGCCGAGGGCGATGCCAACGCGGTGGCCGTCTGGGATGTGGCGCAGGGCGTGGTTTCTGCGACGATTCCGCTCGAGGCTGAGCCGACGGGACTCGCCTTCAGTCCCGATGCCGCGCGCCTCTATGTGACGTGTGCCGCGCCCGCGGGTTCGGTGGCCGTGATCGACACGGCGTCTCATGCGGTAGTCGATACGCTCCCGGCGGGCTATGGCGCGCGCGGGCCGGTCATCAGTCCGGAGGGTGGCCGTCTGTATGTGTGCAATCGCTTCACGAACGATGTGTCGTTTCTGGACACGGCCACGAAACAGGAGATTGCGCGCGTGCCCGTGAACCGCGAGCCGTTCGCGGCAGCCGTCACGCCCGATGGCGCGCGGCTGTATGTTGCCAACCTACTGCCGGCGGGCCGCGCGGACGCGGACTTCTGTGCGGCGTCCATCAGCGTGATCGATACCACCTCCCGCGAGGTCCACGACGTGCCCTTGCCCAACGGGAGCGGTGGCGTCCGAGGGCTCTGCATTTCGCCGGACGGCCGGTACGTTTACGCGGCGCATATCCTCGCCCGGTTTCACATGCCGACGACCCAACTCGAGCGCGGTTGGATGAACACCAACGCCCTGAGCGTCATCGACGCCGTCGAAGGGCGGCGGATCAACACGGTCCTGCTGGACGACGTGGATCTGGGCGCGGCCAACCCATGGGGCGTTGCCTGCAACGCCGACGGCGGACTCGTCTGTGTGACGCACGCCGGCAGCCACGAGCTGAGCGTGATCGACGTGCCGGCACTGATCGCCAAGCTCAACGCATTTCCCGCCGTTGAGGAGAAGATCGGCCCAGTTACCTACCCGCCGGCATCGAAGAGTCCCGAAGATGTTCCCAACGATCTGAGTTTCCTCGTCGGCGTGCGCCGCCGAATCCCACTCGCCGGTCACGGGCCCCGGGCCGTGGCCATCGTGGGCGATTTCGCCTACGTCCCCGAGTACTTCACCGACTCGATGAGCCAGGTTGACCTGCGGCCCGACGTGCGCAGGCCCGTCACGCCCTGTCCCCTCGGTCCCGAGCAACCGATGACGTCCGTGCGCAAAGGCCACCTGTTCTTCAACGATGCGCGATTCTGCTTCCAGCACTGGCAGAGCTGTGCCAGTTGCCATCCCGACGCCCGCGCCGATGGCCTGAATTGGGACCTCCTCAACGATGGTATCGGAAACCCAAAGAACGCCAAGAGCATGCTGCTCTCACATGAAACCCCGCCCGTCATGAGCCTCGGTGTGCGCGACAAGGCTGAGACCGCCGTGCGCGCTGGGATCAAGTACATTCAGTTCGCCGTACGTCCCGAGGAGGACGCCCAGGCGATTGACGAGTATCTCAAGGGGTTGAAGCCGGTCCCGAGTCCCTGGATCGTCGAGGGCGCCCTCAGCGCCGAGGCGCAGCGCGGTCGCGAGTTGTTCTTCAGTACGGTCGTCGGGTGTGGGGCCTGTCATCCGGAGCCCCTCTACACCGACCTGCAGATGCACGATGTCGGAACGCAAGGCGCCCTCGATAGGCAGGCCGACTTCGATACCCCTCAACTCGTCGAGATCTGGCGTACGGCCCCCTATCTCCACGATGGTCGCGCGGTCACCCTCATGGAGGTCCTGACTACGGCCAACACCGATGATCGTCACGGTAGAACCTCGCATCTTACCGACGAGGAGCGCCACGACCTCGAGGTGTTTCTGAGGTCGTTGTGATGGAGCGAGGCGAACAGGACCTGTAGGGCCTATGATGCCCCGCGGCATGCCATCGCCTCACCTGTGTCGGCGCGTGGCACGCGCCGCGTGCAGGGCCGGGAACAGCAACACCATGAGCCACCCAGCGCGTATTGGAGTCTCGGGTGGCGCGACGACGGTCAATGTGAACGGGGGCGTCGGATGCAGCGCCTTGGCTTCATCGCCAACAATGGCAATGTACTCACCGGAATCCTCCGGCTCTGGGCGCGGCAGTTCAAGAATCGCCTCGGACTTCTCCTCAAGAGGTCTGCCGTTCTTCTGCCATGAGTACGTTGCCTCGCCGACGATGTGCACGCACGACGTGTCGACGCGCAAACAGGTCGGTTCACCGGCCTGAACGAGCGTTGGGCCGTCGATGTACGGATCCTCGGTTTCGCCCGCGACGAGCCGGCCGTGCCGCCGCTCGAACTGGTCTTCATAGAGTGATTGCGGCTGCAGATCCGCTGTCACGTCCTCGAGGTCGACGAAGTCTTCGGGTTCCGTTCCTATACTGTTCGAATACGAAGTCGACGTGATGTGCGTGTAGACGGCGAGTCCTTTGGATCCGATGATATAGCCCTCGCCGAATTGGAACGAGCGGATCTGACCGTTGCCGCAGTTGTTCCAGAACACGCTCTGCGTGACGGTGTGGCCGGCGCCGCTGCTCTCGTCACGGCGGTTTCCGCCATACCACCCGTCGTCCAACGTGCACGAATCGATGAGGCACGCCATGGCGAGTGAATGGTGGAACTCGCAGTAGGACGGATACCCAATGGGGAAACTGATCGACCAGAAGCTCATGCCCCCCGAACTGACGCAACGGAGCCATACACAGCCGGTAGTGCCGAAGCCCCAGTTCTGAATGAAGTTGTGGCGGCCGTCCCGGCCCACGCAGTCTCGCGTCAGGATCTCGTTGCTCTCGGTGATCTCGAACAGATAGCCGGCGCCGCCGTCGCCTCGGTTTTGCGCTTTCTCGAAATCGCAGCCCGCCACGGTCACCCGCTTCGATCCGACGATGCGCAGGCCGCCGCTCTGCAGGTGATAGCCTCGCGAGTCTTCCACGGACGATGGAAACGTCGCGACGTTTCGTATCCATGAGTCCTTCACGCCGCTGTACTGGATCGCATGCGTTCGCGCCTGCTCCCACGCAGCCTCATAGTCCACCGCCGTGGAGATGCCGAGCGATTCAATACCGACCTCGCCCAAATAACCGGTTTCGACACGCAAGCTGGCCCCATCGCGGACCTTGCACGGATAGCGCAGCGGCACATCGAAATACACGCGTGTGGGCGTCGAGGCGGTATCGATGGCCGTGATCTCCCTGCGGAAGATCGGCCGCCAGGTTCCGTTGAATGCTTGCCAGTACTCCGTCATGCCGTGTTCGGCTACGAATTCCGGAGTGATGAACCAGCCCACCCGGACCTCGTCGCCCACGGCCAGACCAGTCGCGTCGCTGACTGCCACCGAGAACGCGCGATTCGCGCCGTCTTCGGCGAGCAGCACTTGCGTGCTGGTGTGCACGCTCCCGATGAAGGAGATGTGGGCTCGGCCCTCCATGGACGCGGAACGTGTGAAGTAGATCCGGCTTTCCGTGGGGCCCGCACCTTGGATCACAACGCCCGATCCCGTCACGGTAAGAATATCATCGCAACGATAGAGACCCGGGGGAAGATACACCACACCGCCGCCCGCCGATTCGCCGGCATCGATGGCGGCCTGGATCGACGCCGTGCTATCGGAGGCCCCCGTGCTGTCCGCGCCGAAGCCCGTTACCACGTCGAATCTCGTTCCGGGAGAATTCGGCGGCAGCGGCATTTCGCCGTTGTGGTAGCCTGCGTACGAGAAATCGTGCAGGAACCGGCCCGTCTCGTCCTCGAATGCCGGAGTCCAATCTACGGGATACAGCGTGCTCCGTACGCATGCCGCTTCGGCATAGACCAGACATGCGCCAACAAGATACAGCGCGATACCAGGAATCCTCATTCATCACTCCCAAGAGATGGTAACGGACCATCCCAACGTCTGTTGCCCTCGATGCATGGAAACCCGTGCCGGGCATTATTGTACCACTGGTTTATCAGAACTTGGTGCACAAGGCCGCGAGGTCAGCGGGGGGGGCCGGGGAAGAGGAACTCGCTCGAACGTTTCCCCCGGAGCCTTGCCGGCATCATCGGCGAACAGCCTCGGACTGCCGTCCTGGGTGCAGTGTGGTGTAGCTTCCGGGAGTGCCGGGGCGCTAGACTATGCGTCGGGACGCACGAATGGGCCGTTGCGTCATGACGAAGTGTGTTCACGAACGAGGGGATCTGCGATGTCACGCGTTGTGTCTTGCGCCACGTGGACGTGTTTGGTGTTCTTTCGGTGTGCGGGCGGCAGTGCCGACGACGGCATCTTGCCGCAGGGCGACAACCGGCCGGCGCTGGCGTGTGACCATTTCCCGGATCGTCTACACGAGTTCGTTTGGCGGAACTGGAACGCGGTCGAACCGGCCAAGCTTGCGGCAATCCTTGGTGCGTCCGTTGAGGAGGTTACCGCATTGGCGGAGTCGATGGGCCTGCCGCGCCAGGCGGTTGTGTCGCCCGAGCTGCTCCAACGCGGATATGCCACGCTCATTCGCCGCAACTGGCACCTACTCCCCTACGCACAACTGCTTGAACTCGTCGAGATGACGCCGGAGCGACTGGCCTTCACGCTCCGCGAAGAGGACTTCCTTTGGATCAAGCTCGGCCGACTCAAACCACAGTGCCAGCCCTTGCGCTATCAGGCACCGGATGACGCGGCGCGGCTTCGTGCCGCAGAGATTCGCCGCGTGGTCGAGGCGGACTTCGGGGATGAACTCGCCCAGCCGACCGTACCTCGTTTCGATTTTGTCCGGGCGCTCAGCGCGCCGTTGGCGTCGTATTCTCGGCCGGAACAAGCCGACGATCGGCGGTTGGCGCTGCGGATTGTCTACTCTTACGTGGCGGTCTACGGCGATCCGCTGCTGAATCCCGAGCTCAATCCCTATCCGGACGGGCTTCTCCAGCGTCTTTCTTCGGTGGGGATCAACGGCGTTTGGCTCCAAGGACTCCTGAGAGACCTCGCGCCGGGCGGCGATGCCTTCCCCGAGTTCGGCGTCGACTGCGAACAGCGCCTGGCCAATCTCCGGGCGTTGGTCGAGCGCGCCAGGCAATACGGGATTCGTGTGTTCCTCTACATCAACGAGCCGCGCGCGATGCCGGCCGCGTTCTTCAACGACCATCCCGACGTGGCGGGTGTTCCCGAGGGCGACCTGGTCGCCTTGTGTACGTCGCATCCCGTCGTGCGCCAATGGATGGGCGATGCGCTCGCGCACATATTCCGCGAAGTGCCCGGCTTGGGCGGCGTGTACGCCATCACCGCCTCCGAGAATCTCACCAACTGCGCCTCGCACGGCGGCTGGCACTCCTGCAATCGGTGCAAGGATCGTACCGATGGGGACATTCTCGCCGAGGTCGTCGGCGTTATCGAAGAGGGCGTCCACCGGGGCAATCCGCAGGCCGACGTCCTCATTTCGGATTGGGGCTGGCGCGGCCACGGCGATGCGCCGGACATCATCGCGCGCCTCCCGAAATCGGTTTGGCTCATGTCCGTGAGCGAATGGCACCTGCCCATCGAACGCGGCGGCATCAAGAGCACGGTCGGCGAATACTCGATCTCATCCGTCGGGCCGGGGCCACGCTCACTGCAGCATTGGAAGGCCGCTGCCGACGCCGGGTTGAAGACGGGCGCCGAGATCCAGTTCAACAACACCTGCGAGATCGCCACCGTGCCCTACTTGCCAGTGATGGATCTCGTGGCCGAGCACTGCAGCCACCTTCTCGCCTCGGCCAATCTCGACGCGATGTTCATCGGCTGGACCATGGGAGGATTCCCTTCGCCCAACATCCGCCTCGCCGAGCAACTGAGCCGCACGCCACCGCCCGACGTTAACGCGGTGCTCGATGCCTTAGCGCAGGAGCGATTTGGCGAGGAAGGCGCGCCGCACGCACGCAAGGCCTGGACGCTCATGAGCGAAGCTTTTCGCGAGTACCCCTTTCACATCAGCGTTGTCTACACATCGCCCGTGCAGTGGGGGCCGGGAAACCTGCTCTATGCCTCGAAGACCGGTTACAGCGCTACCATGTGGGGCCTTCCCTACGACGACCTGGATGGCTGGCGCGGACCCTATCCACCGGACGTGTTCGCGGCGCAGTTTGACAAGGTGGCTGGCGGCTGGCGGCCGGGCATCGACGAGCTGAAGGCCGCGGTTGATCACGCACCCGCTGATCGACGGGACGAAGCCTCGGCCGATCTTCGACTTGCCGAGGCGGCGGCCATCCATTTCCGGTCCGTTGCCAACCAGGCGCGGTTCGTCATGGCGCGCGATGCGCTGGCCAGCGCATCAGATACCGCAACGCCCGAGCAAAGGGAGCGCCTGCGCGCCCAGATCAGACTGTCCCTCGAATCCGAAATCGCGTTGGCGCGTCGGCTCTTCACGCTCACGCGCGAAGATTCACGCATCGGCTTCGAGCCATCCTGTCAGTACTTCTACCTACCCCTCGACCTCGTCGAGAAGGTGGTCAACTGCCGCTGGCTGCTGGATCACGGGAGCGGCCCGCCAACGCCTTAGCGGGAGGCCACAAGTGCCATGAAGCAAGAACGGACTGCCGGAGGACGAAGCGGGGTGCGCTTGGACGGTATGAATCGCGTCACGACCATCTTGTTCGATCTTTCCGAGGTGTTCATTGCGGGCCTGGTGGGGATCGAGTACGTGCTGGCCCGCATGCTGGGCGAAACGCCGGAGTCGGTCCGGCCCCGGTTCGGCTGCGAATCACTGTATCGGCTGTGTCGGGGTGAGATTTCCGAGGACCATTACCTCCTAGAGGTAATCCGGACGGCCGGGTGGCACCTCTCCGTTGTCAAACTCAAACGGGTGATCAGGGACAACTTCCGCAACGAGGTAGAGGGTACTATCGGCCTGCTCCCGCGCCTCTCCGCAACCTATGACCTTGTCTTGGTTTCGGACCATGCGCGGGAGTGGATCGCCCATATCGAGCAGATTCACCCTTTTCTGGATGCGTTCAGCAAGAGGGTCTACTCGTTCGAGACGCACATGATCAAGAGCGATCCGACGTGTTTTCCGGCGATTCTCGACCTCGTAGGCAAGTCCGCCTCGGAGTGCGTTTTCGTGGATGACCAGTCTCGAAACTGCGAGCAAGCGAGGCGCGCGGGAATCCGCGCGATCCCGTTTCTGGACTGTGAGAGGCTGAAGGCGGACTTTGCTCACGTGGGAGTATCGGCAGGGGAGTCCTGACGGTAGGGGGAGACTTCACCGATCGGAACGTCCGGCGGAAACCGTTGAGGGCGGACAGAGCAACGGCCGCGGAGAAGAAATCGCCGCGGCCGGATGTCTGAGAGTTGTGTCTAGCGGACGTTGCTGTTGCCGGAGCGGTTCTGCCAGTAAGGCCTCTGGTTGCGTTTCGGGTGCAAGGTCTTGTGGCCGAGTTCCTTCTGTGATTCCGGGATGCGTGGCGCCTGCTGGAGCAATTCGAATTGGGCGCGTTGTTCCGGCGTGAGGTCGGGAATCTCTTCCGGCACGACGTTACACGTCACGAAGATCATGAGCTCGGAGCATTTCTGACCGATCTCGGTGGTGCGAAACATGAAGTTCAGGATAGGCAGATTGCCCAGCACGGGCACCTTGGTGATGCTCGAGTCATCGCTGAACTCGCGTAGGCCACCGATGAAGATCGTCTGGCCGTTCCGCGTGCGCAGGCTGGTCTCGGCCTCACGCTTGATCTCGATGGGAATGCCGCTGGTGGTCGGCGTGGGGGATGCCTTGCTCTGTTTGGCCTTGATGTCGACGAGGATATGGTCGTCGTGCGTCACGGCCGGCGTGACCTCGAGGACGGTGCCGATGTCCTTGAACTCCGTCGAGGTCATCGGGGGGCCGGTCACGGACTGCGTGCGCTCTTCGTAGGGCTGTTCTTCGGAAATTGTGATGGTGGCGGGCTTGTTCTCGACCGTAACCACTACCGGATTGGCCAGTAGTTGGGCGTTCTGGCCAGCCACCTGCGCCGCGATGAGCCCCTTGAGGTTGACCTCGGACGAGAGGATATCGAAGGTCAGTGTGCCCAAAGACGGTATCGGATTCGACGTCGTCAGGTTGAGTTCCTGCAGGTTACTGACGTGACGATCACTGCCTTCCGCCTGGGCCCGGTTGCTCTGACGGCGCACGGCGTCCACAAACCAGTCCATGCCGGTCTGCGAGGTGTCCTTGAGAAGCACATCGACAATCATGGCATCGATCGCCACCTGTTTCACCGGGCGATCAAGTTCCGTGATGAGCTCGCGAATCTGCTCGATCTTGGCCGGAACATCCGTAACGATGAGGTAACGGCCGCGGGCATCGGCGGCGACGTTTCCGTCTTCCGACAGGACGCTCTCCTTGAGCGCGGTCACGAGTTCCTTGGGCTCGGCATAGTTGAGCTTGATGGCCTCGGTGACGGTGGGCAGCACGGGCTCGGCCACATCGAGCGCCCGAACCATCTCCTCCAACTCGGTCACGACGTCCACCGGGCCGGAGAGGATTAGCACGTTGGTGGTCTCATTGGCCGAGACCGAAACGAGTTCACCGTGCGGCAAGCCCACCACGATCTCGCTGAGCGTCTCTTTGAGTTCCTTCGCGTTTGCTTCGTTCAGATAGACAATGTGCCGGACCTGTTCCGACGCGAGCATTTCGTCGTAGGGCACGATACGGTAGACGCCGCCTTCCCGGATCATGCCGAGATCGTTGAGCCGCAGGGCGGTCTCCATGGCCTGCCGCAGCGTCACGTTGGTCAGCCGCGCAGTAACCATCCCGCGCACTTCGACGCCGGCGACCACGTTGATCCCCGCTTTCTCGGCGAGGAGGCCGACGACATGACTCAGCTCCATATCGCGAAAATCGATGTTGACGAGTTGGTCCAGCGGGTCGCCCGAGTCCGGAAGTGAGATTCGAACCGGCTCGGCATGATTCTCAGGCGATGCCGGAGTGACCGCCGGTTCGTACGTCTGTTCGACTTCGGTGATCGAGAACTGGCCAGCGGCCGGCGGGGTAATGAAGATGGCTTGGCCTTGGGCAAGTGGCCCAGGGACCTCCTCATCGTAGAGGGTGATGCTACGCGTTCCCAACGCGGCGGCATGAAGCGACGAACCAAGCCCTCGTGGCGACGGGGGCGGGGTGAGGGACTCGGTATCTTCGGGATTCGTGTCGGCACTCCGGACGACCGAAGCCAGCGGTTCCATGGTGACACACAGAAGGTCCGGCTGCGCGGCCTGCACGCGATCAAGCTGCTCGGCGAGTTGCGCCAGGCGCAGATCCATCCTTGCCACAACGGGCGTGGCGCCCTGCTGGGCCAAAAGCGGCTCCATATGCGAACCGGCCTTGACGGCCAGCGCCGCCAGCTCCCTGTGCACGGCATCCGCCCTTCGAATCACGGTCTGAGCCCCGTGGACGATGGCATCCCGAGTCCGCGACGCCGCTCTGGCGATGTCACAGTATCGTAGGCCGGCGGCCGGCTCAGAGTCCTCTTGCGATCCTTGGCGTAGTTGGTTGATCGCCTCGGCAAGCCGCCGCGTGGCATCATCGTCTTCGGCGGGCGAGGGTGCCTGGATCGCGCTATCGGCGTCTCGCAAGGCAGCCAGTTCGGAGTGGAGCGTGCGGACCGCGGACGCTGTGTCGCCGCCGCTCTCGGTAGCCTTGTCGCGGGTGCGCAAGGATACGACTACGCGCCCCTCCTCCGATGAGCGCTCGACGATGGCGGGCTCCGTCAGGTCGAGCACAATCCGCGACACAAATCGCGGGTGAACCGCAAACAGGCTCGTGCGAACCTGCCGCACGAGTCCAACGGTGTCTGGGATGATCTGCTGGCCGGCGTGGATGTTGATGGTGTCGGCGAGGTCAATGGCGATGCGCTTCCCATCGTCCAGTACGACGTGCGTACATTGGGGGCTACCTGTGGTTTCGATAGTCAGTACCGCCTTGTCGGCTTGCGCCGCGAGATCGAGCGCGTGCACGGCATGGGCATCAGCGGTAGCGGCGCGCAAAGCCGGATCCACTACCTCGCATCGCTCGCTGTCGAGCGCGCATCGTACGACGTCGTACTTGGCCGCCTCGAGGGCGTCGGGGCCGATGGTGGCCGCCAAGGCCAGAGCCCCTGTCACGCCGACGAGGGCCACCACGCACATCCGATTCACAGGGTACATTGGCTACCACTCCTTGAGGGCTACGGACACCTCGATGTCGCCCTTCTTGAACACGACGTGAGCCGGCTGGATGTCGGCCACCACAATGTCGAGCGGAAGAACTTGGCCCAACGAGACCACTTCATTGTCGATCACAGCGCACGGATGGGTCGGATCCCAGACGATGCCCGATACGACCTTGGTGCTCATGGCCTTGAGAATGATCTCCCGCTCGAGGTCGAATCCCTGGGTTTGGTCCAGCAACGTTACGCCCATCTCGCCCACGAGCGGACGCATCGGATCGCGGGCTATCCGCTCGCGTTCATAGTAGAAATCCAGTACCTCGACACTTGCCACCAGCGCGTCGACATCCACGCCTGCGGCCACGAACCCCACATCGTCCTTCCCGCCACTTACGCCGGACTGTTTCGGTGTCTTCCGTGCGTCGGTTTGCGACGTAGTCGCTTCTGTCGCGCCGGAGGTCTTCTTGTCGCCACTGCGTGTGAACTGATAGACCAGCACGCCCATCAAGGCCACGCCTAGGACGGCCATGACGATGATCTGTTTCCGTTGCTCTTGGGTCACGACTTTGCCTTTTCCTCGGGCTTCGTTTCCTCGGGCTTCTGTTCGGCGGACTCCAGGAACAGGTAGGTGTTCAGCTTGAACTCCGCCTCAGAGACCCCCGCAAGTTCTTCACTGATCTTCAGGTCCGAGATCTTGCAGTAACGCCGATACCGCTCGAGTCGGTTGATGAACATGACAATCTGATGGAAGTCGCCCTGGGCATTCACGGAGTAGGGAATCGTTTCCTTACGCTGATCAGACTGGCGCGGCTCACTGGCCAGATTCACGCGCAGGCCGATTTCATCGCCAAAACTCTCAAATGTCCTCAGCAAGGCCGGGATTTCCTGTTCTTTCGGAAGACGCTTCTCGAACTGATCCACGAGGTTCTGCATCTTCCGCGCTTCCTCGCGGAGCGCCTGGATGTTCTCCGAGGTCTTGCGCGCCAGATCGAGGTCCGCTTTGACTTCCGTGATCTCCTTGGCGACGGCGTCCATCTTCTCGCGTTGCGGCATCAATACCAGGAAGACAAACGCCACGCACAATGCCACCGCCACGGCCACAATAACACCGTTGATGACCCAGTCTTGCGGCGTTACTTTGCCTTTCAGAAACTCGATCATTCCACCGCTTCTCCCGACTTTCCCTGAAGAATGAGATAGTCCAACTCGAACGACAGCACGGGCCGTCCGTTGAACGAAGTTACTTCGCGTTTCTGATCGCGCAGCTCGAACATGGCGGAGAACTCCTCGTCGTTCTCCGTTGCTTCGGTGAACGGGAAGAAACGCATCTGACGGTCCGCATCCGGCACCACGTAGCCCGATACCGCCAACACCGGCTTCTTGAGGACCACACGTTTCTCTTTGTATTCCTTCCGCTTCGGGTCGTACACGATCTGCGTGGTCTTGATCGAACGCTCCTCGATCTTGACGCCGCTCAACCAGATGTTGTCAGGCGTCAACCGGCTCAGGTTCCAGAGCTGCCGAGACCAGATAATCCGGTCGCTCACGATTTCGTTAATGATGTCGATCCGCTTGGCCAGTTCTACTTTCTGTTGCTCGAGGGCGTTGTACTCCTCGATGACGTCGCCGAACTTGGCGCGGGCTTCCTGGAGTTTCTCAAGTTCCTTCTGTTGGCTCCGCATAGCCCCGACACCGGAAAGCCACATCGAGGCCATGGCCCCCAGCACCAGGATGACCATGAGGATGGCGGCCATGTAGGGAAGGGGCGTTCGCTTAACAGGGCGAAGGTCGTTGGGCAGTAGGTTGATGACTATCATAGTTCCGCCATTCCCCTCGCGGCTAAACCCACGGCGACCATGTAGCGCGCCGGGTGATCCTGCATCGTACGAAGTGGTTCTTCGTCGACAAGCAGGGCGCTCTCCGAAGGATTGGCCACCTCGACCCGCTCGACGCCCAACTCCTCGGCCAAACTCTCGCGAAGCAAAGGCAGATGAGCTATCCCTCCGCTCAGAATCAAACGGTCCACGGGGCGTTCATAGAGTTGGTGCTCATAGTAATCAAACGACCGTCGAACTTCCGAGATCAGGCGGCCCAGCGCCGTGGTGAGCACCTCCCCCAACGCCTTGTCCCCCTTGGGCTTCCCGGCAGAGGCACCCGTCTTGCCGGGGAGATGCTCGAGTTCTTCATCCAACGGGGCGAGGGGATCGTCGAACGAAGTCAGCGGCGCGGAACGCTCTTCTTCCTCCACCTTGGGATTCTCTTCCGGCAACTCCGCATCCGGTTCTCCGTCGCTCTTCTCCTGGTTATCGGCGTACTCCTGCAAAAGCCGTTCGGCCGCATCGTAGTCAACGCGCTGGCTCTTCGCCACGGCCTGGATGAACTCCCGCGCGCCCCAGTTCACATCGCGAATGAAATTCGAGACACCGTCCTTCGTGAAATGGATACTCGCCGAGTTGAGGCCGATGTTGATGAGCGCCACCGATTCGCCCACGCGCAGTAGGTCGCAGCACTCGGCGGCGTCCGCCAAGGCCAGCGAATCTACAGTCATCACGCCGCACTGGAGTTCGGCGGCCTCCGTCACCTGGGTACGCGCCTCGATTACGGCATGCTTCGCCGCCACGAGAAGGATGCGCAGCATCTTCTCCTCGCCCTCCGTTACCGTATCGAGCAACGACCAATCTAGGTAGACCTCAGACAAGTCGTACGGGATATTCTGCCCGGCCTCGCTTTCAATCGCCTGCCCGATCTGCTCGAAAGGCATGTCCGGAAGGCGCGGGTACCGAATGACAGCGGTTTGGCCAGCCAAGGCTGCCACCACCAAGCTCTGCGCCGGATCCATGCGACGAACGGCCTCGCGCACCGCGTTCGCGTGCGCTTCCACCGGGTCCACGGTGACGGCGTTGCGGTCCACGAGCGCCTGGCACACGGCCTCAACCCGTAACCGGCCCTTGGCGCGCGACATCTGCACCGCCTTTACCGAGTGCGTGCCAATGTCCAGACCGACGGCCTTCTTCGGTTTTGTGAAAAGCACCGGATTTATGGCTCCCTGAACACGGTGTCGTTATGTGCTCCTGCAACACTCCAACAACAAAACCGGTGTGCCCTGACGCGAACGCACACGTACTGCGCCGCTGCAGAAGCCACCGTCTTGCATAACGCGGGCATTGGGCCATTCATGTCTCGGCCTCTCCTTGAGGCACATCCCAACACTGTAAGGCTATCAAATAATCATCATTCTGTCAACACTTAATTGAGCCTTGGACCGTCACTCACGTAAGCCGACGACCGCGGTCGAAACGGACTCGTAAGCCTTAAATAGCAAGTATTTGCAACATCAGCATCGAGTTCCGCTGCGCGTCATCGTGGTCCCGGAACGCGGTTTGAGCTTCGAGTGTTCAATTGACTCAACTGAAATAAACTGGCAATGCTGGCCAAAGAAGTATTTTAAGCAAGATTCCACAATATGTCAAGTAATATCTTTGAACAAGCATTCCCGCACTCGCGAGGAAGGGGAAGCGCGAACGTCCTGGTGGGCGAGAGGCGGGGCCGGTTGGGCTCAGTCATCGACTCGAAGAAGAGAGGCGGAGCACGATGGCTCCGCCCACAAATGTCCCCGCATGGTGCCGTTGAGCCAGAAACTTATTGAACCTTAACCCACTAGGTGGGTACCCTCACGCTAGCCTTTCGACGTCCACTCGATGGCGGCTTGCCGTTGGCTAGTCAAATATCGGGATCCCTGTTCAATGCTAAGGTATGAAGTTTCTCGCTCTGTCGAACACAGCAGGGAAACCGGAATGTCTTGTGAAGTGGAGTATAGCAAAGAGCCCTTCGAACGTCAAGAGCAACAGCGGTTTAGCGATAGGCTGCGCGTGACGCTCTTCGAAGAGATGGTGCAGAAAGAAGAGACCGCAGGCTTGGGTGTCAAACCTGCGGCTCGTAGTATTGGACGTTCGGAACCTAGTTGTGCGCTGCGGCTCCGCGGCGGCGAACGCCGATCGAGGCCAGGAAGGCGGCTGTGCCGAGCAGGGTAATGAAGGTTGTTCTCGGTCCGGCGGCGGGCGGGATGGGCGTCTCGATTGTCCCAACAGGATTCCAACACCCTTCCTGGCCCAGTTCAACGAACACCGCCGTTACGGTTTCGTCGTCTTGCAGCGTAGTCAGGGCGTAGCCCGCCACGGCGAAGTGGACGTTGCCTTCCCAATGATCGAAGGCCCAACCTTCCGCGGCGCGAGCGTTGAGCGCCACCGTCGTCCCGGAGGGATAGCTGTCTGCGTTTGGCGTGGAGACCACCGTTCCGGCGCCCGCCGGGAAGACCCGAACCGTGAGCGAGACCCGCTCGGGTTCTCCTTCGCCCTCGCCCTCCGTGGGGGCCTCGACGAACACCGCCGTCACCGTGATGTCACGGTGCATCGTGACGCTGGTGGTGGGGGCCAGGCGGCTGGCTACCCAACCTTCCCAGTGGTCAAACATCCAGCCTGTCAGCGGCGTGGCGCGTAGCGTGACGACGGTGCCTTCGGGATACGTGGAAACGCCGGCAACCGGCGTCACGAACCCGTTCCCTTGCACGCCGAGTGACAGGTCAAATGTCGTTTCAACGAACACCGCGCGCACGGTCTGGTTCGCGTTCATCACGACCGCGCTGACTGCCGCATCGGGGTTCAGTACGGCCCCTTCCCACCGCTCGAACCGCCAGCCAGGCGCCGGGGTGGCGGTGATCGTTACCGTCTGGCCGTTGTCAAAGCTGTGAAGCCCGAGCGATGGCGTTGTGACACCATGTCCTTCCGCTTCCATGGTGAGGACTTGTCGGCGAATGAACACGGCGGTCACGACCGTATCGCTGTTGATGCGCACCCGTGTTGCCGCGGCCTGCGCACTCAGCACGGGACCTTCCCAGTGATCAAAACGCCATCCCGCCCATGCGGTGGCCTCTAGTCTGACCTCGGCGCCGGCCGGGTAGTCGGGTTGCAGCGGATCGGCCAGGATGCGCCCGCTGGACGGGGGGCTCACATTGGTCATGAGGCGGAAGCGGGGCAGAGGGCCCTCCGGCACGAACGGTCCGATCAGGCATAGTGCCGTCACGTCGGTCTCGAGCTCGGTGGCCCCGAACTCGAGGTTCACGAAGTCCGTGTTCTGCCACAGACCTTCGTCGGCGTAGACGCCGATGCCGGTGTCCGCCGATGCGGCCACGTACGTCGGGTAGCTGTACAGCGTGAGCACGGCGCCCGCGGGGATCGTTAGGCCGCGCAGCGTCACATGAACGGGCGTCGTGGCCAGCCGGGCGTCGTCAATCTCGGCAAACGTTTCGCCCCCGTCGTTGCTCACCAGAATGCTGAGTTCTATGAGTTGGCCGCCGGCGACCAACACGCCCGGCGGGACAGCCTCAATCCGTGCCGCCTCACTCGGCCCCAACAACGCATCCAGCGTGTCCGCTGTCTCGACGAGGACTATGCCGATCTCGCCGGCCCCGAGAAGGGTGCGGGGGATCCGGACCTCGACATCGCGGGTGTCGGGGATCGGGGGCGCCAAGGTGAGGATAATCGGCGCCGTGGCGTCCGTGGCGTTGGTGGGGGCTGTCCACGACGCGACGGCCACATTACGGGCGCCAGCCGTGCCCGGCGCGTGAAGGCGCGCCAGCCACATGTCACCATCGTGCGGAAGTGCGGCGAACGGGGCGTCGGGCAACGCGTTGTTGTCCGTATCCAGTGTGCCCGCTGCCAAGGCCACGGTGAAGGCATTGGTTCCCTCGGTCAGGACGGGGGTCTCCTCGTACAACGGGTTTGCCCGGAACGAGACGGAGTGGCTACCCACGCCCAGGGTGTCCAGTCGAACACCCGGCTCGGAGTATGGCGGTCCTTCCACGAGCGGGCTGCCGCCCAAGTCGGCCGATGTCCATCCGTTCAGCAGATAATCAACGCTCGAAAAGTACTCGGGGCAATCCGTTACGCCGGTCAAGGTGAGGAACATGTTGTCTGCCGCGGCCGGTACGAGCACTGTGGCACCGCTACGCGGCCACGCGGGCTGCAAACTGCACGCGGCCGGCGCACCGTCGTTGGTCAGGCACAGACTGAAATCGAGACTGATTTGCTGTGGCGCTGAGGTGCCATCGGCCAGGTAGGCTTTGCCGTCGCCGGAACCCGAGTTCAGCCACAGGAATGCGCAACCCTCGGCTTCGCCGATGCCCTCGATGGATATCCAGCCGCTGGACAGGGCCAGCGGAGGTTCGAGCGTGGCACCGAAGCGATACAGGGGCGCGTTCCAGTACACATGGCCCGTGTCGACGCGCGTCGGCGTGACGGTGTATGCCGCGACGAGATCACCGGGACCCGTGGCGGACCGTTCATAGAACGCGATTCGGTACGTGTTCGGTTCGCGGTCGCAAGCCGTCTGGCTGGCTCCAACTGGTCGGGTGTTCAAACCCCACCAGTGCACATCGCGAACAGGCTCAGGAAGGTACCAGAAGTTGTCGTACACAACGCGGCCCACTTGCTCGTCGCTTACACGCAGGGCAAACGATTCGTTCGGCATGCGCGGCGACTGGCCAAACAGCGAGCCCTCGGGGCAGTACTCGCCTTCGCCCTCGCCCTCGCCTTCGCCTTCGCCTTCGCCTTCGCCCTCGCCCTCGCCCTCGCCTTCGCCTTCGCCTTCGCCTTCGCCTTCGCCTTCGCCTTCGCCTTCGCCTTCGCCTTCGCCTTCACCGCCCTCCGAAGTGAGGCACAGACTCAGGTCGAATCCGAGCAACACACGCTGACCGCTTTCGGAGATGTCCATGTAGGCTTTGTTGTCGCCATTACCGGAGCTCAGCCAAGTGAAAGCGCAGCCGGCTTGGCCGACACCCTCAATGGACACCCAACCGCTTGGCAGGTTCACCGGCGTATGGAGCGTGGCGCTGTAGCGAAAGAGCGGAAGCGCCCCCCAATACGTGGCACCGGTGGCTTCCTTCGTCGGCGCCACGAGGTATTCAGCCACCTCTTCGCCCGGCCCGGAGGCCGAACGTGTGTAGAAGGTGATGCGGAACTGGTCCGGATCCCGTTGACATGGAATCAGGGCGCTACCCTCACGATGGGCGTTAAAGCCCCACCAATGCACGTCCCGGATCGGCGCCGATAGACTCCAATAGTTGTCGTAAACGATGGCCCCGGCGAACTCATCGCTCTGCCGTGCGGAGAAGGAAGCATGCGGTCCCTGGGGCGGCTGGCCGAAGAGGGAACCGTCGGG
>Ga0116158_10000344_pt1 | contig 47703 bp, 51 predicted proteins | sample AD_UKC052_MetaG_FD_89883 | JGI IMG/M metagenome (GOLD analysis project Ga0116158, IMG submission 89883) | Active sludge microbial communities of municipal wastewater-treating anaerobic digesters from USA - AD_UKC052_MetaG | ecosystem: Engineered > Bioreactor > Anaerobic > Digestate | place: USA... | reverse complement strand
TTCTAGCCCGCATTCTTTTATCAGCACGGAAGATTTTGTCCAGCAGCTCTATGTCAATACGAATGTCATTACCAATTGGTCTACCTATATATTTAATTTTTATCAGCTTAAATTGAATTTTTTTAAGCATACAAATTTTTTATTTTTTAAATTCTTAATATATTTTGCCTGTTTAATATCGTCTGCAGCTCTTTAACTTTTATCAAAAGAGATTTTGCGTCTTTATAGGCTTGGCTTAATTCTGCTTCAGAAATTCCAATAAAATCACCGTATTCGATTCTATTTCTTTTCTTTCTCATTTGTTGAAATCTTTGAAATTCATTACCGAGCTCACCGTTAAGCAAAGTGGCGGCGGCATTGATTATGATATAATGATGTCCTTCTCCGCTTGTTTTTGCTCTGTATCCGTTAATTAATAATATAGCCTCGCAACATAATCTTATAGAATCATAGATGTTGTTATACACAATATCCTCGTCTCCAGCACCTAGCCCGGACAAATTTTTATTCGCAAAATTATATAACCTATCGGCCTTCTCAATTTTTATTTCAACCCCTTCTAAGCTGAGCGGAAAAAGCTCAATAGAATTATTATTCAATAGTGTTTGAATCTCCTGTGAAATCATATGGATTTCCTTTTAATTTAATTATTGGTGATAAAAATATATTTGATATAAAATTATTTTTTTCTTTGATTTTTTCAATAATTTCCTGACTACTGTAAATATGATAATTTATCTCTCTGGCAATTTTCCTTTCAATAGAACTAATCATGGTAATGAGGGCGTCTTGGTTTACGTTCCCAATTAACATTAAATCAATATCGCTATTATTATTTTCTGTTCCTTTGGCAATTGATCCGAAAATAAAAGCACATTCAACATTATCAAGTTTATCGACTAACTCTTTTAATTCATTTTCTAACCCGGATGTTTTCGAAATAATGCTTTTTATTTCCTCATAAAGTGGATGTTTTTTATTTAATTTAAAAAAACGCATATTTCCGCGACGCTCATCTAATAATATCTTGTCTTCTACCAAATTATCCAAATATTTTTGATAATGGCTCGGTTCTTTCTTTAGGTTTTTAGCAATTTCTCTAAAATAGTATTCTTTGTCTGGATTTTTAAAAAATAAATTAATGATTTCCCCGTCGCCTTTTTTCAAGAAATTTAGCATATAGTATGTTTAATAATTTTTATTTCAATAATTCTTGATTATATTATACACAATTTATGTACAATTGTACATACTTTATGTATAGTAACTAATATTAGCCTATAATTATACATTTATCAAGAAAAAAATTATATTATCTCAAAATTTCCGCCCATTTCTCAATTTCCCCAATAATCTCATTAAAATTTTGAGAAATATCAGACTTTAAGACCACATATAAAAAACAGCTATACTGAAACACGGCTGTTTTTTGTTAATAACCAATATTTATCTGACAGCTTTAACCATCGTCATGATTTCCATCCCGCCCTGGCCATTTTCTAATTCATCCAATAATTCTTTAGCCAAGAGCGCAACCACATAATTTTGACCATGGCAACCGGTAGCCGGCTTATCTATCACCGGAAACACCAAAGCTGGCATCATTAGTTCTTTGTTACGATTATCGACATAGCGATAAATCTGAATAAAAAACGCTCGGTGTGCCTTAGATTACTGGACCATTATATTTCGAACAAAACAAAAAACCGCCTTCTTCCAGCAGTTTACAAATTTAAATATTAACTTAACTAACTTCCCGGCAAAATCAACTTTTTAATAGCTCTAAAACTGTCTTGATAAACTAGACCACTATAACTTACATTAAAATGGGGTGCTTTTTATTAATATAATATTTAATACAAGGTTTTAAATAGTTGACGGTTTGATAATTGAATATATCACTTGGCTCTATCCATTTTGATTGACTATGTTCGCTGGGGTTAATAGTAACAATTGGGTTGTTATCGTTTAATTTAGCCATAAAGATAATGGTAATGAATTGTTTGTTTTTCTTGACATCTACATTTGAACTATAATAAAACATTCCCGGGTTATTAATTTTAAGACCAGTTTCTTCAAAAGTTTCTCTTTTAACGCCAATTGATAAATCCTCTCCATCTTCTAATGTTCCCCCGGGAAGATCCCAAAGCCCGCCCTTGTAAGTATCTTCAACACGTTTTAAAATAAGCAATTTACCATTATTAATAACCAAAGAATGAATTATCACTCCTTTGTCCATAAATTTAAATATTTTAAATTATGCTATCCCTAAAAACGTCAATATTTACTATTACATTATATAATATTTTAAATATCTTTACACAGAATTAATTCACACATCCCACATATGCCTATTCTTCAGTGGGTACTTTTTGTTTTAATATTTTCTCAAGTAATTTTCTAAAATTAGGAAATAAATTTATATTATTTAAATCTTCTAAACTGAAAAATCTAATATCAGATGATTCTTTAGGGTTATAATGTAGCTCACTGTTTTCTTCATTCTCTATTTTACATAAATAAATCAAATCAAGATGATAATGTTGGTTATCTCCATTTATTTTTTCACATAGTATAACATAAGGATGGTGCAGCACGGAAACATCTGCTTCTAGATCAGACAAGGTACTGTCCCGGTCACTAATTATTTCCACATTCAAACCAGTTTCTTCTTTAACTTCCCGCACAACTGTTTCATCTGGAGTTTCATTCCATTCAACATGTCCTCCGGGATAAAGCCAGACACCTAACTTTCGGTGATTAACTAATAATACCTTCTTTTCTTTATTAATAATTAAGGCAGAGGCGGTAAAATGTTTTTCTACGTTATTCTTATTAAATACCATATTTAATACCTGAAATTATTTATTGTGGAAATTATGTAGTCAATTTCATGTCTCTTAAGCCCCGGATGGACCGGAATTGTAGTGATACTTTGTAAAAGCTTCTCGGAATTTGGACAAACTCTTTTAAATTTACTTAGTATGGGATATTTATACAATACCTTGCAATTGTATCTAATTATATCTGAAGGAATTCCTTTGTCAGATAGATAATCAATAAATTTATGAGTATCCTCCAAATTTAGTTTTAATAACAAGGTATAATAATTAGGTTCTCCCTTCTCAATTATAGCTAATTCACTTATTTGAGGATGCTCCAGACCATCTTTTATATACTGGGCATTGCTTTTTCTTATTTTTAATTGTTTGGAAATATAGTCAATTCTATTTAACCCTAATGCTGCCTGTAAAGCTCCGAGTTTAAAGTTAAGCCCATAATCAATGGTATTCATATTTCCAAAAGCAATGAAACTTTTTGATTTGTTATAATAGTTTTCATTATTTGTCAGGAGGAAACCACCTTCGCCGGTTGCAAGAATTTTTCTATCATGCGTACTAAAGCAAGAAATATCTCCGTAATATGATAAATAGTGATTATTCAGTTTCGTTCCGTGTGCTTGGGCTAAATCCAATATTAATGGAATATTTTTAGATTTAAGAACCCGCTGCAACTCTTTTACATTAGTAGGATAGCCCCACATAGGCACCTCAATTACCGCTTTTGTTTTAGATGTTATTAATGTTTCTATTTCATTAACACTTAATCCAAAATTATCTTTTACAGTATCGCAGAAGATTATATTGGCACCTGATTGTATTATTGGAAAAACAGACATTACTGGGCATGTAGAAGATACTATTACATCATCTCCTTGATTAACACCAGCAGCGAAAAGAGCAGTTTGTATCGCTGAAGTACCAGAAGAAGTGGCGACAGCAAATTTTGAATTAAAAAAATTAGCCAGTTTTAGTTCATATTCATTAACAATATCCGCCGTACCAGAAAGTTTCTTATTTAACAAAACCTTTTTGATATACTCAAAATCATGCACATTTGAAAATAAATATTTATCTTTAATCTCCATAATAAATTATCAAATTATATAAATTAATATTTTTTAACTACTTTACCCCCATTTTTCTTCCAATAACATGTTACTAGTTCGCCCTTGCTATTAACCATAAAAATATTTTTTTGATCTAAACAATCTTTATTTGTGCAAAATGTTTTAAAGCCAACAAGGGTAACCTCGGGATTATTTTTATATTTTTCATAAAACTTTTTTGACATTAACTTGTAATCTTTTATTGTATTTAAATTCGTATATATTTTATCATAATGATAAATTGAACTTATGACCACTTCTGGCGCAAGACCTTTACAAAATTTAATAGTATCTTTCATTGCATCAACATTTTCTGGATGGAGTGCGATATGAATAGATATGTTTTTGTTTTTTGATTTAAGCTTTTTTATAAAACCAAGTGTTTTTTGTAATGCCCCTTTCTTCCCTCTAATTTTATCATGGATTTTATCAATATGAGAATCTATGCTAATAGTATAAGTTGAGAAATTTAAATTAACCACTTTATTTTCTAAACTCTTATTCAAGATAACGCCATTAGTACAAAGAGAAACTTTTGGAATTTTTGAAATTGCGTATTTAGAAATATCAATGAAGTCAGGGTGTAACGTTGGCTCCCCTCCCGTTAAAACAAGTTTGTATATCTTCTTTTTGGAAATTTTATCAATCAGACTATATGCCTCTTTTCTTGAAAGAAAATTAGAAGAATAGGGTTTATTTGAAATACTATAAATACAGTGGCGGCAATCTAAATTACAATATGTTGTTAATTCAAATACAACCTTTTTACTATTTTTATCAACATTCATTTTACAAGGTCTATACATAATTATATTTGTAAGTAGATTCAATTTATAAAAATATCTATTGGCACCCGAAAATCAATTTTGTCTAACGCTTACGAATATGCAAAGTTTTTGCACAATGAAATGGAACAAAAATTTGGGCGAAACTAGAAATTTAAAATTTATTTTTTATCTCACAACAACATCAAAAATGTATTCTTTTGCCCATTCAAAATCAGAAAAATCAAACAAAGTTGATTGTAATTCTTCCTCAATTATTTCTTTTATATCGTTGGCTCTTCCTATTTCTTGGCGCACGACTATCTTTTTGAAAAAACAAAAATCGTACATATAAATCCATTATCGTCTAAATCTTTCTTTGAGTCTAAATTAAAACCATGCCTCTTGAATAAATCAGGATAAAACTTTTCTTCTCTATTATAATCTATGATAGTGCCAATCTGTGGAATCTCTGAATAATGAAGAACTTCTTTATATTTCTGGTTGTCAAATTCAAATATGTTTCTTTCAATGAAAAGATCTTTTTTGGATTTTAGTTTTTCTTCTAAATACTTTTCATTAGCAACTACTAAAATAAGTTTGCCTTCATTGTTCAGCATTGAATTTATTTTTTGGGCGACATCATTTAACTCATCGGATGCAAAATGGGTAAAAACATATATCGCCGTCAGAAAATCAAATTTTGTATCTGTATTTGTTTGAAGAAAAGTTTTATTGAAAACTCTAAGTCTTGTGTTCTTTAGATTTAATGGTTTTGATTTGAAATATTTATAATTCTTGCGAGAAGGTTCGCAACCCTCAAGAATTATGGTTTTGAAAGATTTGGATAAATTTTTTTGCAACATCCGAAGAAAAAAACCAATACCAAAACCAATATCAAAAATTTTAATTTCATCTCCTTCTTTCTTTGAAATGATATTTTGGATAATAAAATTATCTACAAAAGAATTGATTTTTGTTTTTTCTTGATTCTGCCAATTTACTTTATTATATTGCAGATAAAAAAATTCTTTGTTCTTCATAATAATATTTAAATGAATTTATTAAATTTACTCTTTACGCGCGCTTTTCTAAGCCGATCCCTGATTGAATATAACATTGCGATTAACAGAAGTTCTGCGAAGCAGAATTCAGGAAAATTTCGCAGGAATTTCCCTGTTAATCGCTGTTAGGCGTCCTGAACGAAGTGAAAGCCCGCAGGGCGTGGCAAAAATTCTGCGAATTTTTGAGTTCAGAAGGTCTCGCGGTAGTGGGACGGCGCGCGTTGTTTTAACATAAAATTATCTTTTTTTAAATTTCAAAATTAGAATACTTGGATATTTTCCTGCATCTTTGATTTTTTCTGCGGCAGGGTCAAATTCTTCAATAAAATCAATTAAATCAAATTTGGAAAGAATTTCTTTGTTGATATATTCATTTAATTTATGAGAAGGTTCTTCAACTCTTACTTTTCCGCCTAAAATTAACGAAGAACAAATTTCTTGTTTCCAGTAATCTTTTGTTTTCTTTTCAAAATAATGTCTTATGGGATGAGTAACCAAGAAAACAAACTCTCCACCTTTTTTCAAGACACGAGATACTTCTTTAAAAATTGGAGTAATTTTGTCTGAATGCTGTAAAGCATATCTACTAAAGATTATGTCAAAAGTTTCTTCATCATAAGGAAGTTTTTCAAAAGAAGAAACAGAAACTTTTGCACCTTGGCTTTTCTTTTCTGCCTCTTTAACCATTTCTTTTGAAACATCAATTCCATAAACTTCGAAATCTTCTTTTTGAAAATGAACTAAATCTTCTCCGTAACCACAACCCAAATCCAAAAGTTTTCCTTTCTTCTTTGTTACAAGAGAATAAAGAATTGGTCTTGTAACATCAGGAACAGATTCGTCGGCATTTTTAAATTTTTGAGAAATTTTATCATATTGAGTAACCATAATTTTATTTAAATTAGATAATTTATATATGTTTCTTTTTAGCGCGCCGTCATTTTGGGTGGGTGGTCGGAGAAAGAGTGACCTTCTAAATTACGCCTAACAAGTTTTAACCACACCTATTTAAAGCTTGCTTAAAAATCGACCTTTTTGTGTAATCATATACACTATGAACACAGAATTTCGAACAACCAGAATTGAACGCGACCCAATGTATAACTTTGAACGCGAGCTTAAGATTCGCGGATTTAGTCGTAAGACCATCAAGGGTTATCTACATTATAACAGAAAATTCTTAAATTATACAAAAAAGTCCAAAAGAAATTGCCAATGAAGATATTAAAAGATATTTGGCTAATAAAGAAGTTTCTAACGCTACTTTGAGTTTAGCCATCAACGTCTTGAAATTTTATTATACTTAAGTTCTTAAAAGAAGATTTTTTTAATATCAAACACCCAAAGAAAGAAAAACGCCTACCGGTTGTTTTAACTAAAAATGAAATTAGAAAAATGGTTGAAGCGACAGCAAATCTAAAGCATAAATTACTAATGAAAATTATGTATGTTTCGGGATTAAGAGTTTCAGAAGCCATTAAATTAAATAAAGGATATTGATTTAGCAGAAGGAATTATCAGGGTCAATTTAGGCAAAGGAAAAAGATCGCCAAACTATTCTTTCAAAAAGAGCCAATAAAGATTTGAAAACTTTTTTAGAAACAAGAGAAGATGACGATCAATATTTATTCACCCATTTGTTAAAGAAAGGAGTTGATATTAGATACATCCAAAAGTTATTAGGCCACAAAGGATTAGAAACAACCCAAATTTACCTCCAAGTTTCCACTCCAAAATTACAGGAAATCAATAGTCCTTTAGATGATTTATAAGAAAATGACTAAAAGATTTTTGTAAAATTTTTTCGGAGTGGGGAGTGTTTCCACAATTCTGCGTTAGCAGAATATCAAAAACACTGGGCGGGATTCAAAAATCCGCTTGCAGATTTTTCTCAAAATGAGTTCAAATTTCGGCCAGCAAATACTACATAATAAAAAACAGCCATACTAATACAAACCCTTGTCAAAAAAAAATATTTTTGTTAACATCAGAATAATTACATCTGTTGTTAAATTTTTTATTTAACAAAGAGCGCCTATAGCTCAGTTGGTAGAGCAGCTCCCTTTTAAGGAGACGGTCGTGGGTTCGAATCCCCCTGGGCGCACACATAAAAAGACTTGGTTGACTAAGTCTTTTTCTTTTGTTGTTATTATTGACTTTTAGAAAAAATAATTGTAATTTAAACACTTAAGGCTCTTTAAAAATAAGATTAAAGTGATCTCCCTGTTGACAAAAAATTTCACTTGAACGCAGAGAAATCACTTTAATCTTTAAAAAATGGCAAATAATAATCAAAAATTAAACATGGCCGAGGCTATAATTGGATTATGTCTCGCCAATCATAATTTGGCTGGCGCCATCAACGCCGCCATTCTTATTGACCAACGTCAACTAAAATATGAAGAATGGGATACTGCTTATCAAAACATGGGGGCAAAAAAAATTGTTGCAACTTTATTAGCTTTGAATAATCAAGAGGCGAACGTACGTTTTATCGCTTATTTAAAAGCGGGGGAAAATATTGCTGAATTAATAGATTCAGCAACCCGCTTATCGATACCAATAAGCATAGGCGCCCTAAAAATTATGGTACAACGGCTGATCAAACAAAAAAAGCCCGCGCTTGAAATTCAAATCATGGCCGCCACTAGATACGTAAACCTAAGCTCAGAATTGTTAACTACATGGCTGTATCTGGCCAAAAGGATGGCTGTAAAGAACGGCAACGTGACAATCGCCCTTGAAGCCTCGTCCCGGCTTGATAAAAAATTTAAGTTATCCGTAGAGGAAGTGGAAGAACTTTTGCTTTCTCGTATCAAAAAAATGACCGAGGAGTCAGAAAAAGAAATGACAGAAAAAGAGGGGCACGTCCTGAAAGAATGTAAGCAATGCTTACAATTAATCAGCCTGCTTCCTCCAGAAAAGCAATTCTACAAAAAACTGATCTTCGGTGATAATGCGGATAATGCGAAATAATATTTGGCCACACACACTCAAAAAGCCACCCTTTCTCAAGGATGGCTTTTTTCAGACGGGGTTTTTTAATCTTATAAAAATGACCACTCCCACAAAGGTAAGCGATTGTTATTATTTATTATCCAAAATCCTATTCACCCCCGGCAACTTATCGCTGTCCACCACAAACCAGTCCCAGGAATAACGAGGTTTAGTGCCGAAATCGCCAGGCTTGTGAAAATCGGATCCGCCGGTCATAATCACCTTTTTTCTCTTAAACAAACTACTCAAATACATGATAGCATTATAACCATGATGGGGGGATAGCAATTCAAAGCCGTCTAAACCGGCATCAATTGTTTTTTCAACCAAACCGTTTTTCATCTTATTATTCAATCCCGGATGACAAAAAATCAACTGTCCGCCCGTTTCTTTTCTAACCTGTAAAATTTTAGTCAAACTGACATACGCATCCTGAAAACGAGGTCCGGTTTTAGGAAAAAGGCAATAGCGCATAATATCTTCTTCGCGAACATTTTTCAACTCTAAAGCCTCTTTAATCTTCCGGCGATTATCAGGCGATTTCCAAACGGCATTAACTAAATGATTAGTCGACAAGTAATAAGGATGCTCACGCAAAAAATTACGCCAATTAAATTTTAAACCGAGGCGACGCCAGCGACCGGCCACCTTTTCTGCAAACCGACGGCGGCGCAAGCAGGTCGTATCCAACATTTTGAGTAAAACGGGAGAATTAAGGTCATAATTGTACCATAATACATTGAAGGTCCTCTGTTTATAACGGACATACAGCTCCAAGCCGGGGATATATTTAATCCGATAGCGGGCACAGGCTCGCTTGAATTCCGCTTGTCCGGCGATTGTATTATGATCGGTCAAAGATGCCGCTTTTATACCCTGCAAATATATCATGCGCACCAACTGAGAAGGCGAGTGATAACCATCCGAATATAAAGAATGTAATTGTAAGTCTATCCTCATATTTTAAATATACAATATTCAGGGTAAGTTCACAAATCTTGCCAAACAACATAAAATCAGATAACATTGAAAAATAATGCCGCCTTAGCTCAGTTGGTCAGAGCAGCTGTTTTGTAAACAGCAGGTCGTGGGTTCGAATCCGACAGGCGGCTCCAATAAAAAAGCCGTTTCCTATAAACGAAGAAACGGCTTTTTGTTGGCAATTCAGCCAAAAAAACACTTAAACTTATAAGGACAATTCGGACAGGCCGGATCGCTAGGGGCCACAATTTTGTCGTTGCTTAAAAACCATCCTAGACCACTTAGATGGAGTAGTCTTTTCTCAATTAAATAATCGAAAAAATTCTTGACCACCGAACTTCCTGTATCTTGATATTGTTTCAGCAGGGCTCTTTCAAAGGGTATAAAGCGACCAGCTTCTTGGGCCAAATACTCTTAAATCAATAATTTGTCAATTCGTATAACGTGCTATATACATAACCTGAGTATAAAGCGTGTACAAAGAGTGAATAAAATTTACTTGATAAGCGCCTGATAATAAGATAAGATATAAAAACAATGAACTGTAAATATATGGCCGGAGAAGACATTTTGTTAGAAAAAATACCACCCCATAGCTTAGAAGCGGAAGAATCGCTTTTGGGCTGTCTTTTAATCGATAAAGACGCGATTATCAAAGTAGCGGATATGATTCTTCCCCAAGACTTCTACCGCCAAGCTAACCAAAAAATCTACGAAGCCATCCAGGAGTTATATAACAGCCAAGAGCCGATTGACATCATTACTCTAGCGAATAAGTTGGAAGATAAAAAGCAGTTGACCGATATTGGTGGTCGCACTTATCTGGCTAAGCTATCAAACGCGGTCGCAACCGCGGGCAATGTCAGCCAATACGCCAGCATCATCCAAAAAAAAGCAACCTTACGCCGATTACAGCAAGCGGCGGCAGAAATAACCAACGCCAGCTTCGATGAAGATAGGGAGATAGATGAAATCTTGGATGAAACAGAAAAAAAGATTTTCAGCGTTTCTCGCAAATTTTTAAAAAATGCCTTCCTCCCCTTAGACAGTCTATTAGCCGATGCCTTTGAAAGAATCGACGAATTACATAAACATGGCGGCAAATTAAGAGGATTAAGTACCGGTTTTAACGACCTTGATTCCCTGCTGGCCGGATTACAAAAATCAGATTTGATAATACTTGCCGCTCGACCCAGTGTCGGTAAAACTTCCCTAGCTCTTGATATTGCTCGCCAAGCGGCCATTAAGAATAAAGTTGGAGTTGGCATCTTCTCTTTAGAAATGGGTAAAGAACAGCTAGTTGACCGCATGATTTGCGCCCAAGCGAATGTAAATCTCTGGAAAATGCGCACCGGCAATCTCTCAGATAAAGAGGAAGATAATGATTTCACAAAAATCGGCAAATCAATGGGAGAGTTAGCAGAAGCACCCATATATATTGATGACTCCAGTAGTTTGTCTGTGATGGAAATCCGTGCCAAATGTCGACGCTTACAAATAGAAAAAGGCTTGGGTCTAATTGTCATCGACTATTTACAGTTAATGGAGGGGCGAGGCAAATATAGCGACAACCGTGTTCAAGAAATTGGAGAAATCAGCCGCGGCCTGAAAGGTATCGCCCGCGAACTAAATATCCCTGTTTTAGCGCTAGCCCAATTATCGCGCGCGGTCGAACAAAGTAGTCCGGCTATTCCCAAACTTTCACATCTGCGCGACTCCGGTTCCATTGAACAAGACGCCGATGTCGTAATGTTTATCTATCGCAAAGCTGCCGACCGCAACTATAATCCCAATGACTTATCTATAGACGAAAGATATAAAGCGGAGATCCATATCGCCAAGCACCGCAACGGACCAACTGGTAAAATCGACTTATTTTTTGATGAAAATACGGCCAGCTTCCGCAATCTCAGCCGCCAAAACAATACACCTTAAAAAAATTAAAAATAATAATATAAACCTATGTTCAACAAACTCAAACAATTCAAAGATTTGCGCAGCCAGGCAAAAACCATGCAAAGCGCCCTCGCACAAGAAAGCGTCACCGAAGAAAAAAACGGCGTTAAACTAACATTAAACGGCAATATGGAAATTATAGAGTTAACTTTAAATCCGGAGTTAAATACCGAAAACCAAGCCAACGCCGTCAAATCATGCTTTAACGATGCAATTAAAAGAACCCAACGGCTGATGGCTAAAAAATTACAAGACATGGGCGGCCTCCCTGGCTTAAACTAAATGAAATACCCTGAATATATTCAAAAACTAATTGAAAGCTTTTCTAAATTTCCAAGCGTCGGACCGAAAACTGCCGAACGTTATGTTTTTTATTTACTGAATCAAAAAACCGTTCAAGTCAAAGAATTAGCTTCCTTTATATCATCACTGCCAGATAATATCAAACGCTGTTCAATCTGCCGCACTTTTAGTGACAGCGACCCTTGTCCGATTTGTGGTGACAAAAAAAGATCTCCAGAAATTCTTTGCATCGTTGAAAATAGTCAAGATTTAGCCGTAATTGAAAACACCAAGCAGTTTAATGGCCGTTATTTTGTAATCGACCGACTTTTAAACACTCTGGAAAATATCGGCCCCGACCAGCTCCCACTTAAGGAACTGAAAGAATTAATTAATGCTAATAAAGTAAAAGAATTGATTCTTGGTCTCAACTTTACTTTAGAGGGAGAAAGCACCTCTTTATTTTTAAAAAAAACATTCCCCGAGATTAAAATAAGCCGACTGGCTAGAGGCCTGCCAGCCGGTTCAGATTTAGAATATGCCGATGAACTAACCCTGGCCAACGCTTTAAAATATAGAAACACCTTATAACTTGTACTTCAAAAAAAGTTAAACATAAATTTAAAGCAGAAACATAAAAAAATCCGCCTCTAATAAAAAGCGGGTTTTTATGTCTTAAAATTATTTCTTAAAAATATTAAGCGATACTCAAAATCTTCACAGTTGTCTTCAACTGACGATGGCCAACATTTTTCTTGTAACGAGTTTTACTTTTATACTTAACTACTTTTACTTTATCTTGCTTAGTGGTGTCAATAACTTCAGCCTCTACTTTCTCGCCTAAAGACGGGCTGCCGATTTCTAATTGACTGCCATCTATTTCCGCCACTAATAAAGTATCAAATTTAACCTTTTCTCCGGCTGCCAATTCTAGTTTTTCCACTTTAATGGTTTCGCCTTCCTTGACTTTATATTGTTTGCCGCCGGTGGCAATCACTGCAATCTTCGCCATATTATTTAATATTAGCAAAATTATTAGAAAAAATCAGGCTCTCGCCGATTCACCTTTAAATATTATCAAATATTTGAAAAATGTCAATAAATAAGATAAGATAAAGTTAATATAAAAATATAAAGCCTTTATGCCTAAATTTATCATTAACGGCAAAAAACCCCTAAGCGGGCAAATTGCAGTCAGTGGCGCTAAAAATTCAGCCCTAAAAATCATCCCAGCATCAATTCTGTCGACCGAAAAAATAACTATTAAAAATTTGCCGAACATTGAAGATGTGACCCGTTCGTTTGAGGTCCTAACTGACCTAGGCGCGAAGATTACGTATAATGGCTCGGAGGCTAATATAGACACCTCAAATATTGCCAACAACGAATTAAATGCCAAGATGGCAGATAAATTCCGTGGTTCCATTATGTTTGTCGGGCCATTACTCGCCCGCTTCGGTGAAGCTAAATTTCCTCATCCCGGTGGTTGTGTCATCGGCGCTGGCGGAAGGCCGATAGATTTATTTCTTGAAGGCTACCGTGCCTTTGGCGCCGAAATTAAAGAAGAATCTGGAAAATTCTATCATATCAAAGCTAAACACTTGCAGGCGGCAGAGTATCTCTTTCCGCTAGTTAGCGTCACGGCGACCGAAAGCATGATGATGACAGCTAGTATTATTCCCGGCACTACCATCTTGAAAAATTGCGCCATGGAACCAGAAATAAGTGCACTCGCCGATTATCTCAATACTCAAGGAGCACAAATAAGCGGCGCCGGCACGCCCATCATGGTCATCAAAGGACAAAATAAAATTGGCGCCGGAGAATTCACGGTCATACCGGACAGAATCGAAACCGGGTCTTTCGCTATTTTAGCGGCGGCCGCTAATGCCAATCTAGAAATCATCAATTGCCAACCAGAGCATATCATGACGCTCTTAAAAATAATGGAAAGAATCGGCGTAGATTTTGAATATGGTCGCGACTGGCTAAAAATTAAAAAAGGCAAGCGCCCTTTGAAAGCGCATGATATTAAAACTCACGAATATCCAGGATTCGCTACCGATTTACAATCGCCCTATGTCGTCCTTATGACTCAAGCCCAGGGTATATCACTCATTCATGAAACAATTTATGACCGGCGTTTGCTCTGGACAGATATGCTTTCGCAAATGGGCGCCAGTATCATCATGTGCGATCCTCACCGCGTCGTTATTCAAGGACCGACGCCATTATTCGGAAAAAGACTAATTAGCCCTGATTTAAGAGCGGGCATCGCTTTGGTTATCGCGGGTCTAATTGCCGAAGGACGTACGGAAATAGACAATGTCTACCAGATTGACCGCGGTTATGAAAAATTGGAAGAAAGACTGCGGAAAATAGGCGCCGATATCAGCCGAGTAGAATAAAATTTATGCCTAAAAAAATTCGCGACTGGCTATTTATCCTATTTATAATCTTGTTTGTGATTATTACTTTTTTTGTTTCCGTTTATGCCGCTGGCTATAGCCTTAACAAACGCTGGCCGCCGCGTTTTGACCAAATTTTTCAAAAAACCGGCATGCTTATTGTTGACAGCGAACCCTCTGGCGCTTCTATTTTTTTAAACGGCGAACGCCGGCGCAAATCCATACTGCTTGATATTGGTCGAAGTGACGCTCTTACTCCCCAAAAAATCAAAAATTTGCCGCCAGGAGAATATATCTTAATGCTAGAAAAGGACGGCTACTGGCCCCTGGAAAAAAAAATTAATATTTACCCGGGTCAAACAACTTTTGCAGAAGATTTGATATTATTCAAGCGTTCCTTGCCGCTCAATCTCAGCCTATGCGCGCCTCAAACATTAGAGTTAAGCCCGGACAACCGAAGGCTAATTCTCCCCGAAGAGGGCACGGCTATTAATTTAAAAACGGAAACAAAAAGCGATTTAGGCCTACAATTATCCCAAGGAGACATCCAGTGGTCTAAAGACGGCGCGCGTATACTTTTCGGAGGAAAAATCCTTAATCTCGACAATGGACAAAGCAATGACACCCTCGCCATGATTGGCCAAGAAGCCAATAATTTTTATTGGGACGAAAACGGCAAAAAAATATATTATCAAGCTGACGGCCATATTAATTGTATTCTCACCGACAATAATACAATCAGCACTGTCCTCAGCGGCAGCGATTATGTTGCTTACACTGTCCGCGGAAACCTAATCTATACAATCGAAAGACAAAATGAACAAATGTATTTAAGGCTGTATAGAGCCGACAATCATCTTCTACAAAATAGCATCAACCTACCGGCCGGTGATTATATATTCAAGCAAGATAAATATCATCTCAATCTATACGACCGCAAACAAAAAGCTCTCTATCTGCTTAATGATTACGCCCAGCAACCAATAAACAAACAGCTTCGACCAGTAACCGCTTGGCAATGGCTCAACGCCTCCACTTTAATGTGGTACAATGAATTTGAAATCTATTCTTTTGACCTTAATAGCAATCGTCAAGAATTATTGATAAGAGTAAGCGAGAAATTAACAGGAGCCGTTTGGAACCGAAGTAAAAATTATATAATTTATGCGAATAACGACGAAATTAAAATTATTAATTTGAACTTAGACAAACGTTTGCCTATCACGCTGTTAAAAGCGGAGGAAATTTCTAACCTCGCCTTAGATGAAAAAAATCAGCTATTATACTTCTACGCAAAAATCGGACAGCAGGCCGGCATCTATAAATTACAACTTCAGTAACAAGGTAATGAGCTCCTTTCCGCCCTCAAAAAGCCACCCCTTCTCAGGGATGGCTTTTTGAAGACGGGGTTTTTTGATCTTATAAAAACTTTTTCGTCTAAAGAGACTTGGCTAGGCCACGCAAGAAGTCTTTCAGGTCTTCACCTATTTCTGGATCTTTTATGCCTATCTTGATATTAGCCTTGATTAAATTAAATTTATTGCCGGTATCAAGCCACTCACCCTCTAACTGTTTACCATAAAGCACATGCCCCTGCTCCAGCATGACATCATAGGCGTCTGCCAAACGAATTTCTCCGGATTTGCCGGATTGCATCGACTTAAGGATATTGATAATTTCTGGTGTAATAATGTTGATGCCGACTTGCACTAGATTAGAGGGGGCTTCTTCCAGCGACGGTTTTTCGATAAATTTCTTAATTTCATAAATTCCCTCTCCCAAATCCAAACCGTCGATTACCCCGAACTGACTAACATCTTTATGTTCCACTTCGGATAAACCGATAACCGCATCCCCATAACGTTCATAAACATCCATTACCTGCTTGACTGGGGAAATCGGCGCATCGTATAAAGTATCACCAAACATCACTAACACCGGCTCATCGTCACGAACAAGATGAGAGGCACACATGACCGCATGCCCGTCGCCCAAAGGAATCGGCTGGCGGACATAAGAAAATTTGGCCAGATTTTCAATCGCTTGAACCTTCTTCACCAAATCCAGCTTATTCTTTTCCACTAAAGTTTTAGACAATTCAAAAGAATAATCGAAATGATCTTCAATCGCCCGTTTGCCACGTCCGGTGACAAAGATTATTTCTTCAATGCCGGCGGCCGCCGCTTCTTCCACTAAATACTGAATCACCGGCTTATCGACTACCGGCAACATTTCTTTAGGCTGAGCCTTAGTCACCGGCAAGAAACGCGTGCCGAATCCGGCTACCGGCAAAATTGCTTTTTTGATTTTTTGCATATAATTATCAGCGGGACAGCCGTTTAGCGCCATCCCCACTTCTTAAAATATTTCCACCATGATTTTAAGTGTTCTTGGGCCAGATGGTCTTTAAAAATGGCGAGGTACCACGGCAAACGAGCGCTCTTGCGCTGATGGTCGTGGATAACCGTTGCTTCCGGATAATAGACAACTTTCTTCCCTTGCTCATGGGCGCGGCGGCAAAGATCGACGTCTTCAAAATACATAAAAAATCTTTCATCAAATAATTTTTCATGATTAAAAAGCTCTCCTCGCCTTACCAATAAACACGCTCCTAACAGCCAATCGACATTTCTCGTCTCCTGATGATTTTCATGTTTCATTAAATATCTATCTATTAATCCGGGCAAATAGTGACCGACCGCCGTCCGCCTTAATACCGGTAAAAATATGCTGGGGAAACGGGCGCAAGAATACTGTAAAGTTCCGTCAGAATTTAATAGCTTAGGGCCAACGATAGCGACCTCGCGATTATTTGTTAAATATAAAACAAGCTTCTTAACGGCTTCACGACTGAAGACAAGATCTGGATTAGCGATTAATATCATTTCACCGGAGCTGGCCGCGATACCGAGATTATTACCGCCTCCCATGCCCAAATTTTGCTCGCTCTCAATCAATCGGATGCGCGCATCAACCGCGGTTAAATCAGCCAGCTTATCGCCAGAAGCGTTTTCCACTAAAATAATCTCATATTCCAGGTCGCTTAAATCAGCCGTGGCTAAAGACCGCAGGCAAGCTTCCAATTTTAAACGGCTTTTATAATTGACGATGATAATCGATAAGTCCATATTATTGCCGGCAGATTCTTATTATCCTGCGAGCGATGAAAAAATAAAAAGAAAACAAAGGATTAACTAAATATTTTAACACCGGGTTATCAATTTCCTGATACCAGATGTGTCCGGAAAATAAAGGTAATATTTTATAGTCAGGTACGCAGCGCAAAGTTTGTGCCTGTTTTCTGGCTTGAAGCAGATACGACCAATTTTTAAGATTGAAAAAATAAGCCCAGGCTCTTTTCTTTTCCTTCAGCCAACCGGAACGTAAAGCGAAAAAACTCATGCCCAGTTCCATTACCAGCAAAGGCGGTAAAAACAAGATTAAAGATAAAATTGAATAATTTTTCCAAGCCGCAATCAAGCGGTTTCTTTCCATCCAATAATATTTGCTGACCGAACGGCTGAATTCATATTGATGATAGGCGACCGCCTTAAAAGCCAACAAACACTGCCAACCAGACAGCCAGAAACGCCAGCCCAAATCCTGGTCTTCATTATACATCCAAAATTCTTCGTCCAACAAGCCGACGGCGCGCAAAGCTTCCATTCTTAGCAAAACCGCCGCCCCGGAAGGATAAGCGATTTTTTTTACCTCCTCGCCTCTGTCCAGGAATGTTTGACGATAGGCGTCGCAATAGCCGAAACCCAAAAAATGCGTAACATTACCCAAGCTGTTTATCATCTCCCTGTCCGAGTTAAACATTAAACGCGCCTGTACGGCGGCGGCAGCCGGATTAGCCTCGACTATGCGTACCAATTCCGTTAAAGCCCTGGGCGCTAAAGAAGCGTCCATGTTTAATAATAAAGCATAATCATAATTTTCCGCCATCATCAGACGCAAAGCATCGTTATTACCTTTGGCGAAACCATCATTATTTTTATTAAAAATAAAACGAGCCGCCGGCGCCTGGTCGCGCAAATAAGCGGCTGATTCGGCCGTACTGGCATTATCGACAATAAAAATATCCGGCCGGCAAGAAGCATCCAAAGCGCGAATTGAAGCTAAACAAGGCGTCAAAAAACGCTGAGCATAATCTTTATAATTGACGAGAATAATGCCAACTTTCATAGTCTAAGAAAAAATTTTAGCCAAGAACCTCCCCAATGGCCAGGCGCTCTTTAATACAAAACACTGCCAAGAAGGCTCCCATTTCTGAAAATATTTAAGCATTGAATCTTGAAAATATAGCTGCTTGTTAGAAACATCGACCTGATTGAAGCTCTGGCCGACATAATCCAGACAACGGGCAACCGGCGTATACCAGACTTCCCCGCCATTCTTATAAACCTGCCGGCAAAAATCTACTTCTTCAAACCAAATAAAATACCGCTCATCCAATAAAGGCAAAGCGGAAGCGGAAATATTCTGCCAAGCGGCGCGGTTAATCATAAAGAAAGCGCCGCGCACAGAATCAACCCTCGCCGCTTGGCTATAATCAAAATTTTTACAAAGATAAGAATTTAGCCAAGACGGAAAAAGATGAGGAAACTTCAAAACTATCGCTAACTGATCGCTTAAGCGCGGAAAACGGCGTACAGACGGCAATCGCTCTCCGGATTCATTTTCCAAGCGGCAACCGGCAACCACCGCTTGTTGATTAGTTTTCATCCAAGCCAGCATATTTTTAACCGTATCCGGAAAAACCAGCATGTCGGGATTAAGAAGCAGAATAAAGTCTCCTTTCGCTTCCTTAATTGCTTGATTATTGGCTTTGGCAAAGCCAAGATTTTCTTGATTGGCAATCAACCTCACTGTCGAAAATTCTTTAGAAACCATTTCCGCGCTGCCGTCTCGGGAGTTATTATCCACCACGAAAACCTCGGCCGACAAGCCATTTAAAGAAGGCAATAAAGCCGATAAATTGGCGCGCAAGCGGTCTTTTACCTTCCAGGAAACAATAATGACGGAAACATCAAGGGACATAAATTAAGATTTTTTTACTTTAATTCTTTTTAATCTGGCGCCACCACCGGCCGTAATCTCCACCAATTTCTTGTTTACCCGAAAAATACCAGCCAAGAAGGCGACAAGTTCGGCGTTAGCCTGCCCTCTTTCCGGGGCCGCCTTCACTTTCAGACGCAAAGTGCCGTCAGCTAAAGGTTCCTGCCATTCTGTCTTATCGGCGCCGGGCGACACTTTTACCGGAAAAGAAATTTTCCCCTTCTCGTTAAGTTTTGCTTGTAAATCGGCAATATCCATAAATTACTGCTTAAACACTAAAGCGTTGGGAATATCGCGGCCAGGGCCGACCATATATTCGCCGTTATAAATAAGAGCCGAAGAGGAACCACCGTCAAGATTGAGAGCATAATCCATGCCCATCGCTTTCATAATCACAGCCAAATCATCGATAGTCGCTTGGTGGGCAATTACTATATATAATTCACCTTTACCCGGATTAACGGGATCATCCTTATAACCCAAAGCGTTGCGCCAATACTTACCGGTCTTTTGCCCTTTATCCAAATCCCAATCAATCAAGACATTCATCTTGTTTTCCACTAAGCGTGGCTGATTGCCCAAAGCCGCCTGCAATTTTACGCCATAGTTCTTTTCAAAATCGTCCACACTTTTAAACTCCCGGGAATCTTTAAAATAATAAAATTTATTATTCGTGTCAAAAGCTATAAGCGGGCCAGTAGTCCAATATTTTAATTGGTCAGCATTGACCATCTCTCCAGACAAGCTGTCATAAACCGGAAAAAAATAATAATTGGGCCGGCCACACCCGGACGAAGAACAAAAATAGCTACCGTTAACGCCGGCAAAACCTTGATTGGCAAAGACATAATCCCCCAGGCTTTGCGCGCGGCAAACTCCATCCGTACAGACTTGGCTATCAGCCGCCAAACTCAAAATCTCTAAATTTGGATTTTTTAAATCAATCCGCAAAACATCTACTTTAAAATCTCCACGCTCCGTAGATACCAGCTTATGTTCGTAGCCGCTGTATTGATTAATGCTTTCCGATAAGCCGGGCTTATGAATTTGCGCCAGATTTTGACGCGTGATTCCCAAACCGAGATTTCTCATTACTTGGAAAGCGTCAGCCGGACGGCCGAGATAATATTTTTTTAAATCCAGCGGATTAATATACCAGGCTTCGCCATTTTTTTCGACCTGCAGAATAATCCGACCGGCCAAACGCTTGGCTAAATCCAAATTGCCTTCAACCGGCATGCCCGCTTGAGCGATTTCCTGAAATTGAGACTCGTTAATACCCAAACCAAGGTTTCTCATCACCTGGAAAGCGTCAGCCGGACGGCCGAGATAATAGCGACGCAAATCCAGCGGATTTATATACCAAGCCTCGCCCTTTTCTTCCACGCTCAAAACAATTCTCCCGGCTAATTTATCAGCTAAAGAAGCTGCTTGCCCTGAATAAAAAGGCAAAAACAAAAATATAAAGATAATAATCAGCAAATATCGCCAATATCTCATAAATAATAACATTTTTACTTAAAAATCAAACAAAATATGCTTTTATTTTAGCCTGTTTTTAAGAAAAAATCAACGCAAAAAAGATTAGTAATATCTTGTCAATATTTAAGAAATCTCTCAACTATACTACAATATAATCAAAGTAAAAACTCATTATTAAAAAATAAAAAATATGAGTGCAGAAGAAAAATATATTCGTCCTTCTTGGGATGAATACTTTATGAAGATAACCGAGATGGTTGGCTCTCGCGGTTCTTGCGACCGCGGCCGCGCCGGCTGTGTCATCACCCGCGACCGCCGGATTGTCGCCACCGGCTATGTCGGCTCTCCCATCGGCCTGCCTCATTGCGATGAAGTCGGACACGAGATGCACACTGTTACTCATGAAGACGGCAGTACCAGTCGCCACTGCATCCGTACCACCCACGCCGAACAAAATGCCATCTGCGAGGCCGCCCGCATGGGCATCTCTATAGAGGGTGGCACTTTATACTGTAAAATGACACCTTGCTATACTTGTGCCAAAATGATTATTAATGCTGGCATTAAAAAAGTAGTCTGTGCTCAAGATTACCACGCCGGTGCGCGCAGTAAAGAAATATTTGAACAAGCGGGTATAGAATTTACATTATTGTCGGAAGAAGTAATCACCTACCAAGACATGAAATAAAAAATATGAAAGTCTATTTAGATTTATTAAAAGACGTAATGGAAAATGGTAAAAACAAAGACGACCGTACTGGTACGGGCACAACCAGTGTTTTCGGCCGGCAAATCCGCTTTGATTTAAACGCGGGTTTTCCCCTTCTGACCACCAAAAAGGTGCATTTAAAATCAATTATCTACGAACTCCTTTGGTTCTTAAAGGGAGACACTAATATTAAATATCTGAATGAACACGGCGTAACCATTTGGGATGAATGGGCGGATGAAAACGGCGATTTGGGACCGATTTACGGTAAGCAGTGGACCGCCTGGGAAGCGCCCAATGGAGATAAAATAAATCAGATTGCCGAAGCGGTGGAAATGATAAAAAACAATCCCAGTTCCAGGAGAATTATTGTTAGCGGCTGGAATGTTGGTGACTTAAGAATGCTTATTTCCGGCAAAAAAACCGCCCCGCCCCCTTGCCACAGCTTATTCCAATTTTATGTCGACGCCGATGACCACCTATCTTGCCAGCTATACCAGCGCAGCGCCGATTTATTTCTGGGGGTACCCTTCAATATCGCTTCTTACGCTCTGTTGACAATGATGATGGCCCAGGTTACCGGCAAAAAACTAGGAGACTTCGTCCACACTTTCGGCGACCTTCATATATATAACAACCATCGTGAACAAGTGGCTGAACAGCTCGGCCGCACGCCCAGACCCTTGCCAACAATGATAATAAATCCCGAAGTCAAAGATATTTTTTCCTTTCAATATGAAGATTTTCAACTGGAAGGATATAATCCTTTGCCAGGAATAAAGGCTCCGATAGCCATTTAAACTTATGATACCGGTTACCCTCATCATGGCCGTTACTGTTGATGGTAAAATCGCCAAAGACAAAAGCCAGTTGGCGAATTGGACCAGCCAGGAAGACAAAAAGCTTTTTGTCGAAGTTTCCCGAGACTTCGGCGTTATTATGATGGGGGAAAATACTTTTAAAACTTTTCCTAAACCATTGCCGGGAAGACTGAATGTCGTTTTCTCGCCAGACGGCGGCGAAAATATTGAGGGTCTACTCAAATGGGTAAAAGGCGAACCGGAAATAATACTAGCGGAACTGGAACAACTTGGCTACACCAAGGCTCTATTGGGCGGCGGCTCTTTTTTAAACACTCTATTTTTGAAGAAAAAGTTGATTAACGAGATTATTTTGACAGTGGAGCCAAAAATATTCGGCCATGGCCTATCATTATTTACAGAAATCTGCGAAACTAATTTAAACTTATTGGATTGCCAAAAACTAAATGAAAATACTTTAATGCTAAAATATAAAGTAATTTATTCTTAGATTTTATGCCTAAACTAGTTCTCGGCTTCGTCGGTAAATTAGCCAGTGGCAAAGCGGTCTGTCAAAAATATATAAGCGAAAAATATAATGCTGGCAGCGCCCGTTTTTCTACAGCTTTACGCGACATCTTAAACCGCCTCTATCTGCCGATTTCCAGGGAAAATATGCAAAATCTTTCGTTTGATCTTCGCAAACGTTTTGGTAGCGATATTTTAGCCCGTGTCATTGCCGAAGATGTCAAAAATGACCCGCATAACATCGTCGTAATTGACGGCGTCAGACGTTTAGCCGATATCAGCCGTTTAACAGAGTTGTCCAACTTCCATCTAATTAGCATCAACGCCTCTCCGGAAATACGCTACGAACGGATGAAATTACGCAATGAAAACGCTGGCGACGCTGACAAGACTTTTGAGGAATTTTTAGAAGACGACCGGCGCGAAGCCGAACTGCAAATTCCAGAAGTAATGGCCGCCGCCAGTTTCAATCTGGATAATAACGGCACTTTGGAAGAATTATATTCCCAGATTGACAAAATACTGGAAGAGATACAAAATTAAACAAGACGCAGCATTAGGAGGAGTGCTGAGGCTTTAACCCAAAGCACTCTTTTATTATCCCAAAAGATAGGAAAAAATTATGTCTAATTATTCAGGAAAATTTATTGTGATTGACGGCACTGACGGCACGGGCAAAACTACCCAGTTGCAAATTTTAGCGAATAGACTTCATCATGAAGGCTATGAAGTAGAGTTAGCCGATTTTCCTCAATATAATACTAAATCAGCCGGCATGGTTGAAGAATACTTATCAGGCAAATATGGTGAAGCTAATGATGTTAACCCCTATGCCGCCTCTCTCTTTTATTCGGTCGACCGTTTTGACGCCAGCTTTAAAATCAGAGAATGGCTAGAACAAGGAAAGGTTGTTATCTGCAACCGCTATATTTCCGCCAGTTTTGCCCACCAAGGAAATAAGATTAAAAATGCCCTGGAAAGAAAATTATTCTATAACTGGTTGAGCGAAATAGAATATAAAGTCTTCAATATACCCAAGCCCGATTTATATTTAATTCTTTACATGGAACCGGAGATCTCTCAAAAACTGGCTCACAACCGCCGACGTGAAGACTGGAAAGGAAAAACAAAAGATATTCATGAAGATAACCTCCAACACCTCCGCCAAGCCGCCCAGACTTATTTAGAAATTGCCCAAGAAATGCCCGATTTCCGCTTAATCAGATGCACGCGCAAGCAAGAAATATTAAAACGAGAAGATATTCATTATCTGATTTGGCTTTATGTAAATAGAATTTTAAACTCCGATCAAACCACCCCAAAAACTCCGGACTTACAAGCACTTAACGATATTTTGATTAATAAAAGCAAACTAACGCCAAATCTGCCGGAATTAATAGACGTACCGCGCCTCAGCATTAGCGCTGCCGCCAGTGTTTTGGGAGAAAGCCCAACCCTCGGTCTGCCTGCTCATTCAGACAAAGATGAGAGTCCCGCTATCGCCGATAAAGGAATTAATCGATTGATGGTTGAACGCTTGCTTCCTGAAGCCAAATTGCCAGAACGGGCTCATCCTTACGACGCCGGCCTTGATCTCTTTGCGGCCGAAGACTGCTCCATCCCTCCTTACGGTCAAGATTTAATCCCCACCGGCATTCGTCTAGCCATACCTGACGGCTACGTTGGTCTAATTTGGGATAAAAGCGGCTTGGCCAGCCAGGGATTTACCACTATGGGTGGCGTTATTGATTCCCGCTACCGCGGAGAGATAAAAGTGATATTTAAAAATCTAAGCGAGGATATCTACCATATTCAAGCCGGACAAAAAATTGCCCAACTCCTAATTCAAAAAATAGAACTGCCGGATGTTCAAGCAGGTAAAATAGAAGACGACAGTCAACGTGGCGGTGGTGGTTTTGGTAGCACCGGTTTATTCTAATAAAGGCCTTAAAGGCCTTTTTTGATAAATAGCCAAGACTTCTTTCCTAAATGCTATTTTTTCGTTAAAATAGAGTTATATGAAATACGACGTTATTATCGGCATGGAAATCCACGCCGAATTAAAAACCAAAAGCAAGATGTTCTGTTCTTGCTCTAATGACAGCGATGGCAAAGCGCCAAATACGACTGTCTGCCCGATTTGTCTAGGTCATCCTGGCACTTTGCCCGTACCAAATAAACAAGCAATAGACTGGACCTTGCTTATAGGCTTAGCTTTAAATTGTCAAATTAACTACCATTCAAAATTCGACCGTAAAAATTATTTTTATCCCGATCTCCCTAAAGGCTACCAAATTTCCCAATATGATCAACCTTTCTGCTATCAAGGCAGACTTGATATCGGTAACAAAGACATCGCTATCACCCGTATCCACCTGGAAGAAGACACCGGCAAATTATTTCACCCCCAAAATAGTAAAGACACTTTAATTGATTTCAACCGCGCCGGTACGCCCTTGGTAGAATTAGTAACCGCGCCGGTAATTAAAAACGCCGAAGAAGCTAAAAACTTCTGTCAGGCCTACCAAAGAGTATTGCGCTTCTTGGAAGTCAGTAACGCTGATATGGAAAAAGGCGAAATGCGCTGCGAAGCCAATGTCAGTTTACAAAAACCTGGTACTTGGGTCTACGAAAATGGCTTGATTGTTGCCACTGGCAAAAAAAAGCTCAACGCTAAGGTGGAAATCAAAAATATTAATTCTTTCCGAGCCGTTGAAAAGGCAATTAATTATGAGATTACCAGACAAAGCGAGATGTTAGATAATAAAGAAGAAATTATTCCCGAAACCAGAGGTTGGGATGAAAAAAAGAATGCGACCGTCGCCCAAAGAAAGAAAGAAACAGCCGCCGATTATCGCTATTTTCCTGAACCGGACATTCCGCCAATTATCATCGATGAAGCCTGGTTGAACCAACTAAAACAAAACTTAGTGGAACTGCCTGATGCCAAACAAAAACGTTTTCAGCGACAATATGGTCTCAAAACTGAAAGCGCTGCCATTATCGCCAACGACAAAGAATTGGCCTCTTTCTTCGAAAACGTTGTTTCAGAAATGGGTGCTTGGATTGAAGCTAATGGTGATGATTTTGAAAGGCAAGATAAAAATGCCGCCCAAATGGTCGCTAACTGGATTAACAGCGAACTGCTTAAAAACCTGAATACCGATAAACGCGCTATCTCCGATTTAAAAATGACAGCTGAAAATTTTGCCGAATTAATGTCATTAATATGGCAAAATAAGATTAATTCCAACGCCGGTCAGAGAATCTTAAAAATCATATATTGGGAAGGCGGCGACCCGAGTGATATTATGACGAAACTTGGCCTCGAACAGTTAGATAGCGAGGAGGAGCTAACAACAGCTATTAAAAAAATAATCAATTCAAATCCACGGCAGGCAGCCGAATACAAGAAAGGTAAAAAGCCACTTATCCAATTTTTCATCGGCAAAGTTATGGCCGAAACTAAAGGTAAGGCTAATCCGGAAAAAGTTAAAGATTTATTAGAGAAAATTCTTAACGAATAGCTAAAAAATTAATAAACTCCTTCCTGACTTTATAAAAAATTAAAGATAATTATCAATTAATACTTCCGCCTCGCTTAATACTTCCGCCTCGCTTTGCCCCCTCAGCCAATGAATCTTTCTTCCCTGTCTTTCCCAGCGCTTAAACCAAGTCTTCTGGCGTTTAGCGAAACGATAGGAAGCGTCGCCTAATTTCTGCACCATCTCGTCATAATCAAGCCGCCCTAAAAGGTAATAGCTGAGAAATTTATATTCTAGACCAAAGGATATTAATCTTTCCCAGCTAACACCGCTATTATGAAGGCGTTCGACTTCGCTAAGCATATCTTCCTTTTCTAAACGATTCTTAATCCTTTTATTAATCCGCTCTCGCAAAATATCGTCGGGAAAGTCTAAACCTAGCACTAAAAAATCATAAGGGGAATCCTGTTTATTGCTTAGGTCGCCATCTTTTTCTACAATTTCCAAATAACGAACCAAGCGACGCGGATTATTCTTATCGCTATTGTTAAGCTTAAGCGCAAATTCCGGCTTCAATTTTTTTAAACGGCCAAACAATTCATCTTTGGTTAAGGCCTCAAGCTCCCGCCGTTTTTCTAAATCGGGACTAATTTTGCTTAAATCATAATTATCGACCAGCGCCTGTAAGTATAGACCGGTGCCGCCGACAATAATCGGCAATTGGCCGCGATTAATAATATCTGATATTGCCTCTAAAGCTAGTTTCTGATATTGAGCGAGGTTAAATTCAGTATTGGGAGAAATAACATCAATTAAATGATAAGGGATATGTTTGCGCCCGACTTTATATTCCGCTAAATCCTTGCCGGTACCGATATCCATACCTTGATAGACCTGGCGACTATCGGCTGATACAATTTCGCCTTGATATTTCCAAGCTAAACGCACACCTAAAGCCGTTTTGCCGACAGCGGTTGGTCCGAGCAAAACCAAAACCTTGGGCTTATTAAGATTGATTGCTTTTGGGGACATATAATAAATTAGGTTATTTTTCTAGGATAAATATGCTTTGTTTTATAGACCTGACGCCGGGATTGCGTTTAGGCCTTTTTTATTTTTTCAAAACCCCTTCCAAACCAAAATCTTGAACCTTTTGAATTTTCACCGACACAAAATTACCAATAATATCTTCCGGCCTTACCTCTGACGGGGCTGTAAAAGAAACTGTTTTGAAACTTGAGGTTTTACCATAATAACCGCCACGCCTATTTTTTCCTTCTACTAAAACTATAACCGTCCGGCGCCAATAAGCGCGGTTAGCCTTCTTTCCACTCTTTCTTAAAATTTCTGTTAATATCTGCTCCCGCCGATGTTTCTCTTCTCGGCTAACATTATCTTTCATATACCAAGAAGCCGTTCCCGGCCGCGGGCTATACTGGGCGATATAAGCCATATCAAACTGCAAATTTTTAAATAATTTAACGGAATTTTGAAACTGTTTCTTTGTTTCTCCGGGAAAACCGACAATCACATCAGTCGTAAGGGCAATCCCTGGTTTTGCTTTTCTAATTTTTTTTATTAAAGAAGAAAAATGAGCGGCCGTATAGTGGCGATTCATCGCTTTTAAAATTTCATCATCACCTGACTGGACAGCCACATGCAAGTGATGGCAAATTTTATCAGAAGAAGCTAAAACTTTAATTAATTCTGGCGATAAATCTTTAGGATGGCTAGAAGAAAAACGCAACCAAAAATTCCCAGGCAAAGCCGCTAATTTGGATAACAATTGAAGAAAATTCGTGCGTCCGCTTCTATAGCTATTAACATTCTGAGCAATTAAAATTATTTCTTTATATCCTCTTTTTAGCAAAGCCTTTGCTTCTTTGATAACATCCGCCGCTGGACGATACACTTCCCGACCGCGGGCATAAGGAACGACGCAATATGAACAAAAATTATTGCAGCCGTTGCCGATGGGTATATAGGCGGTAAAAGTACTCTGATATTTAGGGATGATAGTCAAATATTTTTCTCCGCTTAATTCACGAACGGCATCAGTACTTAGACTTAATTGCCGGTGTGAATCTTTCAGTAAAGCAAAAATATTAGGCAATTCATTAATGGGCATAAATAAATCAACTTTGCCTCGCAGGCGCCGTTTCACATCTTCTCGACGCGCCAAACAACCAGTGATGACTACGGCCGCTTTGGGATTACCCTGACGGATACGATTAACCAGGCCGTAAACTCTATCTTCGGCCGACTGGCGGACGCCACAGGTGGTGAGAACAACCAAATCGACGCCCAACCAAGAAGAGGAGGCAACATAGCCACGCTTCTCCAAAAAAGAAGCAATACGTTCGCTGTCCGCTTTATTCATCTGACAGCCAATAGTGATAAGATGATATTGCATAAATATAATTTAACTACTTACTTTCTACCAAGGGTTCTATCTTATCTAAACGATACAAAGTAAATTGACCGCGATGAACAACCGGATTGATAATAAAGCCAAATTGGGGTAGACGCCGTTCGTTGAGATAGCTTAAATCCTTGTTAGGAAAGGTAAAATTATAGTAATAAATCGGATAAAAGCGCAATATTTTGCCTAAGCTCTTATTAACATCAGCGTCGGTAAGCAAAGAAACAACAACCTTTCTTTGCGGAAACAGCTGCTTGTCGTGATATTGGGTGACAATAATCGCCCGCTCTTCAGTCAACCCGATAATAGCTTGCGCGTTAGTTTTATCAACAAAATAATTGTGATATAAAGTCGCCAAGCCTTCTTCCGAGCCGAAAAAAACAAACTCTAAATTGACAAAAATTAGAAAGCAGGTAATCAGGGCCGATAAGCCGATAGCGAGAAAGCGACGCCAACGACGTTTTAAAGAAAAATCAAATCTCGGCCAGGAGATAGAAGTAATAAATCTAGATACAGAAACAACAAACAAAGACACAAGGGGAATGGCCATAATATACATCGGCAGCCAATAACGCGTATAGGAATTACCGATAGTAAATCTTTTAGGATCAGGATTGTCGTTAAAATGCCAGCTGCCATAATAAAAAACTAAAATTAACGATAAAACTAGCCAAGTAATAAGATATAAGTAAGCACCCCGATTCGGTCGCCGGATTATTCTGTAAATAAAAATTAAAAAACCGGCAAAAGCAAAAGCCGATAACGCGGGAAACATTTTTAACACATAGTAGAAAAACATCTTTAAAGACTGGTAGGGTTGATAGCCGAAATAAAAAACATTATCAATTAATGTTGCCGCCGCTAAACGGTAATGGCTGAAATCTCCGCGCACGCTGGATTGTAAAAATTGTCCGCCCACTTGAGAAATTTCCGTTAAAGAACGGTTCATTTCTCCATAGCCTCCAAAAAAAGGAGAAGCATACAAAATCTGATTCCAATAGAATATCGGGAGCAAGGCTAAAACTAAGCCACCAAGCATTAAAACTAATCTCGTTAACCCTAAACGACGGGCATAAAAAAGCCAAGCAATAAAAAGCACCGGCCCCAGCCATAGTAATTCCGAAGAACGGGTGCCAATCGCGCCGCCGAACATTAGGCCGGTTAAAAAAGAAAAAATATAAGTTAAACAATCTTGAGCCGACAAGTGCCATGTCCAAAATTTACGCTTATCACTTGTCCGCGACGGCAGGCTCAATAATAAAAAATAAGCGCCAGCCAACAAAAAAACCAGAAACAAGACATTATGAAACATGCTTCGCGCCGAATAAAAAAAATAGACAGGAAATGAAGCCAGTAAAAAAGCGGAAATCAAAGCCACCTGCCGACCGAACAGTCTGCGCACAAAAGCATAGAAAAAAATAATACCAAAAGCGGCAAAAAGTGGGGTTAAAAAAGGAATTATCGCCGTACCCAACCAAGAGGCTATCTGGCCATAAATTAAAATTATACCCAAAAAACTGACGGGCTTAAGCCAGCCGTTATCACTCCTGATACTCCGAGGATGGACAATTTCCTCAGCGATTAAATTAGCCGGCTCAAAGACGGCGATACTGCCGGTCTCGGCATAGTGCTTGGCAAAAAAATAATTGGCAGTTTCATCGGGCGATAAAAATTTTACATAATCAGAACTTTGTGTTGCATAATTAAACCAAGCGGTCGCCACCAAAAAGACGAATGCCAATAAAAATACTAAAAAATAATCAAAATTATTCTTAAATAAGCGAAATTTAATCATAAAAATAAGGCATAATCTCCTCTTTTTAATAGTAGCCAAAATTGCTTGAATAAGCAAGAATCTGCTATGATATATTATATGCTAAAATTTAAATTTTCCCTTACTTTTGATAGTCTTTGGCTCTGGTTAATGCTGTTTACCAGTAGCGTCGCTTTAGTTTATTTTCTCCATGCTTTAGATATTATCGGCCTGATTGCCGCCTTTTTGATTGCCACTATTATTTATGCGGTCTGGAAGAAACAAATTAAAGAGCAAATATCAACTAAAGTCTCCATTAAAAATTCAAAGTATTTTTGGTTCTTCTCTTTAATGACGCTTACCATGATTATAATCATGGTAATTATGGCCGCCGGGAACGCGACTGATAAAGCGATAATTTCTCCCTGGACGGTCATCAATCCTTGGTTTTTTGTTGTCCTCTTTGCCGCTAATCTATCTCTAATTGGCGCTTTAAGCCAAACAGCCAAAAGTTTGTTCAAAAATATTCTGCTGGGACTATATTATCTGGAAATTTTTTCTGTGGCCGCCATCGTCTATCGCCTCGGCTACGGCTTCGATCCCTTTATTCATCAAGCGGCAATGGCTGAAATAAATCGTATCGGCTTTATTTTACCGAAGACGCCCTACTATATCGGACAATATGGCTTGATTATCGCCCTTTATAAAATCAGCGGCCTCAGTTTAGCTCTTATCAACCAATATTTCCTGCCGCTTGTAAGCGCTTTATCCCTACCCTGGATTTTAGGCCAGCTCCGGCAAAAATCTTCCCGACCGGAAGCTTGGTTGGCCATAATATTGTTGACTCTCCTCGGCTTTTCCCCTTTTATTCTGAGCACACCGCAAAACTTCAGCTATCTGTTGTTATTGGCCACAATTATTTTCATTTACCGACAAAAAAACGAAGCCTTGATAATCAGCACCGCCTTGGCCACTTTGGCCGTTCATCCTTTGGCCGGCATCCCCGCCATTTTAGCCGCCGGCTGGTTCATTATCCAAAAACGCTGGCCACGGCTGAAAATAAGTCGTTTTTTTAAAAATCCAATAATAATCTTTGGAGTCGCTCTGCTGGCTTTCTGTTTTTCCCTCTGGGCAGTTGCCGGCTTCGGTTCTTTATCATGGCAAAATTTTAATCTCAGCCTCTTAAATCCTGTCTTTAAAAACAGTGAAAATTATTGGCTTAACCTCGGCTATTTTTTCATCAATAATTATTTCTGGCTAATCTTGGGAATGGTGGTAATTATAATTTTTAAACGCCGACAAATTTGGCCAGAAGAACAACTGAAAACGGAAAATAATATCCGCCTCCTGAGTTCTGCCTCCTTAGCCGCTATTACCGCCTATTTAATCAGCCGCGGTTTTACCTTCAATAATTTAATCGCCTACGAACAAGAAAATTATGCATCGCGATTACCCATTATTGCCCTCATTATCGCTCTGCCTCTTTTTTATGAATTGTTTAGATACTTAAGCCAACAAGCTTTAAAAATGGAAAAAAGCTTTAAAATAATAGCTGCTATCGGCTTAGCCTTAATGATGACCGTGTCCGTTTATGCTTCCTATCCTCGCTTCGATAACTATTATAATTCCCGCGGCTATTCAACCAGCGCCGCCGATATTAAATCTGTGCAAAGAGCGGAAGAACGAGCTCAGGGAGAAAAATATATTGCCCTAGCCAATCAGCAAGTAAGCGCCGCCGCTCTGCATGAATTCGGTTTCCATCATCGCTATATAAAAAAAGAAGGACAAGAAATATATTTCTATCCCATCCCTACCGGCGGTCCTTTATACCAATATTATTTAAATATGGTATATAAAAAAGCTAACCGCCAAAATATGTTGGCGGCCATGGATTTTGCTGATGTTAATAGAGCTTACCTGATTATCAATAAATACTGGTGGGCGAGCGACAAAATTATCGCCGAAGCTAAAATGAGCGCCGACTACTGGGAAAAAATCGAACAAGGAGAAAATTATCTGTTCGAGTATCGCCGATAAAAAGTCCAGGTTAAAAAATTAGGGATATAAAATATTTAAATATTAAGCAAATTTACAGCATAAATTCTTTAATATAAAACCGCCAAATGGCGGTTTTTTAGATAAATATTAATATTAATTATTTACTCTCCTGATGATTAAATACCGGACCGACAGAAAATACAATCTTATCACTCACAGGATGAGCAATGATAAGGAGGCGAGGAGAGCCTAAGCTTTCCTTAATATTAGCGCCTAAAGAATTATTACGCCAAGATAAGGTTTTTTCGGCCGGTTCTTCAACCAAATAAGCACGAACAAAATCACGAATAAATCGATTATCATCAGCATTTAAATCTTCTCCCACCGCTTGTTTGGCGATAATAGCTCTAAGCCCGGCTAGTTGGCGGCCGGCTTCACGGATATTATTGGTGGCCAAACTAGACTTTTCATCCAAACCGATTGCTTCGAACATGCCTAAAATCATCTGATTATGAGCTAAAAGACGATCAAGATAATCAATATTAGGCTCAACCCAATTATATTCGGAAAAACTGACAGTTGCTCCTAAATTTGAATTATTTGTACTCTGGCTACGCAGACTGATTTTATCAAGAGGCAATTGCATATCCGTCCAAGAACCTAAAACTGAATTAGCCATATGAGCGCGCCAATCTTTTGAGCGCAGATATGCGGGCAGACGGGTGTCAGAAATATTTAAATAATAACGATTGGCCAGTAATGAAGACCAATAATTATTAAGATTTTCGTTCATGCCACCCTCGACTAAGGGGCGTAAATTTTCTAAAGCTTCCTTATAATTAGCATAATTTCCATTTTCTAAAAATAGCGGTCCGTTCCAAGCTGGATACAATAAACTCAATATGTCCTGACTGGAACCCTGACAACGCTGATATTTTTTTTGAACCAAACAAGCAGTAACATTATTAGCCACTGGCTTTTCTCCGCCCTGATAAACGCCAACTTCGGGATATCTTAAGTGTCCAAAAATAAAATCATTTGGCCAATAAAAATCTGCCAAAAACTGCAAGCCAGCAATTTTATAACCGGCCATAGTCTTCAAACTTAAGCCCCCCTGCATTGGCACCACTTCCCTCTGAAGGAGATTTTGGCGCAATTTTTCCATATTTGCCTCTGCTTCTGGATTATCTTCCGCAAACAGACGGGTAACATCAAAATCATCGCCGAAACTATTTTTCAGGCCATCACGATAATGTACATAATTCCAACCATCCCTTAAACCCTTGAAAAAAGAAATAATTTTATAAATACGCGCCCATTCGCTCTTCAACTCTTGATTATTGGCGAAATCGCTAGCAATTAAAGAAGCGGCGGTAAAATTAATTCGCCAATCATCTTTATCCAGTAAACACTCGGGGCAAGACTCGTCCCGATAATTAAGAGGAAACACGGAATTAAGCCAGACCGCTGTCAGGTAGAAATTTTGTAAACGGGCATTATTCTTATATTCCTGCGGTATTATGAATGATTTATAATCACGATCATATAATAGAACGGGAGATTTCTGCTGTTCTTTAGCGGCGCGAATCAGCTCCAGTTCTTTAGTAACATCATCACTTAAATAAGCCGGTAAAGTAAAGGAAAATTTTTGCTGATCCCGACCGCTGAATTTTCCGGAGTTAAGATTATTGGCAGAGTCAACCTGATCCAAACGCGGCTTTAATAATTCTAAAGACACGGCAAAAAAAGCCGCCTCTAAGCGCTCCCCTTCCAGAACACGGTCATTGATATTGCCAGAAACTTGTAAATGATTTTCATAACGAATACGCGCGCCTTCGTATAAAGTACGGTTAATATTCCAGAGACTTTCATAAAAAACACCTTCTTCAATTTCTTTAAAAGACATTTTCAAAATACTTTGATAATAATAGGAGATGAAATCGGCGCTGATAAATAAGGGTATCTGCTTATCATCAAGCAAAGCGCCTAAGGCGTAGAAATCATTAGCTTCTTTGGGCCAAGGATTGTCTAAAATAGCAAAGCCGTTCTTATTCAAAGATTCCAAACTGGAATCTAAATTTAACTTACGCGAAACATCATAATAATTAGATACGTCTAATTTCACGTTTATCGGGACGGCATATTCAGGAAATTTAAAATCATCAATGATATTATCGGGCTCATGATAAAAATAAGAAAAATATAAATATTCAACAGCATTAGGCTCTTCGGCCGTATTAGAGCCTTCTTTTTGTCCATCGATTCCTTCCAAATGAAAATCATTGAGCCGAGCCGGGGCTGAAGATGAGGCTTGACTATCATCCCCGGATGGCTGCGAAGATGATTTAAGACGCTGAGAAAGCCACCAAATACCTGCCCCTAAAGCGGCAATAATAATAATTGCCAAAATCAAGATTAATATCTTCTTCTTAGCTCCAGATTTATCTTCCCCCGCGCCCTGATTAGCCGCTTCAATAAAATTGTTGGCGCCACTGGAAGGTATTTTGACTTCCTCAAACATAAAATTAAGGCAAATATTTACTCTTATTGCGTAAATGTTCGCTATAGGTAGTAGAATAAATAATATCTTTACTGCCGGCGGGAGTTAAAAAATAATTATAATTGGTGCTTAATGGATAAATAGCGGCCTCAATCGCTAAAATACCGGGATTACTAATTGGTCCCGGCGGTAAACCCCTATATTTATAAGTATTATAGAGAGATTCTGTCTGGATATCAGCGGATGAATACTGAGATTTATTAACCCCTAAGACATAGGCGAGAGTGGCGCATGATTGCAAAGCCTGGCCATATTTTATCCTGTTCCAAAAAATTCCTGAAATAATTCTAGCATCACGATTATCACCACTTTTATAATTTATCGGCGCCTCTTTTTCCAACAAAGAAGCCATGGTGACAATTTCATAAATGGTTTTACCCTGCTTTTTAATATCGGCACGCATCTTTGGTGTCAATTGATTGTCAAAATTCTGAAGCATCTTAACAACCAATTCTCGCGGAGAAGAGGTGGCATAGATACGGTAAGTATCAGGGTAAAGATAACCCTCAAGACCGCGATTTTTTGGCTTATCCGACAAAAAAGAAAAGTCATCAGAAAAATCTTCAAGCGGCGGCAAATCTTTTTCTTTGTTGTAATCTATCTGCGGAAAGCCGACAAACTCCAAAAATTCTTCACTTTGCCATATCCCTTGACTTTCAAAGTATTGCCCCATGTCGCGGCTGGTCCAACCTTCAATTAAACGAACAGTTTTTTCTGGTCGTGGTTCTATTTTTTTATCTTCAGAAGAACTAAAAATATTATCCAAGCGCGCCAGCAAACCGTTAACAGGGCCTAGAGAAGACAACAAGCTCCGACTAAAAACCAAGCTAAGGACAATAGTCGTTACCAATAAACTTAAGACTAATAATATAAAATAGCGAACAATTTGACGCATAGCTTATAGATTAACTTTTAATTTTGGCTTTCTTGGCCGCCGCTTTCGCAATCAAAACAGAACTGGCCCGTATTTTTTTACCCAAGCCGTCAACCATTTTTATCTTATATTTTTGGCAAATCGGATATTCCGGAACATCGCCGAGGCTGTGACGATCGCCACCATTAGCAAAAATATCCGGCTTCAATTTAGCTAGAGATTTACAAACCGTTTTATCACGGTCAATCGACACAAACACTTCATCCACGTCACGCAAAGCAGAAATAATTTTTACTCTATCTTTTAAACTCATAAAAGGAACACTCCCTTTAAGTTTCACCTGAAAATCATTATTGATTATCGCCACCAATTTATCGCCTAATTTTTTTGCCCGCGCAATCATTTCTAAGTGCCCGACATGTAAAGGATTGAAATAACCAGAAACAGCGACTACTATCGGCTTTTTAGGAATATTAGTAGTTTTTTTATGACTATACATATAAACAAAGATTACTTTTATGATAATATTATAGCAATAAAACCCAAAAATTCAAAACAGTTGATAATTAATAACCTCCCCCCTTTTAAAAAAGAGGCGCAATGAGCGCCTCTTTATCTTCAATACTAATATTAATAATTACATCATGTCCATGTCCATGCCAGACATACCGCCACCATGATTGTGGCTATTGTGCGCTTCCGGTTTATCTGTAATAACGGCTTCCGTGGTTAAAAACATCATAGCGGCCGAAGCGGCATTTTCTAAAGCGGAACGAACCACTTTAGTCGGGTCAACGATACCAGCGGAAATCATCTCGACAAACTCGCCAGTGGCGGCATTATAGCCGCGGACCTCTTTAGATTTTTTATTCTCTGCAATAATCCTTTGTAAAACCAAAGAACCGTCCACTCCAGCATTATTGGCAATCTGCTTAATGGGTTCCAAAACCGATTGATTAATTATTTTTTCACCGGCGGGCAAAGAACCACCATCTTTCATTTCCTTTTCAAAGCCGGCAAAATCCAAACCATAACAAGCAACCGCCAAAGCTAAGCCGCCGCCAGGGACAACTCCTTCTTCAACCGCCGCTTTAGTAGCGTTTAAAGCGTCTTCGATGCGGTATTTCTTTTCCTTCATCTCTGTTTCCGTCGCAGCCCCAACCTTAATAACGGCCACGCCACCGGAAAGCTTAGCTAGTCTCTCCTGCAATTTTTCTTTATCAAAATCAGAATCACTTAATTCTTTTTCTTTCTTTATTTGAGCGATTCTATCCTCAATCGCTTTTTTGTCGCCAGCACCGTCAATAATAGTGGTATTATCTTTAGAGGCCACCACGCGACGGGCGCGGCCCAAATCTTCAATTTCCGCCTTATCTAATTTCAAGCCTACTTCTTCAGAAATTAAGCGCGCACCGGTTAAAACGGCAATATCCTCCAACATCGCTTTGCGGCGATCGCCGAAACCAGGAGCTTTAATGCCTAAAACATTGAAAGTGCCTCTGAGCTTATTAACCACAAAAGTAGCCAAAGCTTCACCTTCAATTTCTTCGGCAATAATCACTAAATCTTTTTTACCAGATTGAGCAATCTTTTCCAATAAAGGCAAGATTTCCTGCAAAGAAGCGATTTTTTTGTCAGTCACCAGAATATAAGGATCACTCATTTCTGCTTTCATTGTTTCCTGGTTGCTAATCATATAAGGAGAAACGTAACCTTTATCAAACTGCATACCCTCGACCACCTCTTTTTCAATGCCAAAAGACTGGCCTTCTTCAACGGTAATAACGCCTTCTTTACCAACGCTATCCATCGCTTCGGCAATAATTTTGCCGATTTCTTCATCATTAGCGGAAATAGCGCCGACTTGGGCAATTTCTTCCTTAGTGCTGATACTCTTGCTCATCTGTTTTAAAGCAGACACAATCTGAGCAACTCTAACCTCAATGCCTTTACGAATTTCGATTGGGTTGACTCCAGCCGCCACCAATTTCAAACCATTAGTAATAATAGCCTGAGCTAAAACGGTAGCGGTGGTGGTGCCATCGCCAGCGGCATCGCTAGTTTTAGCTGAAGCCTCCTTCACGATGCTAGCGCCGATATTTTCAAACTTATCTTCAAGCTCAATTTCTTTAGCCACAGTGACGCCGTCTTTAGTAACAATCGGGGAGCCATAGCTGCGGTCGATGACTACATTGCGTCCTTTTGGACCAAGGGTAATTTTAACGGCATTAGCTAACTGATCCGCCCCTCTTTTTAAAGCTAAGCGCGCCTTTTCGTCAAAAATTATTTGTTTAGCCATATATTTATAATAATTAATTATTTAGAGTTTATTCAATAATAGCGACGACATCATCTTCGCTTAAAATCAAATAATCTTCCCCATCAATCTTAATTTCATCAGGAGAATATTTTTTAAATACGACTTGGTTGCCGACCTTAAGACTCATTGGTGATAATTGACCGTTATCCCTAATCTTTCCCGGTCCGACCGCAATCACTTCGCCTTTTTCCGGACGCTCCTTATCAGCCGTATCGGGGAGGACAATTCCTGATTTGGTAACCTCTTCCTGAACGGCCGGCTTCACAATGACGTGATTAGATAATGGTTTTAATGTCATAACACAGGGAGCTAAAATAATCCATAAAACAAATCATGTAAAATGTTTTAAAGGAAAATTTTAGCTGATATTAATAAATAATATTAAACATATTTATTAGCACTCATTAGCATTGAGTGCTAAGTCTAAACCTATTTTATAGTTTTTGCCAAAGCCTGTCAAGTCTAAATGAAAGAAATCCGGCAACTAGCGATAAATGAAAAAATATATTAAACTAAAACTATACTAAACCTCTATGAACATCCTTCATTCTCTCATACTTGGCATTATTGAAGGTATAACTGAATTTTTGCCAATATCTTCAACCGCCCACCTGATAATTACCGCCAAAGCGCTTAAAATACCTAGCAGTGATTTTTTGGACAGTTTTCTTATTTCTATCCAGCTGGGAGCGATTCTTTCGGTGGCTGTTCTTTATGCTCAAACAATCATTCGGCAACCTCGCTTAATTCTAAAAATCACCGCCGCCTTCATCCCCACTGCAATTATTGGTTTAGCTTCATACAAACTGGCAAAAACCTATTTATTTGAAAGTTTACCTTTAATCGCTGGCGCTTTATTAGTTGGGGGCATAATACTTATCGTTTTGGAAAAATATTTTGCTCAGCACCAGCGACAGAACGATGAACAAAGCTTGGCACGAATAAGTTACCGCCAAGCAGCGTATATTGGCATCTTTCAATCTCTAGCGATTGTGCCAGGAGTTTCCCGATCAGCCGCCACTATTATGGGCGGCTTAGCCTTGGGCGTGTCTCGAAAAAATATTGTTGAGTTTTCCTTCTTGCTTGCTTTGCCAACAATGGCGGCGGCTACGGCTTTAGATTTATATAAAACCCCGCCATTATTACAAGGGAATGAAGCCATAATCTGGCTAATTGGGTTAGCAGTTTCTTTTATTACTGCTATTTTGGGAATAAAATTTTTCTTAAAATTTATCCAAAAGAATAACTTTCAAGTTTTTGGCTGGTACCGAATTATTTTGGGCATAATTATTTTCGCTTGGATATTGTTATAGGCAAAACGCTTTACTATAATTAAAAAATGATGAATAATATGCTCGCAAAACTAAATAACTCTTTCTTTTTTGACTTTTACTTTACCGGTTTTAGTCGGCCAATTTTACCTATCATCAATTAATCGATGATTTAATTAAGATATCACAAAACCGGCCAGAAACAGGCCGGTTTTTTATTAGTAACTATTTAATATTTTTGAGCTTACGCCATTTATGCAAAGCCCGCTCACGAGCAACTTCTATTTCCAGTTTGGCGGCCACGGCGGACAAATCATAGTTATCTTGACTCATGGCTTCTTCTTTAGAAACTTCCGCTCGACGGCGAGCCTCAGCGATAATATTTTCATCAAGTTCTTGGGCTCTCTCCGCCGTATCGGCCAAAATAACAATCTTATCGCGCAATACCTCAATAAAACCCCCAGACACGGAAATAATTTCGGTCTCCTGATCAACCGTTTTAATTTCCAAAACTCCAGGCTTCAAAATTGAAACTAAAGGAATATGATCCGGTAAAACCGTAATCTCGCCAGACTGAGTAGGAACAGTCACCTGAAAAACCTCCTGTTTAAAAACAGTACGTTCCGGAGTAACAATTTCAAATTTTATTATCTTTCTATCGGCCATAATAATTAAGCATTAGCCGCCGCCACTTCCTCAATACCGCCTTTCATATAAAAATCATCTTCCGAGCGATCATCATGTAAACCCTCAAGGATTTCTTTAAAACCCTTAACAGTTTCGCTCAACTTGACGTATTTACCCGGACGACCGGTAAATGCCTCGGCGACAGTAAAAGGCTGGGATAAAAATCTTTGAATCTTGCGCGCTCTAGCCACCAACAATTTGTCTTCGGCTGATAATTCTTCCATGCCTAAAATTGCGATAATATCTTGTAAATCCTTATATCTTTGCAAAATCTTCTGAACACCTCGGGCAACTTCATAGTGATCCTGCCCAATTACTTTAGGATCAAGAATGATAGAAGATGAATCTAAAGGGTCAACCGCCGGATAAATACCGAGTTCGGATAAAGAACGGGACAAAACCACGGTTGAATCAAGATGACCGAAAGTGGTAGCCGGAGCAGGATCAGTCAAATCATCGGCCGGCACGTAAACCGCCTGGATAGAAGTAATGGAACCATCCTTTGTCGAAGTAATACGTTCTTGTAATTCACCCATCTCCGTGGATAAAGTCGGCTGATAACCAACCGCCGAAGGCATACGCCCTAAAAGAGCAGAAACTTCGGAACCGGCCTGAGTAAAACGGAAAATATTATCCACAAAAAACAAAACGTCTTGATGTTTTTCATCACGAAAATATTCAGCGATAGATAAACCGGATAAAGCGACGCGCGCGCGCGCTCCCGGAGGTTCATTCATCTGGCCGAAAACCATAGACACTTTATCAAGCACACCGCTATCTTTCATTTCATGATATAAATCATTACCTTCGCGTGTACGCTCGCCAACGCCGGCAAAAACTGAATAGCCTCCGTGTTCGCTGGCAATATTATGAATAAGTTCCAAAATAACAACCGTTTTGCCGACACCGGCACCGCCGAACAAACCGACTTTACCACCTTTAACAATAGGGCAAATAAGATCAATGACTTTAATACCAGTCTCTAAAATTTCCACATTACTAGACTGCTCTGTAAATTTAGGAGCAGGTCTATGAATACTATATTTCTTTTCTGTTTTTGGAGTTTCACCACCATCAACCGCTTCCCCTAAAACATTAAAAATACGCCCCAGGGTTTCCTGACCAACAGGAACGCTGATGGGCATACCAGTATCAAGCACCTCCGCGCCTCGCTTCAAGCCGTCAGTCGAACCCATGGCTACCGTTCTCACAATATTTGAGCCAAGATGCTGTTCAACCTCCAAAATTAGCTTCTTGCCATTTAAATCAACCTCCAAGGCATTGTAAATAGCGGGGAGGGCCTTATCAAAATAAACATCGACAACCACGCCTATAACCTGCTTCACGCTACCTAAATTATTGTTTTTTTCAGTCATAAATTTATAAATTCAAAATTCAAAATTAAAATTTAATTAAGCAGAGCGTTAGCGCCAGCACTGATTTCCGCAATTTCAGCAGTGATACCCGCCTGGCGGGCTTTATTATAAAACAAAGTCAGTTCGTTTAACATCTCCCCGGCCGCTTCAGTCGCTTGATGCATAGCGCTCATTCTAGCACTATGCTCAGAAGCATTAGCCTCCAATAAGGCTTGAAAAACCTGGACTTCAAGCAGGCGCGGAATAATATTATCTAAAACCTCGGAAGGACTGGGTTCAAAAATATAGTCAAAACCAGCCTGGGGAGTTAAATGTTTATCCGCCTTATCGGACAGCATTTCCTTGTTTACACTCACTTTAGGATCGCCAATAACACCTAAATATTCATTTTCAGTATTAATGTTAATAGGCAATAATTGCTTGATGCGGGGCACTTGCTTAACCGGGCTAACAAAATCTGTATAGGCTAAAAAAACTTTATCATACCGACCACCAAGAAAATCCTTAATCACTAAATTTACTATCGGCACCACTTCCTTAGAGTCTTCTAAAATATCACTTTTAGGAAATTCAGCTGTTACTGTCTGATTTTGCGCATAAACGGCCGCGCCTTTCTTGCCTACTAGAATAAAATCTAATGGCACTTCAGGATGACGCTTAATGGAACCTTTAACTTTATTAATAATAGCCGCATTATATCCACCACACAGGCCGCGATTAGACGTTATTAAAATAACCGCCGCCTTTTTGGTTTCCGGCCTAAGTGTCAACAAAGGATGTTTTTCTCCGTTTTGACCATTAGTGGCAGACAAATGCAAAACAGTTTCCCAACTTAAATTAGCATAGGTTCTGGTTTTTAAAACCGCCTCGACCGCTCTTCTCATTTTAGCGGTCGCCACCATTTCCATCGCTTTAGTAAGCTTGCGAGTATTACTAATGGATTTAATTCGTCTTGATATTTCTTTAGTTTTCGCCATAAAGCCAAATGATTACCCGCGCCTTAGCTTAATAGATAATCGAGGGTTTCCTTGTAATCACCTAAAAGTTGCTTAATTTTTTCTTCAGTTTCAACATCAAGCTCCTTCTTTTCTAAAATTGCCTTAGAGACCTCGTTGTTTGCCTCTAAATATTTGTATAAACCGGATTCAAAATCACGTACTTTTTCTACCGGCACCTTGTCTATATAACCATTAATCAAGGCATAATATATAACCACCTGCTTATCAATGGACAAAGGCTGATACTGATCCTGCTTGAATATTTCATACAAACGCTTACCTCTTTCCAGTTTTTGGTTGGTATCTTCATCTAAATCAGAGCCAAATTGAGCAAAAGCGGCCAATTCGCGGAACTGGGCAGCCTCAAGGCGCATCTTGCCAGCCACTTTTTTCATAGCCTTAATCTGAGCGGAAGAACCGACACGAGAAACAGACAAGCCAGCATTAATAGCCGGACGATTACCTTTATAGAACATATCCGGCTCTAAGAAAATCTGTCCATCGGTGATAGAAATAACATTGGTGGGAATATAAGCAGAAATATCGCCGGCCTGGGTTTCAATAATTGGCAAAGCGGTAATGGAACCGCCACCAAAATCCTTATTTAATTTACAAGCTCTTTCCAAAAGACGGGAATGGAGATAAAAAACATCACCAGGGAAAGCTTCGCGCCCCGGTGGCCGGCGCAATAAAAGTGAAATTTCGCGATAAGAAACAGCGTGTTTGGATAAATCATCATAAACTATCAAAACATCTTCTCCTTTATCTAAAAAATATTCGGCCATAGCCGTGCCGGCATAAGGAGCAAGGTAAAGTAAAGAAGCGGGGCTAGAAGCTCCAGCTAAAACTATGGTGGTATATTCCATTGCCCCTGAAGCCTCTAATTTACGAACAATTTCTGCAACTTTAGACTCTTTTTGCCCAATAGCTACATAAATACACTTCATGTTTTGTCCTTTCTGGTTGATAATAGTGTCGATAGCGATAGCGGTCTTACCAATCTGACGATCACCAATAATAAGTTCGCGCTGTCCACGACCAATAGGAATCATCGCATCAATAGCCTTTATACCTGTTTGAACCGGCTGATTAACGGGAGCGCGGGTAATCACCCCGGGGGCAATCTTTTCAACAGGATAAAACTCTTTAGTAGCCAAAACGCCTTTGCCGTCAATAGCTTCCCCCAAGGGATTAACAACCCTGCCCACCAATGCCTCACCAACTGGCACGCTTAAAATACGCTTGGTGCAGACGACTTCGTCCCCCTCCTTAATCCCGGAAAAATCACCCATAATAATAGCGCCGACTAAATTTTCTTCTAAATTTAAAGCAAGACCGGCAATTTCACCCTGACTGGACTTAAAAATTAAAATTTCGCTCATCATTGCCTCAGTTAAACCAGAAACAAGAGCGATACCGTCGGAAATCTTCAAAACTCGGCCCACACTGCTCTCTTCAAGGCTGACCTGAAAATCAGCAATTTGCCGCTTTATCTGCTCGACGATAAAATCTTTAGTGCTAGACATAATATTAATTAATTAAAAGCTGTTTCTTAAATTTTAATAAATTATTTTTAAAGCTGCCATCAATTACTAGACCATTATAACGGAGAATGAAACCACCAATAAGATCTTTATCTATTTTTTCGGATAACTCTATATCTGTTTTACCTAACTTTGACTTAATATAAGCGCTTATCTTAGATTTAATTTGATTGTCCAGCGGCCGAGAACTTAATAGTTCCGCTCTGGTCAATCCGTCAGAACTGTCATACAGAGATTCTAATTCATTAATAATAGCCTTAGCCTTATCAAAATCTTGACGGCGATAAAGAAATTTTACAAAATTTGCAATTAAACTCTTAGCTTCATTCTCGGTTTTACCCTCTAATAGCTCAAAGAGACTACGAGCGTATTGTTTAGCATTCACTTTCATAAAATTAAATTAAATCTTTGACAAGGCGGTCAATCGCTTCTTTATCGCGCTTATCATCAACATTCTCGTGTAAAAAACTTTTTAAACCCAATAAAATTAAATTCGATAACTCGCCTTTAAGTTCCGCTAAAACAGACTTTTTTTCGGCTTCAATTTTTTCTCTTTCCTTCTCCATCATAATACCGATATCTTCTTGGGCTTTTCTAACGATTTCTTGCTGGCGTAACTCCGCCTGATGTTGAGCTTTTTCCAATAATTGCGCCGCTTCTTGGCGAGCGGCAATCATCACCTGACGACTATTCTCTTCAGCTTGTTTTAATTTTTCGGCCGCTGTTTCCGCATCACTCAAGCCTTGTTCTATCTTAGAGCGCCTTTCTTCCAAAATATTTAAAACCGGCTTATAGGCATAACGCCATAAGATGAACACTAAAAGAGCAAAATTAAATAATTGTGCTAAAAGAATGCGGCCATCGATGCCGAGAGCTTTGATTAAACCCATATAAAAATTTTAAATTAAAACACAAAGCAATCCGCCGCAAGAAGAGGCGGACAGGCTCTGCTTTTTAAGCAAAAAGGATAATTAAAGCAATCACTAAGGAGTAAATACCGGTGGATTCGGTAATCGCCATCGCCACAAACATTAAAGGGGCGATTTTACCATTAGCTTCCGGATTACGACCGATTGCCTCTAAGGCCTTTGAGGCGGCGATACCTTCACCAATAGCCGGGCCGATAGCGCCTAAACCCATAGCGATACCAGCGCCGATATACTTTGCTGCTTCCATGTCCATAAATTTAAAATTAATTATTAAGAATTATTTAATGATTTATAATAAATATTAAAGCTACCTTTTAAGCCTCCGCTTCTTCCGGCTGAATCGCCATAGAAATAAACACCAAGGTCAAAACTGAAAAAACGAAAGGCTGAACGACTGCCGTCAATAAGCTTAATAAAGTGAAAGGTAAGGGTAAAAAGAAAGGGAACAAAAACAGCATAACCGCCCCCAACACTTCACCAGCAAAAATATTACCAAATAAACGGAAAGATAAAGACATTACCTTCGCCAGTTCGCTCACTAAGTCCATCAAACCTAAAAAGAAATTCAAAGGATTGGTAAAATTAAAAAATTTACCAACATAGCGCAGTGGACCCATAGAAGCAATAGCAACAATCTGAGTAACAATCACTGACACCATTGTCATAACAAAAACGAGGCCGTAATCAGAAATAATCGCTCTAAAAAGTGGGACGACGCCACCGGCGGTTTTAATGGTAACGGCCGCCTGGCCGGGAATAAAGGTCAAAAGGTTACAGAAAAAAATGAAAAAAAACATGGTAAAAACCAAGGGGAAGACGCGCAAAGCTCTCTTTTTGTCGCCTATCATCGATTCAACAAAATCAAAAGCCCCGCCAACCAACATCTCAATAATATTTTGGAAGTGACCAGGACGCATTTTCAAACTTCGGCGTAAAAATAAAGAGCCGACTATTAGAAAAGCAAATATTAGCCATGACCAAAAAAAAGTGTTAGAAATTGGAATGGAAGCAATGTGAAATAAAGTCTCCGGAGCTAAAGAAATGTCCAACTGCATAATTATTCGTTCTTGACGACTGAATTCCCCTTTTTATCATCATCCATAGAAATGCGAGGAGGAAAATTTTTTGCCATCATCCGATTGATTTTAGTAACTTTTTTAAATAAAAGGACATTGGTGATTAAAAAAGAAATAAAAACAGCAATTAAAGTCACCAATGGCTTGGTTTCTAAATACTGATCTATAAAGTAAGCGGGTAAACCTAGTAACAATAAGGGGCCGAGAATAGAAGAAAGGCTATAAGCGGCGCTAGACATTATTAATTGCCTTAAAGAATGTTTATCCATAGGCTTAAATTAGATAAATTTTTAGAAAACCACTTGTTATATACACCCGATTAGCGAAAAAGTCAAGACTGGCAAAAATCAAAATTTAAATACCGTCTGACTGCCAACTAAAGCTCAAATGCAAAAAAATTGTCTAGCTGTTTCCGTCGTCGCGGCGGCAATCTTCTCTACACTGGAATTACGTATTTCTGCCACCCTTCCCGCTACATATTGCACCAATAGAGGCTCATTGCGGCGACCGCGATAAGGCTCAGGCGTCATATAAGGAGAGTCGGTTTCAATCATAAACTTATGTAAAGGAACCTTCCTCAGAACATCGTCCCACTGCTTACTGAAAGTAATCAAACCGGTAAAAGAAATGATTAACCCCAAAGAAAAATATTTCCAAGCCAAATCCTCGTCTCCAGAAAAACAATGAATAACCCCCCAAGGGCGATCAGAAGGAATAAAATCGGCGTAAACCTTACGAAAATCTTGAAGAATGGACAGTAGATCATCATGAGCCTGACGACAATGGATAATTGCCGGTAAATCAAGATTACGCGCTAATACAAGCTGTTTTAAAAAAACTTCTTGCTGACGCCTTTTGGCCTCATTTACATTTTTAGTCGGGTCGAGATGATAATAATCAAGCCCAATTTCACCAATTGCTACTACCTTCTCAAACTTAGCCAATTTTTCATAAGTATCATAGTTAAACTCTTCAGCCCGTGTCATAAAGCTATAATCTCCGTTTTCATCATTATTGGCCACTGTTTGCTCTTCTAAATGGATGGGGTGTAACCCGACAGCGGCATAAACACCATGTTGATAGTGATTAGCATAATTCAAAGCGCGATTAGAGGTTTTATACTCAGAGCCAACAAGTACCATCCAGGTGTCATTATCTAAAGAACGACGAATGACTTCATCAGCATCATCTTTAAAATCATGAAAGTTTATATGAGCGTGAGTATCAATAAACATAAAACAAAAATGATAAAAAAACGCGTTAAACGCGTTTTTATAGATTATTCCACAATATTACTTTAAAGAAGCTTCCTCCTGTTTATCCAAATCAGTAGAAGCGGCGTCGGTAATAGGTGCCGCCGGCGCCGACGTCTCAGTCTGCGCCTGTTCAGAATGACCACAACCCTCTTTTTTTATACCTAATAATTTTT
>Ga0116158_10000342_pt1 | contig 47911 bp, 46 predicted proteins | sample AD_UKC052_MetaG_FD_89883 | JGI IMG/M metagenome (GOLD analysis project Ga0116158, IMG submission 89883) | Active sludge microbial communities of municipal wastewater-treating anaerobic digesters from USA - AD_UKC052_MetaG | ecosystem: Engineered > Bioreactor > Anaerobic > Digestate | place: USA... | reverse complement strand
CAGGTGCCGCCGGCGATCAGGATCAGGATGGGCATGCGCTACTCCCCGCTTGACGGATACCACAAGTATAGTCAGGCTCCCGGCGTTCAGGCCAATCCTCCCGTCAGACGGCGTGCTCGCAAGGACTCCCGGAGTCGCATGACAGTATTGCAAAAAACTGGTGCGACTCCGGGAGTGTCATGCCCCGGGACAGTGCCCGCAGATTCCCGCTGCAAAACCTCCGGCTCTGTGCTATAGTCAAACTCGGTTGTGCCACGTGATCAACCGGTTGGAGAGGGTATGCCGCTACACCTTGGGGGAACCCCCGAAGAACTTGCACCAGTTGCCATCCTGCCCGGTGATCCCGACCGGGCCCGCCTGATAGCGGACGAATACCTTGAGTCGGCCAGGTGTTACAGCCAGGTTCGCGGACTCGTGGGCTATAGCGGGATATGGAAGGGCTGCCCCCTTACCGTGCAGGCCAGCGGGATGGGCGGACCGTCGGCCGCGATCATCTGTGAAGAGCTGGCCATGCTGGGCGTCAAGACCATCATCAGGATCGGGACCTGCGGGACCTTGCAGCCAGGGGTCTCTGCCGGGTCCCTTGTTATTGCCAACGCTGCCTGTGCCTGTGACGGGGCCTCAAGCCAGATGGCCTCGGTGGCCGGGTACGCGCCAGCCGCATCCTGGGGAGTGACAGCCGCCCTTGTGGGGGCTGCGCAGGCCTCCGGGACTGCATTCAGGGTGGGGACCGTGGCCTCAATGGATCTCTTTTATGACCCGAGGCAGGCTGTCACGGCGGGCTTGCGCCACCCTGGTGTCCTCGCCCTCGAAATGGAAGCGGCGGCCGTCTTTACCGTGGCTGCCCTGCGCGGGCTCCAGGCCGGGGCAGTCTTTGCCGTTACCGATACCATCGAGGGCCAGGTCAGGGCTGAGCGGGCCCTGATTGACCGGACAATACGCAGCATGATCGCAGTCGCGCTTGATGCAGCGCTGGCCCATGCCACCGGGGCGGGCGGACAATGCTGATTCCGTTGCTCCTTGCCGGTTTTTTTCTGGGAACAGCGGTCATCCTGCTGATTGTCTGTCTGCGCCAGCGGGAGCGGATCAGACAGCTTGTGCTTGATACGACCATCCTCTCCCGAATCTGCGACCTTTCGACCGACGGGGCTTCGAGTCTGGTGCTGACGCCGGAGGGCAAGTTTTCCCGGGACTGGGCCAGGGCACCCATTCTCGACACCCTCGGGATTGATTTTGCGAGCATCAACGACTTCGAATCCTTTTCAAAAATCATTTTCCCCGAAGATCTTCCACGGTTTCGTGGTGAGCTGGCAAAGCTCATGTCCGGACAACAGGTCTCCTGCGTTTTCAGGGTTCGTGCAGCGGATGGCGGGATACGCTGGTTGCGTGATACCGTCTCACCCGAACGGGATCCTGCCAGCGGCCGGGTTGTCCGGCTGATCAGCGTTGTCCAGGATATCACCGGAGAACAGGAGATACTGGATGTTTTGCGCCGGGTCGAGCGACGGTATGACGAGATGTTCCGCAACAGCTCGGACAGCATTTTCATTGTCCGTCTGGACCAGGACGGGAATTTTGTGTACGAGAATTTCAATCCCCGGCATCGGTTTGTGACCGGTATCCCGGAAGACAGGCTGGTTGGCCGGACTCCACACGAATGCCTTCCGCCGGAGATCGCCGATCATGTGGTCGAACACTACAGCCGTTGCATCACGGCAGATGGCCCGGTCAGCTACGAGGAGGCGCTCGACCTTCCTTCCGGGTATCAAGTCGCTTTGACCCTGCTGGTTCCCATCCGTGGAGAGGATGGACGGATCGAGAGTATTGTCGGGTTCTCCCGGGTGATTACCCAGCGCAAGCAGGCCGAGGAGGAATTGCGCAAGGGAAGGGAAAAATACCGGAATATCTTCGAGGAATCCCCGATGGGGATTTTCCAGTCGACTTTGGACGGGCGCTTTCTCTCTGTCAATCCGGAAATGTGCCGGATTTTCGGGTATCCTGACCCGGAGTCGATGATCAAGGAGATCACCGACATCCCGACACAGGTCTATGCGAGTGCGCAAGACCGTGAGGGGCTTTTACGCCGGGTTCTCGAGAGTCCGGTTTCACTTGCGGAGGAACTGGTCTTCCTGAAAAGGGACGGGACCCGTTTTCCGGTCCGACTGATCATCAAGGCCGTGCGTGGTCCGGACGGAACGGTCCACCATCTCTTCGGGCATATAGAAGATATGACGGAGATCCGGAGGATCGAAGACGAACGGAACAGGCTCGAGGAGCAATTACGGCACGCCCAGAGGGTCGAAGCCATCGGGAGGCTAGCCGGTGCCGTCGCACATGATTTCAACAATCTCCTCTCGCCGATTCTCGGGTATGCCGAGTTGCTTTTGGCTACTCCGGAGACTGTTCCCTGGGCCGCTGAATTGACGATGATCAGGGATACGGCATCCAGGGCGGCCGGCATAACACGCCAGTTGTTGACTTTCAGCAGGAAACAACCGGTCCATCTTGTCGATACCGATGCCTGCGCCATTGTTACGAATTTCCTCCCCCTCCTCAAACAAACCGGTGGGGACGATGTGGATTTTGTGGTCCAGCTTCCGGAAAACGGAGCGCCGGTCTGTGCCGACGTGCTGCAGATCGAGCAGGTCCTCCTCAATCTGACCCTGAATGCTGTTGACGCCATGCAGGGCAAGGGAACGATCGGGATCGAGATAGGCCGGACGGAGAGTTTTGTGTCCATGACTGTCAGTGATACCGGATGCGGTTTCAGCGAAGAAACCCGCAAACAGATGTTTGAACCGTTTTATACAACCAAACGTCCGGGGACAGGAACAGGGCTTGGTCTCCCGATAGTGGCCAGTATCATTGAACAGCATGGTGGCCATGTCGAGGTCGAGAGTGTCCAAGGTGAAGGTTCCCGGTTCACGATTTTTCTTCCGGTTGGAACCTGCGAGAAAGGACGTGCGGACACCCGCGATTCGGGCGAAGATGTGCGACCGGACAGGGCGAACGAGACGATTATCGTGATTGAAGACGAAGAGATGGTGGTCAATCTTGTCCGGGAGATTCTGACGAGAAACGGATACAGGGTGATCGCCTGTCAGGATGCGTCGGATGCTTTGGAACGGCTCCAGAATGGTTTGGCTGTTGACTGCGTGATCACGGATGTCATGATGCCGGGGATGAGCGGGGATATTCTGGCCCAAAAAATACGGGAGATTCTCCCGGACGTTCCGTTATTATTCATGTCAGGGTATGCGGATACCCTGCTCGTCGAACGGGGGCAGTTGACGGCAAACGCGGAGTTCATCCAGAAACCGTTTGCCGTCCGTGAACTCCTCCGGACAGTGACAGCCATGCTTGATGCAAGACGGAGGGATGCGGGTGATTCAGGGCGGAGTCGTTCCATGGCGTAATCAGGGTCTCTTGGTGAAGGCAGTCCTCGTCCTTTGTACAGGACTTTTTATTGGACAACTCGCGGGTGGTTCAGGACTGGAGCGGGTACTCCGGCTTTCTCGGGAGAGCCTTGCCGATGGCCAGATTTGGCGCCTCGTGACGTATGCCTTCCTCCATGGTGGTGTCTGGCATCTGGCATTCAACCTCCTTGTCCTCTGGATGCTTGTTCCGGGACTGGCGGCCCGGGTTGGCGAAGGTCGGCTTGCGATGATTGCCGGTCTCGCCGTGATCGCCGGTGGTCTGGCCCATTGCGCTTTCTCCATCGTCCCTGTCATCGGGATCTCCGGTGCGATCTATGCTGTTCTTGTCTTGACCGCCTGGTTCTGGCCACGTCAGCGTGTCCTTGTCTTTTTTGTGTTTCCCATGCCGATGTATCTGTTTGTGCTCGTGCTGGCCGGGATGGAAATCCTCATGACCATGCAGCCGGGAAGCATGACAGCCCACTGGGCTCACCTCGGAGGGGCGGTCATGGGCCTGCTCGCCGGTGTCTGGATTTCCGGACGAGGGGAGTCCCGGAGACAATCGCCACAGACAAGTCTCAAAAACCGGATCGGGTTTTTTTTCTGGAAAAGGAAACTCGCCAAACGGAATGCCGAGCAGGCCAGGGTGGACGAGCTTCTTGACAAGATATCCCGCACAGGGATCGGATCGCTCAGTGCAAGAGAACGTCGCTTTCTTGATCGTGCCAGCGGGAAGTACCGGACTGATTGAATCCCGGACGGGATGCTGTCCGGGATCACGGATCATCAGCGTGCGGAATGCATCCTGACCTCGGTTGCCCCGTTGCCACCGGCTTCCAGGATGGCCGTGTGGAAATCTTCGACAAAAGGGTGGCCACCGAGGACACGCCAGCTCGTTTCCCGCAGACTGCCACTTCCCTTTCCATGGATGATGGTGACCATGGCGAGACCGGCAAGGCCGGCATCATCGAGGTAGCGTCGCAACCGCTCTTCGGCTTCCTCGGCACGAAGTCCACGGATATCGAGAACAATCCCCGGAGAGCGGGGAGCCTGGGGCGTACTCCGTTCGATGGAGAATGAAGGGGGCGGCTGTGTTCGGGCACCGCCCAGCCTGCGGACCCCGCTTCGTTTGACAGCGGTCCGGAATGAGCCGATCCCGACGGTGATCTGGTCTCCGTCGATCCGCAGGACATCACCGGTCTTGCCCAGGGCGAGGACTTCAACCCGATCACCCTGAGCCAGGGCAATCTCGGGCGAATCGAGCATTTCTTCGGTGAGCGCTTCGGAGACGGCCGGAATGCTCGCTGACAGGGCGTGTACTCTCTGTTTCAGTTCGGCGATCTCCCGTGCATCCGGCGGTGTGCTCCGCGACCGGAGGGATTCCAGCAAGGTGTCCACTTCTTCCTCCGTCTGGCGCAGGAGAGCCCGCATGGCGAGACGGGTTTCGTCGATCAGGGTCTCCCGTTCCTGTTTCAGCCTGTCAAGCTCTCTCCGGTAACGTTCGCGTGTTGCGGTCCCCGCGGCATGGGCTTCATCCGCAGCCAGCTTCTTGCTGCGTGCAACCGCGAGGTCTTCTTCGATCCTCCTGAACATCTCTTCGGACTGTCGAACCTCTTCAGGAACCAGTCCCCGTGCCCGACCGAGGATGGAGGCATCAAGGCCGAGACGCTCGGCAATGGTAAAGGCGTGGGATGCCCCCGGAATCCCGCGTTCAAGTTGATATCCGGGCGTCATGCTTTCTTCGTCAAAGCGCACACCGGCGATGTCGATCGCCGGAGAGCCGTAGGCGTAATTCTTGATATCACCATAATGGGTGGTCACCGCCAGCGTCACTCCGCGTTCGAGGAGTGCTTCGATAATCGCGATGCCAAGGGCTGATCCTTCCCGGGGATCTGTTCCTGCACCGATTTCGTCAATCAGCACGAGGCTGTCCTCGGTGACATGTTCGAGGATTCCGCATATCGTCCTGATATGGGCCGAGTACGTCGAGAGGTTGCGCTCGATACTCTGGTCATCACCGATATCCGACCAGACGGATGCAAACCAGCGCAGACGGGAGGAGCGGGCTGCCGGGATGAAGAGTCCGCTCTGTGCCATCAGGACAAAAAGGCCCAGGGTTTTCAGTGCCACGGTTTTGCCCCCGGTATTCGGGCCACTGATGACGAGAGCCCGCTGCCCGTCTCCGAAGATGATGTCGACAGGTACCGGAGTGCAGGTCAGGAGAGGGTGGCGTGCTTCCAGAATCTCGAGTGGCCGGGTATGGGCGACGAATTCCGGCCGGATACCGTTCATGGAATCTGCCAGTCTGGCCCGGGCAAATATGCAGTCAAGATCGGCCGCTGTATTTCGGGTCATCCCGATTGCGGATGCGTGTTGCCGCAGCCGTTTGGTCAGATCCAGGAGCACCTTCCGGATTTCGCGGTCTTCAGCAATCTGCAATTCCTTGATGCCGTTGTCGATTCCGACGACGGCATCCGGTTCCACGAACAGGGTTTCCCCGGAGGTTGAGCGGTCCAGGATGATTCCCCTGAGACGGCCGTTTTGGCCTGCTTTGACGGGCACGACATGGCGCCCGTCACGGAGCGAGACAAGGCGTTCCTGCCAGATCCCTTCCAGTCGGGAGTCATTCAGCATTCGCTGGAGGATTCGGTTGGCGCGTTGGGAGAGGTCACGGATCTCGTGTCTGATGAGATTCAATTCGCGCGAGGCACTGTCCTTGATCTCTCCCTGGTCATCGATGGCCTTGCGGATGGCCTGGACCAGATCCGGGTGTGCCGTGATGGCGGCGAAGAGGGGATCAAGCAGGGAACGGGGGACCGCACAACTGGCAGCCGTTTCGTGATAGCGTGTGAGGCCGCCCAGACTTGCGCACCAGGCAGCAACGGCCAGGAGTTCGTGGGGAGAGAGGCATGCGTCAAGGGGAAGCGCTCTTTCGAGAAGGGGGCCGATGTCGTCTTCCGGAAAGCACGGCCAGTCGAAGGAACGACCGTATACCAAAGCCGTGCCGGCTTCATCGAGCATTGTCAATACCCGGGCTTGCGGGGGAAAGGAGGGCGTCAGGCAGCGCTGCCTGGCCAGGGGCATCCGTGCAAAGCCGGCGAGTTTCTCGAGGATCCGGGTGTAGCCCAGAGCGGTCAGGGTTCGTTGATCCAGATGATCCTCCCGGACAAAGTGTGTCTCCTTCTAAAGGTACACAGAGGGCCCGTGACATTCTGCCAGTTTTTTCCCGGGATGTTATATTTGAAAAAAGGAATTATGGGGGGAGCATGACGCATCTTGTCAGGACACTCGGTATCCTGTGCCTGGTACTCTGTACCTGCCACTTGGTGGTCGCCGATGATGGCGGTGGAGAGATTACCGCCTCCGACAGTGCCAGTCTGGTCCGCCGGGCAATCGGCGCCGCTTCCCATGCTGTTCTGGAGCGGCTTCTCCAGAGACAGCCGGATCTTGTCAACCACATCTATGAAGACGGGCTTTCTCCTCTTCATGTAGCCGTTGTACAGCGCAATCATGCAGCGGTCAGACTCTTGCTGGAACGCAGGGCCGAGGTCAACCGCCGCCTTCAAGCCGCAGCCTTTCACGACCGTGAAATGGAAGGTGTGACCGCCCTGCACCTGGCAGTCCGGGCGAATTCTCCGGACATCGTCCGCCTCCTGGCCGCTGCCGGCTCGGATTTGAACTCAAGGGACACCCAGGGCCGGACCCCGTTCACCCTGGCCCGCACGCTGGATTTCCGCGAGGTCGCGTACGAACTGAGACGGCACGGGGCTGCGTCCTTCGAGGACCATCTCCGGGCCGTTCTTGACGGAGATGTACGGGCGGTCGAGGCGGATCTTGCAGCCCATCCACGCTATCTCGCGAGGAAGGACGGCAATGGCCAGAGGCCCGTCGATCACGCCATCCGGACAGGGAAAGCGGCGATCGTGTCGGCATTCCTCAAGGCCGGCCTCGGTCCGGGAGATCTTGACAGACACGGGAACACGCTTCTGCACATTGCTGCATGGGAAGGCCAGGCCCGGATCATCCAGATCCTTCTCGAGGCCGGCTTTCCGGTCGATCCGGAGACCAATGGTCTGCGCCCGATTCATATTGCGGCTTCCAGAGGTCAGACGGAGTGTGTGCTGATGCTTCTCTCGGCCGGAGCCGATGCCCATATCGAGGTTGAAGGCAGGGATCCGGCTGCCATTGCCAGAGCGAGAGGGTTTGTGGGGACTGCAACCGCAATTGAGGATTTCATCCGGCGGAAAACCCGTCACTGATTTTTCCTGTTTCCCGGAGAAACTGGACAAGCGCGTCATAGGATTCGGGATCGAACTGTCGCCCGATATCGGAGCGCAGTTCCGAAAGGGCTTGTTCAAAGCTGAGGGCTCGCCGGTACGGTCGGTCTGTTGTCATGGCATCGAATGAGTCCGCGATGCTCAGGATCATGGCTTCGCGCGGGAGATCGGTCTTGTCCATCCGGTAATAGCCGGAGCCGTCATACCGTTCGTGATGGTACTTGATGAAAATCCTGGCGTCCTGGAGGAAGTCAATGGCCGATATTATTTGTTCTCCGATTTCAGGATGGCGCTTGATGATGGCATACTCGTCGTCGGTCAATCCGGATTCTTTCCGGATGATGTCCCCACTGATCCCTATTTTCCCGATATCATGCAGGATGGCGGCAAATTGTATCAGACGGATTTTCTTTTTGGACAGGCCCATCCGGGTCGCCATTCCGACGGCGTAGTGCATCACCCGTTCCGAATGGCCTTTGGTGTAGGGATCCTTGGCATCCAGAGCTGCTGCCAGGGCGCTGATCGTCTCGATGTAGCCTTTTTCCAGCTTGCTGTACAGCCGGATGTTTGAAATTGTGGCAGCGGTAAAATTGGCGAAGATCGAGATGAGATGGAGATTCTCGCCGGTAAAACCTGTGGTGTCACCTGAACAATGCAGGGTCAGAACCCCTATCGAGTGGTCGCTCGAGCGGAGGGGAATCGAGAGCAGGGCGTCGGTCAGCCAAGGTTCCCGGTTGGATTGGCTGAAAAAAGCGTTCCGGGTCAGCTCCTTGACCAGAAGCGGCTTCCCCGCCTGATAGACGTGTCCCGAAATGGATTCCCCGCTGACAAGCCGCATGGTCTGCCATTCCGGGGCCAACCCCTTGCTCGCCGCAATCCCGAGCACGGGAAGATCGGACATTTCCTCATTTTCGGCCAGCCAGAGCACTCCGGTATCAAAGCGGAAGACCCGGGATATCTTTTCAAACAGGACATCGAAGAGTTCAGGGAGATCCTTGATGCTCGAGATCTCTTTTCCGAGGTCGGAAAGAATGACCAGCTCCGAAAATCTCCGGTCGATCATCAGGGCGGCATACAGGTTCTGCAGGAGATCCCGCTGGAGTGCATGCAGAAAACTCCGTTCCTCCCTGGTCAATTTTGTCTGTTGCTCCTGCTGTGTGATTCCCAAAAACCCCAAAAGCTGATACCGGTAGACAAACGGGACCAGGGTCCCGACGCCAAGCTGGTCAATCAGGATGAAGGAATTGACATCATCCTCCCGAAAAATGGGATCATCCCGCAGGTTTTTCCTGTCAATGATCCTGTTTTGCAGGGCGAGATAGGTGATCAGGGGATTGTCTTCGGTTATGGAGAAAATATTTTCACGGTCCTCCTCACGATACTCTCTCAGACTGAGGTTGTGAATGAAGAAATGCACACGTTCGCATTGGACGTGCTCAAGAACCTTCTGGACAACCATGTACGAAAGATGCGAGAGATCCCGAAAATGGTCAAAGTCGTCGAAGGAGTATGCCCAGTCCTGGGAGGGTTTTGTATCGCTCGTCAATGATGATCGCCTGCCCATATCAAATATTTTTGATATTGTATGCCGCATTGTTTTTTGGTGCAATGAAAAAAGACAGGCTCCGTCTTGCGTTGAGGATTGAAAAATCCGATGGATATGATAGAATCCCAAGTACACGGATGTGATGTCCGGGCTGAGGAGCCACTGAATGGTACAACAAAGAATCATCGCTGTGCTTGTCTGTCTTTTGATTGCTGCCTGTTCAGGCGAGACGAAGCCGGATGACGGCAACAAAGGCAAAAACGAACCACAGGGGATCCTGAGGATCGCCAAATTCGAGTTTCGCCTGGAGGACACGGATCCCTGGTCGGAGAGTGCCTTGAGGACAGTTCTGGGAAGCGGTGAACGCATCCGTCTGCGCAAGGAGATTCTTTTCAGCAATGATGATCTGGTCAATGCCTACCTGGGATATGACGAAATCTTCGAAGCTACCAATCTCTGGCTGATTTTCTCCCCGGAAGCCGGAAAGCGGCTCAAGGAGATCACCGGGAAAAACGTCGGAAAGCGACTGGCCATCATGGTCGATGGGGATGTCTGGATTGCGCCACGGATCCTGCAGGAGATTCCCGAGGGAAAGGCCTCCATATCCGGAAAGCGTGTCGAACCATACATCAATCGGCTCGGAGAGCGGCTCAAACAGATCGTCCAGTAACCCGTCCTGTCCGCTCAGGATGAAGCCATCGCCCATCGGGTGGTGGCTTCTTGCTTTTGCCTTGACTCCGTGAGTATGTTCATTCCAAGAAACTCGGTGTGTTTCAGGAAAGGATAGAGCCTTGGCGTCCTACGTCCGTATCGAACCCGAAAACTGCAAGGGGTGCGGCCTGTGCATCGTGGTATGCCCGACCAAGCAGCTTTCATTTTCAGGCAAGTTCAATTCCCACAGTTACAATTACATCCAGGCATCCAACGACAATTGCAGAGGGTGCGGTTTCTGTTATTACACATGCCCTGAGCCGGGGGCGATCGAGGTTCACCAGGATACCGGCAAAAAAGAACAGGGGGGTGCACAATGACCCGCCTCGTCAAGGGCAATGAAGCCGTCGTGATGGGATCTCTTCTTGCCGGCTGTCAGTCCTATTACGGGTATCCCATTACTCCAGCCAGTGAGATAGCCCACACAGCAGCCCGCTTGTTCCCGCAGCTCGGGAGAACGTTTCTCCAGGCCGAGAGTGAAGTGGCAGCAATCAATATGGTCTATGGTGCGGCCTGTTCCGGAGAGCGGACGATGACGGCCTCCTCGGGACCCGGGATCAGCCTCAAGGCAGAGGGCATATCGTACCTCGCCGGCTCGGAGCTTCCCTGCGTGATTGTGGACGTCATGCGCGCCGGCCCCGGCTTGGGGAATATCGGCCCGGAGCAGAGCGATTATAACCAGGTGGTCAAGGGAGGGGGACACGGGAATTACCGTGTCATCGCCCTGGCCCCGAACTCCGCCCAGGAGATGTGTGACATGGCGATGGACGCCTTCGATCTGGCAGACAAATACCGGACACCGGTTGTTGTGCTGACGGACGGCGTGATCGGGCAGATGATGGAAGCTGTCACCTTTCCGAAGCCACGTGAAGTCAGGGGCGTGAAGCCTTGGGCTGTTTCAGGAACTTCCGAAACCCGGTCAAACCTTGTGACATCCATTTTCCTCGATTTCGACGAGCTTGAGGCGCACAACCGCAAGTTGATTGCCAAGTATGAAGCCATCGAAGCCGCAGAACAGCGTTGGCAGGGGTATCTCCTGGACGATGCCGAAGTGGTGATTGTGGCCTATGGTGTGACCAGCCGTGAATCGCGCTCAGTGTGCGAACGCCTGCGGGCCGTGGGTATCCGTGCCGGCCTCTTCAGGCCCCAGACACTCTGGCCATTTCCCAAGGATGGCTTGCGTGAGGTCGCATCCCGGGTCGACAAGATCTTTGTTGCGGAACTCTCCATGGGAATGCTTGTGGACGATGTCCGACTGACCTTGAATGACGGACGGGTGCCAGGATTTGCGGCAAATTACGGTGGGAATCTTCTCAAGGGCGATACTCTATTTGCTGCTGTGCGCAGCTTCGTGGGGAAATGACGCGATGGAAAAAATCATAAAAAAACCGTCAACAATGTACGACAGGTTTGAGCGGAAACCCGGGTCGGACAAGGAAAATACGCATTACTGTCCGGGGTGCGGGCACGGGATTATCCATAAAATTATTGCCGAGACACTGGAAGAACTGGGAATCGCCGACCGGACAGTCCTGATTTCACCGGTCGGGTGCAGTGTCTTTGCCTATTACTACTTCGATTGCGGCAATATCCAGGTGGCCCATGGTCGGGCTCCGGCTGTCGCGACCGGAGTGACTCGATCGAATCCTGACAATTTTCTGATTTCCTATCAGGGGGATGGCGATCTGGCCGCGATCGGGACTGCCGAGATCATTCACGCCGCCAACCGTGGCGAGAAGATGACGGTCTTTTTTGTCAACAACTCCATCTACGGGATGACAGGTGGCCAGATGGCACCGACAACCTTGATCGGCCAGAAGACCACGACGACCCCGTTCGGCCGGAATGCCCTCAATGAGGGGAATCCGATGAAAATGGCTGAAATGATTTCCATCCTCGATTCCCCGGTGTATGTGGCGCGAACCTCGGTTCACGATATCAAGCACATCATGCAGACCAGAAAAGCGGTCAAAAAAGCCCTTCAGGCCCAAAAGGACGGGAAGGGGTTTGCGCTGGTTGAAATCCTGTCCCCCTGTCCCTCGGGCTGGAAGATCAATCCCCAGCAGAATGCCGAATGGGTCGAGAAACATGTCTTGTCAGTGTTCGCCTTGGGTGAGTTCAAGGACGAGATCTCGCAGCGTGAGGGTGTTTCCCGGGCCCGCAAGGCGGCCAGTCCCGAAGAAGTCCTTGCCGTGTTGGGACTGGACAGCGAGGAGAGCGTCTTTGCTCCCCAAAATGACAGCTTTTCCCGCATGGGCGTCGTCTTTGCCGGGTTTGGTGGGCAGGGCATCATGATGCTCGGCCAGATGCTCTCCCTGCTCGGGATGCGGCACGGGCTTGCAGTGACCTGGCTTCCTTCCTACGGGCCCGAGATGCGTGGAGGGACGGCAAATTGTTCCGTCGTTCTCTCCACCGATCCGATCGGGTCGCCCGTTGTGGATGCTCCCGAACTTTTGGTGGCCATGAATGGACCATCCCTCGAGAAGTTCCTGCCACGGGTTGCACCGGGCGGCTTGCTCCTCTACAACTCTTCGATCATCGAGCAGAAGCCCGAACGCCAGGATATTTCCGTTCTTGGTGTTCCTGCTGCCGACATGGCCCGGGCTGCCGGCACGGAGCGGGCCGCCAATGTTGTCATGCTTGGGGTGCTTGCCGGGTGGTACGGAAGCTTTGGCGATGCAGCTTTGACCTCGGTTCTTGAAGAGTTTTTCCCGAAAAAGGATTTCTTGCTCCTGAACAAAAAGGCGCTTGAGGCCGGCATGGTCTTCGGGGCGCAAGCCAGGGCAGACCAAAAGGGGATGCCGTGAACCAGGCATCTCCCTGGTTTGGATGATGGTGTTTTTTGATGAACAAAAAGCCGCCCCTGTATGGGACGGCTTTTTCGAGTGGGTGTGCCGGATGAATCGGTGATGCAATCCGGAGAGTGCTTGGCCCTGGCGCGACTCGAACGCACGGCACGCGGTTTAGGAAACCGCTGCTCTATCCACCTGAGCTACAGGGCCTTGTACAGACATTCCCGCATGGCCGGTTGTGCCCGGACGCAAGGGGTGCCAAAAAAATAGCATGGACCGGCTCCCTTCGGCAAACATTTTACAGTCCTTCTTGCTTGCCTGTGAGGCTTTTGCATAGATTTGCAGCATGAAGAAACCGCCCATGAGACTGCAGACGACCACCCTCTGGGATTATCCATCCCAGCATTATGGTACCGGGATGCAGGGAGACAAGGAATACATCGGAGCCACTCCCTCCTGGGTGATCTGGAATCTTCTCAAACGGTACACAAAGCGCAAGGATCTTGTTGTGGATCCGATGTGCGGGAGTGGCACGACCATCGATGTTGCCCGTGATCTGGAACGGCGGGCACTCGGGTATGATCTGGCACCCTCGCGAAAAGACATCTTTCGGGCTGACGCCAGAAAGATTCCTCTCGAGGATGAAAAGGCCGATTTCGTTTTTGTCGATCCGCCCTATTCGGACCATATCCGCTACTCGGGCAAACCCGAATGCATCGGAGAACTCTCGGCCGAGGGAGATGCCTACTATCTGGCCATGGAGCAGGTCATCTCGGAGATCAACCGCATTCTTCGACCCGGACGGTATATGGCGCTCTACGTGAGCGATTCCTGGGAGAAGGGAAAGCCCTTCATGCCGATCGGGTTCTACCTTCTCCAGATGTTGAGTCAACATTTCGGGATCGTGGACATTATTGCGGTGATACGGCATAACGGAAAGCTGATGCGGAACCACTGGCATACGGCAGCTGTTGAGCACAATTACTATTTGCGCGGGTTCAACTATCTTTTCATCATGTACAAGCCGGCTGCGGGCGAACGGGTTCCACAGGACCGACGTGAGGCCGACGAGATAGCCGAAGAGATCGAAGCCCGGGCAGTACACAAGGATGGATAAGAGCATGGAAACGGAAACTGTCGAGATCCCGCAGGGCTTCAGACTGCTTGCACTCGAAGGTGGCATCAAGTATGCCGGACGAAAAGACATCGGTCTGATCATCAGTACACGACCATGCAGCTACGCCGGTGCGTTTACAACAAACAGGGTCCAGGCCGCGCCTGTCAGACTCTGCAGGGAACGACTGGGGCAGAGCATCCATGCCGTCATCGTGAACAGCGGGAGTGCCAATGCCTGTACCGGGGATGAAGGGTACAGGGATGCCGTCACCATCACGAGACATGTCGAAAAAGGGTTCGGTTTGCCGAAGGGAAGCGCGCTCTCTCTTTCGACGGGTGTCATCGGAGTGCCGCTTCCGGTTGCCAAGTTCGAAGCGGCACTGGCGGATACCTCGCATGCCGAAACCGGTCCCGAAGCTTTTGCGCGATCCATCATGACGACCGATACGGTTCCCAAGATGGCGGCCAGGACGGTGGCCCTGCCCGGCGGAAGATCCGTCAAGATCGCCGGGTTTGCCAAGGGTGCGGGCATGATCTCTCCGAACATGGCGACCATGCTGGCCTTTGTCATCACCGATGCCGACATCTCGACCAAAAAGCTCCAGAAATATGTTCTCGACAATCTTGAAGACAGTTTTAATGCGGTCACCGTGGACGGGGATATGAGCACCAATGACAGTCTCGTTGTACTCGCCAACGGTGCCAGCCAGACGACGCTTCAGGACAAGGAAGAGCGAAGAGCTTTCAAAAAAGCCCTCTTTGAAGTCATGGAGTCCCTGGCTCTCCAGGTCGTCCGGGATGGAGAGGGCGCGACCAAGTGTATCGAGATTCTTGTCGAAGGGGCAAAATCCCGCAAGGATGCCGAGATCACAGCCAGGGCGATCGCCAATTCCCTCCTTGTCAAGACCGCGTTTTTCGGAAACGATCCGAACTGGGGACGCATCATCGATGTTGCGGGGTACAGCGGGGCGGATGTCAGGGAAAACCGGATGGAGCTCTTCTACCTCGACAGGGTCATTTTCTCCCGAGGAAAACCCCTGCCTTTCGACAAAAAGGAACTCTCTTCCAAACTCGCTGCGACAAAGGATATCAAAATCCGGCTTTCGCTGGGAGAAGGGCGGTATTCCCGCAGGCTGTATACAACCGATCTCTCCTATGATTATGTCAAGATCAACGCCGAATACACGACCTGATGTCCGGGATCATCTGTGATCGATTTTCGGCAAGAGGATGTTCCGGATATTCTCCGGAAGAAGGTATTCCATATCCTTTTCATAGGCCGCCGCAAACCGGGTCAGCTCGATGATGTCGATCCGCCGGTCACCGTTTTCACATTTTGAAAGGGTTGATTGTGTCATGTTGAGCAAGCGGGCCGCTTCCATCTGCGACAGGCCACGTTCCTCACGGGCTCTCTTGAGCTGAATGAGGATCTTCCGGTAATCCGCATCGTAGATGGTCTTGACAGTCATGGCTATTGCATATCGCACAAGCCGGTATATGCCAAAATCGAATAATGCGATTGCCTCCTCGTGCTGGGACGTGCTCAGTCTCCGGGCTTCCCGGGTTCATCAGGGGGAAGCGTTTTTTCAATCTCCGGAGCGGTTTGTTGCGGTGACGGATCCGCTGGTGTGCCGGATTTCGGCAGTCCGGAGACAATCGCCCGGAGTCGGGCTGCATGCCGGCTGACGGTCCGTGCTTGTTCGGCCATGCCGAAGGAGGAAGCCGCTGTTTCCTCGGAGATGGCCGCGATATCCTGGGTATTCCGGTCGACATCGGCGGCAGCCTTTGAAATCTCGTTCAAACGGATCTGTTGCTCACTGACGGCTTGTGTCACCTGGATGAGCCGTTCATTGAGGATCTGCGAGCTTCCGGTCAGTGCGTCGAAGCTTGAGCGGATAGCCTCGACCATTGCTCCCATCGAAGTAATCCTGTTGAAAGTTTCGGTCAATTCACGCTGACTTGATGCAGCCGCCTCTGTGGAACGCTGCGAGAGCCGTCGGACCTCATCAGCGACAACCGCAAAACCGGCGCCATTGTGGCCTGCCCGTGCCGCTTCAATGGCCGCGTTCAGGGCCAGGAGATTGGTCTGGAATGCAATTTCATCGATGCTCGTCATGACCTGACTGATGCGGGACCCGGATTCCGTCACACGCTGGATCTCCTCCTCGAGGCGGGAAACCCGCTCGCTGCTCGTGGAGCCGAGTCTTCTGTTGTCGTCAACGATGGAGTGCATCGCTTCTGCCGCCGTCAGTACGGTTTTCCCGCCTGAAACGATATCGTGCAGTGAGGCTGTTGTTTCCTGCATGGACGCCGCCTGCTCGCTGGCATTCCGGGAAAGGGTCTGGCTGGCATGGGTGACTTCCGATGAAGCAAGCAGGAGGGCGGAGGACGCGCCATCCAGATCGGCCGCAATCTGGACCATCGGTTTGGTGAGCGATTTGGCAAAAACGAGTGTGGTGAGCAGCATGAGGAGGATGGATCCGCCCCCGATCGCGGCCAGCAGGCCGGCCAGATGGTAGACCGGACTCATATAATCGCTGGCACTGGTCACGGCTGCCACAAGCAGTCCCATTTCCTCAAAGGTGCGAAATGCGGCAATATGGACTTCCACCGTGTTTTTTTCTTCGGTCTCAAAGCGGGCGGTTCCGTTTTTTCTGGAGAGCCAGTCCCGGATGTACTTGTAGCCGTGGATATCGGTGTTGTCAAGCAGGGACCGGGATTCGTGACTGGGGTGGATGACGGCGATCCCGTCGGAGTCAATCACCATGGCGTATCCGACCATGCCTGTGTTTCCGATCTGCAGTCCGTGGACAATGCTGCGGATCGAACTGAGATTGCTGGCGGGCATGCCACAGAGGACCGCCCCGATGATGCTGCCGTCAGGATCCATGAGCGGGCGGAGAATGGAGATGTACCAGCGACCGGTCACCAGCAACCTGCCCGAAAACTCTTTTCCGGAGAGGACGGTACCGGCCGGAATCCCTTTCCCGGGGAGGATCTCTCCGGTTGCCCGTTTTCCGTCCGGATGGCGGAGACTGGTCGAGACCTGTACAAGATCATCCCCTACACGCTGGTAGATGGCAAAAACTCCTCCCGACAGACGGGCATGCCGATCGGAAAGCTCGTGACTGTGTAAAACCGGGTTTTGTCCGTACAACAGTCTCGGGAGTGTCCGGTTCCCCTTGGTGGCTCCCGAGTTTGAGGTGACGTCGAGCATGTCCGAGGCCTGCTTGTTCACGAAGAACTGTTTTGCAGAACGGGATTCGAAATCGTCCAGTACCCCGGCAATCCGTTCGATCGAAAACGTATAGCCGGCATGCATGGTATTACGGATGCCCTCGGCGATCTGGACAAGTTCCCGCTGGCTGGAAGTGGTGACCGTGTTGGAGGTGAGAAATGTTCCCGCTATGACCAGTCCGGTGAGGATGATCGCAACAAGCACAGAAAAAACAAGGAACATTCGGGATGAGAGACTGCGCTGTGCAAGCATGGTGTTGACCTCCGTGAGCCGTACAAGAACTGGTTTGATGAAGGACTTGGTCAATAGGGGAGAAACCGCGTCAGCACCTCATGACCTGTCGGTGTAATCAGGACCATGTGTTCACAGCGCGACGAGAGTTTTCCGTCCGCGGTGCGGGCGTCCCAGCCACGGGTGATGACCTGCCAGCTTCCCTCGTTGATCATCGGTTCGATGCAGAGGATCATCCCGGGTTGGAGCTTTGTGCCCCTTCCTTTTTTTCCGAAATTCGGGACGAGCGGATCCTCGTGCATTGCAATTCCGATGAAGTGTCCGCAGTAATCCCTGACAACGGAGTATCCGTTTTTTTCGGCGTGATTCTGGATGGCGGCTCCGATGTCCCCCAGCGTCCCGCCCGGGCGTGCGGCCGAAATCCCGTAGGCCAGGCATTCTTCGGTTGTCCGGATCAGTTTTTGTGCCTGTGGGGAGGCTTCGCCAACCGTGATGGTCCGTGACATGTCGGCAAAATAGCCGTGGCGTTCGATAACGATATCGATGTCGACGAGATCTCCTTCACGGAGTATGGTCCCGTCTGGGATTCCGTGTGTGACCTGGCTGTTGACCGAAATGCAGGATACGGTCGGGAAACCGTGATACCCCTTGCATGGTCCCCGGACCCCCATCTCGCGCATCCTGGTTTCGATGTGCATATCGATGGCCTGCGTGGTGATGCCCGCCCGGACCTGCCCGAGACTCCAGGCCAGAAGCTCGGAGAGTTCTCCGGCCAGGGTGCGGATGGCTGCAATTTGTTCGGAATTCTTTATGTGTGGCGGCACGTTGTACTCCTCTGGATGAAACCTCTTGCTTTCGCCGTCAGGTGGTTGCGGTGATTGCCTTGTAGTGTATCCCTGTCTACTTTATAATGCATGAAGCACATCCTTCTTGTCAACGATGATGGAATCAATGCACCCGGTCTTGCCGAACTCGAGAGGGTGTTCAAGACCCAGCCTGATTTTGCCGTCAGTGTGATTGCTCCCGACAGACAGCGGAGCGCCAACAGCCATTTTGTCAATCTCTGGTCGCCTCTCCGGTTGAGTGAACACGGTCCGGCCCGGTACGCCATTGACGGGACACCGGCGGATTGTGTCAAACTTGGACATTTTTTTCTCGAGACCCCCGTCGATCTCGTGGTCTCGGGGATCAACAGCGGTCAGAACATGGGTGTCGACGTGTATTACTCCGGCACGGTGGCTGCTGCCCGTGAGGCGATCATCAATGGGCTCCAGGGTATGGCGGTTTCGCTCTCGAGCAAGGATGAGGCTGCCGACTACCGGTTTGCCGCCAAGGTCGCTCTTGAACAGGCTCGGGTGCTTCTTGAGAGGCCATTGCCTGCGGGAACCTTGCTCAACGTCAACGTCCCGGATCTTCCTGAAACCGGAATCCGCGGTGTCAAGGTGACTCGTCTGGGAAAGCGTGTCTATCGCGACGGTCTTGACCGGAGAATGACGCCCTTTGGGCAGACCTATTTTTGGCTGAGTTGTGACGGGATGAGTTTTACGCCCTGCGAAGACGGGGATCTGGATGCGGTCCATGCTGGATATGTCTCCCTGACCCCTGTTCTTCTGGATGCCACGGATTACCGGAGTCTGGAATCTCTGGCCGGACGGGGTGTCGGGCGTGAGGCCGATCCTGTAGTATAACCTTGCATGCGGTGTCGAAGTTGTGCTACACTGTTTGCGGTAACGGAACCGGAGTACCTTGGGGAGGGGAAGCGTGATCCGGCAAAAGGATATTGACGGCTATCTTGCGGTAGCCCGCAAGGATCTTGACGAAAACAGGGTCAAGAGTTCCATCAAGGAACTCGTCAAGATTGAAAAGCTCGATCCGGAGAATCTCGAGGCCCAGTATCTTCTGGGCATCGCTCTTGCCAAGACGGGGGAGTACGGGGAGGCTGTGCCTCATCTCGAACGGGTTGTGCATTCCGAATACGGCTATCTCCATGTCCAGCAGGCCTGTATGCTGCTCGGGGTGATTGCTGTGCGTCGTGAGGTTTGGGAGGACGCGGAACAGTATTTTCTCCGGGTTCTGCGCTTCAACTTCAACAATGATGCGGCCTGTTCCGCCCTCGGGCATGTCTACTTCGTCAGGGGCGAGATCGAAAAATCCCTCCAGATGTTGCAGCAAGCGCTCAAACTCAATCCCGACAACCACAACGCCCGGAATTCCTTGGCCTACGTGTACTGCGAGGGTGGAGGGGATCTGGACAGGGCCCTGATGGAGGCGATGAAGGCCTCCAAGGCCGAACCACGGAATTATGCTTTTCTCGACACCATGGGGTGGATCTATTACAAAAAAGGGAAGGAGACGCTGGCAAGAGAGACTCTCAAACGGGCGCTCGAACTGGCTCCTGAAAACGAGGAGATCAAGGAACATTTACGTGTTGTCTTGGGGATGGGCCAGGATCAAGTTGTTGAGCAGGTATACCGATAATGGCCGTGAGAGGGTCCGGTATCGGTGGATACCTCTCGGGACAAGGAGGTGGCGGAAATGGATGTCCGTCTCGATGTTACCCATCAACAACCTGCTCTGCAGCGACCATATGCGGGGCAGTTACGCAAGGATCGTGCGGGCCGGGTCGAAGCCGTTGAGAGCGAACGGGTTGAGGAAGAACGCCCGGAGACCGCTCAAAAGGCAACGGTCGCACCCCCGCAGGTGATTAGCCGCGAGGAATTGCAGCAGTTCCTGCTCCTGCTTGGAACGACACGGGGTTCCGAAGAACTTCTGTCCGCGATGGTTCACGATGCCTCGAAGATGCGCGGTATGCTTCTTGGGGGAAAAACCTGACGCAGGCAGTTTCTCTCTTCCGGCTGGTCCGGTATGCGAATGAAGAATTGTTTTTTGGCTTGGTACGCGGTCTTTCTTGTGATACCTTCGGGTTTGGTTCAAGCCCAGGCTGATGCCTTGCAGCTCAGCGAGAGTCTGGCAGTCGAGAAGAATTTCCGCAGCGGGTACTACTTCTACAATCGACGGGAATACACGGCCGCGGTTTCTTTTTTCGATCAGGCGATTTCCGTCAACCCGCACGATCATCGTTCCCGAATCTGGCTCGGTCAGTCTTTTTACATGGCCGGTTTCCAGAAAAATGCCATGACGGAATGGCAGGTCGCTCTCAACCTTGGAGCAGGCGGGAGCCTTCTTCGGAACAAGCTGAAGAATGTTTATGCCATCGAAACCCGTGAGGATGCCTATGACGAGGCGTCACCATGGATCTTCCTGAAAGGGTTTGACGGGTACAGGGACAAAAAAAGCCTGTTTGTCCGGCCGAGTGGACTCGCCATTGACGAAAACCGCAACCTCTATATTGCCGGCTTTGCAAGCGGGAAAGTCTCGATTCTCGATCCCAACGGGAATCTTCTCAATGTTCTCATGGCCGGTCTCTCCAAGCCATACGATCTGGCCTTCGCTCCCGACGGGAGTTTTTATGTTTCCGATTTCGGAAACGATTCTGTTGTCCGCTATTCACGAAGCGGACAAAAACTGGCCATCATCGGCCGGCTCGGATATCGGGCTTCAGAATTGGCTGGCCCAGAAGGCATCCATGTCGACAAGACGGGTGCGCTCTACGTTGCCGATTCCGGAAACAATCGGATCCAGAAATTCTCTTCCCAGGGAAAATACCTGATGTCATTCGGACGCAAGGGGCGTGGAGAAGGGGAGTTTTTCCGCCCGTCGGATGTTCTCGTCCTCGAAGACGGGCGGATTCTTGTGTCGGACAGCGGGAACGGGAGGCTGCAGCTTTTTGACGAGAGCGGGAACTTCATCAGGATCCTCGGAGTCCGGAAACTCGAATGTCCCCGCGGGCTCGTCAAACTGGATCGGACAAAAATTGCCATCGCCGACAGCCGGCGGGGGGTGGTCGTCCACAATCTTGAAGACGGAACCTGGAACAGGCTTGAGACTCTGGCCGGCCGGGTTGACCATGCTGTCGGCCTCGCGGTCGACAGCAATCGTCTGCTCTATGTGACGGATTTTGACAATTTCAAGGTTTCGAGTTTTATTCCCGAGCAGATGAAGTATGTCAATCTTGACGTCCGTCTGGTGCGCACCCTCGAGTTCGAATTCCCGACGGTACAGCACACCGTTCTTGTGCGTGACCGGCAGGGCCGGGTCATCACCGGTTTGACAGCAGACAACTTCAGGGTCAATGAACGCGGGGTGGAGGTCAAACCGGTCCGGATTGGCGCGACCTGGCGGGACCAGGACAAACTTTCCCTCGTGTTTGTCGTGGACAAATCCCTTGGAATGGAACCGCATGCGGCGACCCTGCAACGGGTAATGCGGGGTATCCTTGAGCGCCTTCCGGCCAAGGACCAGATTGAAGTCATCAACGCGGGAGAGAAAGCCTGGATCAGCCAGAAATTCATTGCAAATGTTCTTTCTCCGCTGGCTGGAGCACGCCAGGGGGCTTTTGTCGAACGTCCGGCCATCGGGCGGGCCATGTACCAGGCTGTCAGTGAATGTCTCTCCGGGTATTCCAGGCCTGTTGTTGTTTTATTGACTGCCGCCGATTTCCGGGATCAGGACTGGAAGCCCTACGGATTGGATACATGTCTGCAATACGCACGGAACAACGGGGTTCCCGTTCACGTGGTGTACTTCGGCCAGGGCGGCTTCGGTGACCAGATTGAAGAGCTGGCAGTCCGGACAGGCGGAAGGACATGGGATGCCTTGCGTTCCAACGAGGTTTTCCGCTTGCGTGAACGGGTGATGGATGCGCCAGTTCCCTTTTACCAGATCCAATATGAAACCGAAGCGCACCAAAAGTTGCGGAATACCTATCGTGACCTGACTCTTGAGGTGCAATACAACGGGCTCTTCGGCTATGACAGTGCCGGGTATTACATCCCATGATGCTTGCCGTTGAAAGGAAGACTATGTGATGCCGATGAAGCGACTGATCATCACGGGGTTGTTCTGTCTCACATCCGCCGGGATACTGACGGCAGATGCTGTTGCCTGGTACCGGCAGGGGTTGCGTGCTTTTGAACGTGGTGACAGTGAGAGTATCCGGGCTTCTCTCGGGTTGTTCCGGAAGGCCGTCGAGGAAAACCCCTATTTTTTCCGCGCTTGGCGCAGTCTCGGCCTGGCCTACCACCGGCTCGGGTATTACCGACTGGCCGGACCGGCACTCGAAAAAGCGCTGGAGCAACAGCCGCACCATACCGAGGCCAATCTGGCCTATGCAGAGACATTGATTGCCCTGGGCGATGCCAATCGTTCCAGAAAGCATATCGACACGGTCCTTGAGCAGCAACCCAGGAATGTGCAGGCACTCTATGTGGATGCCCTCTGGTGGTACCACAGCAAGCGGAATGACATGGCGCTGGAACGGATCCGTTCGGTGCATGCCTTGGCTCCCAAGCACGTCCAGGCTTGGCTCTTGCGCGGGCGGATCATGGCGTCTGCAAGCCAATGGCATGCGGCCGAAGAATCCTATCGTATGGCTGTCCGGGCCCAACCGCACAGTGCCGAGGCCCGCTATGGCCTGGGGCGCTATCTCTTTGACAGGGGACGTTGGCGGGAGGCTGTCGAACCGCTGCGACAGGCCATCGAACTGGACAGGGAGTTGTACAAGGCACTCGATCCCTGGGGGCGCTGCCAATTCATCCTTGGTGACTATCAGGCTGCCGCCGATGCCATGCAACGTCTGATCGGTGTGAAGCCCCATGACCACATCTATCGCTACATCCTGGCCACCTCCAGTGCCAGGCTTGCCGAGGGGAGTGAGGACTGGAAGGAGAGTGCCCGGACGAATTTTCTGGCCGCCCTCCGGCTCCGGAACAATGACGAGATCATCCGCTATTCATTTGAGGAGTTTGCAACCGGACATTTGTCCCTGAGAAGCGAGGAACGGCAGCAACTCTCCGCCTATCACCTCCAACTGGGGGATTTCTGGTACGGCCGGAACCATACCATGCAGGCCGAGATCTCCTATCGGCGGGCGATCCGGCTCGACCCCTATTCGAAGGCCGCCCGGGGTCATCTGGCGCGACTCTCCCGGTACCGGCAATTGCACGAACGGTATCTCGCCGAACTGGAACGGCTCGCCGAGATCGACAGCGGAAACACCCAGCTGTCCGATACAATCGCCTACTACCAGAATCTTCTCCCGCGGATGCCGTCCAGGCAACGGGGAATACGCCAATATGATGTCCCGTCTTCACTGGCCGGTATGGTCGTGACGGACCTCTTCGAATCTTGGGATGCCAGACACGGGTACCATAATGCCGGTACCGTGATGGGTTCATTGTTGCGGGACGCATTGACACCACAGACAAGCCTGCGGCTGATCCGTCTGGAGGGAAACAATCACGCCGTCCGGGATCTGGTGATTGCACGCCAGCGGGCCCGGGTGGCCGGTGCCGAATACTTTGTCCACGGACGCTATGTCCTCGGTGAAAATTCCGTCCGGCTCGAAGTGAGTCTCAGACATGCACCCAGCGGTGAGATCCTGACCAATCTTGTCTCCTCCCGGCGGGGCAATCATGCACTCTATGAAGCGGCATGTGATCTCGGAGAGCGCCTGGCCGGAGTCGTTCCCCTGATCGGGCAGATCGTCCGGATCCAGGGGAACGAAGTCCAGATCAATCTGGGAAGAGTCCACGGTGTGGAGAAGGGCACGGTCTTTCAGGTCTACAGCGCGGCCTCATTCCGGGAGCGTTGGTTGGCCAGTCTCGGGAGGACCAAACCGGGCAATCCCGTCGGGGAGATCACTGTTCATCAAAGCGACGAAGTTGTTTCCTTCGGAGAAATCACCGACAAGGAGACCTTTGGCGGAATTACGACGTACCAATACCTTCTGATCAAACCCAAAGAGACGGGAACATGAAGCGCCATCTTGCCTTGATCGGATATCGTGGTTGCGGGAAGACCTCGGTTGGACGGAGGCTTTCCAAACGGCTGGGGATACCGTGGTGTGATACCGATGTCAGGATCCAGGAGACGACCGGGAAAACCATTCCTGAAATCTTCGCCCTTCAAGGGGAATCGGGGTTTCGCCGGATCGAGTCTGCTGTACTGGCCGAAGCGCTCTCCGGTCCGGACCTGGTTCTTGCCACCGGTGGGGGAATCATTCTCGCGGAAGGAAACAGGCTCCTTTTACGGGAACACTGCTTCGTTGTCTGGCTCAAGGCTTCGGTCGAGGTCATTCATCAACGGATCAACGGGGATGCGGGTCGTCCTGCTTTGACCGATCTTGATCCGCTGGAAGAGATTCGCACCGTCATGCGTATACGGGAGCCGTTGTATGCCGGTCTTGCCGACCTGGATCTGGACACAGGGATCCAGCCTTTCGATCGGGTTGTTGACACGATTGCCGATTTTTTTGAAAAAAATAACTGAAAATGAAAATCCCGGGAGGGTCCGGACGTTTGGATAGGATAAGGATACAAACGTCAGGAGGTCTTGCCGATGCGGATCGATCAGGTCAAGGAAGTGCTCGAAGGCTTGGCAAAGGGTGTGTTTGTCGAAAACGGATCCCGTTTCTGGTTTGCACGGGATCTGGTGGAGGTCGCTGGCGCCGGGGAATGGTGCCGGATGCGGTCCTGGATCAGAAATGCCATGTTCCTCTGCTCGTCGGGGAACGAGGCGGTGGAGAGTCATTTCCGGGCGGTTGGAAGGATCGTGTTTGAAGACGGTGGACAACTCCTTTGTGTCGATGATGTCCAGATGACGGGCTACGCCTGTTATCTGGCCGGTGTCGCGGGTGCTGGAATTTCGAGTCGCGCGGCACTGGTTGCGATGCATTTTTATATTTCCTCCGAACAGGATTCCCACCTTGTATTCGAGCCTTTGCCCGAACCGGGTTGTATACTCATTCCGGCCGCATGATTCCGGATGGAGAGCCGGATGGACCGGTCGCTCCAGTCCGGTCCCATTGACAGAATGTTCCGTGTGGAAAATCCTGTACATCGCGGCGCGTTCAATGTTATTATTGCGCGAAAGAGTGACGACAATCCGGAATAGAATGCTGGTTGTTCGAGTTGCAAGGGGCGGATAATGACATGCACAGTTCCCGATGAGGTTGTCGTCTGGCTTGCACAGCGTCTTGAGAGCGGGATCAGGGGGTTCCTGGCCCAGCGACTTGTCAACGAAACTCCGGACCTCCACCTGTTTTTGCGCCTTGGATTCGAAGAACGGGTCAAAGAATTGTTGCATCAGCAGGGCCAGCTCAGTGACAGCGAGATTGACGAATCCTGGTACGAGATTTTTCTGGCTTCAATCAGGCGCAGATAGGCAAGGCACTTTCGTGACAGAGCAGCGTCGTACAAGTCGGCTCGGATTTCTCAAACACCTGATCATCATCAACGGGGAGACGGTTGGTTATCTCGAAGATCTGACCATGGGCGGGGCGGGCCTGGTTTTGACAACTGTTCCCACGCAAGGGGACCGACTCTCTTTCACGATACGGTTCCATGCCTGTCTGAAAATCCCCGAGATCGCTCTTTCGGGATATGTTCGCTGGGTCTCGGTTCCTTTGGCCGATTCCGTCCGGGTCGGTGTGCAATTCGGACTTCTGGATCAACCGAGCCAGCTTGTCATCCGGCGATATATGGGCCATGCCTCCCGTGTCCAGCACGGAAAGGATCTCAGATCATGACACAGTCCGGAGAGGGTCCAAGGCTTTTTGTCCATCGCTGCGCCGTCTGCGGCTGTGAGTGGCGGACACCGTTTCCCCCCAAAAAAGGCATTCGTGTCCATTGCACAACCTGCCATGCCAGACTTCAGGCGGGCGAGGCCGCGGCGGACATCCGCAAGGAAGCCCGTCTCAAGGGCGTGCGGGATGCCAGACAGGAATATGTCGGGAAAAAACAGGTGTTGTACGATTCCGTCTGCATCTCCTGTTTACAGCCTTGCCGTGTTCCGTTTCCACCGGAAGAAGACAGGGTGGTTCTCTGTCGGGCCTGCTATGCAAAACGTCAGGAGCATCACTGATGCGTGTACTTGTCTGGAACTGCTCGATGTCCTTTCGGAAAAAACTGGATGCCGTCATGCGACTTGCCCCGGACATTGCTGTCATTGGCAATTCCGAGTTTCCGGACAAGCTCTATCCCGGGTCCGGACCGAAGATATCGGGATCGCTCTGGTTCGGCAATGATCGAAAAAGCGGACTGGGGATCTATTCGTTCGGGAAATGGCATATTCAACCGCATCCCGTGCATGATGCATCTGTCAAAACCCTTGTTCCGATCGAATGTACCAATGGTAACACGGCGTTCCTGCTTCTGGCTTTCCAGGGTGCACCTGCATCCGGAAGGCAGGGATACGGAAAGGCTTTTCATGACTATCAGCAGGCACTGACATACATCGAACACATCCGTGGCCGCACGGCGATTTTTGCAGGAGAAATGGGAGAGGCTGCTCTGTCACTCTGGAACCGTGAGTCTGTCGAGGGTGGTTACGGTGATCTGGAACAGGTTTTGGCGCAGGCAGACTTGAGAAGCTGTTACCACGCGTTTACCCGTGAGACACCCGGACGGGAAAGAACTCCGACCCTGTATCTGGGCCGTGACATGAGACAAGGGATCCATACAACCTGCTGCTTCGCATCGACCGATCTCCTTTTAGGGCTCGAGGATGTCCAGGTTGGCCGCCCTGAGACCTGGCTTGATTACAGTGAACACATGCCGCTCGTGGTTGATTTTGCATGACGCACGAGATCGAACGCTGGATTGCGGACTGGTTCCATGCATGGACCGGAGGGTGGATCGAGGCCGGGGACCGAATTGTGCGACGGAATCTTGTCATGAAGCAGGAACATACCGGCCGGGTTGTTTCGATCCTCGGGGATCTGGCACGGGCTGAAAAACTTGATTGTACCATGGCCAGGCTCTGCCGGATTTCGGGCTGGCTCCATGATGTCGGCCGGTTCCCCCAGTTTTTCCGGTACAGGACATTTGCGGATGACGTAAGCTGTTCCCATGCCGAACTCTCTGTCCAGGAAAGCGAGTCCGGCCCGCTTTCTTGGCTGTCCGGTAAAGACGCCGGGATTGTCCGGATAGCGGTCCGGTATCACAGCGCTTTTTCGATTCCGGACGACGTTCAGGGTGATGCCCGACTGGTTTCGGCCCTTGTTCGTGATGCCGACAAGCTTGATATTTGGCGGATTGTGTTGCATCATTACGAAAACGGTGCCCCTTCTGACAGTCTGGCCATCGGTCCCGGACTTCTTGATGAAGGCTGGAATCCCGGATATGTCGAAGCTCTGCTTGATTCCCGTTGTGCCGTCACGGCAGACAAGAGGAGTCTCACGGATCTCCGGCTTTTGCAGATTGGCTGGATTTTTGACCTGTGGAGCGACTTCGCCTGCCGGGTGGTGGAACAGGAAGGGTATCTCGAACGGTTACTGGTCTTTTTACCCGAAAACGAGGTGATGGACCGGGTTCGTGCGCACGTTCGGGACTTTCTCGCCGGGAGAGTCAGGGTATCGTCACACTATCACGGAGGTTCTTCCAATGAGCGATGTTCAGATGACCATTACCATTCCCAAGGATCTTGAAGACAGTCTCGAGACACTGGCGCATGATCTTGACAAGCCGCTGGACTACGTTATTGTTACGGCACTCGAAAAATACATCCGTGATTGCGAGGAGAGCGGGGAGCTCGATTGACAAGAAGCGACAGTCCCCCGGGTCTGCTTGCACGTGTTCGCCATTTTTTCGGTCTCGAGCAGAGCATCATCGGCCTTCTGGTCATGGTTGTCCTTGTGGGCATGGGCGAGCGCCTGGCCGAACGGTTTGTTCCGGTCTACCTGATCGCTCTCGGGGCAAGTGCCGTTGTGCCGGGATTGTTGAATGCTCTCGACACACTGCTCTCGGCACTGTATTCCTTCCCGGGTGGCTGGTTGACCAGCAGAATCGGGTACAAACGGGCGCTTCTCATTTTCAATCTTGTTGCCCTGTTCGGATACGCTGTCGTAATCGTGATCCCGATCTGGCCCGCTGTGATCGCCGGTTCCGTTTTTTTCCTCTCATGGACAGCCCTTTCACTACCTGCAACCATGGAGCTTGTGTCTTCTGTCCTTCCGAAACACAAGCACACCATGGGGGTATCCGTGCACTCCCTTGTGCGCCGGATTCCCATGGCGCTCGGGCCCGTTCTCGGCGGAATCTTTATCGATACCTGGGGAATCGAGACCGGTGTCCGGATGGCTTTTGGTCTGGCCATCGTCTTTGGACTGGTTGCACTCGTAGCCCAGCAGACGATGATTGTCGAGAAGACCTGCGGGGAGCGCAAGCCTGTTCCGGGATTTTACAGGCTGGTCACAACCATGCCCGGACGATTGCGGGACCTTCTTGTCTCCGACATTCTCGTACGGTTTTGTGAACAGCTCCCCTATGCCTATATCGCGATCTGGGCCATGTATCCCGACCAGGGAATGGTCCCGCTGGCTGCCTCCGGTCTTCCCCTCGAGTTTGCCTTCATCGGACCGGTTTTTTCTGACGGGGTGACCGCCGTCCAGTTCGGTTTGTTGACCGGGATCGAGATGCTGACCGCGCTTCTGGTCTATATTCCGGTGGCCTGGCTTGTGGACCGGTCCCGAAAAAAGCCGTTTGTCGTCATAACGTTCATCAATTTTACGCTCTTTCCCCTGGCACTCTGGCAGGCGCGGGGGTTTTTCCTCCTGACGCTTGTTTTCATATTACGGGGATTGAAGGAGTTTGGTGAACCGACCCGCAAGGCCTTGATCATGGAACTCGCCCCCCCTGAGCACAAGGCGGCCAGCTTCGGTGCCTACTATCTGGTCCGGGACACAGTCGTATCGGTGGCGGCTCTGGCAGGAGCCTTTCTCTGGCAGACCAATCCCGACCTCGTGTTTCTTTTGGCCACGTGTTTCGGGGCTGCTGGAACGGTCTGGTTCATGATTCGGGGACGGGACGGCCAGTCCCCATGATGTCAATGCGTGTCTCCGTAAAAATCTTGACTCGGGTCTGCGAACCAAGCAGCTTTTCTTCTTTGGAAGAAGGATGGATACGACATGGACGGCGCGGTACGACTCTATCTTGCTGACAGGGCACCGGTGCTCTTCACCGATACATGGACGGGCGAAGTGACCGAACGGCCGTGGGGGTATGCGGGCATGCTGGCTGTTCCCGAGCAGGGATTGACAGCGAGTGCGGCCAGTCTCCGGAGCCTGGTTGTTCCTTCCGACTCCCGTGCCACGGCCCGGGCCTGGCTCGAGTGGGTTCTCTCCGTCCTCGATCGGCATGACCAGCCTGTCAGTTTTTCATTTCTGGGAACAGTCCTCAGTCATCTGGATGGACGGCTCGAAGAGGCACACCGGGCGGCATGGGGGACAATGCGGCTCGCCCTGGAGGGCTGTGCCGACAATCCGGTCAGTGTCGTCTTCCACGAGGCTCGGCCCAGCCAGGGATTTGCGCCATGGACGGGACAGATGGTGCATGCCGTTCGCTACGACGACGAGAGTGATGATGCAATCTGTATCCGGCTGGTCGATCTCGTACTCGGTGTGCTTGAAAACGCCCTCCACTGGACGTATCGCAATGATGACCGTGAACTTCTGGCCTTCCGTTTTCTGCCTGTCCTAGAAAGGGCAATGCGGGAGGATCCTGCGGAGAGACAGGGGTGCAGCATGCAGTTTTATCCAAAAAATCCGGTTCCGACCGGAACCCTGAACGGTGAAGTCCTTCCCCAGGATCTTGTCTGGCGCTATCATGATCCTGCGATCCGGTCACTGATGGAACCCCTGCTTTTCGAGATGTGAAAGGGAAATTTCATGCATTCGCCGGATCGTGGATTGAATTCCCGACGCGGGCGGTGTAGACTGTCACGACAATCTTCAGAGATGCGGGGCGGATACCGATTGAAACGACTACAGTCTTGGGAGCAGTACCAGAGTCTTGTCGGGGGAAAGCCGTCCCGGGTTGCAGGATACATCGACGAGATCCGACGCTTTGGATACCTTCCGCGCCCTCCGCGCGAGGTCCTCGAATTTGATGATGCGACTGTCGCCGGAATCTATGCCGGTCTGGCCGGATCCGGCTGGACCGGGCAGGGGATCGCGTCACCTGTCGCCGGGTATGCGGATTCTTCCTGGATGGTCCAATCCGATTTTTGTTTTGTCAATGTCCGGGCCTGCGGGCTTGACCGGAACCGGCCCGGGCATTTTCCCGATACGATGCGCCTGCTCTTGGCCCTGCCGGCGACTGCCATCCATCTTGCGCCATTTTTCGAGTGCGTTTTTGGCAACGTCTATGCGGTCAATTCACTCATGCATATCAATCCTGAATGCATCCATCAACCATGGGCCGAGGCCGGACTTGGCGGAGAAGAGCAACTTGGGCTCCTGCTTGATGCGGCGCACATTCTGGGCAAGACGGTCGGGTTTGATCTTGAACCGCACACAGCCCAGTTCTCCCGGGTCGTGCTTGATTCCCCCGGTTTTTTCCGCTGGTTGGCACTCTCCGGAGATCGGAAATCCTTGCGTGGCGACCTGACACAGGACGAGATGCTGGAACCCGGGATTCAGGACTCCATCATCGAAGAAGTCCGGTCAATCGTCCAGAAAGAGTACGAACGTGCCGGGATCACCCATCTTGAGGATCCGGCACTCGATACCGGCTCGTCACGGGAGGTTCAGGAAACAATCATCCGTGATCTGATCGCCCGAGGGTTCTGGACCATTCCCTGCCATACCTGGGGCGGGGTCGGACTCCCCGGGTATATCGGGTACAACCATCAGGACGGATATCCCCTGTTCGAATACCTTGATGCGGAGGGTGCGGACCAGTCAGAACACGCCTTCGGGATGCTCACTCCGGTTGTCACGGCTCGCGGATTGAGTGTGAATACGGCTCCGACACAGAGGACTCCCTCGGAACCATGGCAACCGGGTATCGAATTTCTGGCCGGGTTCTATCCTGCCGTTTCGGCCCGATTCGGCTTCGACTTCCTGCGCCTCGATTATGTCGACCATGTCTTTGATTCGGTTCTTGAGGGAAAGGATGACATTCCCCTGGCTGACCGGATGACGCCCGCCGTCATGCGTGCGTGCATTCAACGTGCCCGGGAGTGGCAGCCGTCAACCGGAGCCATGGCCGAGCGGATGGGGTATGATCTCCCCGGATATGCCTCTGCCGGTTTTGATCTGATTCTCGGAGCAGATGTCCTGCGTCAGATCGATATCGAATTTCTTGACGATATGCTCCGTTTCCAGAAAGAGATTGCGGAGGCCAACCGTCAACGCAGGACTCCCGCATCCATCCAATATGCGATTGATACCCATGATACCGGCCATCCCCAGATCAACGCCCTCCCGGCCGATTCGGGAAGGCAGGCCCTCTTGTTGCGGATCCTCCTGGCCGGGCTCGGATCGGCCGGTAAAGGCAGACGGCCGATGTACGAAGTCATGGGCAATCAGGATATGACGACCGGGCTCTATGAGGCCAACAATCAACCGGTGTCCCTCGAGTGGAGAAATGATCGCGAGTTTTTTGAACAACAGGAAAAGCTCAGGCGTTTTCTGTCCGGACTTCGTCCGGTTCTTGCGGTTTCCGAAATCCGTCAGGTTCAGATTGAAGCCGGCTGGGCCTTCTGGTGCATCGACCGGATGGATGGGGTCAGACTGCGCTTGTGTTGTCTCTGCAGGCCTGAAACGGGGAGTCTGGATGCAGACGCACGGGATATCAGGCTCTATCCCTTCACGCAATACTGGTTCGATGAGGCCCGTATCGAGGAGTACAATATTCAGACTGGGGCTTTGTCGTTCGTGCCGATTGAAGTCGACGGGACCATTGTCGCCGGACGGATGGCAGAAGGTGCTGTCCGCATCTTTGTCATAACGGAGAACAGCCAGGGAAGTGCAGGGATATGGCAATCCATCTCTTGATGCGTCGCTACACGATCACCGGCCGTGTTCAGGGTGTCGGTTTCCGGTATCATGCGGCGATGAAGGCCAGAGCGGTCGGTGTGACCGGGTATGCGCACAACGATCCTGACGGGAGTGTCGAAGTCTATGCCGAAGGGACGGTCGAGCAGCTCGATGCACTGCATCTCTTTCTCGCCCAGGGACCATCGTTTGCCCGCGTGGACAGTATCCGTTTCAGTGAGGGAACAATCCGGGTCCGGGCCCACCGGGATTTTTCCACAGGCTGAGTCCTTTTCCGAAAAACACCCATGACCGGTTCAGTTTCAGCATGGTGCCCGTCGATACTGAATTTGGAATGGACTCCGCATACAGATCATGGATGATGCTGCTTCTTGCAGCCCTGGCAGGGATATTCTTTTCCGGTCAACTTCTGGCCGGGGGGTATGTCGTCCAACCCGGAGATACGCTCTGGTCCATTTCGAGAAGAACCGGGGTTCCGGTTGCCGTCCTCCAGCGCTTGAACGGCTTGGCCGAAGGGAGCATCCGCGTCGGGCAGAGACTGGCTCTCGATGCCGGGACCAGTCCTCCCCGAAAGGAGACTTCGCAAACCAGATATCGTGTCAAGAGCGGCGAGAGCCTGTGGAGTATTGCCCAACGTCATGGGATGACTATTGAGGCGCTCAGGTCCCTGAACCGTCTCCGCTCCGATGTTCTGCATGCCGGGCAGGAATTGATCGTTTATCTGGAGGCAAGCCCGCGGAATACCGGGGAAAAGCGGGAACCTGCGCAGGTCAGGCCGGCGCCTGCAGGAACCGGGCAACCGGTTTTTTCCTGGCCGATGCGGGGCAAGATCGTCGAGCGCTTCGGGACCAAGTCAACGGGATTGGTCCAGGGGATTTCGATCGCTGCCGGTTCGGAAAACGCTGTCCGCAGTACTGCTGGTGGCGAGGTAGCCTATGCAGGAACACTTCGAGGTTATGGCCGGATGGTCATTGTCCGTCACGGGGACGGGTTCCATTCCATTTATGCGCATCTTTCAAATATCACTGTTTCCAAGGGGCAGAGGGTGAATGCGGGGAACGTGCTCGGTCAGGCTGGGGCCATTCCGGGTTCGGTCCCGGCCGGAGTCCATTTTCAATTGTACAAAAAGGGTCGGGCCGTGGATCCCATGTCTTTTCTGCGGCCTTGACCTCGGGGGTCACCTGTGCCATCATGGGACTGAAAAACTGATGGGGGGTGCCGTATGTCCGCGATGAAACAGCGTCCCCCGCAAAGTGCCGTCATGGCCTTGATCTCGCGGGCCGAAATACGTGGACATATCACCCAGGGTGAAATCGACAGGGCAATTGAACGCAAACTTCTGAAGAGCGAGGATATCGACTGGTTTCTGGAGGAATTGGGAACCAGGGGGATTCGTGTCGACGAACTTGCCCCAAAGGAAGAAACGGTCGATGAATCTCCCGAGATTGTAGGCCGCGATGATCCCCTCAGTCTATATCTGGCCCAAGTGGGAAAGATCCCCTTGCTGACACGACAGCAGGAACATGTTCTCTTCGAACGGATCGGGATGATCCAGGCCGAACTGGAAAAAAGACCCGATGATCAGGATCTCGTCAGGCGACTCGGTTTTGCCCGCAGTATTGTGATCCAGGGGAATCTGCGGCTGGTCATCAGTATTGCCAAACGCTACCAAAAACTTGGCTTGAGCCTGCTGGATCTTGTCGAGGAAGGGAATATCGGACTGATCGAAGCTGTGAACCGGTTTGAACCCGCCAGAAATGTCCGGTTCTCGACCTACGGAACATGGTGGATCAGGCAGGCCATCATCAAGGGTTTGACCGAAAAGGCCCGGATTATCCGGATTCCGGTCCACATCATCACACGGATCAAGGAGATCAGCACCGCCGCTTCCGAATTGACACAGGAACTCGGGAGGGAGCCGACCTTTGCCGAGATCTCGCATCGGGCAGGCATCGGGTACTCCAGGCTGATGGATATTCTGCATGTAACACAGGAACCCGGTTCGCTTGATGTTCCGGTCGAGCATGGCAACATGCTCCAATTGGGGGATGTTGTCGAAGACGAACGGGCCGATCAACCTGTTGAGCGGATGCTCCTCGAGGGGTTGAATCGAACGGTATCCAGGGTGCTTGATGTACTTGAACCCCGTGAGCGGGAAGTGATCGTCCTGCGTTTTGGACTTGACGGGAGACCGGCCCGGACTCTCAAGCGGACCGGGGAGATTCTTGGAATCACCCGTGAACGCGTTCGCCAGATCCAGCAGCGTGCGCTCCTCCGGATCCGGAGTTGCAGCATTGCTCCCGAGTTGAGAGATTTTTTTGTCGATGGGGATGGTCAGTGAGACAGGATTTCCAGCGTGACATTTTTGTTCATTCGTGACTAGATTTTCAAGTCCGCTTTTCATGAGGTTCCGGACGCAAGACGAGATTGCAGGCAGGGGGCAGGTATGGACTACAGATCGCTGATACGCGACATTCCCGATTATCCCAAACCGGGCATCGTTTTCAAGGATCTCACCGGAATTTGGAAGGATCCTGTCGCCCATCGGGCGTCGGCCCGGGATATTGCAGACCATTTTCGGGAATCTGGCATCACCAAGGTGGCCGCTGCGGAGGCGCGGGGGTTCATAACAGGATCCTTGGTGGCCGCCGAGCTGGGCGCCGGGTTCCTGCCTGTCCGCAAACCGGGGAAACTCCCCTGGGAGACGATCAGTGAGTCCTATGAGCTGGAGTACGGCACGGACACACTCGAGATGCATGTCGATGCTGTCACTCCAGGAGATCGTGTCCTCCTTGTGGACGACCTGGTGGCAACGGGCGGGACCCTGGCTGCGATAGTCCGGATGATTCGCAGGCAGGGCGGTGAGGCTGTGGGGGTTGGGACCCTTGTTTCGCTTGATTTTCTCAAGCCGGGAGACAAACTCGACATTCCCGTATTCGCACTCGTCCGTTACTGAATGACTCTCGTTTTCATTCAAGTTTTTTTCCCGGATGACGACATTTTTTACAGATGATCAGTAGCTCCTCCCGATACGCTACTTGATGCTCAGTTGCCTTACGGGCAGAAAAGACCGCCGATACATGTCATGTAGCGGTGGTTTTTTTTTGTCCAATGCAGGAGGGGAGGGATTGATTTTTGCCGATAGGTAGGGTAAGATACTTTTCAAGCGTCTCCCTGAACTGTCTTGGCAGAGTTGGCGGGAGACGGGCCAGCGAGGAGTTGAACCAATGTCCCCAGTGAGCCGGGTATACAAGGCCGGATCCATCATCTACTTCGAAGGAGACAAGGCCGAAACGGTGTTTGTCCTGCAGGCGGGTGTTGTCCTTTTGACGTATATCTCTCCGGAGGGTACGGGGGAAGTTCGTGAAAACATCAAGAGCGGCGAGTTCTTCGGTGTCAAATCCGCTCTCGGACGGTTTCCCCGTGAGGAGACGGCAACGGTTCTTTCGGATGCAACAACAATGGTCATGAATGTGGCCGAGTTCGAGCAACTGGTTCTGCAAAATCACAAGCTCGTCATGAAGATGCTCAAGGTTTTTTCAAACCAGTTGCGGAGAATTGGCCGGAGCATCCAGACAAGGATGGGGACAGCGGACAGTGAACCATCCGGAACCGGGCTGTTCAATATTGGCGAGTATTACCTCAAAAACAAGAAGTTCAATCAGGCCCTGTACGCCTACCAGAAATACCTGCAGTATTATCCGGACGGAGAGTACGGTACGATCTGTCTTCAACGTGTCGAGATGGCGCAGAGTGGTGCCGCCACCGGGTACGCTGTTGCCAGCGACGGAAGCAGTTTTGTTTCCCAGCCGGTTGCCAAACCGGCCCACGAACCGGTCTCCGAGGCGGATACCCCCGCGATTGATGGTGACAGCGGGATCGGGATCGCCAAGAGGTATTTTGACGCTTTTTCCCTGTATTCTTCCGAAAAGTATGACGAAGCGTACAAACTTTACAAAACGATTCTGGATTCGGCATCAGGCGGGGAAGACGAGTATGTCGAAAAGACTTATTTTGACATCGGTCGCTGTCTGTTCAACATGAACAAGCCACAGGATGCCATCACCCAGTTGACGACCATGGTCAAGACATTTCCGACATCACCGAATCTCAAGGCAGCACTCTTCCATATCGGAAAATGCTATGCCATGCTCGGTGATACCGAAAAGGCCAAAGGCTTTTACAATAAAGTACGGATGATGCCGCCTAACGAGAGTATCAACAAACGGGCGCAAAAGGCGATCGAAGAACTGGGCGGGAGCGTGTGAGATGGCGTTGAACGAAGGGATGACCAGCAAGTTCGGTGTAACCTATCAGCCCGGCCAGATCATCTTTCTTGAGTACGAACCGGGGGACAGTTTTTTTCTGATTCAGTCCGGAAGGGTCAAGATTACCAAGGTTGTCAAGGACAAGGAAAAGCTTCTCGACATTCTCGAGCCCGGTGATGTCTTTGGTGAGATGGCCATCCTCGAAGATGCGCCACGCAGTGCTTCGGCGGTTGCGGCCGATGAAGTCAAGGCCCTGCTGTTCCGCAAGGAAAATTTCGAGATCATTTTAAAGTCGAATCCGGCGATGGCCCTCAAGCTTCTCAAGATCTTTGCCAAGCGTATTTATGAACAGAAACGACGGTTGATGATTTTCACTCTCGAAGAGGATGATGCCAAGGTTCTGGATGTCCTTCTCATGCTTGCGGAGCAAAAGGGGTACAACCCCAACTCGATCGAGAGCGTGGAGCTTGTGACAAATGAGGAGCAGATCGCGTCTTGGGCGGCGATCAAGGTCGAAAACTGCCGCAAGGTCCTGACGCATTATGACAAGCTGGGCAGGATCCAGCTCGGGCAGAACAAGGTCTCGATCCGGAACATCAACGAGATTCATCGCATGGTCGCGACAAAGCGAAAACAGCAATAGTTTTTTTTATTGACTTGAATCTCCTTTTGTAGCAGAATTGCATCAGTCCTGAGTTTTGGATACAACCAAGCATACGGTGAACTGTGACGTCGGAGAACCTCTCCGGTGTTTTGTGTGCTTGTTTTCTGTCCGGTTGAGACAATAAGGGCCCGGAGATTCCCGGTTTCTTCCGGGTGATGCGGACCGGCTTTCTGACCTACTCGGAGCCGGCCATGATGGTACCACATGACGTAATCCCGATACACAGACCCGAGACCAGAAATCTGGTTTGCTCGACATGCATACGGAGGAAGATATGGCAGTCAGGGTGTCGCGAAAAAAAAGCGGCGATGACAGCGATGGACGCGCAAAAGAAGCACATGGAACACAGAGAGAACCCGAATCACAGCCGCAGCAGCCGACACAGTCTGCTAAACCGGCCCGACAGGTAGCCGTACGACGGCCACATCGTGGCAAGTCGCAGGGAGCAAAAGGAAGACCACAGTCATCCGGTCAGGAATTGCTTGATATGCCGGACACAGTCCCCGAATTGACAGAAGCGGCTCAGGAAGCAGCCCATCCTCTTCCTGTCGGCGGTAGTCTCAAGGACGAGTATGCCGGGAGACAGATGAGTCTCAATGATCTCTCCCAGATGACGGTCGAGAAGCTGGCAATGCTTGCCCAGCAATTTGCAGTGGAAAATATCTCGAGTAAAAGAAAATCTGATCTTATATTTTCAATTCTCAAGGCGCATACGGACAGAAGTGGCCAGATCTATGCATCCGGGGTGCTTGAGGTGCTCCAGGACGGATACGGTTTTTTGCGGTCCCCGATCTACAATTATCTTCCGGGACAGGACGATATCTATGTCTCTCCGAGCCAGATCCGTCATTTTGGTTTGAAGACCGGGGATACCGTTTCGGGCCAGGTTCGACCACCCAAAGAGGGGGAGCGTTTTTTTGCCCTGCTCAAAGTCGAGCAGGTCAATTTTGAACACCCTGAGGTCGCACAGCGCAGGATCCTCTTCGATAACCTGACCCCGCTCTATCCGATGAAAAAGCTTCGCCTCGAGACGGAGAGCGCCAAGGTCGGAATGCGGATCATGGATCTCTTTACCCCCATCGGCAAGGGGCAGCGTGGATTGATCGTGTCCCCGCCGCGTACGGGAAAAACGATACTCCTTCAGCAGATCGCCAACGCCATCACCACAAATCATCCCGAGTGTTATCTGATCATTCTCCTGATCGATGAGCGGCCTGAAGAAGTGACGGACATGATGCGGTCGGTCCAGGCAGAAGTCATTTCCTCGACATTTGACGAGCCGGCGAGCCGGCACGTCCAGGTCTGCGAGATTGTCATCGAAAAGGCCAAGCGGCTTGTTGAGCACAAGCGGGATGTCGTCATCCTGGTCGACTCCATTACCCGCCTGGCACGTGCCTACAACCAGGTGGTGCCGACTTCCGGAAAGATCCTCTCCGGTGGTGTCGATTCCAATGCCCTGCACCGTCCCAAACGGTTTTTCGGCGCGGCCCGCAATATCGAGGAAGGCGGCTCGCTGACGATCATCGCCACCGCGCTCATCGAGACCGGGAGCCGCATGGATGAGGTCATCTTCGAAGAGTTCAAGGGAACCGGAAATATGGAGATCGTGCTCGATCGTCACCTCGCCGACAGGCGAGTTTTCCCGGCGATCGACATCAACCGGTCCGGAACACGCAAGGAAGATCTTTTGCTGACGGAGAGCGAGCTGGCCAAGATCTGGGTCCTGCGCAAGGTTTTTGCGTCGATGAACGATATCGAGATCATGGAACTCCTGATCGACAAGATGCGGACATCAAAAACCAACGAGGTTTTCTTGCGGATGATGAATTCACCGGGGGAGTCGTGACAGGTTGTACAACGCGCATCTTGACTTGAAGGGATGCCGTATCTATCATTACAGCATGCCTTGGGCACGGAGTCCATATCAATCCAGGGCTGACATATTGACCAGGAGTTCACCACATGAAGCAGGGTATCCATCCCGAATATTATCAGGCCACCGTCAAGTGCGCCTGCGGCAACACCTTCGTCACTGGCTCAACCCAAAAGGAGATCCATGTTGAAATCTGCTCGGCCTGTCACCCCTTCTTCACGGGGAAGCAAAAGCTCGTCGACAGCACGGGACGTGTCGACCGCTTCAAAAAGCGCTACAATATCGCAAACAAAAAAGACTGATTCACCCGAAATGCGGGAGCCTGTCGCACCGATTGGCGGGCAGGCTCTCATTGAAGGGGTGATGATGCGCAGCAAACCGGGGTACTCGGTCGCCCTCTTGCGAAAGAGTGGTCGAGTCGATGTTTCCTGGTTTGACGCCGTTTCCTTTGCCAAAAAGCATCCGGTTTTTGCCAAGCCCTTTCTCCGCGGAATGACCGCTCTTTTCGAGAGCATGGTGATCGGGGTACGGGCACTTATGTTTTCGGCCTCCGAGCAGGAGATAGAGGAAGAGGACGAAAAGCAGGTCAAGGCAAGGGACAAGGCGAAAAAAAAGGCCGAAAAACTTCAGCTTTCCGGTTTTACTGCCGGTCTGATGGTGGCAGTCTCCCTCGTATTTGGTCTGGGTCTCTTTGTTGCTTTGCCAAACATCATCATCGAGCTTCTCGGTATCAAGGAAGTAAGTGATCCTTTTCTCTTCAACCTCGTCAGCGGTGTCGTGCGGATCGTCATGTTTGTCGGGTATATCGCCCTGATTGCCCTGATGAAGGATGTTCGGCGCGTGTTCCAGTTCCATGGAGCCGAGCACAAGTCCGTCAATTGTTACGAGGCCGGTCTCCCGGTGACAGAGGCCAACGCAAAAAAGTTCACGACGCTGCACCCCAGATGCGGAACAAGCTTCATGTTTTTCGTTCTTATGGTCGCCATCCTGCTCTTTGCCTTCGTGCCTGTCGTTCTCAATGCGACTTGGCCCTGGTTCAAGAGTCTGGCAGCCGGAGCGACGCTCGAGATTGTGATTCAAAAGGCCATCATCATCGGGCTCCATATTCTTTTGCTTCCGGTTGTGAGCGGGATTGCGTATGAGTTCATCAGGTTCTCGTGGAAATTTCGCTCCAATGCCAGCTGCCGGATGTTGATGGCGCCCGGGCTGGCTCTCCAGAAGTTGACGACCAGAGAACCGGATGATCTGCAGATCAAGACCGCTGTCAAAGCCCTGCTGGAAGCCTTGAAAAGGCAAGAAATGGCCGTCCATGGTGTCGAGGTTCCGGGCGTCACAGTTCGGACCAAGGTTGCGAGCGGGTCAAAAAAGACTGCTTCAGCTTCGGGAAGGGGCACATCGGCTCCCAAAAAGAAAGCCGTTGTTTCAACCGAGACGGGAAGAACACGGAAAACCCCTGCCAAGGTGGTTGCCTCCGTGACCAAGAGCCCCGGAAGAGCCAAAAAAGCATAGGAATTCTGTGTCGATTATGCAACAGTGGCAGGTGAAACTGGCATGAATTCGACACAAGTTTCCACAAAAAAAACACGGCCAGACCGTGTTTTTTTTCTGATTGGTGCTAGTCTTATAAATGTTCACGTTTATGGAATTTTCCTTTCGGTGTTAACTTTCAACAAAACAATAAGATGTATGTTCAGGCAATCATGTCCTCTCCGCTTGGCACGTCAATTGCAGTTTATTCTCCTGTTGTGTGTGTAGACCGCACCAAAGGAGATCGCATGACAATCGGGATACGGGAAAAACGGGACCTGCGCAATGAGGACGAAGATTTCATCAAATTGTACTTTGAGGAGATCAACAGAACTCCGCTCCTTTCGTTTGAAGAGGAGAAGGCTCTTTCAAAAAAGATTATGAAGGGTGACAAACAGGCGCTGGAAAACCTCATCAAGGCCAATTTGAGACTCGTGGTCAAGATTGCAAAACAATACGTGACAAAAGATTACCAGATCATGGACATTATTCAGGACGGCAATCTTGGTCTGATCAAGGCGGCGGAGAAGTATGATTATCGCAGGGCGGTCCGGTTTTCGACCTATGCCTCCTGGTGGATCAAACAGTCCATCGTACGCAGTCTCTCCCTCAAAAAGCGCATGATCCGCATTCCTCATCGCAAGGAAGAAAAGCTCAGGCATATTCGCAAGGTGTGGAACAGCCTCAATCAGAGTTTGCGCAGGATTCCGACGGTTGATGAAATCGCACTCGAGCTCGACATGGATATCCATGAAGTGGATGCGCTCCTGGGTATGGCCAATCCCGTTGTATCGTTTGAAAACACGCTTGCCAGCGATGATTGTGCATTGTTCAACATTCTTGAGGACTATACCTTCTCACCCGACCATCTTGTGTTGCAGGAGACGATCCGACGGGAGACGAATGAAGTCCTGCGATCCCTGGTTCCGAAGGAACGGATGGTCCTGGCCTGCCGTTACGGGTTCAACAATGACCGGAAGTGCACCCTCAAACGGATGGGGGACCATTTTGGGATCTCGGCCGAAACAGTCCGGCAGATCGAAATGAAGGCCCTTCGCAAAATCCGCGAGAAACACGCCTATCTCAGGGAGTATCTCGATTGAGTGCTCTTTCATGTACAGGCTGACAGGAGACCGTTGCCGTGAGGCAGCGGTTTTTTCTGGAAAGGCTCCGATCCATACCTGGTATTGATGTGGGCAGGCAAGCGTGAACCTGCTGATACATAAAAAAAAGAGGCCAAGGGCCTCTTTTTCGCGGTACTCGAAAACTTACAGCGCTTTTGTGACCTTGTTGGAACGCAAACAGCGGGTGCAGACTGCCTTGGTGCAGACGGTGCCGTTTTCTTCGCGGACCTTGATCTTGCGGATGTTTGGCAACCAACTGCGGCGAGCCTTGCGATGCGAATGGCTGATCGTATTTCCGACGATGCTGCCTTTTCCGCAGATTTCACACTTTCTCGACATGGCGAACCTCGTAGCTCTTCATTGCCGGAGAAGGAAGACACCCACGACCGGCACGAATTGAAAAGTACACCTGGAATGGGTGAAAAGTCAATGAAAAGAACAGAATCCGGCGTCTTTGCTCCGTACATTTAGGGTATGCCTTCCATCGACGCCATTGCCGACAAACCGGTTCAGATTGCTCTCCGCGATGCGATTCGCGATGCGGACGGACACGAAGTGTATTTCCGGGGTCGCTTTGATGCTTCAAAGAAACTGGTTGAAGTTGAAGTCCTGGCGAGGGGGACCGTTTCTTCCGTAGCGGCCGGGATGCCGATCAAGCCACCCTGGAATGCTGTCCTGCACAATCACCCGGGTGGTGTTCTGCACCCCTCCGAAGCCGATGTGTCCATTTCTGCATGGCTCTCGATAAAGGAAGTGGCTTTTTTGATCATCAACAACGATGCCACTCAATACTGTGCCGTGACCGAGCCGGTGATCGTGCATGTCCCGGCCGACATCAAGGCCGAATCCGTCCAGCAGGAATTCTCGAGCGAGGGGATGATCGCCCAGCTTCTTGACGGCTACGAACCACGGCCGTCGCAGCAGGAAATGGCCGGCCATGTCGCACGAATCTGCAATACCGGGATCCATGGCGTGATTGAAGCTCCGACCGGAACCGGGAAGACGCTGGCCTATCTTGTCCCCCTTGTTTCCTGGGCCCAGGCCAACGGGAAGCGAGTTCTGGTTTCAACACATACAATCAATCTTCAGCATCAGCTCTTTGACAAGGATATTCCTCTGGTCCGGAAACTCCTCAAAGACGACTTCAGGGCCGTTCTGGTCAAGGGTCGGAGCAATTATGTCTGCCGCCGGAGGGTTGTCGAAGGGCTGGACGGCAGCGGGCAGGAACTCTTTCCGCGCGAGGATCTGGCCCAGCTGGAGTCATTGGCCGGCTGGATTGATGGAACGAAAACCGGTGACAGGGCTGAATTGACAGGGGTACCCGACGAGCTTTGGGACCGGGTTGCCAGCGATGGAGATTTTTGTCCCGGGCCGCGCTGTCCCTTCATGCAGGAGTGTTTTTTTCGTCAAGCACGACGGCAGGCAATCGAGGCGAGAATCCTGGTCTCGAATCATGCGCTGTTCTGTACCGATCTTGCCATGCAGCGCGAGGCGGGGCAGAGTGCGGGAATCCTTCCTCCGGTTGACCGGATCGTGATTGACGAGGCCCATAATCTCGAGGATGTGGCGACGGACTGTTTTGCCGATTCTGTCTCCGCAAGTTCGATCCTGAGACAGCTTGGACGGCTTTCCCACAGGGGGGCCAAACCCTCCGGGATTCTGCACCATCTTGTGCGCCAGGTGGAGATTCTGGGGAGCGATTCGGATCCCTTTGTGCAGGTGCTGCAAGAAGAAATTGTTCCCCAGGTGCAAAACCTGCACAGGCTGGTCGAACCCTGTTTCGAGAGCCTCTCCAGGGTGTTCAGTGAGCGGACCGGATCAGAAGCGGGGCACAGTTTCCGCATACAACAAACGGATCAAGCCATCCGGCGGGAGATCACACCGCATCTCGAAAGGCTCTCTCTTCCCCTGGCCGGATTGGCCAAGGCACTCCAGGAGACCGGAGCGCAAATACAGAATCTTCTGGAAAAATTGCCTGAAGACAAGGACGAGGAGACAGCGGACTGTGTCTTTGCCTGCCAGCAGGTGGTCCAGTTCTCGGCCCGGATCGATCAGTATGCCAATCTTCTGGCCGATATACCGCTTCTTTCCCGCCGCGACATGGTGTACTGGGTCGAGCAACGCCTGCAGCGTGGAAAACTCCGGTTGACCTTTTTCCGCTCGCCACTCTCGGTCCGCGAGATTCTGGCGGAAGTGCTCCATTCGGGGAACAAGGGTGTGATCTATACATCCGCGACGCTGGCAAACAGTACCGGCCGGTTTGATTTCTTCTCCAACCGGATCGGTCTGGATCTCCTGCCGGCTGCCCGCCAGGAATACCGGCAGTTGCCGTCCGAATTCGAGTATCCGGACCGGGTGCTTCTGGCCGTGAACACCGGATTTCCCGAAAAGCCGGAGGCAGATTTCCCCGTCAGGTTTGCCCGTTTTGCCAGGGACTGCATCCGGGGAACGCGTGGCCGGATCTTTTTTCTCTTCACATCCTGGCGCATGCTCAATGAATGCTGGGACGCGACGATGGAACTCCTTCCCGAAGAAATGGCCAGTACCTGCCTGAAACAGGGCGATACGGACCGGATTCATCTCCTGCAGACGTTCAAGAATCTCCAGCATGCGGTTCTTTTCGGAACGAGCTCCTTCTGGGAGGGTGTGGATGTCAAAGGCGACAGATTGATCGCCGTCGTGATAGTGCGCTTGCCCTTCATGGTACCGGATGACCCGCTCGTGAGTGCGCGGATGGAAGAGATCGAAAAATCAGGCCGGTCTTCGTTTTTCGAGTACTCGCTTCCCCACGCGGTCATCCGTTTTCGACAGGGATTCGGCCGTTTGATGCGGACCCGGGATGACTATGGCGTGGTGATTGTTCTCGATCCACGAATCGTCAGCAAGCGTTATGGGCAGACGTTTTTCCGGGCTCTTCCCGAAACCCGATATACTGACGGAGATGATGGAGCGATTGTCCTCGCTGTCCGTGAGCATCTGGCGAGGTTTGAATGAGCGTGCGGACCGGATGGATATTCCTGCTGCTCCTGTTTTTTCTCCTGCCGGGGTTTGCCGGACAGGCAGCAGGGGAGGAGCGTATCCGGTTTGAAGTCCGGTCAGGGATCCGGTATCTCGTGCGGGAGTCGGCACAGAAACCGAAGGTCGGGCCTCTCGCCGGCCGTGGCCAGCTGACACCTGGTGGTCCGGCGGCCGTGACAGGTTCGGACAGGGCAGGGGTGCAGCCTCAGGCGTGGGAAGCAAGCAAGGTCTGGGCCTATAGCGGTTCGGCGACACAAGGTTCCCTGCTGATCACAGTACCCGTCTCGATCGAACACCGCTTCGACACCATCCATCCGGATGATGAAGCCGAGAGTGTCCGTGTCCGCAATGGTCTGCGCGAATATCTCTGGACTGTGCCACGGAACGAAAGACCGGAGTATGCACCACGACCTGCTCTTGCTGTTTGGGGAACACCATCACCTCCCGGGGATGTGGCAGCCTGGCTCCTCCGGATCTATTTGGACAGAAAGCCCTCCCGCCTGGCCCTGGGGTTGACCAGAACCGCCGGTGCAAGCCGGTCAGTCGTCCTTGAGCGTGCTGCCTGGATCCACCAGAGTCTGGTGCAGGGCGCTGACTCGCTCGATCCGGCGCTGCTTCCGGAAGAGACCCCGCATGGCATTACAACGACAGCGGGGTACGCCTGCGACTTTTTCTCGATTGGAAGGGCCCTGGGATGGAAGGTGAGTCTTGTGATCCCCCTTTCTTCACGATACGCTCTTCCTCTCGGGATGCCGGGGATCCGGATTGATGACGGAACCTCTGTCCGCTGGTATTTTCCCGCTTCACGGGTCTTTACTCCGGGCAGGGTCCCCTGGTTCCTTTCCGGCCTGCAAGCCTTGTGCATTGCCCCAGACGGAAAACATGAGACGGTCCAGTTGTCCGCTGTTACGGAAGGGGAAACGAGCTATACGGTCAGGGTGACGGCAGACAGGAGTGCCCGCCTGAAAGCCGGCATTTCGGGAGAGTATACGGGAACGGATGCCGCCATTGTTCGTGCCGGGATTCTCCGGTCAGGAAGGCAGGCCTTTATATCGGGCCTGACCGGCAATCTCCCCGCATCTACACTGGCGGTCCGCCATATTTTGCAATTGCTCTCTCCGGTTGTCCTGGATTGTGCACTTGCGGGGACCCATGAACTCGGAGTGCTGGAAGGTGTTCTTGCTCGCGCTCTTCGCGAACGCTTTCAAGACGGAAGGCGGGGAACCTGGCGAGACAAGCTGGTGCTCACCCTTCCGGCCGGGAGTCGGATCGGGCGCCTGCCCGGACCATGGAAACGGGTGCAAAACGGTGTCGAGATCAGATCGGTCTGGACATTGGTCCGCGGTCGGGCGATCATCAAGCCTGGACACTGGTCACCTGCCGTCTGGCAAGACTGGTTGCGGCTTCATATTCCGCGTCAACCCGATACCTTGATCCGGGAGCGGATATGCAGTGTGACCAGTTCCAAAGGGGGGCGTGCGGTTTCCTCACTTCTCGACGACCTGCTTGATCTGGACAGGCCTGTGATGCAGGTTTATCAGGGAGGAATCATACGATGAAACTCATGAAGGGTTTGCGCACAACGACCTCGATTCTGGCTGCCCTTGTTTTTTCGCTGACAATTGTCGGAGTCAGTCTCTATCTGGCCCTGCGTGAGACAGCGGTCGATCCCGGGCTCTACCGTGAGATTCTCGGGCGTGAGGCTGTTCAAAAAAAAATAGACACCATCATCATCAATTCCTCCGGGCTTTGGCAACTGCAATCACTTGATGCCCAGCTCTATGGACAGATCTATCACACCCTGCGAACCGAGGTGGCCAATCCCTTCCTGAAAACCCTTCCCGGTATCTGGACTGCCTGGCTGAGTGGTGACACCAACCGTTTTGATCCCGTGATGAATCTGGCCGAAACCCGGGGACGGATCATGTGGATGCTCAAGCAGGCGGTCCGCTCAAAGCTTCCGGAATTCTTCGTCCAGAGACTGGAACAGAAGATTGAACGGAATTTCTCGAAAAAAGTTCCGACTGCGATGCGGATGCTTCCTCTCCTCGGTGTGAATTCGAATCTGGAATACAGGCTGCATGAGGTTCGGGAAACCTTTCTCGGCTGGTATGGCGGCCTGCCGTTTGTCGTGCTTCTTCCGTTTGTGGTGGCGGGCCTCTGGTACTGGAGCATGGAAAAGCGCTCCTGCTTTCCCGAGTGCCTGGCGGGCGTGGCTGGCGGAACGGCGCTCATGCTGCTCATGCCCATCATGTTTTTTTCCGGGCAGATCACCGAGATCGCCGGGACGATTGTCCGTCTCAAGAGTGGCGGGGGGGAATGGGCCACGATCGCCGATGCCCTCGTCAGCCGGTCGCTGGCGGCTATCACGACGCCTTTGCTGCTCTGTGCCGGCTTCTCCTGCCTGCTCCTTGTGGTCCTCTCTGGATTCAGATGGTCGAAGCACCGCTCTTTCGTCTCAGGGTGACAGGCGGCACGCCCTTGACGTGGTCGGCCCAGCTGTGGAACCGGAAGAGTGTCGGGCTGACAATCACGATTCGATAGCGGTCGGCTTCTCCGGCGTGGGGGATGTCCCCGATGCGGGGGGATTTTCTTCCGAGGATGTCAAATCCTTCAAGGGAGAGTCTGTCCATGGGATCCTCGACGATTCTGGCTTCACCTTCGACGGAAAGGGAGACGATTTCGTCGAGAAGTGTTTCCTCGCGGAAGATCGAGAGAGCGACATGGGGAAATTGCCGGATCTCGTCAAGGATCGATGAATCGGCACGGGTGCAGAGCCAGACAGTCCCCCGTTTGTCATTTCCGAAGAGCATCATTCGCGAGACAGGCCGTCCATGGACGACCGTGACAAGGGTCGAGAGAAGCGTCTGATTCATGTACTGGATAATCCGGTCCTTGATGGTAACCGATGGTGCCATGTCTTCCTCCATTCAACCACTCTAACGCGGATTGGTCCCGGATGCAAGAGGACGGATTTGCCTTGCGTGTGAGGCGTGCATGATGTATGTTTTTTGTGAATTGATGAAAGACGGGTTCCCACGATGACCGGAATTGTACTGGCAGGGTTGCTCATTCAGGGTGTCTTGATGCTTTTTTCGCGGACCGCGGCGGTGTTTCCGGGTGCTTTTGCTTCCTTGGTCCTCATGCTCATCTCGGCCGGGAAAATGTCCAGAGGGTTCCCGCTGGAATTTTTGGGCATGGAGGTTCCTGCCTG
>Ga0116158_10000334_pt1 | contig 48349 bp, 35 predicted proteins | sample AD_UKC052_MetaG_FD_89883 | JGI IMG/M metagenome (GOLD analysis project Ga0116158, IMG submission 89883) | Active sludge microbial communities of municipal wastewater-treating anaerobic digesters from USA - AD_UKC052_MetaG | ecosystem: Engineered > Bioreactor > Anaerobic > Digestate | place: USA... | reverse complement strand
CGTGTAGTTTACCCTGCCAAAGAATGACATATTTGTATAACGGCTTTTACCCAGTCGAGGATAACCCGTAAACGATGTGCCTAAAGAGGTTTCACTGAAGGCTTTGGTCGGAGAAGTGTTCAGCGGATAGTTTCCGTAAAGACTGGTGTGACTCTCTGTGCGCAGGTCGTATGTTTCCTGTCCTACCAGGATATCAAAATCATGTATTTTCTTAAAACCTTTTACTGACCAGGTCAGCACATTTGAATTGGTAATGATGCGTTTGGTCACCGTATCCATTCCGGCAATTGGTTTGCGGCTGCCTTGAGTAATGGCGTAGGGGGTAATGGAGTCATTAAACTGGAGATCAGTAAAATGATTGTAATCATAACCCGCCGTGGATTTAAATACCAGGTTTTTGGTGATATTATAGGTAAGGGTCATGTTTACGTTCACGGCATCTGTTGTTTTTCTCCGGTACTCCTGGTTGGCCAGTGCCACCGGGTTATACAGGTTAAGACCGTTACCTACATTCTGATCAGCCAGCGGATCACTGTCATCAATATCCTGTGCATCGGAAAGGAAGGGACGGTACTTCACGGCATTTCTCAGCCGGTTATAGGAAGATCCTTTTGTGTCGGATACACCAGCACCCTGAACTTCCTGATGGGTATAGCGGGCGCCGGCTCCTATTTTTAATTGCTTGTTGATTTTATATTCGCCCTTTGCATTAAAGAGATGTCGTTTGTAATCGGAGTTAATCACAATGGCTTTATCATTATTATAGGTATAGCCAAAATTGTAAGTCAGTTTCTTGCTGCCACCGGATGCACTCAGGTTATGCGTGGTGCTGATGCCGGTACGGCCAAAGGTTTCACCCTGCCAGTCTACCGCGTCCACATTTTTATAATTCTGCAGGGTATCCCAGGTGGTACCGAAACTCCGGGCAAAACTGGCACTGTCGGTGGAGCTGCTGCGGGATCTTTCCCATTGGTATTTTACAAAGTCATAGGGGTTGAAAACATCCAGTCTTTTAGCCAGTTCTTTGACTCCTACAAATCCATTATAACTGATAATGAGGCGTCCGGGTTTACCGCTTTTAGTGGTAATTACAATTACTCCATTGGCGCCTCTTGCACCATAGATAGCCGTGGCAGCCGCGTCTTTTAATACATCAATGGATTGTATATCCTGCGGAGAGATGGTGGAGAGTCCGTTTTCCACCTGCACACCATCTACAATATAGAGTGGTGAATTATCACCAGTGATGGACATTCCGCCCCGTACACGGATCCTGATCTCTGCATCCGGAGAACCCTCGGATGTGGTGGCAGTTACCCCGGCCAGCCTTCCGTTTAAGGCCTCTGCAGCGGAGTTGATAGGAATATCTTTTAAATCCTTTGAACCCACAGAGGATACGGAGGCCAGCAGATCTTTGCGTCGTACGGTCTGGTAGCCGATCACCACCACATCATCCATGGCTTTGGCGTCGGAAATGAGGGTGACACTCAGGTTGCTGTTTTTGCCTACTGTTACTTCGAGCGTGGTAAAAGATACATTGGAGAAAATGAGTACATCATTTTCGCCGGCATTAATTTTGAAATTACCATTTGCGTCTGTAGTGGTTCCTGTTCTTGTTCCCTTTACGGTAACCGTAACACCCTGTAATGGTTGTTTGTTTTCGGAGGAGACTACTGTACCCGTTACAGGCCGGGTTTGTGCCATTAATCCAAGCAGGGGGATCAGGGCAAACAGTAGCATGAAAAGTCCTTTTAACTGGAATCTTCGGTTCATAATGCAGTTTTTAATTGATAAGCAGAATAAGAAACAATAAGGTCCAATGCCGTTCCCTGCCAGCTTAATTGCCCGTCCGAAATCGGTTAACAAGCGAACAATAAAATGCTGAGAAGAAAATAGTGCAGAAAAATGCCGTATCCGGGATTAGAAAAGAAGTACTGACCTTCTTACAATCGTTCTCAAAATGTTGTTTAGCATCAATTGGTAACATAACATCTTTTCAATTCGGCAAGCAGTTTTCTGTCGTTATTATCAATAATCGGCATAGCAAGTCTACACCGTTATTTTTTATAAGTCCCTGATTACTAACAATATTTTTACGCAATCGTTCCCGGTATCGTGTCCGGAAAACAGGCCTGAAAACTGAAAATTTAAAGTGTGGAAAGCCTGTTTCAGGGTAATCGCCGGACAATCGGTTGAATTTGCAGCAAATAGGGTAATTTACAGGTCTGTTGGGGATATCGGCCAGGATTACCCTGACATCGACTGCAAAAACCACTGGAAACAGACATGAAGTTTGAAGCTGTAACTATAAAAGATATCGCCAAAGCGCTCGGACTGTCCACTTCCACAGTGTCCAGGGCCTTGCGTGACAGTTATGAGATTAGTCCGGAGACCAAGAAGGTAGTGCTGGAATATGCCGAAAAGCTCAATTATCACCCGAATCCCATTGCCCTGAGTCTGAAAGAACGGAGAAGCCGTTCAATTGGGGTCATTGTTTGTGAAATTGCCAACAGCTATTTCTCCCAGGTGATTAACGGAATTGAGTCCATTGCAAACACTAATGGATACAACGTAATCATCTCTCAGAGCCATGAATCGGCGGAAAAGGAATTAGTAAACCTGCAATACCTGACTTCCCGATCAGTAGATGGGCTCATTATTTCCGTCTCAACGGAAACGAAAGATTTCAATTATTTTAATGAACTCCATGACCGGGGAATGCCGATTGTTTTTTTTGACCGGATTGTGGATGAAATACAGACGCATAAAGTCATAGCGGATAATTTTAAGGGGGCTTATGATGCCACCACTCATTTGATAAACAGCGGGTATAAACGGATTGCCACTTTGTGCAATACGGTGTTTCTTTCCATAGGTAAGGAAAGGCTGGCCGGGTATCAGGCTGCGTTAAAAGATCATGGGTTGGAACCGGATGAATCCCTGATCCGTTATTGCCAGCATGGAGGTATGGTGGCGGAAGAGATGGACCAGGCGATGGATGAATTATTCACTCTCCAAAATCCCCCCGATGCAATTTTTGCAGCTGCCGATAAACTTACCACCGGCTGTCTTCGCGCCCTCCGCGCCAAAGGCTTATCCGTTCCCGAAGATGTGGGGCTGATCGGTTTTTCTAACAGCGAGCTGACCGAGTTGTTAAACCCCTCACTTTCAGTCATCCGTCAACCCGCCTTTGAAATGGGAGAAGTGGCTACCAGCCTGTTATTGGAGCTGATCGAAAGTAAAAGACCGGTAACGGATTTCCAGTCCCGGGTCTTGACGACGGAAATGATTCTCCGGAGTTCAACCCGCATGCAGAAAACCCACTCTAAACCGGTGATTTCCTGACCTTTTTCATTTCATTTTCTTTTGGTACGATTGATTTCACCCTTTATATTTGCACTCCCAAACAAAAAAGGGGAATTAGCTCAGTTGGCTAGAGTGTCCCGAATGGAATTCGGGAAGGTCAAAGTCGACAAAAAATAAGGAAGGGGAATTAGCTCAGTTGGCTAGTGCGTCCCGAATGGAATTCGGGAAGGTCAAAGTCGACAAAAAATAAGGAAGGGGAATTAGCTCAGTTGGCTAGAGCGTCCCGAATGGAATTCGGGAAGGTCAAAGTCGACAAAAAATAAGGAAGGGGAATTAGCTCAGTTGGCTAGAGCGCTTGCATGGCATGCAAGAGGTCACCGGTTCGACTCCGGTATTCTCCACTAAGGTCATACTAAAAAACAGTATGACTTTTTTTATGCCATTTACAGTCTATATCATTTATTCAAAAATCATTGACCAGTATTATATCGGTCATACTGAGAATCTGGATGACCGCCTGTACAGACACCGAAACGGCGGTAGCCTTTCCACCAAATAAGCAAAAGACTGGGAGTTGAAGTACACAGAGCAATTCGAGACCCGTTCTGAAGCGGCCATGCGGGAAATGGTAATTAAAGCTAAAAAAAGCAGGAAGTATATTGAGCAACTGATCGGGGAAGTTGGATAGAGCGTCCCGCCGCAAGCGGGAAGGTCACCGGTTCGACTCCGGTATTCTCCACTAAAGTCATACTAAAAAACAGTATGACTTTTTTTATGCCATTTACTGTTTACACTATTTATCCAAAACAGATAGATTTTTTCTTACACCGGCCATAATAAAAACATAACTGAACACTATATCCCCGTTGGTAATAATGGCAATAAGGCCATGCCATCAATCACTTTTAAGCAAAATTCATTTTAAATTTCTGATCTGAATAAATGGAAAAACAAAAAGCCGCTTCTGTTTGAAGCGGCCTTTTGTAATGCTCAGGGTCTGAATTTTATTGTTTTACAAACTTCATGGTTGAGCGGTTGGCCCCGTCTGCCATGACTTCGATAATATATATCCCATTGGAGAATTTTGACAATTCAACTGTTTCTGTCAGCAAGGGTTGACCAGCCGGCAGCACTTTATTATACACACTCACCCCACGACTATCATAGATATGCATCACCAGGGAGGTACGGGCATTGGTGCCATTGACTTTGATATTGATCAGGTCTGTAGCCGGATTCGGGTAAACCTGTTTTAATAAGCTGCCTGATCCTTTTACTGTAACCGTTACCGTATCCCGGTCAATTGCACCAAGATTGTCGGTTACTGCCAGTTCAAACTGGTACACGCCTTCTTCGAGATCACTGAAGGTGGTTTGTACCTGGTCAGGCGTTGCAATGGTAAACCGGGCCGGGCCTGCGATTTTAGTCCACAGATAGCTGGCGATCGTTCCATCTGCATCATTCGCACTACCCGTATGTGTAATGGAATTAGTAGGCAGGGTCATAGACCGGTCGGGTCCTGCATTGGCAGAAGGAGCCAGGTTCGGGGCACCGGTTACAATAATGGTGACCGTATCCCTTCCGATAGCACCCAGGTTATCCGTGGCACGTAACTCAAACTGGTATGTTCCTTCCATCAGGTTATTAATGGTAGTCTGCGCCTGCGTCGGGAATACAATAGTAAAGGAAGCAGGTCCTGCAATTTTTGTCCACTGATAAGCGGCAATTGTACCGTCTGTATCAGTAGCACTGCCAAGTACATTCACCGTGTTAACCGGTAAAGAAATGGACTGGTCATTTCCTGCATTCACTATCGGGGCCTGGTTGACTGCTATCGCCGGATTCACCGTTACGGTTACCGTATCTTTTCCACTGGCACCGAGATTATCTGTAACGGTGAGCTCAAACTGGTAAGTACCCTGCACCAGGTTATTGATTGCCGTTTGTGCCTGTGCAGCCGTTGCAATGATAAAGGTTGCAGGTCCGGCAATTTTTGTCCACTGATAAGTGGCAATCAGACCATCCGAATCAGTACCACTTCCGAAAAGAGTTACATTATTCACCGGCAGGGTGATGGTCAGGTTGCTGCCAGCATTCGCTACCGGAGGCTGGTTGGATGGAGCGGCGGGGTTTACAATGACCGTTACCGTATCTCTTCCAACTGCACCCTGGTTATCTGTTACTCTTAATTCAAATTGATAAGTGCCTTGTACCAGGTTATTCACCAGTGTCTGCGCCTGTGTTGGTGTCAGGATCACAAACTGGGCCGGACCTGAAATTTTATTCCACTGATAAGCGGCGATCGTGCCATCATTATCTGAACCGCTGCCGGTTAAGGTTAAGCTATTAGTGGGTAAAGTAATGATCCTGTCGGAACCGGCACTGGCCACCGGTGGCAGGTTAGGAGCTGCATTGACGGTGATCGTTACAAATGCATCGGCTGTTGCGCCATTGTTATCAGTAGCAGTCAGGCGGAATACATATACACCCTGTACCAGGTTATTGATCACGGTTTGTGGCTGTGCCGGACTTACAATTGTATAAGTGGCTGGTCCGCTGATTTTTGTCCAGAGATACGAAACGATGCTGCCATCGGGGTCAGTGGCAGAACCAATGAGAGAAACGGTGTTCACCGGTAATATTATACTCTGATCACTACCTGCATTGGCAACCGGCACCTGGTTCGGTGCATTGTTTACATTAATGGTTACAAATGCATCTGCGGTTGCACCACTGTTATCTGTAACAGTCAGGCGGAACACATAAACACCTTGTACAAGATTGGTAATGCTGGTCAATGCTTGTGTAGGACTATTGATAGAGAACGTAGCCGGTCCGCTGATTTTCGTCCAGAGATAAGATACAATGGTACCATCCGGGTCATTTGCGGAACCAGTAAGGTTTACTGTATTAATGGGTAAGGTAATAGTCTGGTCAGCACCGGCGTTGGCTGAAGGAGCCAGGTTGGCAGCGCCGATAACCGTTACCGTAATATAATCCACACCGGTAGCTCCGGCATTATCAGTTACTGTCAGGCTGAATACATAGATACCTTGTGCCAGGTTGTTGATGTCGGTTTGTGCCTGTCCGGCATTTACAATGATTCCAGCAGCCGGACCAGAGATTTTAGTCCAGGTATAAGAAGCCACACTTCCGTCCGGATCAGTACCCGAACCACTTACCGTTACACTGTTAACAGGTAAGGTAATGGTCTGGTCATTACCCGCATTGGCAGAGGGTGATTGATTGGATATACTATTAACAGTAATGGTTACAAATGCATCAGCTGAAGCGCCACTGTTGTCGGTAACGGTCAGGCGGAATACATAGGTTCCCTGAACCAGGTTGCTGATCACCGTCTGTGCCTGGTTAGGGGATAATATAAAGGCGGCAGGGCCGGAGATCTTAGTCCACTGGTAAGATGTGATTGTTCCATCCGGGTCAGTACCTGTTCCGGTAACACTGACCATATTCGTGGGTAAAGTGATCGTTTGGTTTGGACCTGCATTGGCTGTCGGCAACTGATTTGCTGCTGAATTCACCGTAACTGATACTGTATCCCGGCCAATAGCACCAAGATTATCCGTTACCCGCAGCTCAAATTGGTAAACGCCCTGTACCAGGTTATTGATCACTGTTTGTGCCTGGGTGGGGGTTACAATGGTAAACGTGGCCGGACCTGCAATTTTAGTCCATTGGTAGGAAGCAATACTGCCATCCGGATCGGTACCACTACCATTCAGGGTTAAACTGTTAACCGGTAATGTAATGGACCGGTCAATCCCGGCAGCGGCAACGGGTGCCTGGTTAGGCGCAATATTTACGGTTACCGTCATTGTATCACGGTCAATAGCGCCGAGGTTATCGGTTACCCGCAGTTCAAACTGATAAGTGCCCTGTATCAGGTTACTGATCAGCGTCTGCGCCTGCGTTGGAGACGTAATACTGAAAGTAGCGGGACCGGAAATTTTTGTCCATTGATAGGAAGCGATATTTCCGTCTGTATCAGTGCCTGTACCGGTTACAGTAAGACTGTTGGTCGGTAAGGTGATTGTTCTGTCTGCTCCTGCATTCGCCACCGGCGCCTGGTTAGGGGCAGGATTTACGTTAACGGTCACATCATCTGTAGCGGAGGCACCATTATTATCGGTTACGGTCAGGCGGAATACATAGATACCCTGTACCAGTCCGTTTACCGCAGTTTGCGGTGTGGAAGAAGAAACAATGGTAAATGTGGCCGGGCCGGAAATTTTTGTCCACTGGTAAGTTATGATGGAACCATCCGCATCGGTGGCAACTCCGTTTAAAGTAACGGTGTTAACAGGTAAGGTGATCGTAAGATCTGCTCCTGCATTGGCTACCGGCGGTTGGTTAGGAAGGGGGTTCACGGTGATGGTCATCGTATCCCGGTCAATAGCGCCGAGATTATCCGTAACCCTTAATTCAAACTGATAACTGCCCTGTACCAGGGCATTTATCGTGGTTTGCGCCTGCGTGGGTGAAACGATATTAAACGTGGCCGGTCCTGCAATTTTTGTCCATTGATAGGAGGCGATTGATCCATCAGCATCGGTACCGCTGCCGGTTACGGATACGGTGTTGGTCGGCAGATTGATAATCTGGTCTGCGCCTGCATTGGCTGTTGGGGCCTGGTTGGGTGCTGCATTCACGGTTACAGTCATGGTATCCCTTGCTACGGCACCGAGGTTATCGGTTACCCGCAGTTCAAACCGGTAAACACCCTGAACGAGGCTGTTGATGACCGTAGATGCTTGCGTGGGCGAAACGATATTAAATGTAACAGGTCCTGCAATTTTGGTCCATTGCCAGAAAGCAATACTGCCATCGGGGTCTGTACCGGTTCCGGTAACAGTCAGGGAATTCACCGGTAAACTGATCGTTCTGTCTGCACCTGCATTGGCAGCAGGGGACTGATTACCGGCTGCATTTACAGTTATTGTAATATAGTCAATGCCTGTTGCACCGGCATTATCGGTAACGGTAAGACTGAAAATATAAATACCCTGCACCAGATTGTTGATAACACTGGCGGCCTGATTAGGTGTGGCAATATTGAAAGTGACCGGACCTGAAATTTTTGTCCAGGCATAGCTCGCAATACTTCCGTCCGGGTCTGTACCACTACCAGTTACTGTAACCGTATTTGCCGGCAATGTAATGGTTTGATCGGCTCCGGCATTAGCGGTGGGAGGGGTGTTGGTGGCATTCACCACAACACTCATTGTATCTCTTCCAATGGCACCGAGGTTATCGGTCACTCTTAATTCAAACTGGTAGGTGCCCTGCACCAGGTTGTTGATAACGGTGGAGGCCTGGGTAGGAGAGACGATGGTAAAAGTGGCGGGTCCGGCGATTTTGGTCCACTGGTAAGTCGCAATACTGCCATCCGTATCGGTACCAGAACCGGTAACAGTTACTGTATTCACCGGTAACGTAATGGTCTGGTTGGCACCCGCGTTAGCGGTGGGGGCAATATTGGCGGCTGCATTTACAGTAAGGATCATGGTGTCTCTCGCCGTGGCACCGAGATTATCGGTCACCCGTAATTCAAACTGGTATGTGCCTTGAACGACATTATTAATAACAGTAGCGGCCTGGGTGGGGGAGACGATGGTAAAAGTGGCGGGACCGGCGATTTTGGTCCATTGATAAGCGGCAATACTGCCATCGGGGTCTGTTCCGGATCCGGTTTGGGTAATAGAATTGGTGGGTAAAGTGATGGTTTTATCGGTTCCGGCGTTGGCTGTAGGAGTCTGGTTGGGTAAGGCTACACCAAACTCATAGGCACCCCGGTCCGGCGCTGTACCATTAAATGGAAGACCAATATTTAAACCCGCATCTATCAGGTCGCTGCTTGAACTGAATTTGAGAAAATTCAGGTTCGGCAGCGTGCCGTTCGCCTGTCTGGTATTACGCACACCCGTAGTGTCCGTACTCATAAAGTCTGCGGCGGAAGCATTGGTTGTCCAACCGCCATCATTTCCAGCGGTTCCTGCAGAGTTATTACTCCGGACACTGTTTCCGCTGATTTCTACGTCTTTGTCGGTATTACCAAAAGATACATTATTACGGAAATAATGTACCCGGTTATTATAATGGAAATTAAGCCCGGTAATCTTGTTCCGGAAGAAAACATTATTGTATAGCTCTGTGCTGAAGTCGGCTTCATTGATATGTGCTCCGGCATTTGCATTGTCAAATCCGAGACTGCGTTGCAGCCTTCTTTTTACAATACCCACCCCGGCAGGGGTAGTCAGGAAATCCGAGCCCAGTTTAAATCCAACCCCGTCTCCGGCAGCAGTGTTTGTTCCTTTAAAATAGCCATTGTGCCAGGCCCAGCAGGAATCCATCAGTACATAGCCACTGTTTTCAAAAGTGTCAAATCCGTCATCCCCGTTATTCCAGGCGCGGCAACCGCGAACCGTAGTCACGGTATTAAGGCCTACCATATAGGTTAATCCGAGGCCGTCAGAATTCCCCCCGTTTGAGCCACCGTAGTTGCTGTAATTGTCGTGGAAATCGCAGTTCAGGATCAGGTTATTATTACTGTTATTTTCAACAATCATTCCCTCCACATTATTATCACATTCCAGTAACTCGAATATGCAATTATTTACATTATAAGTCTGTAAACCGGCGTCTACCTGGTTGTCATCGGTATACATCCCGGTAAAACGGATTCCTTTTACATGGATATAGTTTCCGGTCAGAAATACCATTCCCCGGTGCCAGCCGTTCGATTTATTAAAGGAGGTTCCACGCGTGATAACAGGTGATTCACCCGGATAGGCCCAGAGCTTAATCAGGTTGCTGGCGGTCCCGTTTTTCCCGGTCAGGTAAGGCTGAACAGTATACGTATAGGTGCCACCTCTCATATAAACGGTGTCGCCTGCTGCAACGGAAGTCCAGGCCCTTTGTAAGGTAAACCAGGGGGCTGTAATGGATCCGGCATTGTTGTCATTTCCCGACGGGGAGGTGTAGTAAACTCTCGCGAATGAGGGAAGGGTAAGGGTAATCAGTGCTGCTACTAGGAGTCTTTTCATCTTTCAGAGGAATTTATACGGATTTATTCGAAGGGTATCAGAGCTATGCTTAACGTGTTGAATTTTCCGGAAAACAAATGATCAGGGGGATGAGGCAGGTGCCGGGCAGGCCTGTATAATTGCAGGCGCCGGATTTTTTTGCGGTTTGGGGTTGCGATACGTTTGTTTACAATGCAACCGGTATGGTTTTCCATCGGATTCAAAAAATTGATTTTTAGAATATTGGTTGAGACTTCAATTGAACTTTTACAGCCCATTCTGAATCTCTATACTAATTTCTTAACTCTGCGTTTGATTTCCTATGAAATAGCTAAAATAATGCCATAGTGTTCTTGAAATCGAGTGTAGGTACTCACATTTTATTAGTACAATGTGCAAAACTCTTTGCGTGTAAATTCAGGGAAATTACCATAGGTAAAATCCATTGATTCAGATTTGTTTTTTGCAATAGTTCAATCGTTATTAAACAATGATTGTGATCAATTTTAAAACTGATTTTTTACATCAGCAGTTACTCTGATTATTTTTGTAGTCGAAGTACTACTTCGAAAAAACACGGCGGGGGATTCGGGATTTTTGAGAAATCTTAATCCTGTATACGGTCTGTAGGGATCAATATTTTATAAAAAATCCGGCTTTATTGGTCCAGGTGCCGCGGTCTGGCGCTATAGTAAAATGTGCACAAATCATTCAGAATCAGAATTAGCAGTAAATACTTACCGGGAAATCAGGAAATACCTTATACGTAGTTTTACTATGGCCTAGGTAAAAATTCAGGGAAAACCACATTTTTTTTTCGTAAACACTACACGATTTCATTTATGATTTGTATCTTGTACTCGAATTGGCCGTATATCGCTGATTATCTTGCAGTACGACCGTATCCTTTAATCCTTCGTAAAGCCCCGCATGTACCTTCATCCTTCGCAAAACCACTGATTCAAGTTAAGCTGATTGGTAGTACAATAAATTAGCCCTAAAGGCTTAAATGGAAACATATGCAGTTAACTTTTTTAAGGCGGGTTTGTGTACCAGTAATGGTGTTAGTTTTTCTGGCTTCCTGTGTGGATACCCGGAAAGCCACTTATTTCAATGGAGTGAATACGGGTACAATCAATGAAAAAACACCTGTCCCGGAATCAATCATAAGGCCCAATGACTTACTGAGCATTACCGTTTCCAGTCTGAATCCGGAAGCAACGGCTGTATTCAATGCACCGAATAATGCCATCAATCAGCCGGGTGGAGGCGCCTCCGGTTACCTGGTCAATGCCGATGGTACGATTCAATTTCCTTTGCTGGGTAGTATCCAGACCGCTGGACTGACGAAGGAGCAATTGAAAGATAAAATCCGTAAATCGATTGTGGATCGCCAGGAACTGAAAGATCCGATTGTTTCCATCCGCTATCTGAATTTCAGGGTAACGGTTCTTGGAGAAGTCAGGAACCCTACTGTGCTGACCATTCCAAATGAAAAAATCTCCCTGCTGGAAGCCATTGGCCTGGCCGGAGACCTGACCATCTATGCAAAAAGAGATAATGTCCTTATTATCCGTGAGGAAAACGGGCTTAAAAATATTCAGCGGATCAATCTGAATTCAAATGAACTGCTGACATCACCGTACTATTACCTGAAATCCGATGACGTGGTCTATGTGGAACCGAATAAATCGCGTGTAGCGTCTGCCAACAGTAATTCACAATGGGTGCCAATCGCCCTTAGTATGTTATCGTTTGGTGTGATCGTTGTAGACCGGTTAGTTAATAATTAAGAACCCAGAAAACTATGCACACATTTCCTAAAAAAGGTCAGCCAGACCAGGAAAAAAATGTATTGAGCCAGGCTTGGTTCAAGTATTTTCCTTATTGGCCCCTCTTCCTGATTCTACTGGTTATTGCCGGGGCAGGCGCTTGGTTCTATGTCAGGTACAAAACCAGCCCTTATTACATCGCTACCGCTTCCATTCTGATCAAGGATGAGAAGAAAGGTCAGGATGAGGCCAAAATGCTGGAATCACTGAATCAGTTATCTGCCAAAAAAATTATCGAAAACGAAATCGAAGTGATCCGGTCCAGGGAATTGCTTTCCCAGGTGGCCAGGAAACTTCATCTCTATGCGCCTATTTACGAAAAACATAAAGTATTACCCCTTTCCGGTTATACTTCTTCCCCGGTACGGATACAGGCCAATAACCCTGATTCGCTGGTGACGAATGTTGGAGATGTGTACTTTACCATGGATAGTTCCAGGACCCATGTGGTGATTAAAGGGGAAGCGTATCCACTCAATAAATGGGTTTCCACTCCTTACGGTGATTTACGTTTTGTACCTAATAATATAACAGGGTATTTACCGGCTCAGCCCTTTTATTTTAACCTGGTGGATCCTAAAAAAATTGCCACTTACCTACAGGGAAGTCTGACAGCCGTTTCAGTCAGCAAACTGTCTTCTGTAATCAGTTTAAAAATTACAGACGAAAACGCAAAAAAGGCGGAGGATATCCTCAATGCACTGATCGTTTCTTATAATGAAGCGGCACTGAATGACAAAAATACCCTGGCCGCCAATACCCTGGCCTTTGTACAGGAGCGGTTAAAGTTTGTGGAAAAAGACCTTGACTCCATCGAGCAAAAATTGCAGCAATATAAAGCAAATCAGGGGGCGATTGATATCGGTTCACAAGGAACGCTTTTTCTTGAAAACGTCAGTGCCATCAGTCAGAAACTCGGGGATGTGAATGTTCAGGCGGATGTACTCGACCAAGTGGAAAAATATGTCACTTCCAAAGATAAATCGGGCAGTATTGTTCCTTCCACAGTTGGGGTAAATGACCCCTTGCTCACTAAACTGGTGAATGACCTTTATACCAACGAACTGGAGTATGACAAGCTGATCAGAACCACGGGGCCTAATAACCCGATGGCACTCACTCTGAAAAGTGAGATTGATAAAATGAAACCCAGTATTCTGGAGAATATACGGAATCAGAAAACAGGTATTAAAGCCAATCGGGATAACCTGAACTCCCTGAACAGCCGTTATTCATCCTTACTCAGCAGCATACCTAAGAAGGAACGTGATCTCGTGGAGATCAGCCGTCAGCAAAATATTAAGACCAGCGTATATAATTTCCTCCTTCAGAAATACGAGGAAACCGCCATGTCCCTGCAATCTTCCATCGCGGATAGCCGGGTGGTGGACAGTGCGCTGTCCTTCGGCCCGATCAATCCGGGCAAGAAAATTTACATGATTGCCGGTTTTCTGGCATTAATTCTGGGAATCGGACTGGTTACTGCCAACGAAATGTTGAAAAGAACCATCCTGTTCAGGCATGAAATAGAGGCATTTACCTCCATTCCAGTGGTTGGAGAGATTGTTCATGATGATTCCGGTGAAGCTATTGTTATCGGACCTGGTAAAAGAACCTTTATTGCAGAGCAATTCCGGAATCTCCGTACTTCCCTGCCATATCTTGGGATCAAGAACAATAAAAAGAAAATTCTGGTGACTTCAACGGTCTCCGGGGAAGGAAAAAGCTTTGTGGTGGCGAACCTGGCAGTTAGCCTGGCCCTGGCAGGTAAAAAGGTGATCGTGCTGGAATTTGACCTGAGTGATCCGACCCTGTGCGATAAACTCGGATTTACCAACGTGAACAAAGGGATTAAAGATTACCTGAATGGAGATGCAGAACCGGAAGATGTGATCAGAAGGACGTCCGCACACGAAAATCTGTTTATCATGCCGGCAGGTCGTCCGCTTCCGGACAATCCTTCAGAGCTGATCATGAGTGAAAAAGTACCCGAACTGCTGCAATACCTTTCCGATATATTTGATTATATCGTGGTGGATTCTGCCCCGGTTGGTCTTTTATCAGACGCGTATGTGTTATCGGCCTATTGTGATGCGACCTTGTATGTCATCCGGCATAAACATACCCGAAAAGTGTCGGTGCAGCGGTTGGATGCCAATAACAAGATCAATGAACTGAAGAATATGGCCATTGTGTTCAATGGGGTGAAATCAAGAGGATTCAGTAAAAATGGATATGGATATGGATACGGCTACGGCTATATTCATAATGAAAAAAGAGATAAAGTAAAGAAGAATAAATCGACCGTTTCTCAGGAAAGAAGTTAGATAGGATAGATTAGCCGACAGGTGTTGTTATGTAGAATGGATGTATTTTAAAATGGCGCTGTTTTCGTCACCATTGTGACTGATGAAGGCGAAGCCGTACCCCGTTCCGTGCAAAAACCAGTTAAGGCAGAGAAATCAATGCTGTGAATGACCCGTAGAATTAAAAATTCTATTGATTTAAGTGTTTTGTTAAACCTGGTTTTATGAACGAAAGTAAAAATTGGTACGCTGTTTACACCCGTCCCAGATGTGAAAAGAAAGTGGCAGAGCAGCTGTCACGAAAGAAAATCGAATGCTATTGCCCGATCAATAAAGTGGTCAGGCAATGGAGTGACCGGAAAAAAGTGGTTTTTGAACCGCTTTTTGCCACCTATGTTTTTGTAAATGCTGCCGAAACTGAACTGGCCCAACTGAAACAGTTGGACGGCGTGGTGAATCTTGTATACTGGTTGCAAAGACCGGCGGTGATTCCTGAGCGCGAAATTGAGGCCATCCGGCACTTTCTTCAGGATAATATTAATGTGACTCTTCAGAAAACGACGATCAACATATCGGACCGTGTCCGGATCATCAGTGGCCCCCTTATGGCACATGAAGGCAATGTCCTTTCTGTGAAAAGCAGGACCGTTAAATTGTCACTTCCTTCACTGGGATACCTCATGATTGCTGAAGTGCAATCGGCCAGTGTTGAAGTACTCTTGCCAAGAGGGTTGACCATGCCCGGACTGGAATATCCGTTACTGGCTTCCAAATAATCAACCGGCCCATCTTCCGGCTATTGGTTATTTTTGAGAGATAATTAGAAAGTGTGAATTAAAACGGCAATCTTTGTTGCCCGATCCTGTACCATCATTAGATACTGCTGCAATGACTATTGTGGCTGGCAGGATCTGTAAACTATGTAAATCTTAATGTTAAGCAGTCTAACCAAGCCGGTTTCCTTTATTAAAAGTCTGGTCAATAAAGGGCACGACCGGAGTATCAATGCCAAAAAAAACATCCTGGCTTCCTTTATTATCAAAGGAGGAAGTATTGCGATCAGCCTGGTATCGGTTCCTTTAACGATTCATTGGGTCCACCCGGATCAGTACGGCATCTGGCTTACGCTCAGTTCACTGGTCAGCTGGTTCAGTTTTTTTGATATCGGATTTGGGAATGGCTTACGTAATAAATTTGCGGAAGCCAAGGCTAAAGGCGAGCATGAACTGGCCCGTATTTATGTGAGTACCACCTACGCGATTCTCAGTATTATCAGTGGATTTATCCTGATTCTTTTTATATGCGTAAATCCATTTCTTGACTGGGCCATTATCCTGAATGCCCCCAGGACAATGAGTGCTGAACTTGGATTGCTGGCACTGATTGTATTTGGCTTCTTTTCAATCGACTTTGTACTTCAGCTTATTGCCACCATTCTGAATGCCGATCAGCAGCCCGCAAAAGCTTCCTTATTCAGTTTTTTAGGGGGCCTGCTTTCTTTGATTATTATATTTATACTGACCCAGACAACAAAGGGTAACCTGATTTACCTCGGTCTGAGTTTTGTCGGCACCCAACTGGTAGTGCTCCTGGTGGCTACTATCTGGCTTTTTTCGGGTAAATACAAGCCCTATGCCCCTTCCCTGAAATTTGTACATTTTAAGTACGCAAGAGGCCTGATGACCCTGGGATTGAAATTCTTCATTATCCAGATTGCGTTTATAGTGGTGTATGAAACCACCATCATTATTATAGCCCAGCTCGATCAGTCACAGGTGACTCCCTACAATATCGCTTTTAAGTATTTCAGTGTCATCCCCATGATTTTTGGGATTATTATGGTTCCTTTCTGGAGTGCCTATACCGAGGCGTATGTTAAAAAGGAAATGGACTGGATTCGTTCCACCATGAAAAAACTCATTACCATCTGGGGCTTTTTCACCATTATGGGTATTGTGATGTTGCTCGTTTCAGATAAAGTATATGAGCTGTGGGTGGGACCTGAAATCAAAGTTCCGTTTACTTTGTCCCTGGCCATTGTTACCTATATTATTGTGAATGCCTGGTGTACTATTTATTCTGTTTTCCTGAATGGCGTGGGAAAATTAAAACTGCAGTTTTACAGCGGTATCATTGGTGCCCTGATCAATATCCCGCTCGCTATTTACATGGGTAAAAAATTCGGGGTTACCGGTGTGGTACTTTCCTCGCTCGTGCTGGCATTGGGTAACGCGCTCTGGTCGCCCGTCCAGTATAAGAAGATCATGAATAATACTGCTACAGGGATATGGAATCAATAACCTATCTTATTCTAAAATGAAACGGTATGAGTATCAGGCATGTCGGCATTATTGGAAATGGTGTTATCGGGAAACAACTGGAGCATTTAATTGCTGAAGGCCACAAAAGCGGTGACCTTTCTTTTACCTATTTTGATGATAGAATGTTTGCCAATAACGAACCTTCCAGTTACCCCCTGTTGGAATACACCAACGCCCAATTTACCAATCTTGAATTTTATATAGGACTGGGTTATAAATGTACAACGTTGAAAAGATCGGTTGCCGACCGGCTTTTTGAGGGCAATTTCCGCTTCCCCGCAGTGATTCATTATTCCGCCTGCCTGCATCCATCAGTTCATGTCGGAAACGGGGTCGTCATCTATCCGATGTGTAATCTTGGTTTTGATGTTAAAGTCGGGTATGGAAGCATTATTAATAAATCCTGTACCATCGCTCACGATTCAGTGATCGGGAAATGCTCTTTCCTGGCCCCTTCAATTACTTTGTGCGGGGGTGTAAAAGTGGGCGATAATTGTTTCATCGGAGCTGGTACTATTGTGGCAGATAATGTCGTGATCGGGAATAACGTTACCGTTGGAATAGGTTCGGTGATCACAAAGGATATTGCAGATGGATTGCAGGTGATCGGCAACCCGGCCAGGGTAGTGTCAGAACTTAATATCAGGTAATTACCGATTTACTATAAACTCCCGGGAAAAATTTATATTTTGTCGCTCCTCCGGCTTGCCGCTTTTGCTTTGGCAACCGGAATAAGCCTTTAATCCTGAATAAAAAAAATGAAAAAAGTCGCGATATCACAATCTAACTATATCCCCTGGAAGGGATATTTTGATGCCATCAACGAAGTGGATGAATTTATGCTCTTTGATGACATGCAGTATACCAAGAGGGATTGGCGGAACCGGAATAAAATAAAGACAAAGGAAGGGGCCAAATGGCTGACAGTTCCGGTGGAAGTAAAAGGGAAGTACTTTCAGAAAATAAATGAAACCCTGATCAGTGATCCGAAATGGGGTCAGGATCACTGGAATTCAATTTTGCACAATTACAATAAGGCTCCGTTTTTCAAAGACTATAAAGACATATTTGAGCCACTATACCTGGCCAGCCAGGAAGATCATCTCAGCCTGGTTAATTATAATTTTATAAAAGCCATATGTGAAATACTGGGGATCACCACAAAGATCAGCTGGTCTTCCGCTTTTGAACTGAAAGAAGACCGGAATGAACGACTGGTGGATCTTTGTATGAAAACAGGGGCCACGGATTACTACTCCGGACCGGCCGCCAAAGCCTATATGGATGTAAGCCTTTTTGAAAAGGAGAATATCCAGGTTCATTATTATGATTACAGCGGATACCCGGTTTACAATCAGTTGCATGGTGAGTTTGATCATGCGGTTAGTATCCTGGATCTCTTATTTTGTGAAGGTCCCGAATCAAAAAAATACATGAAAACCTTTGTTGAAAATGAAAAATAATAAGAAACAACTTGTTATTATTGGAAGCTCATCCAATGCAAGACTTGCGAAATTCTATTTTGACACCGATTCGGATCGTGAAGTGGTGGCTTTTGCAGTAAACAGGGACTATATTAAAGAAGCTACATTTGAAGGCCTTCCCGTGGTGGCATTGGAAGACCTGTCCGTTCATTATCCGCCAGACTCGTATGACGCGTTTGTGGCAGTAGGGTATAACCAGATGAATAAGGTCAGGGAAAAGCTATATAACGAGGCCAAAAACATAGGTTACCTATTGATCAACTATATCAGCTCACGCTGCACCTTTCTGTCGCAGTTTCCTGTAGGGGATAATTGTTTTATTTTGGAGGACAACACGATACAGCCCTATGTGAAGATTGGCAATAATGTGGTACTCTGGAGCGGCAATCATATCGGTCATGATGTTACGATTGGTGACCACTGCTATATTACTTCACAGGTGGTGATTTCCGGTTTTGTGGATGTGAAACCCTATTGTTTTCTGGGGGTGAATGCTACTATACGGGATGCAGTTACCATCGCCGAAGCAACCCTGGTGGGTGCCGGTGCTGTGATTATGAAAAGCACCGAAGAAAAAGGGGTATATTTACCTCCCCGCTCCACGATTTTCAATAAGAAAAGTGATGAGGTGGTTATCTCCTCCTGAAAATTGCGCTGATCTCCCATGAATATTCTCAATTTAGCTACCACTGATGAAAATGCCGCCGGCGTTGCCTGCAGGAATGCAAACGATATGTTCCTTAAAGCGGGCCATAATTCCCTGTTACTGGTAAAGGAATCAGTTTCTGGTTACCCCGGAGTCCTGGCATTGAAGAAACGAAAATACGGAACCTACATCCACACACTTCCCGGCAGAATTGAAAACAGGTTGTCCCTGTTATACCGGAAGCTTCGTCCGTTTGACAGAGACGATAAGTACTCTTTTCATAATCTTGATGAAGGAAAGAAACATATTTCCGGTAAAGATATCCTTGACGCGGTTCCTTTCAAACCCGACGTGATTCTGATCTTTTGGGTCTCGAATTTTATCAATATGGAAACGGTCAGTGAAATGGCCGCATTGACTGAGGCCAAAATAATGTGGATGATGACGGATAATGCCCCGCTTACGGGCGGCTGCCATTACCCCTGGGACTGCAAGGGATTTCATACTGATTGCAATAATTGCCCGGCCATCCTGACAAAAGGGTCCAAATCAATTGCGGAAAAAAACCTGGCTATAAAGAAAAAATTTATCCCGGGCAATGCGGAAATTATGAGCAGTTCGGAGTCTGATTATCAGCGGGCTAAAAGCTCAGCGCTGTTTAAAGGGAAAGTTATCCATAAATTGCTTGCCCCGATCGACGAAAACAAGTTCAAACCCGGAGACAAAACCGCTGCCAGGGCTTTTTTTGGCATTCCGGAGGGTAAAAAAGTAATATTCTATGGGGCAAATGCGTTTAGTGATCCGCGGAAAGGGGGTACCAACTTCCTGAATGCACTCAATATCCTTAAAGAAACACTCCGTCAACCGGACAGTAAATGCAATCCCTCGGATGTATTGCTCCTGCTGGCCGGCAAAGAAAAGCCTGTTCATTTTCTGGATATCGGGTTTGAAGTAAAAGAAGCGGGATATCTGAATGAAAATGAATTAATTACAGCCTACAATGCGGCTGATTTCTTAGTATCCCCCTCACTGGAAGATTCGGGCCCCATGATGGTCAATCAGAGTATCGTTTGTGGTACTCCAATGCTTGCTTTTGATATCGGAGTAGCAATGGATCTGATCGAAAATGGGGTAACCGGCTATAAAGCCAGGTTATTTGATGATGAAGACCTGGCCAACGGACTCAAATACCTGCTGTCTTTGTCTGAGGACGAACTTCAGACAATGTCAGTGAATTGCAGAAATTTTGCGTTACAGCATATGACGTATGCTGAATATACACGCAGACTGACTGCTATAATACAAAAGCAACCCTTATGAACAGCAAAAAGACTGTAATTGTTGGCAGCGGACTTTCTGCGCTGATGATGGCTCGTATGATTAAAAAATACCGGGACCCGATGGCTGATATCGTAATTCTGGAAAAAGAAGAACAGGTGGGCGGGCAGTATGGTAGTATTAACTATGGCCAGTATGGGTATTTTGATGTAGGAATGCATATAATCTATGAAACCTGTATTCCTGAAATTGATAATCTTTTTGAGGACCTCCTCACGGAAGAAGAGTGGATTATTCTGGATAATAATTATAAAGACATTGCAGGTATATATGTAAACGGCCGGTTACAGACCGATACCCCCTATGTGGATCTGCGGGACAGCTCCACAGAAAAATGGCGGGAATACGTGGCTGAACTTTTCCAGGTTATCCGGTCAGGTAAAGAGTGTCAACTGCCAGAAGAACCTAATTCATACGATCTGCTGGTTAATCACTTCGGTAAACGTATCACCGATGAGATTTTTGTACCGATCCTGGAAAAACTATACTTTAAACATCCTTCAGAACTGGCAGAGATTGCCAATAAATTCACGACCATTAACCGGCTGGCATTATTTGATTCAGCAACCATGCTTGATCTGATGAAGTCGGATGAAATCAGGGCACGCATCTGCTATCCTGATCAGCTCAGCATGCCACAATACCGGCAGAATACGCAAAAAGGATTTTATCCCCGGGAATATGGAATGTTCAGGGTTATTAACAGGTTCCGGAAACAACTGGAAATGGAAGGCGTGACATTCCAGACATCCTGTTCTATCACCAATCTGCAGCTGGATCAGCAAACTATTACTTCCATAGAGGTGAAAGGCAATAACGGGAATGTTGAATCATTGCCAGTAAAAGAGCTATTCTGGACAGCCGGACTACCCGGGCTTGCGGCAACACTTGGGATCCCGGTTAAGGACCTGACGTTTGAAAAGAAAAAAACGGAAGATGTATATGTCAACCTGTTGTTTGACAAAAAGCCATCCATGGGTGAGTTATATTATTTCTACCCATTTGATACAGAATTCCGGTCTTTTCGGGTGACCAGTTATACAAACTATTGTCCTTCAGCAGCAGGTGAAAGGGGCTACCCGGTATGTGTGGAGTTTTGGGCAAGAGAAGAAGATTCCAAGACCGAGGAAAATCTTATCTTACAAGCGTGTGAGGAACTAAAAACCTTTGGAGTGATCGACGACAGCTACCAATTGCTGTTTGGGAAAGTGGAGCGGAAAATGGCGGGATTCCCCTTGCCATCCGTAACCAATATCAGCACAATGAATACGATTAATGAACGGATCAGCAAGGCCGGTATCACTAATCTGACCGCAACAGGGGTGCTGACAGGTAAGAATGTGTTCTTTATTAAGGATGTTTTAATAGATACCTATAATAAGGTAATCAGTAACCGGCCGATGCAATCGATCAGTAATTTTAAGAATGCTATCTGATCACCGGCTGCCAAACAGCAGAGAGGATATGTATAATATATTAGTCACAGGAGTAGGATCTATAATCGGATATGGAATAATTGATGGATTACGAAAATCAACTATCCCTGTCAGTATTACCGGGGTTGATATTTACGATGATGCCTACGGCGCAGTGATTGCTGATCATTTTGAAAAAGGGGTCAGGGCGGATGCACCGGAGTATATAGATTTTATTAACCAGGTTGTTGATCAGTATAAAATTGACCTGATTATACCCGGTATTGAACAGGACCTTTATGCAATGTGGGAGCATCGCGACAAGATCAGCACCAAAGTGGTTTTTGGAAACGAATTGTGCATGCAGATGGCAAAGGATAAATTATTCACTTTCGAGTACCTGTACGAAAAGAATATCCGGCTGATACCTACCCTGCACCACTGCACTTTTTCTGAATGCCGGGATAAATTCGGCCTGCCTTTTTTACTGAAACCCATACTTTCCTCCGCCTCTAAAGGAATTGAATTAATCCGGACAGAGGAGGAGTTTGATTTTTATTCCCGTCGTGCAGGAGGTAAATGTATTTACCAGAAAATAGTGGGATCTATGGAAGAAGAATACACCGCCAATGTCTTTGGAGACGGAAACGGTGGGTTGTTTGATGTAATTATTTTGAAAAGGAAACTATCCGGAGAAGGGGCAACCAGTAAAGCGGTCTATACAGATAATCCATTGCTGCTTGAATATATTAAGGTGCTTTGCACCCTTTTAAAGCCGGATGGGCCGATGAATATACAACTGCGGACAGAAGCAGGCGTGCCTTACCTGTTGGAAATAAACTCCAGGGTTTCCAGTTCCTGTTCTATCCGTACATCTATGGGTTATAATGAACCGGAAATGTGCCTGAAGTATTACCTGACCGGTGAAAAGATAGTACCAGCCCCCCGTATTCCGGGCCGGGCGATCCGTTATATCGCAGATTATTTTATTGCCACATGAAAATTGCCATAATTTCTGATATCCATGGTAACTTTCCGGCTTTACAGGCGGTATTAAAAGATATCAATACGGAAGGGGTGGACCAGGTCTATTGCCTGGGCGATATGGTCGGTTACTACTGTATGATTGATGAAGTGATCGACACATTAAGGGAAAGAGAAATTCCCTCACTCATGGGAAACCATGACTATGCACTCTGTTTCAGTAATGGAGTCATTGAACGGTCAAAGACCTGTACCCATATTCTGGGCAGACAGTTACGGGAAATCAGACCAGATAACCGCGAGTGGCTGCAAAGACGGCCTGCCGGGTTAGAATTTAAACTGGCTGCTGAATCTTATTTTTGTGTACATGGTGGATTGGAGGATCCGGTAGATGAGTATATTAATAAGGTCGATGAGGACTATTTCACCCGTCATGCCTTTGTGCATGACGTGCTGATTTCAGGCCATACCCATCAGTTACGGAACGAGAAAGCGGGGAAGTTCACTTACCTGAATCCCGGATCGGTAGGCCAGCCCCGTGACGGAAACCCGGAAGCCGCTTATCTGCTGATCACTGAAACAGCAAAGTGGCATAAAAGGGTTCCTTACGAAGTGGACCGGGTGGCGGACGCGATGAAGGAAAAAGGATATGAACCCTATATATATGAAATTTTATACCGCGGTGTAAAAATTGGCGGATGAAAACCAGCGTACTACTATTCATGAATTGAAATAAATAGCAGATGATACCATTTAACAAACCTTATCTGACCGGTAAAGAAATGCATTACATGTACCAGGCCGTATATTCCGGAAAAATTTCCGGAAACGGGTTGTTTACCCAGAAATGCCAGGCTTATTTTGAAAAGCAATCCGGTTTTAAAAAAGCACTGCTGACCACTTCCTGTACCGATGCATTGGAGATGAGTGCCATGCTTGCGGCTATTGAGCCGGGTGATGAAGTCATTGTTCCATCCTACACATTTGTATCCACCGCTCTTGCTTTTGTACGGCAAGGGGCAAAGATAATTTTTGCAGACAGTTCACCGGTGAATCCGAATATTGATGCGGACAAGATTGAAGAACTGATCAGTCCCCGGACCCGTGCCATTGTGCCGGTACATTATGCAGGTATTGCCTGCGATATGGACAAGATTATGGCCCTGGCTGCAAAGTATAATCTGCTGGTCATTGAAGATGCAGCCCAGGCTATCGATTCGTTTTATAAAAGCCGCCCCCTTGGGTCTATCGGGCATCTTGCGGCTTTCTCATTTCATGAAACAAAGAATATTAACTCCGGTGAAGGGGGGCTACTGGCTATCAATGACGAAAAGCTGGTAGGCCGTGCAGAAATTATCTGGGAAAAAGGAACAAACCGCAGCGATTTTTCGCGCGGTGTCGTTAGCAAATATGAATGGGTGGATACAGGATCCTCTTTCCTTCCTTCAGAAATTAATGCCGCTTATCTTTTTGCGCAGATCGAGCACCTGGAGGATATACAAAACAGGAGAAAAGAAATATGGGAACAGTATAATAAAGGGTTACAGGGCTGGGCAAGTGCCAATGGGATTGGCCTCCCTCAAATACCAGATTATGCGACCAACAATGCCCATATGTTTTATGTGGTATGTAAAGATGGCGCACAACGTAACCGGCTCGTGGAACACCTGAAGAGCGGGGAAATATGGGCTGTTTCCCACTACCTCAGCCTTCACCGCAGTCCTTATTATAAAGGATCCGATCGTGGTGCTGAACTGGTAAACAGTGACCACTATACCGATTGCCTTCTGCGATTGCCCCTGTTTTATGAATTAAGTAATGAGGAAACGGCCAGAATCATCAGCCGTATCTGCTCTTTTGCAGGATAAACGGACCACCTATTTATTTTAATCATACGCAGATGCACCCGGCTCTTTCAAAATATCTCTCCAAGTTGTTTATCCAGCAATGGGTGATCGGCGTGGGAAAATGCAGTCCGGGTGATATACTCGAAAGCAGGGTATTTGATCCGGAGATCAGCTGGCTGGATGTTGGAACAGCCGATCGATTTTTCGCTGACCCGTTTTTAGTGAAAGCCGCAGATGGACAATACCGGATTTTATTTGAAGACTATACATTCTCTACCGGCTATGGACATATTGCTGAACTGGAAGTTACCGACCGGCTGTCACTGAAGAAAAGTAAAAAAATTCTGGATACCGGCAGTCATTTGTCCTATCCGTTTATTTTCAGGGAAAATGGACGGATTTATATTTTTCCGGAAGCTGCTCAGAGTGGCAAGCTGACCTGTTATGAGTATCATGCGGAAACCAGTTCAATGGAGATGGTTAAAGTAATACTGGAACAACCGTTACTGGATAGTACTATCATAAAGAAAGACGGCCGGTATTGGTTGTTTTGTACCCGGCTTGGCCAGGGAGAAGACCGGCAATTGCATATTTATTCTTCGGATCAACTCCTGGGCGATTATAAACCCCACCCGATGAATCCGGTAAAAGAGGATATCAACGGCAGCCGGCCGGCTGGCGCGCTGATAGCCTATAAGGGTGAGTGGTTTCGTCCGGCACAAGACAGCCGCTATACTTATGGCGGAGGAATGGTGATTAATAAAATAGTACGGTTGGATGAGCAGGAATTCGCCGAGGAGTTTTATATGCGGATCAGCCCGGGCATTCACAGTGGCCGGAAAGCCGGAATCCGGGGTATGCATACATTAAATTTTTCGGATGAACTCCTGGTAACTGATGGTACCCGCTGGCGCTTTGCACCAATAGTAAAACTCAGGCAGCTGATGATGAAGTTCAGCCATAACAATAAACAGGTAAAAGAGAAGGGATAGAAACTATGAACCGGCAGATACAGAACATATTGTCATTGATGTACCCCTTCTTTCCGTTCCTGGCATGGATAGCCCATTTTGCCGGAGATAAGCCGGTGACCTTTTACTTTAATATCCTGGCATTACCACTGGCCATTTACTTCCTGGTCAGTTCAAAACGCAAACTGCCGGCTTACCTGATCTGCTTTATGCTTTTTGTGTTTTATCATCTCGCTTCTTCCTTTATCAATCATACCATCCCGGATAACCAGAACCCGGCGTTCTTTATTCTATATGATTATAACGTATTCGCCTTCGCCATGTTTGTGGTTATTGAGAATACGGATTTTGATGTGGCGTTTATAGAAAAAATGAACCGTAATATTTTTTACATAATTGTCATTTCACTGCTGGTAAGTATTCTGCAGATGCAGAATCCGAATTTTTTCTTCAACCCACGTGTGCTGATGGATAATCCCGAGGAGTTCGGTGAAGTGGAAATCAGAAATGCATCGATTTACTCCTGGTACACGGCGAACTCGGGCGGTATCACATTCCCGATCCTGATCTCTTTTGCGCTCAACTACTTTGAAGCACAGAAAAGCCGCTTCATGTTTATCGTTTTGGCCGGTATATTGGTCTCCTTCCTGACCAAGGCCCGCTACGTAATGATCTCCGCTATCCTTGTTTTTTCACAATTGTTTATTTCAAAAGGCAAATCATTCACTAAACTGATTTCACTTGCTTTCATCTTCGCTGCAGGTATTGCGCTTTTTGTTTTTATTGCCGACCAGGTGGGATATGATCTGCAAAAAGTAATCTCCAGTCGTATCCTGGAAGAGGATTCGGATATGGAATCGGCCAAAGCGCGGGTGGTTTCCTATGAAGTTTTTATGAAAGTATTCCCGCAGCATCCATGGTTGGGTGTGGGGCCGGCTACAGGAAAGGATGTGGTTGAACTACTTGGAGGAGGGATACCCCTGATCCACGTAGGCTACCTGTCCTACCTCTATTTTTACGGACTGGTGGGTTGTTTGTTTCTCTTCCTATCCTTATTTTTTCTGTTACGTGACGGCTGGCGGGTGGGTAAAAAATGGGGATTCTGGGGCAGTTTTTATGGCCTGATTACCTTTTGTGTGGCCAATGCCACCTTCGTGTATTTTAATTTCGCTGAGATGGGTATAGTCCTGTGTGTGATTTATCAGCGTTTTTATAAAACCTATGAACCGGAAGAAAGTGAATTGGAGGATACCCCTGCAACAACTTCCTGAGAAAAAAACCTGCAATGACGATCATTATTTTTGGTGACCTTTTCAGTTTTCCTGAAGGCCATGCGGCCACCAACAGGATATTTACCTATGCCAAGGGGTTAAAGGAGAATGGTGTACACGTAGCAGTGATCTGTTTCTCAAATGACTACCTCGAACAACCGGACGGAGTGGCTGAAGGAATACCTTATTATAATGCTTTTAACCGCATCAGCCGGAGCCCGTCTTTTTTTGCCCGTCGCTGGCATAAAATGAAAAAATATTTCCGGACTTATCAACTGATTAAAAAAATCAACCGTCAGGATAAAGTGATGGCGATAAACCGGTGGAGTGATATCCCCTTTACCCAGTTTTATATCTGGCTCCTGTCCCGGTTTTTGGGAATTAAAATAATCACCGAATGCAATGAGCATCCTTTACGTTATCATCAACAGGGTAGCTGGCGCCGGTGGATCGGGCGAATGCGATTCCGGATGGATGCTTTTTTCGCGGATGGAATTCTCTGTATTTCTGATTACCTGGTAAGGTTTCACCAGGAAAGGGGGATCCATCCACGCAAATTATTCCTGTTACCCAGTACTGTGGATCCTACCCGATTCAGGCAGGTGGGTGAAAGGCCGCTGGGGGATTTCTATATCGGGTATTTTGGTTCACTTACATTCCGCAGAGATGATATCGGTGTATTACTGGACGCTTTTTCCATCGTTCACCAGCAGGGTAAAACGGCCCGGCTGGTTTTGGGTGGATTTTGTACTGATGAGGAACGACTGAAAATCAGGAAACGGATTAGTGAACTGGATTTAGCTGCGAACGTCCTGCTGGTTGAATACCTTTCAAGAAATGAGATACTCCGGTACATCGGCCATGCGGATATCCTGGTAATGGTAAGGGCGCGCGATCTGGAATCAGACGCATCCTATCCTTCCAAACTTACAGAATTCCTGGCCAGCGGACGACCGGTACTTTCTGTCAATGTTGGTGAAGTGGGTGAATATATTAAGGACGGTATAAGCGCTTATCTTGTTTCCCCGGGTGACAGTAAGGCCATGGCAGAAAAGCTAATCTATATGATCGATCATTACAGTGAAGCACTGCTGGTAGGCCAAAAGGGCCGGGAGCTGACAGACACCATATTCAATTATAATTTTCAGGCGAAAAGGCTGATTGAATATATACAAAAACTAAATATGTGATCTATGACAGGTAATCTTCCACTGGTTAGTATTGTCATGGCAACCTATAACAGGGCCGGCACCATCGAAAGAGCGGTGAATAGCGTGCTGTCCCAGAATTACCCGAACCTGGAATTGATTATTGTGGATGATGGCTCTAAAGACAACACGCTTGAAATACTCAGCCAGTATACAAATCCGGCTATCCGGATTTTCAAACTGGAAACGAATAAGGGGGTGACTGCGGCAAAGAATGCCGGGTTGAATCAGATCCGGGGAGAATGGTTTACCATACTGGACTCTGACGATGAAATGCTGCCAGAAGCCATCATGACAATGATCCGGATTCCGCTGGAACTCGATCCGGAAATTACAGCGGTTACCTGTAATTGCCTGGATACAACCACCCGCAGGTTTTCCGGCATAGGCCCAGGCAAAGACGGGTATGTGACAGTCGATGAATTGATGACTTTCCGCGGGGAATTCTGGGGGATTACCAAAACGCAACTTCTTGGAAATGATCGTTTCAATGAAAAGCTTAGGGGATTTGAAAGCACATTGTGGTATAAAATAGATGACCGGGCCAATCGTTATTATTGTCACCAGGCACTCCGGGTATATCATACCGAGGGGCAGGACCGGATAATGAAGAGAAAGTATGACTTTGAAAAGGATGTTGTATTGTATGAAAACCTGATTACCGAGATGGAATTTTTATACAAGCAAAAGAAATACGATCCTGTTGATTTTAATTACCTGTGCCGGTCCGGGTTAATGATTATGCAACTGGCCGGAAAGAAACAAATTGCCGGAGCGTATTTTGGGTTGCTGAAAGGAGTGAACCAGGGTTGGCGGACCCGGATGATGATGGCCAGCCGCACAGCCGCAGCATTGGAATTATGGCTGGTGAACCTGAAGAAGAAAATAAAAAAACAATAAATCAATATTTCTGAAAACTGTTTCCGTTCCGGATTTTTTCAATCCGGTTGCCGGGATTTTAAACTATAAACGATGAAATTTTGTTTCTGGGGCGATATTGCCGATGCTATCCTGGGTAAAACGATCGGGGGGGGGGAAATACAGATTGCCCAACTGGCCAGGGCGCTGGCCAGGCAAGGCCATGAAGTGGTTATTATTGATTTTGAAGCAGAAGAAAGTTTTTCAACCGAAGAAGGGATAAAAGTAAAGTCAGTACCCGGATGGAACAAAGGCATACCCGGACTCAAGATATTAATACACCAGATTCCTGTGCTCTACCGGATGCTGAAAGCAGAAAAAGCAGATTATTATTATGTGCGGATGCGTTCCTATTTCAATATCACCTCTTATCTCGCTGCCAGGAAGAACAAAGCTAAATTTATTGTGGCCCTGGCGCATGACCTGGATGTAGCCGGGTTCAGGGACCGGTTCCGCTATGAATATAAAAGCCGGTTGAGTCTGAAAAGTTTTTTTACACTTTACCTGCCGAATGATCTTGTTTTTGATTATACGATTCGTCGGGCGGATTTTATTACTCTTCAACATAAAGGACAACGGCTTCTTTCACGCCGGTTCAGGGGAAAGCAACAAGTATTCGAAAATATTTTTGACCTGAATAAGGTGAAAGATGTGGTGAAACAACCGGGGGATTTTTATGTAATGGCGGGATCACTCACCATCATGAAAGGAATTGGAAACCTGCTGGAACTCGTGAAGCGGATGGATAAAAGTGTCAACCTTGTGGTAATCGGGGAGCCAAGGGGAAAAATGGCAGAAGCGGTATACAATGAGTTGAAAAAATTTCCGAATGTAGTGCTTAAAGGACGCTTGCGCCATGCGGAAACCATTAATTATATCGCCAGTGCCAAAGCGCTGGTCAGTACCTCCAATTTTGAAGGGTTTCCCAACGTGTTTCTGGAAGCCTGGGCAAACGGTGTGCCGGTGATGTCGCTTCAGGTGAATCCGGGTAATGTCATCAAAGAAGCAGGCCTGGGAGAATTTGTGAACGGTGATTATGAGGCACTGGCTGCCTGTATGCTGGCCAACAGTACGGCCGCTATTCAGCCGGCACATCTGGTAAATTATATAAACGAACATCATTCAATCGAAAAAGCGGCTGATAAATTCCTGCGATTTATCGGCCAGCCATTATAACCAATTATGCGGATACTTTTTTTTATTGACTCATTCCCCGCCGGTGGCAAAGAAAGACGGCTGGTTGAACTCATGAAAGGATTGCATGCACAACCCGGATATGAGTTTGAACTGGTCATCATGACCCGGGATGTGCATTATAAAGAGGTATTCGATTTGTGCAAGCAAGTGCATTTTGTTGTACGCAAAACCAAAAAAGACTTTTCTGTTTTTGGACAGTTTCATCGAATCTGCAAGGATTTTAAACCGGATATCGCACATTGCTGGGACAGTATGACCGCTGTTTACCTGGTTCCATTATCGTTTGTTCACCGTTTTAAGCTGGTAAACGGGATGGTGGCGGATACCCCGGCTGTTACCGGTTTTCGTAATACGAACTGGCTCCGGGGTAAACTGACTTTTCCATTCAGTAAAGCCATTGTTGGTAATTCACAGGCAGGACTGAATGCGTATGGCGCACCGGCACGAAAGCGCCACTGCATTTATAATGGATTTAGTTTTACCCGCTCAGAAAACCTGGTGGAGTCAAAGGTTATGAGGCAACGTCTGGCCATCGAAACACCGCTCGTAGTGGGTATGGTTGCGAGTTTTTCGCGGTTTAAGGATTACCCGGTTTATTATAAAGCAGCCGAACAGTTGCTTTCAGAAAGAAAGGATATTACTTTTCTGGCAGTAGGTGACTTTACAGACAGCGATGCCTCGTTGGCTGGCGTGTCACCTGAATTAAGATCGTATTTCCGTTTTTTAGGCAGGCGTTCCGATGCGGAATCCCTGATCAACTGTATGAATGTATGTGTACTGGCCACTTTTACCGAAGGCATTTCCAATTCAATCATGGAATACATGGCGCTTGGCAAACCGGTTGTGGCAACCGATGGGGGAGGAACCAAGGAAATTGTGGAGGATGGGAAGACAGGTTACCTGGTACAGGCCAGTCAACCTGCGGAACTGGCTGACAAGATTCGGATCCTGTTGAATGATCCCGGGAAAAGAGTTGAAATGGGTAAGACCGGGCAAGAAAAAGTAAAAGCACAATTCCTGCTGACCACGATGGTGGAGCGATATATAGGACTTTACAATAAATTAATTTCAGGTTAATAGCAACCAAAGTTTCTATTTTTGGCTGATTTTTTACAAACGCTGAGCATTATGAATAAAAAAATCCGCGTTGGATTACTGATTGATGATTTCGGGATGACCGCCTGGGAATTCCGTATGCTGGAACGAATCGTGACCGGTGATTTCAGTGAGGTGGTGCTTGTCGTAAAACGCAAACAGTCACCGGTTGTTTCCAGGTCATTTGGCGATAAGCTGAAGGAAAATTTAGCGCATGGATTTTTTAAAGTCTATTCAAAGATAGAGCCCCGTTTATATAAAACGGAAACCAATGCCTTTGCAACAACCGATACAAAATCGTTACTCGGAAATATACCCCTGCTTGAGGTTGATTGTATTGAAAAGAAATTTTCTGATTTTATTAAAGAGGATGACCTGAAGCAGATACTCACCTACGAAGTGGATGTGTTTCTCCGCCTGGGTTTCCGGATCCTTCGAGGGGGCATCCTGAAAGCTGCTAAAATGGGTGTATGGTCCTATCATCATGGGGATAACCGGCATTTCAGGGGAGGCCCTGCTGGTCATTGGGAAGTTCTGAAACGCGAAAAAACGGTTGGTTCAATTTTACAGATTCTGACAGAGGATCTTGATGGGGGGGAAGTGCTTTACCGTTCCTGGTCTTCTGTGGATGTTTCTGCCACAAGAACAATCAACAGCATGTTCTGGAAAACGGCATTGTTTGTTCCCCGGATGCTCAAAGAACTGCATCGCCTTGGCGAAAACGCTTTTATGGAAAAGATTCGCCTGGAGAATGAACCCTTTCAGTTTTATAGTGGTAAAAATTATACTATTCCCGGAAACACAGAGTTTTTGCGCCTGATTATCCCATTCTTTATGAACCGGGTGTCACATAAGTTCTGGAAGCTTTTTAATTATCATCAATGGGTGCTTTTATACTCCTTTACCAAAAATAATCAGCCAGCCTCCACCGCATACCGGTATAAGCGGTTGCTTCCGCCAGCCGATCGCTATTGGGCGGATCCTTGTGTAATTCAGGAGGGAGGTCGGTATTTTCTCTTTTTTGAAGAAGTGATTTTCCAGGAAGTTGAACAGGGACATATCGCTGTGGCCGAAATAAATGAGAAAGGATTTGTATCCCCTCCGGTACGAATTCTTGAAAGGCCATATCACCTGTCGTATCCATTCGTATTCAGGTATGAAGGCCGTTACTATATGATTCCTGAATCGGAAGCGAATGCTACAATAGAACTTTATGAAGCAGTGAATTTTCCCTTTGAATGGAAGTTTAAGATGAACCTGATGGAAGGAGTCCGGGCGGTGGATACCACCCTTTTGTTCAGGGAGGGTAAAATATGGATGTTTACCAATATCCGTGATATTGAGGGCGCTTCCTACAGTGAAGAACTGTTTCTCTTTTCATCCGATCAGTTACTGACCACCGACTGGAAACCACATCCGGGCAACCCGGTTGTCTCCGATGCCCGCTCTTCCCGACCTGCAGGCCGGATTTTTATGCACTATGGCCGGTATTACCGGCCTTCACAGGATTGCTCAATCCGCTATGGTTATGCCACTGTTTTCAATGAAATCATGGTATTAAACAGTGAACAATACTGTGAAAAACAGGTATCTGCCATCACCCCGGAATGGGCAAATGATCTGTACGCAACCCATACCTTTTCATCCGAAGGAGGGCTTTCTGCGATCGATGCAATCATAAAACGGAGAAAAAGGGGATCGAAGTTTTTTGGACGTTGATAATTACTGCTAAAAGAACTGATTCTTAAACGTAATTTTACGTGGTAAATTTCAGTTGGTAAAAATACTCATTACGTCATAACCGCTTGTTTTTTATGCTGATTATTAAGGCATAAACGAAATAAAATGAAAATTTTACGTTTTAACAAAGTCGCTGTTTTCGGCTTTTTACGATAAGCGACCTGTTTTTTTACCCATAAACCTTTACTATGTGCGGTATAACCGGCTTTTGTGATTTTTCAAGAAAACTGACCAGGGATCATCTCTATGCGGCCAATGAAGCCCTGCATCATCGCGGGCCGGATAGTGGGGATATTGCCTTGTTTGATGCCAGCGAAGCAAATATCGGGTTCGGACACCGGCGGCTTTCCATCATGGATGTTACCAGTAATGGTAGCCAGCCCATGTATAGTGATGATAAAAGTGTGGTGATTATTCTCAATGGTGAAATCTACAACTTTAAGGAGATCAGGGAAGACCTGCTTCAGAAGGGCTATAAATTCCATTCAGATTCGGATACAGAAGTAGTGCTCAAATGTTACCAGGAATATGGAATTGGTTCCGTGGAAAAATTTATTGGCATGTTTGCATATGCCATATATGATCAGCCCAAACAGGAACTTTATATTCTCCGTGACCGGGCGGGTGTCAAACCCTTGTATTATTATCATGCTAATAATACCCTGCTTTTCGCTTCCGAGCTGAAATCATTTCATGCCTATCCCTTATTTGAGAAAAAGATCGAGCCCCAGGCTGTTTCCCTGTTTTTTAAATATGGTTATATCCGGGATCCTTTTACCATTTTCCAAAATACACACAAAGTAAGACCGGGGCATTACATAAAAATAGATATCCGTACAAAGACAGTAACCGATCATAAATACTGGGATGTGGTGGAACACTACAATAAACCCAAGATTCAGATTTCTGAAGAAGAAGCAACAGCAGAACTGGAAAAATTATTCCGTTCCGCTTTTGAATACCGCATGGTGAGTGATGTGCCGGTTGGGGTATTCCTGAGCGGCGGGTACGACAGTACGCTGGTTACTGCAATTCTGCAGGCCAACAGTGCCCAGAAAATTAAAACGTTCACGATCGGGTTTCATGAGAAAAAATGGAATGAAGCTCCCTATGCCAAGGAGATCGCGGCCCACCTGGGTACCGATCACCATGAATACTACTGTACCACCAAAGAAGCACAGGATATATTTCCCCAACTGGCAGATATATATGATGAACCATTTGGTGACAGCTCGGGTATACCAACCACCCTCGTGAGCCGCTTTGCCCGCAAACAGGTTACGGTCAGTCTCTCCGCAGATGGAGGGGATGAGATATTTGCAGGATACAATAAGTACCAGCAAATGCAGAAGCTGAACAATTACCTGCTGAGTGCGCCAGGACCGCTGCTGGCACTGGGCAAGGGCGCGGCAAATTTGTCCATGAAAGCCATCCCCGGTCTTCGCCGGTTCCATAAGGTGGAAAGACTGACGGAAATTCTGAATACGTACCGGAATGCCGGACTTTCCGATATCTACAGCCGGCAATACAAGAATAATGACCTGTATGACTTATTGCCCGGATACAATGATAAGCTTGGACTTTTTGATGAGATGGAGATCCTGAATAGCGGAAATGATTTTATCAATAAAAGCCTGGCCTATGACTACCGCACCTATATGGTGGATGATATCCTGACCAAAGTAGACCGGGCTACGATGAGTGTGGCACTGGAAGGACGGGAGCCTTTACTGGATCACCGGATTATTGAATTCGCATCGCAATTACCATCCAACCTCAAGTACCATAACGGTGAAAAAAAATACCTCGTTAAAAAGATCGTGCACAAGTATATTCCCAAGGAAGTGATGGACCGTCCGAAAACAGGGTTTTCAATTCCAGTATTTGACTGGCTGACCGGTGATCTGAAAGATCATTTGTACAGTCTGATCAATGAAAAGGAATTTGCCAAACATGGCCTGATTGATATTAAAAAAGCCATGAGCGTACGGAAGGAGTTTGAAGATGGACGGAAAGGAAGAGATGCGCAGATCTGGCTCCTGCTGATGTTCCAGATGTGGTGGAACCGCTGGATGTAACATGCAATACCAAGCTGATGAATAAACTATACTAACCTGGCCGGAATGAAGATTCTAATTGTAAATTATCGGTTTTTTGTATCCGGGGGGCCAGAACGCTACCTGTTCAATATCATGGCGCTTCTTAAAAAGAAGGGCCACACCGTTATACCCTTTAGTGTCAGCAACCAGCATAATCAACCTTCCGATTATAGGGATTATTTTATGAGCCCGGTGGGTGAAGGGAAAGAAGTATACTTCAACGAATACAGCAAACGTAATCTGAAAACACTCTGGAAGACCTTTTCCCGTATGTTTTATTCCGTTGAAGCCAGGCGGCAACTCAGCCGGCTCATAAAGGATACACAGCCTGACCTGGTTTACGTGCTTCATTACCAGAATAAAATGTCAGCCAGTGTGTTTGATGCCGCGGCCCGGCTTAAGGTACCGGTGGTTCACCGGGTTTCCGATTTCAGCCAGATTTGTGCAAACGGATTGTTTTATCGTCCTCAGCAAAAAGATGTGTGTGAACGATGTCTGCATGGCACAAGACTGAATGCCGTGAAGCATAAATGTGTGCATGATTCTTATTTCTTGTCTGCCGTTAAGGCCGCTTCACTGAAATTGCAACAATTCCTGCACCTGGATAAAAAGATTGCCGCTTATGTGGTTCCTTCCGGATTTACGATCAGCAAACTGGCTGTATTTGGTTTGCCCCCCGCGAAACTCCGGCATATCCCTACCTTCTTCAACTTCAGTATCATGAAAGAGAACCTGGCGATCAGCTATGGTTCATATGCTTTATTTGTTGGCCGGGTGGAAGAGGAGAAAGGGTTGTATACAATGGTGAATGCGTTTATCGATACCCCTTATTCACTGAAGATAATCGGGGGATCATCTTCCGGATTTGATGCTAAACTAAAATCATACCTGGCTGGTAAAAATCACCATATTGAATTGCTGGGCCAACTGGCTTTCAGTGAGATCCAGCAATACCTGGCGGCCTGCGCCTTTACCGTTATGCCCACCGAAGTGTATGACAATTTTCCCAACACGGTGCTCGAAAGTTTTGCTTTCCGCAAAGCAGTGGTGGCAACGAATGTGGGCAGTCTGCGGGAGATTGTAAATGACCAGGAGAACGGATTGTTATTTACACTGAAAGATGCGGTATCGCTGAGAAACTGTGTGCAATCGCTTTTTGAGGATTCGGATAAATGCAGGCGGTTAGGGGAACAGGCGTTCCGCAAACTGAATGATGAATACTCGGAGGAGCAACATTATACTAAACTGATGCATTGTTTTGAAACAGTGGTGGATGAGGTCCGGCAAAAACCGGTACTGGTACAGGCAGCAAAAACATTCGTAAACTGAACAGGGTGAGAATAATTATACTTGCGGATTTTAAGGTAAAGGCCGGCTCAGACTTCTGGATCAGGGAGGAACTGGAAAAACTCGGCTATACCACGGAGCTCCTGGGTATTCAGAATTACAATCCGAAGGATGATACCACCCGGTTCGGTAAAATTAAAATCTGGTATAAATATTTTAAACTGGCTGGTAAAGGCCTGTCAGTCTCAGGTAAGGAAGATGTGCTGATCAGTGACAATTTCGTAATTGGTGCCATTACCGCTTTTTTCGGCCGGCTCAGTGGCCGGAAAAGAAAAGTAATCGCCCTGAATATGATTGCCCATGAAAAGGGGCTTTTTAACCGTATTTTCCGGAAAATCGTTTACAATACGGCTTTTCGTAACCGGGGTTTCTGGTTTTCGGTGAATGACAGTCAATTAATAGACCTGTATGCACAGCAATTCCGTTTTCCGGAAGACCGGGTGTTTGTTTTGCAGGATCCGTTTTTTAAAAGTGATGAGCAGGCAGACTTTACCGGTGAAGGGGATTTTGTTTTTACAGGCGGGGATGCCTACCGGGATTGGGATGCAGTAATCCGTTGTGCAAAGGAACTCCCGCAGATCCGGTTTACCGGGGTGGCGAGGAAGAAGTATTTTCCAGGACACACGGAGTTGCCCATTAACCTGAAAATGTATTTTGATACCACGCAGGACGAATTTTACGGGTTGATGAAAAACAGCCGCCTTGTGTTTTTGCCATTGAACAGTAAAGCACCTTGCGGACTGATTGTTATGATGAGGGCGGCACTGTTGTCTAAGCCGGTGGTGATTTCAGAAACGCCATCCACGCAGAATTATATCCGGAATAAGATTTCCGGGATATTGCTGCCCTTGCAGGATCAGTTGGGAATGAAAAAAGAGATATCGGAATTATTCTGGAGCCAGGAGTTGCAGCAAAAGTATGCGGCCGAACTGAAGCATTTTATCCTTGAAAATTTTTCAACCGGCTCCACCATGAAAAAAATTGAAGAAATAATAAAAAAATAAGAATTATAAACCGAAACCTAAAATGAATAACATGAAAAAGAGAATTTACATGGCCGGATGTGGGGGAATGCTGGGAGAGGCATTTTATACCCAGTTCAAGGATGATTATGAGATTAAGTGCACCGACAAGGATGTGAACGTATCCTGGCTGAGTTTCCTTGATTTCCGGGATTTTGATGCCTATAAGAAAGATGTGCTGGATTTCAAGCCGGATTATCTTTTTCACCTGGGAGCTTATACCGATCTGGAGTTCTGCGAGCAAAACGCGGAGGATACTTATAAAACCAATACCCTGGCCGTAGAGAATGCAGTTTACCTGGCGAATCAACTTGATATTCCCCTGTTATACATCAGTACAGCTGGAATTTTCGATGGGAAAAAGGAGTTGTATGATGATTGGGACCAGCCTAATCCCCTGGGTGTTTATGCCCGTTCTAAATATATGGGAGAACGCTATGTAGTGGAGAACGCCCGGCGGTTCCTGGTATGTCGTGCCGGGTGGATGATGGGAGCCGGACCTTCAAAGGATAAGAAATTTGTTCAAAAGCTGATGAAACAGCTGAAAGAGGGGAAAAAGGAATTGTTTATTGTGGATGACAAGGATGGTACCCCCACGTTTACCCATGATTTTGCCAGGAATGTAAAAGCCTTGATCCAGAAAGAATACTGGGGATTATATAACATGGTGTGTGGCGGGCAAACCAGCCGGCTGGAAGTAGCAGGAGAACTGCTGAAATTAATGGGGTTGGAAAAAGAAGTAAAAATCACCAGTGTGAATTCTGATTATTTCAAGCAGACTTATTTTGCCGAACGTCCGCCTTGCGAACGCCTGGTAAACAGGAAACTGGAGCTGAGAGAACTCAACCTGATGCAGGACTGGAAATCAGCCTTACATCAGTACGTGAATGCCTACTACAAGGATTATCTTAAATAAGCATGAAGAAGCTCAGAATTGCCGCTTTTGGTTTCCGCACCCTTCCTCCCGCCAAGGGAGCGGCAGGGGCAGATAAATTTGCGATGGAATTATTTCCCCGCCTGGTACAACGTGGCCATACGGTAACGGCGTATAACCGCCGTTACCCGGATGTGCACCAGGACATAACCGAGTATAAAGGGGTTCGGATTAAAACCTTTAAAACAGTTAACCGGAAAGGATTTGATACGCTTTTACACTCATTGAAGTGTACCTGTCATATTATTTTCAGGAACACAGCCGATGTGGTACATATTCAGAATGGAGGTAACAGTATATGGGCACTGCCACTCCGACTTTTCGGGAAGAAAGTGTTTATATCCCAGGACGGAGTTGACTGGAAAAGGGATAAATGGCCCTGGTATGGTAAGTTGTATCTCCGGATTTCCACTTATATCAGTGCGTATTTCCCGAGCGATATCATTTTTGACAATGTGATTGCCCGCCGGTATTTTGAAGAGCGCTTCAAAAAAAAATTTGCCTTTATTCCTTTTGGAAGTGAAGTGGCACCGGTAGTTCCTGGAGAGGAAGTGTTTACACGTTTTGGACTGGAGAAAGACAGCTATTACCTGTTTGTGGGTCGCTTTATCCCGGATAAAGGACTCCATTACCTGATACCTGCATTTGAGAAATCAGGATCCAGGCGAAAACTGGTAATGATTGGAGGTTCCCCTAATCCTTCTTCCTATGAGAATGAACTCTATGCTATGGCCTCGGATAAAGTGGTATTCACCGGCTTCCTGTATGGAGATGATGTAACCCGGCTCATGAAGAACTGTTATTGTTATATACAGCCTTCAGATGTGGAAGGGCTTTCCCCTGTCATTCTTTCCGTGATGGGGCTGGGCGTTCCACTTATTGTCAGTGACATTGAAGAGAATATCTATGCTGTACAGGATACGGCCATAACTTTCAGCAAGGCCGATACCAATTCATTGACGGAGAAGATCAGGTATGCAGAACAGCACCACCCCCATATGAAGGAACTGGCGGTGAAAGCACAAAACAGGGCATTGACTGAATTTAACTGGGATAATGTGGCTGAGCAACATGAACAGATATTTTCAGGTATAAAGCAGGTACGTTAAAGAACCAGGAAAAAAGTGATTGCATGACAAACAAAAATAAAGGCATATTCCAGCTGTTTTTTGCAGGGATGGACTTGTTCGCCCTGAACGCGGTGCACCTGGCACTGATCATGGTGATGAACCGGATTGATCGTAGCGGCCAGCAATACAATGCTTTTTTTATTGTAAGCAATATGGCGTGGCTGGCCTCGGCCTATATTAATGCGGTATATGCCCGGACCAATCGTTTCAACTTTGATTATTTTGGAAAGCAGTCGTTGAAAGCCTACCTGTTGTTTGTCATTTTCATCCTGTTTTTCATCTTTATTTATAATTACAGTTATTCAAGGCTTTTTATCATATCCAATTTCCTTGGATTTGGCCTGATCATTCTTTTCACCCGTCTGCTCTTTCTTTTACTGAGTGTATACATGCGGAAAGGCAACCGGTTTAAGAAAAAAGTGGTGGTGCTTGGATACAATGATCTTTCCAAAAGACTGGTCGGGCATTTTATGGTCAGTGACCAGTTGTCTATGGAAGGATATTTTGAAGACCCACAGGAAGTACACGAACTTTCCACTTTCCCGATCCTGGGCAACCGAAAGGAATGTGTGTCCTATGCCATCGAGAATGAAGTGGATGAAATCTACTCAACGGTTTCCCCTGAATCTAATAAGTATGTATATGATATGGCCCAGGTGGCGGAATCCAATATGATCCGGTTTAAGTTTGTTCCTGATTTCCAGCTATTTGTCAACCGGAATACACATATTGATTTCATCAATGATATACCTATTTTATCCCTTCGTTCTGAGCCATTAGATGATATCACGGCAAGGATTAAGAAAAGGGTTTTCGATATTGTATTCAGTACAATGGTGGCCGTATTGCTTTTGTCCTGGCTGGTGCCGCTGATGGCTATCCTGATTAAACTCAGTTCCAGGGGACCTGTTTTCTTTGTGCAGTTACGATCTGGACGGGATAATAAATCTTTTAAGTGCTTTAAGTTCAGGACCCTTCGGGTCAACAGGGAAGCGGACACCAAGCAGGTAACACAGAATGATAACCGGATAACCCGGTTAGGCGCCTTCCTGCGAAAATCAAATATTGATGAATTGCCACAGTTCTTTAATGTGATCATCGGTAATATGTCCGTGGTTGGCCCCCGGCCACATATGCTCCGGCATACTGAGGATTATTCCAGGGTGCTGAATGAATACATGATCCGGCATTTTGTTAAACCCGGCGTTACCGGCTGGGCGCAGGTGAATGGTTTCCGTGGGGAGATTCGTGAAAAAGAACAGTTGCGGAAGCGGATTGAGTATGATATCTGGTACCTGGAAAACTGGAACCTCTGGTTTGACCTGCGGGTGATTTTCCTGACTGTTTGGGTGACCATTAAAGGAGATAAAAACGCCTATTGACCGGTTCATATGAATTATAAATATGTATAACTATGTTTATCGAAAAAATAATAAATGCCCTTACCCGTCAGATCAGCCACCGGCCTGATCATATGGCCTTTTGTATAGCCGGGGAACATATTACCTATGCCGGATTTGGCAATCAGATCGCCACGATCCGCCAGGCACTCCGTACGATTGACAATAAAAACCATAATGTCGGACTGGTTACCAATGATGATATACAAACCTATGCTTCCATTTTTGCCTTATGGATGGAAGGGCATGCCTATGTGCCCCTTCATCACACCCAACCGGCAGAGCGAAGCCATGAAATTATTGGTCAGGCTGAAATCAGCCTCGTATTAAATTCGCTTCCGGGTGGTTCATTCCAGGGTGCCCGGTTATTAATTACAAAAGATTTGCCTGCTGCTTCCGTATTACATGAACCCGTCGTTGTTCCGGATTCAGCACTGGCTTATATATTATTTACTTCCGGCAGTACCGGCATACCCAAAGGGGTGCCGATTACCAGGAGTAACCTGGTCGTATTCATGGATGCATTTATGGCAGCCGGATTTGAAGTATCCGAAAAGGACCGCTGCCTGCAGTGCTTTGATCTCACATTTGATGTATCTGTACAGTCATTCCTGTTGCCGCTCATGCATGGGGCCTGCACCTATACCATACCTCATGATCAGATCAAGTATAGCTATGTTTATGGATTGATGGAAGATCATCAGCTCAGCTTTATCGTAATGGCGCCCTCCATGATCAGGTATCTCCGGCCGTACTTTGATGAAATTGACGTGCCAAGTGTCCGGTATTGTATCCTTACGGCGGAAGCCTCTCCGCTGGACCTGGTGGATGAATGGGCCGCTTGTATTCCCAATGCGGAAATACTTGATTTTTACGGCCCGACAGAAGCCACCATCTACTGTACGTATTACCGGTATAAACGTAACGGGGTCAATAAGCAATTGAATGGCATGCTCTCTATCGGTGTGCCAATGGAAGGGGTAACCGGACTGATCCTGGATGATCAGCGGAATATCCTCGGAAAGGGAGAAAAGGGAGAACTCTGTATTGCCGGGGGACAGCTGACACTCGGTTACTGGAAAAATGAAGAAAAGAATGCCGAGGCCTTCTTTAGTATGGAGTATGAAGGAACACCCACCCGTTTTTACAAAACCGGGGATCTTTGTTTTTATGATGCTGAAGGTGATATCCTTTACTCGGGGCGGATGGATTTCCAGGTAAAAATACAAGGATACCGGATCGAACTTGGGGAAATAGAACACCATGCCAGGGAATTTATGCAGGGAAATAATGCTGTGGCAATTCCATTTCAGAATACTAGCGGAAATACGGAAATTGCACTCTTCCTGGAAGGGGAGGAGGAAAGTCCGGCCCGGGTAGTGCAGTTCCTTAAAACAAAACTGCCCGCTTATATGGTGCCGACTAAGTTTATTTTTAAACCCCTTCTTCCCCTGAATACCAATGGGAAGATCGACCGGAAAGCTCTCAAAGCATTCCTGGATTAATAAAGAAGAGCCGGATATGAAATTTGGAGTAATTGGAAATGACCAGATGTTGCTGAGCTGTTTACGTATCCTGCTGGACCGGCCGGATGCGGAGATCAGTTTTGTGATCTATGATACCCGACGGATCAATCCCATGAATCCGATCGGGGATTTCTGTGAAAAGCATAAGCTGAATCACAAAGGTATTGAACGGCTAAATGAGCCGGAAATGCTCCATTTTATACAACAGCAACAACCGGATTATATCTTAAGCATTAATAATTTTTGGGTGATCCGGCCCGATGTACTGGCCGTACCAGCCAGGGGAACCATCAATTTTCATAATTCAGTCCCGTCCCGCTATCATGGATTGAATGTGCCCTCCTGGGTGATTATGAACGGAGAGAAAACGCATGGAGCGATGTGGCATTTTGTGGAACCGGCTATAGATACCGGGGAAGTGCTCCTGTTTCGTGAATTTGAATTGGCAAAAGGGGAGACAGCCGCGTCGTTGATGGTAAAATGCATCCGGGCGGGAATTGAGCTGTTTCCTGAATTGCTGGATCAATTGTATACCGGAAATATCCAGCGGATTCCACAACAGCCCAATGCTTCCTATTTTGGAAAAAAGCAATACCCGGCAAACAACGGGTATATTGATTTTTCGGCCAATTCAGAAGTAATAGAGCGTTTGGTGCGTGGACTGAACTATCTGCCTTATGCCAATCATTTTCTCTATGCGAAGATCAGGCACGGGGACAAGGAATTGATCGTGAATGAGGTGGGGCTGGAAACCCCGGTTACCGGAGCTATGCCGGGTGTGGTGCTGGCGGTGGAGGAAGACCGGATATTGGTGGGAACCGGTAATGGCGTGATTGCCATTGAGGATGCCATGGATGAAGAGGGGAATGAGTGTAACGGGGAAGCGATGGCCGGTTATTTCGGTATATGCCCGGGGGATAAATTATAATGTGAAACGGAGAACTTATTAAATATACACTATGGAAAGAGCAACAGTTATTGAGCAACTGACACCGGTTTTCAGAAAGATTTTTAATGCACCGGAACTTGAGATCACAGATGAAATGACCGCCAATGATGTGGAAGGATGGGACTCTCTTTCTCACATGTTACTGATTGCAGATGTGGAAACTGCTTTTTCAATCAAATTCAAACTGAAAGAGTTGAATAAAATGCGGAATGTGGGTGATATGATTGAAATTATTTTGTCAAAAGCATAGGAATGGTTTTTACATCGGTAAACTTTATCCTGTTTTTTGCTGCGGTGATTGTACTGTATTTCAGTGCCCCGTTGAAATGGCGCTGGCTGGTCTTGCTGGTTGCCAGTTATTTTTTTTATATCAACATCAAACCGGTTTTTGCCATACTATTGGCTGCGGTTACCGCCTCTACGTATGTTTTTACCCGGTTAATGGATCAGACCCGCAAAGAGTCACGAAAAAATGTTTACAAGGTCATCAATATCATACTGGTACTGTTGCCCTTGTTTTTCTTTAAGTATTTTGCCGTTATTAATAACAGCCTGATAGCAGGTCTTCAGGGTTGGGGTATTCACTGGCCGCTTCCCGAAATTGAATTATTCCTGCCGGTGGGAATTTCCTTTTATACCTTCATGGCCATCGGTTATACCATTGATGTCTTCAATGAAGAAACACCCGCAGAAAAGCACCCGGGTATTGTGGCCCTGTTTATTTCTTTTTTCCCATTGATTTTATCAGGTCCCATTGAAAGGGCTGGCAATATGCTGCCCCAGTTCCGGAATCCTGTCAACCCGGACTATGACAAAGTGGTGAAAGGACTCCGATTTATGCTTTGGGGCTTTTTTATGAAATTGGTGGTGGCCGACCGGATCGGCATTTATGTAGATGCGGTATACCATAATATTCCAAATCATAATGGCACAACCCTGCTGGCAGCATTTTTTCTTTATCCATTCCAGGTTTATGCCGATCTGGGTGGATACTCACTGGTTGCCATCGGTGTGGCAGGTATATTAGGGATTAAGGTCATGGATAATTTCAGACGGCCCTTCTTTGCAGCTACCATGGCTGAATTCTGGAGAAGATGGCATATGTCACTGATTACGTGGCTTACAGATTATGTGTACACCCCAATTTCATTCGCGCTCCGCCAATATAAATTATGGGGTATTGTTTATTCGCTGATGATCACTTTTATGATCAGCGGGATCTGGCATGCTGCCTCGCTCACCTTTGTCGCCTGGGGGCTCTTACAGGGAATCTATCTCAGCGTAGAAGCGCTGACCAATAAACAGCGGGCAAATATGGAGAAGAAATATAAGCTGGCAAACAGGGGCTGGTATATCTTCCTGTCCTGCCTGATTACTTTTATTCTCTTTGGTATCTCCCAGGTTTTTGCACGTTCTGCCAACCTCCAGGATGCTTTCCAGGTGCTGGGAAAAATAGTTACTGAACCGGGAGCGCTTTTTATCGGGGCGCCTTCTATTTTGATTTTCAGTATACTGGGTATCAGTATGGTCATGTTGAAAGATTTTACAGATGAATACTATCCGGGCCGCTTTCTTTTATTTGAGAACCGGAACAAACCGGTCCGTGTTATGGCTTATAGTTTAGTGATTGTCCTGATTCTCCTGATCGGTGTATTTGATGGCGGGGAGTTTATTTATTTTCAATTCTGACGGGATGTTAAAAAAACTTTTTATAAACTTCTTATTGGTGGCTGCCGTGGTGGCGGTGCTGGACTTTGCTTTAGGTAAAGTACTCCGGCATTTTTATTTCCGGGAATCTTCCGGTCTGCATTACCGCACCACATATTCGATGGAAAAGGCCGATGCGGATATACTGATCTTTGGTTCTTCCAGGGCCAACCATCACTATGTACCCGAAGTATTTGCGGACTCACTGGGACTTACCTTTTATAATACCGGGCGTGATGGTAACGGAATTTTTTACCAGGCCGCACTGCTCAAATCCGTTTTAAAGAGATACACTCCTAAAGTCATCATATTGGATTATGCCGGTGATTTTGGCAAAGGACGACAGGTGTATGATAACCTGTCTTCTTTATTGCCTTACTATCAATCACACCCGGAGATCCGCCAGGAAGTAAACCTGCGCAGCCCGTATGAATCAGTGAAATTGCTTTCAGGTATTTATCCCTATAATTCTCAATTATTGACGATTGCGGTTGGAAACCTGGACATGAATAAAAAGCGAAAGTCTGATAACAAAGGATATGTACCGCTGGAGACAGAACATCCGGTTGTAAAAGAGTATTTTAATTCACTGATACAACAACCGGTGGATTCCAATAAGATCGAATCGTTGCGTGAATTTGTTCGTGTGGCAAAAGCATCGGGTACCCGCTTTGTGGTGGTCTATTCGCCACTTTATCAGGAACATAAGCGCTATTGGGAAATTGAAATATGTGAAACCATCTGTAAAGAGGCAGGTGTTCCTTTCTGGGACTATTCCCGGGATTCTTTTTTTGTACAACAGCCTGATTTGTATTACGATCCGGTACACCTGAATCATAAAGGTGCCCTGATTTTTTCAAAACAAATCGCATCCAGAATGCGGGACGTTTTGCATTGAATCAGAATCCTTAAATTGTATTATAAGTAGTATTTTACCTGTTCATTAAGCCTAACACAAAAACCATGAAAATTAAATACCTGCTGAAAGGTCTTCTGAAGAGTGTACCCGGGGTGGAATATGTTTATAATTTCCACAAAGAAACCGGCGGTACAGATAATGCCAGCTACTGTTATACGGTCTGGATGCGACACCTGATGATGGCCTGGGAAAACGGGTATCAGCGTATACCGGCATCCATAGCTGAACTGGGGCCCGGCGATTCACTGGGGATCGGGCTTTCTGCCTTGCTCACCGGGGCAGAAAAGTATTATGCACTGGATGTGATCCGGTATTCAAACACCGAACGTAACCTGTTAGTATTTGAAGAACTTGTAAAACTTTTCAAGGCAAAAGCGGCGCCATCTGATACTGAATTCCCGAATATGCGTCCGAAACTGCCGCAATTACATTTCCCGGCACATATCCTGACGGATGAAAAACTGGAAAAACTGCTGGATGAAAAACGGTTGGATCGGATACGGTCTTCGATCAGGGCTTGTGGTCAGGGTCAGCCTTTACAGGAAGATAGCATGATCCTTTACGAGGTTCCCTGGACAGACGCCTCCGTTATACGCCAGGAATCAGTGGATATGATTATTTCGCAGGCAGTACTGCAACATGTGAATGATCTTCCGGGGACGTATCGCAGCATGAACGCCTGGCTTAAGAAAGATGGTATTATGTCCCATAATATCGACTTGAAATCAATGGGGTCGTCCGATCATTGGTATGGACATTGGACCTATTCTGAACTGGAATGGAAAATAGTCAAAGGACGGAAAAAATACCTGATTAACCGGGAACCCTATTCGGTGCATATGCGGCTGGCGGATGAAAGCGGCTTTAAAGTGGTTAAAGAGATTAAGGATATTCAGGCATTACCCGACAGGAATCAGTTTTCCGGTCAGTATCGCAAAATGAAAGAGGAGGATATGACCATTTCCAGTTTGTTTATGCAGGCGGTTAAAACGAGGTTGCTGATATTGTTTAATTGTATCGTATTTGCCGGAGAACATTACAATGTGTACAGTCTCAGTACCATTGTTTAAATTATAAAATAAGAAGAATTGCGCCGGGTAATCATTGATAATAAAACAGGGTTCCTTATCAGGCCGGAGAAACTGCGTCGGAAAAAAAGACAGCGCATTTTTGTTGTTCTTTCGCTGGTGCTGACTATTGTACTCAGTTCATTGTCCGATTTTCACCTGGAACGTGTTCTTGGTCTTGAATACAGCCAGGGATTTGATATGCTTCAGCATGGGGGGTATTATTTTCTGCTGACCCTATTCCTGCTTTACCAGCTGCCCTCCCAGCAAGGGTCCTTTTCCTTTTATATCTCACTGTTTTCCTTTTCTGTACTGGTGGAAAGCATACAGTTATTCACGCCTGGCCGGACCTTCTCAGAATTTGATCTGTTGAGCAATTTTTTGGGAATTACTCTTGCATTTGTAATGAATAATTTTTTTGCAGGAGCTAAACAAAAAAACCGTTAGGCGGTTATTTGTTATAAAGCCTGTCAGACATTTTGTTAATTTTGCAACATGGGTATCCTCAGACAAATAGCCGAATACCTCTACCTCCGTAAAAAAGATCCCAACCGGCCAAAAGATAAGTGGATCGGGTATATGCATGGCATCAACCGGATCAGCCTTTTGGTATTCCTGCTTTGTATGATCATTCTGGCGGTTAAGCTCCTCCGGCACTGAGAAACCGGCTGATATGCGCCGCCGCTGTTGCTGAAGCATCACCTCCTTGCTGCAGCAGGGCTTTTAACCTTGCATATTCATCCTTCATTTTCATAATCCGATCCTCATTAGTGAGGATGGCCTTCAATTCAGTTTCGAGATTGTCCGGATTGAAAGCGTCCTGAATCAACTCCTTTACAATTTCCCGGTCCATAATGAGGTTGACCAGGGAGATAAATTTCACTTTAATCACACGCCTGGCGATCTGGTACGAAATGGGGGAGCCTTTATAACAGACTACTTCCGGGATACCCAGCAAGGCGGTTTCCAGGGTAGCCGTGCCGGAAGTGACCAGCGCTGCTTTTGATTGCAGCAGCAATTCATAGGTCCGGTTCTGCACATAGGTTACACCCGGGTAATTCAGCAGCAGTTCCTTATAAAAATCTTCATCAGTCCCGGGCGCTTTGGCTACTACAAACCGGTATTCCGGAAAACGGCGGCTCATCTCCAGCATGACCGGCAGTTTTTTACTGATCTCCTGTTTACGGCTGCCAGGTAATAAGGCTATCACCGGTTTTTCCGCCAACCGTTCTCCCGATCCTTTTGTGGCGGCTGCATCGGTTTCTTCCACCAGCGGATGCCCCACATAGTGAACATCCCAGTTCCATTTATTCTTAAAGTAATCTTT
>Ga0116158_10000329_pt1 | contig 49049 bp, 44 predicted proteins | sample AD_UKC052_MetaG_FD_89883 | JGI IMG/M metagenome (GOLD analysis project Ga0116158, IMG submission 89883) | Active sludge microbial communities of municipal wastewater-treating anaerobic digesters from USA - AD_UKC052_MetaG | ecosystem: Engineered > Bioreactor > Anaerobic > Digestate | place: USA... | reverse complement strand
TTGTTCTCCAGCGCGAGATGCTGAAGGGTCGTACCCTTAAGCATGAGCAGGCTTTGGTCGACATCGCCGGCAAACTTCACGTCGACAGTCCCAACACCGAGATGCTGAAGGACTACGCGAAAATGCAGCAACCCCTGGATTTGCTCGCGGTTGCCGCCGGAAATCAGTACGAGGACCTCCAGAACACCAAGACCGATCTCGAAAATACCCGCGCCGACCTGGCCAAAACCCGTGATGAACTGTCCGCGACGAAGACCGAACTCGCCGCCGCCCAGAGCAAGATCACCGAACTGAACGATTCCCTGGAGAAGAAGGAAATCGAACTGGCCGAACAGAAGAGCAAGGTCGATCAATTGGAGCAGGACAAGGCCTCACTGCAGATTCAGATCGACGATCTCAACAGCCAATTGGTCAAGTCCGAAGAGGAAATGCGGGATCTGCAGGACCAGACGGCCACACTTGAGAAGATCATCAAGGACATGGAAATCGAGCGCGGTGGCAAGAAACTGCTGCCCCCCGGCCTCACCGGCAAGATTCTTGCCGTCAACCCCGACTGGAACTTTGTTGTGCTGGATATCGGCAGCGATGTGGGTGTCGTACCCAGCGCCGAATTGATCATTCACCGGGCTGACCAGCTTGTCGGAAAAGTTCGTGTCAGCAGCGTGCAAAAGAACATGTCCATCGCCGAAGTCATGTCCGACTGGGCGCAGGAAAGCGTGCACGAGGGCGACAATGTTTTCTTCTAAGATTGCAAGCTGGCTGGCTATCGTCGCAACGGTCTGCTTCATCGTGCTCATCACCTTGCAGGTGCTTGAGCTGATGCACTACTCGGGCGATCCATCCGCATGGCCCAAGCTATGACGGGCCAACTGGCGACTATCCCATCGATGTTGGTCCGACGCGTGTGCCTTCTCCTTGTACTGCTCGCGCTCGGCACCATTCTCTCCGGCTGCGCCACGGCGGATCGTGAAGATTCCGACCTCCCGTGGAATACACCGCAGCCATGGGAAGGCAGCCCGATGATCCCCGGTCTTGAAAGCCGGTAGCGAAACACACGCCCCCTGCTCTTCTCTGTTCCTCTTCCGATTCCGTCGTCGATTTTCGGGGCACGAAAAACCCGCCTGTCTTTCGACAGGCGGGTTTCGTCTTTGAACTCAGTCAAACGTGCGGATCAGCGCAGACCCATCTGGATCATCTTCTCGGCGATCTGGATGGCGTTCAGCGCGGCACCCTTCCACAGGTTGTCACCCGCGACGAACAATGCCAAGCCGTTCTCCACACTGCTATCCTTGCGGATGCGCCCCACCAGCATCTCGTTCTTGCCCGAGCACGCGATTGGCGTCGGAAATACGGAGTGGGCCAGATCGTCCACGACACGGACGCCTTCGGCGCACGACAGAATCTCACGGGCGCGTTCCGCACTGATCGGCTTTTCAAACTCGACGTGCAACGCCTCGCTGTGACCGTTCAACACGGGCACGCGTACGCAGGTTGACACCACGCGAATCGACGAATCGCCGAGGATCTTGTGGGTCTCCCTCTTCAACTTGACCTCTTCGGTCGTATAGCCCGGCTCGTCATCCTTCGCACTGCCGATCTGGGCAATGACGTTGAAAGCAATCTGGCAGGGATAGACGGATCTCGTGATCTCGCGACCCTCAGCCCATGCACGAACCTGATCCTGCAATTCCTTCACCGCGGCGCTGCCGGTGCCCGACACAGCCTGGTAGGTGCAGCACACAATCCGACGGATCTTCGCTTCCTTGTGCAGTGGCGCCAGCGGCATCAGCGCAATCGCCGTGCTGCAGTTTGGATTTGCAATGAGGCCCTGGTGATTCCTCAACGCCTCGGCATTGATTTCGGGGACCACGAGCGGAACCCGTGGATCCATGCGGAAATCATCGCCGTTGTCGATGACCACGCAACCACGCTGCGCCGCCTCCCACCCAAACGTCTTGGATGCGCCCTTTGAACCCTCGGTACCGGCGAAGAATGCGAAATCCATCCCGGAGAAGGCCTCCGGAGTGGTGGCCTTGACATGATAGGTCTCGCCGTCGATCTCTTCCGGCCGCTCCGACCGCGCCAGGATGGTCAGGTTTGAATACGGGAACTGGCGCTGCTTCAGAAGTCGCACCATCTCGGTGCCGACCGCGCCAATACCCACCACGCCAACATTGTACTTCTTCATGCTCATCGTCCTCTTGCGCTCATCCGTGCCGAAGTCGTTACTCCGCAACTTTCGCAGCCACCAGGTCGCCCACTTCTGTAGTACTATACCCCATCTTGCCGGCTGCCTGACTCTTCATCTTGTTGCCCGTAACATACATGACGGCCGATTCGATCGCTGCAGCAGCCTTCTTCTCGCCCAGCGTATCCAGCATCATCATGCCCGCGCAGATCGCCGCCATCGGGTTGATCACATTCTTACCCGTGTACTTCGGCGCGGAACCACCGATGGGCTCGAACATGCTCACGCCCTTCGGATTGATGTTACCGCCGGCCGCCACGCCCATGCCGCCCTGCGTGATCGCGCCCAGGTCCGTGATGATGTCGCCGAACATGTTGCCCGTGACGATCACATCGAACCACTCGGGGTTCTTCACCATCCACATGCACGTCGCGTCAACGTGGTAGTACTCGCGCTTGATGTCGGGAAACTCCTTCTCGCCCATCTCGTGGAACGCCCTCTCCCACAGGTCGTAGAGGAACGTCAGCACGTTGGTCTTGCCGCACAGCGCCAGGGTCTTCTTCTTGTTGCGCGCGCGGGCCAGTTCGAACGCATAGCGCAGGCAGCGGTCGACCTGGAAACGGCTGTAGACGGCGCTCTGAACCGCCACCTCGTGCGGCGTGCCCTTCATGGTGACGCCGCCGGTCCCCGTGTACGCATCGCCCGAGTTCTCACGCACCACCACATAGTCGATCTCGTCCGGTCCCTTGTCTTTCAGGGGGCAAGGCACGCCGGGATACAGCTTCACCGGGCGCAGGTTGATGTACTGATCCAAGTCGAAGCGAAGGCGCAGGAGAATGCCCTTCTCGAGGATGCCGGGCTTGACGTCCGGATGACCGATGGCGCCAAGCAGGATCGAATCGTACTTCCGCATCTCGTCGGCCGCGGAATTCGGGAGCACCTCGCCCGTGCGAAGATAGCGGGCCCCGCCGAAATCATAGTCGGTGAAGTTCAACTTGAAACCGAACTTCTTCGAGACAGCGTCCAAAACCTTGACGCCTTCACGGGCCACTTCAGGCCCCGTACCGTCGCCGCCGATCACCGCGATATTGTAGCTTTTGCTCATGTGTTCACCTTTCTGAAATCCAACATCCTGACGCCCTGATGCGATTTTTCCAAGGGTTGGAAAATCGCGCTCGAAATTTTCCAACCCTTGGAAAAACCAGCCGGCAGCAGCCTCATGGCGACCCCAACCGGATTCGAACCGGTGTTACCAGGATGAAAACCTGGTGTCCTAGGCCTCTAGACGATGGGGTCACACGCCCTGTCGCCGCCAAATGGCGCGGGCGGTACGATAACAGAAGACGATTGGCGGGCAACCAAAATCTGCCTCGGATTGCCCCCTTTTGCCGAAGGCCTGCATGCGGAAACAGGCCCGGCCAATGCGGCTTGCCCGCACATTGAATATAAGGTAGACCTAGACCGTCCAATCAGGCAGGAGGAGACAAATCATGAATATGAAGTTTGTAGCGTCTGCGAAGATAATGACGGCCGCCGCGCTGGTATTGGGACTCTGTGGTTGCCAGGCTTTCCGGGCATCCACCACCGACCTCAACGTGAATGACCCGGAGCACATGGGCGCCAGCTACGACTATAGCGACATGCGCAAGCTCACGGAAGAGGTCGCCAACGAACTGATCGGCAGCGAATTCCTGATCAAGCAGCAGACTCCGCCCGTCATGGTGGTTGTCGGCGTGCAAAACCGTACATCGGACCACAACGATACCAAGAGCCTGACGGACCGGATTCGCACCATGGTGCTCAAGTCCGGCAAAGCCCAGTTCATCAACGAATCCCGCCGCGACGAGTTGCTGCGGGAACAGGGCTACCAGGCGGCCAATGCCACGAAGGAAACCCAGGTTGCCGTCAGTCGCCAGATGGGAGCGAAGTACATGCTGAGCGGCTCGCTGGTCGAAATGGAATCCCGCTCGCCGCGGCAAGCCCGGCTCTCCCGCCAGGAAATCAAGTACTACAAGCTGACGATCGAGGTCACCGATCTCGAAACCAGCCTCATCGCATGGACCACCGAGAAGGAATTCTCGCGTAAGGCCAGCCTGCCGCTCATCGGCTGGTAAGGCGGCTTCATGAACGCGCGGCGTACCATCGCTTGCCTGCGACTGGTCGGGGCGGCCATCTTGGCCGCCCTGCTGGTCTCGGGCTGCGCCACGCCTGCGCTGGATGCTTCCCGGCACGACTTCTACCAGGGAAACTATGATAAGGCCGAGAAGGAACTCGCCGATATCCCGGCGACGGACAAGGACCGTGTGCTCTATCTCATGGAGCGCGGCACTGTCCGGCAGGCCCGCGGCCGCTACGAGGATAGTTCACGAGACTTCATCGCTGCGTCGGACGGAATCGACAAGCTCGAAACCTACAGCCTTTCAAGAGGCGCATCGAGCATGGTCATCAACGATGCCGTGCAGGATTTCCGCGGCGCACCCTACGAACGATCGTTGCTCCATGCCTTCACCGCAAAGGATTTTCTCGCGCTCGGCAAATGGGACGATGCGGCCGTCGAGGCCCGCAGAATCATCAAGACGCTGGACCCGATGGCCCGCGGTGACTACCCGGAAGATGCCTACTCGCGCTACATGGCAGGCTTCTGCCTGGAACTGATCGATGACCCGTCCAACGCGGCGCTCCAATATCGCAAGGCTGCGGGACTCATGCAGAGCGGATGGATCAACGAGAACACCGGACGGTTCCTGGCTGCGCCACCCGCTGCCGGCGTGGCACCTCGCGAAGCGGCCCCGGCTCACGAACTCGTCTGCTTCATTCTCATCGGCGGTTCGGGATCGGGCTCAAGCTATGCCCACGGCGGTGGGGCTGTTTACGCCACCGTGGAGAACGAAGGCCAGACACTGGGCCGCAGTTACCATCTCTCCGACACGGCAGAACTGGCTTTCTCCACGGAACAGGTGGAGGCCGTCCGCAAGGCGGCCAAGACCGTCGGCCGCGTGCTGGTGAAGGAAGCCATTGCGGAATCGTTCGAGCAGCGCAACAATCCGTTCCTGGCCGATCTCATTCGCTTTGTGATGATCGGCCTGCTGGAACGGCCGGACACGCGGCGCTGGGAAACCCTGCCCAGGCTCCTACAGGTGGCCAGGGTCCCCTGCCCCGCAGGCCTCAAGGCGTTCGACGTGACCTTCCGCAACGCAGCCGGCACGCCGGTTCAGACCCAGCACGTCGTGAAACCCATCAGCCAGCGCGGGAACATCTACGTTTCGTTTTGCCGCGATCTTCCCCTGGCGCCCTGACACCGGGGCCATGATCAACGTTTTGCATCCGCTTGGCGCGGAAGCCTGCCTATCCACGTGTTACGCACAGCGTAGAACCATTCCAGTTCCGGAATGCGAGGCCTCCGATCGGGCGGATCCATGATGACAAGCCGATCTTCGAATCTCATGCGTCGGACCCAAGGTTCATAGGCCCTCGGGTCGCCATAGGTGAGCTGCAGCGTCCGGAGGATGTCGAGATCCTGCTCGGGCATCAGACCGGTTTCGAAGCCGAGAATGTAGCGCCAGGGCGCCTGCGGGTTTTTGAAAAATGTACGGAAGAACACGGCCATCTCACCACTGTAGAGTGTGCCGTTCTCCCCGGGCATCCACTCAGCCAGCCGTGGGTCAGCGGCATCAAGGTATTCGATGGAAAGTGACTTCGTCCAGCGGGCTTGCAGATCGCTCGTCGTTCCGAAGTACAACGCTGCGCAAGCCAGCGCGCAAACCAACAGCCTGCGCGGTGCGTCGATCGGCAGCGATTCAGCCAGGACGCCTTCAAATTCCTGCGCCATCCAGACCATCATCGCAATGAGTCCCCAGTCAACCCAGAATCGTATGACGGCAAGGCTCAAAACCCAGCCCAACACACCCAGCACAAAAGCCGGGTTCCGGAAGGTCGAAGCATCCCAACGCCCGCGGACAAGCCGGAGCCACAGCAGCATGAGTGCCACGGCGACGAGGAACGAGAAAGCGCCATCCGACGGTTGAAGTTCAGGCACAAGCATGCGCTGAAGCGTCGCGTGCCCCATCACGTTCAGCATGTGCATCAGTTGCTGCCGGGGAAACTCCAAAGGCTGGCCTGCAAGTGCACCACCCAACACCGCACCCAACAACCAGCAGAGGGCCAGCCGGAAGGCCCGTTTCCATGCCCCCGTAAGCAGCACGGCCGCCGGCACGATTCCGAAGAGATACCAGCTCCCGTGAATCCAAGCGGCAAGCCCCATCAGGACCACGGAAAGGATATACCGCCTCAGCGGAGATGTCCGATCATCCCGCCATAGGAAGAGCAGCGCCGCCAGCGCAGACATCGGGATGATGAACGGACGCCCCAGCATGACCCGACCAATGAAACCGGCATAGGAAACGACAGCAACCAGCATCGCCAGCACCCAAGCCTCCGGCCGGCGAAGCCAGAACAGGGGCACGAAACAAAGCAGCAGAAAAGCCATCGATATCTCGAACACCACCAACCCGTCGAGTTGAACTCCCGCAGCACGATGCAGCACCCCCAGGATCGCATGCCAGCCGGGATGAAGATCGATCGTCATCTCCGGGCGGAGGATGATGATGTCCGACCAGGCCTTGCCCGACACCACTTTCGCCGCATGTCGCAGGGCGTCATCCGTCGGGAGATAGCCCAAGGCAACGATCTTGAGCGGGATGGAAATGAAGCAGAGGACCACCATGAGCCATGCGAACAAGGGAATCCATCGCTTCAGGCAATCTTCATAACCGCTGCTGCAGGCTGGATCCATCAGTTCAGTCCTCCGGAACAGGGGCTGCAAAAAACGCAGGGGAAGATTAGGCAAACAGAAACAGGAAGGAAAGATTGTTTCCAGCGACTCCGGTCAGAGCAGCAGCCACACATTCACAACGCCAGGGACGCATCGCGCTACAGGACATGCCCGGTGATCGTGCACGTCGGATCCTGCCCAACCACTTCGAGATTATAGGATCCACCGCCAGGACACTCGGGGAAACCCCTCTTGAAGAACATCTCCACGTCGGAGATCAGAACCGTATCCCCGTTGTTGGCGAAATTCTCCACCGCCCACTGATCCTTCGCGCCACTGATCAACCGCATATTATCGATGCACCGTGTCGTCTGAGCTCTGGACCTTGCCTTCATGAATGCAGGAATGGCCAGACCGGCCAAAAAACCGATGATGGTCACCACAATCATGATTTCCAGCAATGTGAATCCCGATGAATGCCTTATTTTCATTTCAAGCCCCCTTTCGGGGATTTACCGCACCCACAAGCGGCTTTCAGCCAATCACGCCTACCAACCCGCTGTTACTATAAGCATGGGCCATGCCACTATCTACCCAACCAGACACTCAGGGCCAACAACAACGGCCTCTCACTGGATTTAATACCATATTGGGCGATTTTCGTAAAGCACTGCTTGGAACCGTGCCCACCCCCCCCCTCCCCCTCCCTCCAAAAAAGCAACGGCCCCCGGACCAAAGCCCGGGGGCCGTCAAGAACTCAACCAATCACACTATTACAGTGCGTGGCCGCTGATCGTGCAGGTCGGATCGTTAGCAACCGTGGTGACACTGTACGTGCCAGCAGCGGGGCAATCCGGCGTGCCGCCCTTGATGTAATCGGCGATATCGGTCAGAGCAACCGTGTCGGTATCGACTTTGTTGTTTTCAATGGCCCACTGATCCTTGCCACCATCCATCTGGCGGAGGTTGTTGATACAGGCATTCGTCTGGGACGTTGTGCGCGCCCTCACGAATGACGGAATAGCAATAGCCGCCAACAGACCGATAATCGCAACAACGATCATAATCTCAACCAATGTGAAACCACTCTTCTTCATCGCAGTCTCCTTTCGTTTCTTTGTGGGCCCTGAGGCTACGCACCCCAATCAGACCCGCACTGAGTATACTAGCAGTCTCCGTGCCAAGTCATGTTACCGACCACTCCATCACAAGGAATACTGTTTTTGCTCAGCAACCGCGCAGGCCCATGGCTGCGCCCTCAAATCAAAATCAGCACCATTTATGAGAATATGATAAGTTGACAATTCATGTTGGCTACTTTGAGAAAAGGCGCTGGGCGCGACAAAACGCATCAACAACATGCGATTGTGGTAGTGCTTTGGGCAAACACTAATCCTTGGGGTCTGGAAGCTTCCGGTAGAGTGTGGCGAGACTGATCCTAAGGGCCTTGGCCGCCTTCTCCTTGTCACCCTCCACATACTGAAGAACCTGGGAGAGGTACTCCTTCTCCTTGCTCCGGAGGAAGCCCTTAAGCGACTTACCCTTGTATACCTCGGCGCGAACGCCGGGAACGGCACTGATCCCACCCCCGGCATCCACGGCACTCACGATTTTGGCTGGAAGGACGTCTTTCGTTATCCTCCCCTCCTTCGTAAACGTCATGGCGTGGTGGATGGCGTTCTCGAGTTCGCGCACATTGCCGGGCCACGGGTACTGCTCCAAAACAAGCTGGGCGTCCGGATCGATGTTCGGAAGCTCCTTATTCGGGCCCAATTCCTTGCGCAGGGTGTGATAGACCAGCGGCAGAATATCCTCCGGCCGCTCCCTCAAGGGCTTGATTTCAATCGGAATGACGCTCAGGCGGTAGTAGAGATCCTCGCGAAAACGCTGTTCTTCGATCAATCGTTCCAAACGGTCATTCGTTGCCGCCAGCACCCGAACATCGACGGATATGGTCTCATTGCCCCCTACCCGCCGGATTTCCTTCTCCTGCAGGACGCGCAGCAACTTGCTCTGAATGCTCATCGGCATGGAGCCGATTTCATCGAGGAAGATGGTTCCACCGTTTGCCGTCTCGAAAAGCCCATCCTTGTTCGATGTCGCACCCGTGAAGGCGCCCTTCATGTGGCCGAACATCTCGGATTCCAACAACGGCTCGGGTAATGCCGCACAGTTGATCGGAAGGAAGCACTTGGTCTTCCGCCGGCTGTGCGCGTGAATGGCCTTGGCCACCAGCTCCTTCCCCGTCCCGCTTTCGCCGTAGATGAGCACCGTCGTATCGGTCGGCGCCACGCGCTCAATCATTTCGCAGACCTTCCGCATCGCCGGGCTTTCTGCAATGATGTTTTCAAACTGGTAGCGCGATTCAAGCTGGGCTTTGAGATTAACGTTCTCTGCTATGGCATTCCGGTACTCCAGCGCACGCTGCACCGTGATCAGCAGTTCGTCCACCTTGAAGGGCTTCGTGACGTAGTCAAAAGCCCCTTCCTTCATGGCTTCAACCGCTGTTTCCACCGAACCGTAGGCGGTGATCATGATAACGGCGCTGGTGGGCTTCTCACGGCGAATCAACTTCAACAACTGCATGCCATCCACAGGACTCATGCGGATGTCGGAAATCATGAGGTCGAACTCGTCGGAGCGGATGACGTCCTGTGCCTTGTCACCCCCAAGAATGGGGACCACATCGTGCCCTTCTGCCTTCAACAGGGTGCTGAGTACGCTCAGTATGCTCGCCTCATCGTCAACAAGGAGGATTCTGGCCATGTGCAACCCCTCTTCTCTGCGGCTTCAAACTCCGCTCTTTTGAAATGATACCCTATCACACCCTCATGTTAATACAAATCTTCTCATTTTTTCAAATAGCGCGCGATGCATCGGAAACACGGCTCTACGCTTACTGTTTCAGATGATTCCGAGAAGTGCGAATGAGCCGCTGACGATCACAAGCGGCCGATCAGGAAGCCGTGTCAGGACTCGAAGGATGCGTTTCCCGGAGTTTCGACCCAAACGCATCGGTCGGCGATTCTTCATCAAATCCAAAACGGACCTTCAACGCTTCGGGAGAGTACTCCGTGAAGTCGATGAACCGCTCCATGATGCGGTCCACGCGACCTGCCTGCTCAACGATGATGCCCAAGGCTTCCGCACGCTCCCCGGCCATCTCTGCGTCGGGCCGTCCGCTGGGCTGGTCGTCGCGATGTTGAAGCAGTTGAGCGGCGCCGGATATGGCTGTCAGCGGATTTCTGATTTCGTGGGCGATCTCGGCTGCAAGCTCCACGGCCGCCCGAACTCGCTCGGCCCGCTTGATCTGTTCCTTCATCTCGAGGATGCGCGTGATATCGCTGAAAACCATGATGAACCCATTCAAATGACCATGTTGCGACACGCCGGGCACAGCCGTCATGGGAAGACTGACCGGCGCCATTTCAAAACCAATCGGGAACATGGAGCCGTCAGGTCGGCGGAGATAACAGGCTGCGCCGCTTTTCTCCTGTTTCTCTCCCGGCGTGATCGTCCCCATGCCCACGAGACTCTGGATGGGAGCCCGCAAGATACGGTTCTCCGACTGTCCTAACAACCTGCACGCCCGCTCGTTCACCATCAGGATAGTGCCGTCGCTGTCCAACAACACGAGCCCGGCTTGGACGTGACGGAAGAAGACCTCGGCCATATCGCGGAACTTGGCCAGTTTGCGATCAGATACCTGGCACCGCTCCGACACGTAGGCGCCCGCCAGCCCAAAGCACGCAAAGATGAAGAGCCTCAGGATCAGCGTACGCGCCAGTTCCGTTTGTGGCACAGGACCACCGTCCTTGGCGTAGCCGATCAGCACACCCTGCTGCATCAAGACCACAAGTGTCACATAAATGATGGCGCTGAACGCGGTGAGTTTCAGCGCGTGGTCCGGCGCTGTGACCGTTGCCGCCGAGAGGATGATCAGCGGGTACAACATGAACAACTCGCTCCTCAGCCCTCCCGTGAAATAGACAACTCCCGTCACCACCACGAGGTCCACGAGGAACTGCATCGGGACTACATGGGCCAGGCTCTTCTGGCTCCGCAGCCATAGTGCGTAGGGAATGCTGATCGTGTAGGCCAGCGCCATGAAGGCGTAAAAGGCCATGCTGTCACCCGGCAGGAGCAGGGCAAGCCCAAGAAGGAGGCCACTGAGAACGACCAGGCGGGCGAGCATGAGGCCCAGCAACCCCGACCACACACGCAATCCCCCGCTCCTGGATGGTTGTCCTGCCATCGGCGCCTTCCCGAATGGGCGGCACAGCCCGCCTTACATCGAGATGACCTCGTGCATCTTGAAGATCGGCAAAAACATGCAAACGACGATGCCGCCGATGACAACGCCCATGAAGACGATGAGCAACGGTTCAATCAGTTGCGTCAGGCCGCCGATCATCGTTTCTGCTTCGTCGGCATAGAACTCGGAGATCTTCTGAAGCATTTCGTCCACCTTGCCCGTTTTCTCACCGGCAGAGAGCATGTGGATCATCAGCCGTGGATACTGCTTGCTCTTGTCGAGCGCGATGGACAACGGCTCGCCGCGTTCAACCGTGGCCTTGGCCTCGAGAATGACCTTGCCCAGCACCTTGTTGCCGGTGGCATACGCCACGATTTCCATGGTCTGAAGAATCGGCACCCCACTTCTGGTCAACTGGGCAAAGGTGGAGGCAAAACGGCTGAGGGCCACCTTCCGGGTCAACTCCCCGAGGACCGGGAACTTCAGGGCGAAGCCGTCCATCACGTAAGCGCCCTTGGGTGTCTTCTTGAACTTGCCGAAGGCGATGGCGATGACAACGATGATCGCAACGGCAATCAGCGCGTTCGCTTTCAGCCAATCACTGACATCCACCAGGAACTGGGTCGGTCCCGGGAGCTTCGACCCGAAGTCTTTGTAGATACTGGCAAACACCGGCACAATCCAGATGATCATACTCGCCGCAAGGATCAAGCAAACGGTCATGACGATGCTCGGGTACATCATGGCCGCTTTCACCTTGCGCCGCAGGCGCGCGGCAGCTTCCAGAAAGCTCGCGATTCGCGTCGTGGTTTCCGCCAGCAAGCCGCCGCTCTCGCCCGCTTTCAACATACTGATATAGAGCTCGTCGAATATGTCGGGATATTGCGACAGCGCCTCGGAGAACGATGCGCCACCCTCGATCTGCGTCTTCACGCCGGCGATGACGCCTTGGAAAACCTTGTTGAGCGACTGTTCTTGGAGAGCCTCCAGCGTCTGCACCACGGGCAACCCCGCAGACAACATCGCGCCAAGCTGCCGCGTGAACGCCGGCAACTCCTTCATCTTGATCTTCTTGGCGCCGGGGATCTTCTTCTTCTTCAGGTGCGGCGCGGCACCTGCTGGCGTCGGAAAAGACTGAGGCTTGTTGCCGGGCACCTTGGGTGGTGGCATGTGACTCTCTCCTTACTCGCCGCTCGTGACCATCAGGATCTCTTCTATGGTGGTTACCCCGTCCTTCGCCTTCTGTAAACCCACGTCGCGCAACGTCATCATGCCGCTCTTGACCGCCTGATCGCGGATCGCGCCTGCGCTGGAGTCCTTCAGCATAATCGCCTTGATGTGCTCGTCCACCAGCAGGATCTCCATGAGCGCGCCTCGACCCTTGTAACCCGTGTTGAAACATTTTGGACATCCTTGCGCCTCGTAAAGCGTGGCCCCCGCAAAAGTCTCCTCGGGAATATGGTTGAGCCGCAGTATCTCACGAGGCAGCTCGCGCTCCTTCTTGCAGGTCGGACAAACCTTTCGATAGAGACGCTGGGCCTGCGTCATGACCAGCGAGGATGCCAACAGAAAGGCTTCAATACCCATGTAAAGCAACCGGGCCACCGCACCCGCGGCATCGTTCGTGTGCAACGTACTGAGCACCAAGTGACCCGTGAGGGCCGCCTGCACGCCGATCGCGGCGGTCTCACCGTCACGGATTTCACCGACCATCACGATATCCGGGTCCTGACGCAGGATGGATCGAAGACCCGCCGCAAAGGTCAATCCGACTTCCGCGTGTGTCTGCACCTGGTTGATGCCCGGCAACTGGTACTCCACCGGGTCTTCCACGGTGATGATATTCACGTCCGTGGTATTCAACTCCTGCAAGGCAGAATACAGCGTGGTCGTCTTGCCGCTGCCCGTCGGCCCTGTGACCAGCAACATGCCATGCGGCTGGTTGATGGCATACTTCAGGTTCTCATAAGCCTTCGGATCCAACCCTAGCGCCGAGAGGCTGGGCGCAAGGGACGACTTGTCGAGGATACGCATGACGATCTTCTCACCATGCACCGTGGGCAGAATGCTGACACGGATATCCGCCTCCTTGCCCATCGCGCGGATCTTGAAGCGACCGTCCTGCGGGACGCGGCGCTCGGCAATGTTCAGGTTCGACATGATCTTGATACGGGAGATGATCGCGTTCTGCAGCGATTTTGGCGGACTTGGATTCTCATACAGAATGCCGTCAATGCGGTGACGCAGACGGATCATCTTCTCCATCGGCTCAATGTGAATATCGCTCGCGTGCTTCCGCATCGCCTCGATCATGACCGAGTTCACGATACGAATCACGGGCGCGTCACCCGCGCTTTCGAGCATCTCTTCGAGGCTGACCTCTTCTTTTTCCTCGTGGCCTACCTCGACTTCACCTTCGCTGACGTCACGGATAATGTCGTCAAGGTCCTGGCTCGGCTCGCGCGTGAAGCGTTGAAGAATATCCGCGACCTCCTTCTCGGCCACCACCACCGCCACGATTTCAAGGTTCGTCTGTGCATGGACTTCCTCGAGGCCGATCACGTCGAACGGATCACCCAGGGCCAACGTCAATTGCCGGCCAACCTTGGCGAGCGGAATCATCATGTGCTTCTGCAGCATCTCCCTTGGCACCAGGTCGAGCAATTCGGTCGAGGGAGTGAAATGCGCAAGCGTGAGCGGCGGCATTTTCAAATACTCCGAGAGCGCGAGAGCCATAAGCGGCGGAGGAACGACCCGGCGGTCCACCAACAGCTTCTCAATCCGTACGCCGCTGGTCGCGGCTTCATTTCGGAGCTCACTGAGCTGCTCGGCCTTCACCACCTTGCGTTTGATCAGGATATCGATGACTCTCTCGCTCACAGTTGCTGATTCAGCGGCCATGTTGCCCTCTCATTTCCTTTGACGATCATCATTAAAGCAGAACAGGTGCCAGCCGGCTGCGCGGGACGCAAACAGGTCCAAACCCGCCGTTCTGTCCATGCGGAACGGCGCAAGACGTGTCAAACTTGAGAATGTGAGCCGTTTTGCGCCATGCTGACAGGGGTATTGTGAAGCGGAAGTACGGACCCGGATGGCCGGCGTTTCGTTGCATTGCTGTGTCGCCATGCGTTCTGAGCCACCTTCGCCATTGCTTCTCCATGGCACAGTTTGTGCATTAGGAGAAAAACCGTGTGGCGCAGCACCAACTTAAACGTATAATTACCCGCGACCAGCGGAGAAATCGAGCGCCGAGTTATGGAAAAAGAACCCAAGAAGACCAAGGACTCCACCGAGTCCGAAGTGCGCGACGTAATTGCCGCCTTCGAGCAGATTCTCGAAGCCGTGCCGAATGACCGCCTCGCACTCGAAACCCTTTTTGACGCCTACCGCCAGATCGGCGACTTGGCCACCGCCCTCGGGTACCTCGTCCGCCTCGGACAGACCGCCGCGGAAGACGGCGACAAGGATTCCGCCCCGGACCTCATCTCCAAACTCAACTCCATCGGGGGCAGCAGCCCCGAGGCACAGGAGACTATCGCGCGGCTGGAAAAACTGCTGGAAAAGAAACCCTCGGCGGCCACCGCCACTTCGAGGGCTGCAGAGAACAAGCGCAAGGCTGTCGATATCACACCCGAACTGGCCCTCGCATGGAATCTTACGCAGGCCGGCGAGTTGTCTCAGGAAGACTACTCCAACGTCGTACACGATCTGTCGGAGAACTCTTCACGCCACATTGAGGTCCCGATCACCGTGCTCCATGTTCTTCATGACCGCACCTTTAAGAATATCGAAAAGGTCATGAACTTCATATCCACCGACAGCGGTCTGCCGATTCTCTCTCTGACCAACTTCGAAGTTCAGAAGGATGCCTACAAGATGTTGCCCATCGAATTCATGATGCATAGGGCGGCCCTTCCCTTTGAAGCCATGGGAGAGGACTTGTTGGTGGCGATTCTGAACCCGTACGATACGGAACTCCAGGAGGATGTCCGCCGGACCACGGGGCGCAAGTGCCATTTCTACCTGGTTGCCGCCGAGACCTACGATTCCTGCCTCAGCAGCATTCGCAAAGCCCTGGAATTCCAAGACGCCAAGGACAACAAAGACAAGGCCAAGTAGCTGGGCAGCGTCACCACGTCGTCTGGCCAACACGTACCATCTGCGTCTCGCCTTGGTATTCGAACACACACGCAGTCTGACTCACTTCAAGAAGCCTCACGCCTTCCATCCGTTCATCGACGGATACAATCGTGCCGTTGATGATGGCTGATCCACCCCCCCGGCCTGCCATCGTTCCGACCACTTTCAGATGCGGCCATTTGATCTCGGGAGGCGGAGCAGGCTCCTCAACGGGTTCCGTGTCCGCCGCGGGTGCGACAGCCGCCGCAGGTGTCTTGACCGCAGGCGCCGGAGTTGCCGCCGCCTTCTGGACCGGGGCGGGTGCGGGCTTCTTCTCCGCAGGTGCGGCGGGCGGCGGAGGGCTCGCCGGTTGCACCGCGGGTGCCGGGGGTTCCACCTTGGGCTGAGGAGAGACCGCGACTTCCACCGTCACGGATGGGGCAACAACTTGCGCCGGCTGCGGAACAGCCTCAAGCCTTGGCTTCGGCGGCTCCACGGGAACCTCCGGAACAGCGGCAGGTGCGCTTTCTGTTTTCGCCGGCTGCGCGGGCGCCGCAGTCGCGGCGTCGGTTGATGGCGTGGTGCGTTGAGGCCGGGAAGCCGTCGTGCCGGACCGCGAAGGAACCACCAGTTCGTTCTCGGGCTCCTTATCAAGCAACAGCATGAACGCAGCGAACGCGCCAATGACCACAACGGCCGCCCCCACAGAAACGCCGATAACCAGACCCATGCGCGAGGCAGGTTTCTTGTCGCCGGATGGAGACTCCGCGACTTCGGGCGCCTGTTCTGCTGTCGCAGGCGGGACATCCCCTTCTGCCACGGACGGCATCACCTTGGCGGGCATCTTGGCAGGCGACTTGGCCACCGAACGTTTGGCGGGCGCCTTGACAGACAGTTTTGGAGCGGCAGGCGGAACAGCAGGCGTTACCGGGGCGGCAGCCTTCTGGTTCTTGTCGCCACCGTCGTCGTCGTCCTTCCGCCTGAGGGCTTCCTGGATGAGACTCATCGAACTGCCTCCATGTCGGCCACCGCCCTCTCGACCTCCGCCTCGCCGATCATCTTGTTCTTTGCCACATAACCAGCCAACATCACTCGGTCACACAAACCGTTGATCATCCGGGGGATACCCTTGCCGTAGTTATACACCTGGCGCACGGCCCCGGGCAGAAAACGCACACTGCCGTTCGCGCCCGCCACCTGCAACCGGTGTTCAATGTACTGGCCCGTCTCATCTTCCGTCAACGGCCGCAGGCAACACCGGACCATGATCCGCTGGCGCAACTGCCTCAACTCGGGCCGCGCCAGCCGCGCGCTGAGTTCAGGCTGTCCTGCGAGTACAATCTGCATCAGCTTGTGCTGATCCGTTTCCAAGTTGGAAAGCAGCCGCACCTGTTCCATCACCGTCGGGTGCAAGTCCTGTGCTTCATCAATCACAACCGCCACGTTGTTGCCTTCCTTCATCTGCGTCAGCAGATAGGCGTTGAGTTGCTCAATGTAGCTCAGTCGATCCCGCCCCTTCACCTCGATGCCGAAGTCATTGAGGATCGCGCGAAGTAATTGCGTCTGCGAGAGAGACGGATTCAACACAAGCGCCGTCTTCACGCGACTGGAGAGCTTGGAGAGAATCGCGCGGCACAAGGTCGTCTTGCCGGATCCCACTTCGCCTGTTAACTCGATGAAGCCCTTGCGATGCTCAATGCCGTAGATGAGATGATCAAACGCTTCGCGATGCTGCTGCGAAAAGAAAAGGAAACGCGGATCAGGCGTGATATTGAACGGCATCTCCTTCAAACCATAGAACTCAAGATACATAACCCGGTTCCGCTCCGCCACTTCACGCTTCAGTTCATCTCGTCGTCATCATCATCTCGAGGAATGCGACCCGCTTCACCCTCGCGCGAATCCTTCATCTTGCGCCCGAAGACCGTATTCCAGACGGCACGATCCTTCTCCGTCATATCCTCGCCAGCCTCGATCGCACGCACCCGCTTGTCGAGTCCGGCATTGTTCGGGGATGCAGCCAGGGCCTTCTTGAACAAAGCCAGTGCAGCCTGCCGCTCACCCTTCAGCTCATGCAGGAAGGCGCGGTAACTCAACATGGACGACAAATCAAGCAGGGCCTGCTCGTCTTTCGGATCCAGCGTGCTCGGCCACAGGCGGAGCGCCTCATCCAATAACGCGGCGGCCTTGAGGTCGTCGTGACGGTCAAACAACATCTTGGCCCGCTCTCCAAGCATCCGGTAGTCGCCGGGATTGTCCTGCTGCCCCTGCATCAGCACACGCTCCGCCAAGTCCGATCGCCCCGCCACGCCCAGCCAATAGGCGGCCGTCAGATAGGCATCCACGTTGTGTGGATTGGTGCGAACGGCGAACTCCAGCCAAGGCATGATCTCCCGAACAGCCAACCCCTCGGCATGCACATGGCCGGACGGCTGGATGGCTGCACGCCATGATTGAATGAAATCGTTGGTAATGGCTTTCGGCAGCACGTGACCAACCCCCATGTGAAAGTAGTTGTCGGCCTCGGTAAAGAACGAGCTACTGAAGGCCATGCGACTCGCACCAAACACCTGGCCCGCCACGGACAACTCGCCGGCCCGCTCACTCGGCGAAGTCTGCGTCAGCCGGCACGCCAAGGTGAACACCACCCCCCACAACACCAGCACAACAGCCAGTGGAATCACCCGCCGTACTCGTGAGGAAGCAGTCACGCGGACATCGCACCTCTCTTGAACCGCTTGTTGCGATAGGCCATCCACGAAAGCGTGATGAAAATTACCGCCCACAGCAGGCCATACAACACGACTCCGCCCACCACGCCCCAAGGCGCCGGCCCCCAGTCATGCACCAATCTCTGCCGAAGATCAAACAGTTCAAGGTGCGGCAATGCGTAGTAAAGACCCAACATCGCTGTACTCGAGGCGCCGCGCTCATACATCAACAGCTCCGGCACACGGGGCACAACCGCGAAGCACGCCGCAAGTACAACGTAGCCCACCGAGGCCGCCGCGCCATAGGTCATCCGCGTGGAGCACAGCAAGGCGCACCCGCCCACAATGGCCAGCGCAACAAGATGAAGCAGCACAGCCTGGGCCAGGCATGCAACATTCAACGACCCACCCCTCAGACGCAACACCACCAGGATCACGGCATAGAAGAGCAGTGTGCAGGCCGCCGAAGCGCTCCACGCGCCCAGCCACTTGCCCAACACCAGTTCTGCCCTCGTGATCGGTTTTGCCAGCAACGGATAGATCGTGCCCTTCGCTTCTTCCTGCGGCAGTTGGCGCGCCGTGAGACTGACACACAGGATCACCGAAAACAGCCACGCAAACACGAGCCCGATGTCCGCCACGTAACCCACGACGGCTCCAAGACCGAACACGTTCAGCGACATCAGGATGAACAGCAACGCGAGCAGGAGAATCAGCAGGACATAGACATCCTTGCGGCGGATCATCTCGATCCAGACCACGCTGCTGATGGTCGTTGTGCGATTCATGTCCGTGCCTCCACCGATTGCACCACGCGCAGGAAGAACTGCTCCAACCTCTCGTTCGGACCCACAAGTTCCTGCGCCGCGCCCTGAGCCACAACCCTGCCAGCCGCCAGAATGGCGATGTGATCGCACACCAGTTCCACCTCGGAAAGCTCATGCGAGGAGAAGAACACGGTCTTACCCCTTGTCCGAAGATCGGCGATGATGGAACGGACTTCCATCCGGCCCAACGGATCGAGTCCGCCCGTCGGCTCATCCAGGATCACGAGATCAGGATCGTTGATCAGCGCCTGCGCCAGACCCACACGCTGCATCATGCCGCGCGAGTAGGTGCCAATGCGGCGGTCTGCCGCCGCCTCGAGATTGACCATATGCAACAGCTCATCAATGCGCCGGCGCAGGGACTCCCCTCCCATGCCGAAGAGCCTGCCCGCCATGCGCAACAATTCTCGCGAGGTCAGAAAACGATAGGTCTCTGGATGCTCCGGCAGGTACCCAATGCGCTGACGCGCAAGGGACTTACTGACATCTTCCCCGAAGATTCGCGCTGACCCCGAAGTCGGCTCCACAAAGCCGAGCAAAACGTGCATCGTTGTTGTTTTGCCCGCGCCATTAGGTCCCAGGAACCCGAACACCGTCCCCGGGTTGACCTGCAGGCTGACCCCTTGGAGCGCTCGGACGACCTCGCCGCGCGCGGGGAACTGGACCTCCAAATTCACCAACTCAAGAGCTGCACTCATCGCGATTCCCCTCTCTACATGCGCCGCTATAATAACCCATTTCATCGTGCATGATAATGTAAAATCCGCTAACTTGTTCGCCATGCAACGCGACCTCGACTCACGCCCTCATCGAGCCGTATCAGCGCTGAATGGCCATCCATGGCTACAGCAAACAACCAGAATGTGGCTTCTTTCTTTCGCGGTGTTCGCTGTGGCAATGGCGGTCTTCTGGCTCAGTGCCGCGCCCTCGGTCACCTTTCATGATAGCGGGCAGTTTGCCATGGCTGCGGCGTCCGCAGGCATGCCCCACCCGCCCGGAGCCCCCAGCTGGGTCATCTTTGCCCATCTCTTCATCCGGCTCCTGCACTTTGCGGACCCCGCGCGAGGCACCAATGTTTTCACCGGATTCTGCGCCGCATTGACGGCCGGACTGCTTTGTCAAATTACCCAGCGCTGGTCGCACAGTGTTCTTTCCGCAGACGCGCCGAAATGGGCGCCGCATGTCGCGGGCCTCGCCAGCTTCCTGGTGCTGATGCATTCTCCCGCATTTCTGGAACAATCGACAACCACCGAACAGTACACCCTGATGACGGCTCTCATAGCCGGGATGTTACTGCTGAGTACGCACATGACCGCCCGGGCTGAGGTACCCGCTGCCAATAGCAGATGGAACCTGGCACCACCCTTCGGGCTGGGCCTGCTTTGGGGGCTCGCCATCGACAACCACCTGACGCAGGCCGTCCTTGGCCTGCTGGTCGTGTGGACCATCTGGAACAGTGTGGGCACCCCTCGCAAACCCACGGCGCTCTTCAAGAGCGCAGCCGCCGCCGGCGTCGGCGTGGGCCTCGCGTTACTTGCGTTTGTGTGGGTGATCTGGCGCTCAAGACAGAACCCCCTGCTCGACTTCGGCAACATCGAGACCCCACAGCGCCTGCTCTGGGCCCTCTGCAGAAAGCAGTGGACCTTCCGTCCCCTGTCCGCCGCACCCCGCGGATTCGTGGCCGAATGGATCGCTTCCTACAATCCCCTGGGACAGATCGGTGTCGCCGGCTTGTGCATGGCCGCCGTCGGGTTCGTCGCTCTCACGCGCCGCCGTCTGCTTTTTCTCAGCTACCTCGCTGTCGCTATCGTTCCTTACTCCATAGGCATCCTGATGGGGCACATGAAGCAGGACCTCCTCGACATCACCTACATCCGCCAGTACGGCGTCACAGACTATCACCTTCCCCTTTACCTCGGCCTGGCTCTCTCGGCCGGAATCGGCCTCTCCGTTCTGGGCGATCTCGCGCGCAAGCGATGGCGATCAGCCCCACTCGCCGCGGCAGCCGTACTGCTGCTCATGGCCGCAACCGCCGGGGCCAACGTGCGCCGTTCGTCGCTTCGTTCGTGGACGGCTCCGACCGATTTCCTGAGAGACGTCCTCGCCCCCCTTCCCCGCCCCGCAGCCATTGTCGTGAGCTCCGACAATCTTTCTCACATGCTCGCTTATCGCACATATGTCTATCCCAAGGAACCGGGCCTCTGGGTCGTCTATGGACTTGTTCCCGTGCTCAACACCATCGAGGCTCTCGCTTCGAAGAACGAGATGTGGAGTCGTGACGAGAAGGTCAGGTACCTCACGGAAACGGTGATGGAGCCCGACATGCAACCGCTCCGCATACCTCCGCTGGACTGCGATGCTGCGGCCTCCACGCCCCTGTTCATCGAGTACTCACCCGGCCACACGCGAACAGCACCATGGCTGCTTCCCGCGGGCTATCTATTCCAGGTTATGGATCATCCCGTAACGGTGGATGACGCACGCGCAGCCGATGCACGCTGGCGCTCCGAGCATCCAGATGCCAGCCCGGAGCCCACCCCGAACTCGCATCGTCTCGAGCGCGAGGCATGGGCCCTGGTCCACCAGTGGCGTGGCTCATATTTCTCCGATCGCAAGATGTGGCGCGAGTCGGAGGAGGCCTATGAAAAGTCGTTGCAGTGGGTACCCAGCAACGGGGCAATCTGGTACTGCCTCGGCGCGATCAAGGAAGAACTGGGCCGGTATGCCGAGGCCGCGCAGGCTTATGAATACGCAATCCGCTTCGCGCCCTTCATTCAGGGCCCGCGGATGAGCCTGGCCATTCTCCACGCGCGCGCAGGCCGGTATGCCGAGGCAGAACGCTTGCTCCTCAACGAACTGAAAGTGAATCCTCAGAACAGGGATGCAGCGGCCAACCTCGACATTGTGCGGAAGCGGGCCGCCGGCAAGATGTAGGATCGCCCCATCAACCGCGCAGCAGATTCCGTGCGACTTTCTGGAGCGCCGCTTCTTCGTCCCGGACAAAGCCCTCGACTTCCTTCACCCGCGCCATCATCCCCTTGAAATCCAGGCCGGCTGTCGCACCGAGATGCGTCTTCCGCGCAATGGCTTCAAACGGATTCTGCTTTTCCAGCGCATCCAGATGCTGCTTGGTCTGGTGATAGGCGTCCCGGAACGGGATGCCCTTCGCCACAAGCTGCAACGCATGATCGGTCGCAAACACGCCGGAAGAGAAACCTTTCAACAACGCCGACCGGCTGATCTTAACGCCCTTGATCAACCGCGTCATGATCCGAAGGCTGGACCGCGTCATCCGCAACCCCTTGATGAAGGGCCCCTTCGCCTCCTGCAGATCCCGGTTGTAACCCGAAGGCGCGGCCCGGATCAGTTCCATCACGCACGATACGCCGGAAAGCACCTTCGAGGCCTTGGCCCGGATCAACTCGAGTACGTCGGGATTCCGCTTCTGCGGCATGATGCTGCTGCCCGTGCAAAACTCCGCCGGCAGTTCGAAGTAACCGAACTCCGGCATGGAGAAGATGATGAGATCCTGCGCAAGCCGCGAGAGCGTCAGCATCGCCTGGCCGAACGCGAACAGCACAATCGACTCCACCTTGCCCCGCGCATTATTCGCATGGAGCACGTTGTGGACCGGCGCGCTGAAACCCAGCAGGTCAGAAACGAACTGCCGGTCGAGCGGAAGCGGAACGCCGTAGCTCGCCGCCGAACCCAGCGGCGACCGGTCGTTCATGTCATAAGCCGCCATCAACATGCCCATGTCGTCGAGCAGGCTCTCGGCGAACGCGGAAGCCCAGAGTCCAACCGAACTCGGCATCGCAGGTTGCATGTGGGTCCGCCCCACCATCGGCTCGGCCATGTGCTTCCGCGCAAACACGAGCAGCGCATCGGCCAATGCGGCAGTCTCCGCCAGGCCTCCGAGAATCTGCTCCTTCGCATAAAGCCGCAGATCCACAGCCACCTGATCATTCCGGCTCCGGCCGGTATGAACCTTCTTGCCCAGATCACCCAGCTTGTCGGTGAGTACCCGCTCCACCGCCATGTGAACGTCCTGATCGTCCAGCGTGATTTGAAATTCGCACTTCCGCCAGGACGTCATAATGTCGTTCAGCGCCCGGACAACCTGCCGCCGCTCTGCCTGCGTGAAGATCGGGGGCTTGACCGGCATCTTCGAAAGCATGGTCACGTGGGCCGCCGAACCAAGACAGTCCGCGCCCACCAGCTCCATATCGAGCTCGATGTCCTGACCCGCGGTGAAATCGAGTACTTCGGCATCGATATCGCCCACGGTCGTCTTCCGCTTTGATGCGCTGGTTTTCACGTTGCCTCCCGTCGCAGATGAGCGTATCGGCCTTCGGCCAAGAGTCAAGCATGACGGGGCTATGGGATCTGCTTCTCGATTTCGTCCACGTAGCGCTGGAGATCCGATCGAGGAATCGTGCGATCCATCCGGGCAATTTCATTCGTATCCGACGCCATCCACCCGCCGCGCGACTCGCGCTCCACGTCCGTCACATATTCCTCGCGGGCTTTCAACTCCTGGCGATAAACTTCCAGCCCCTCATCCGCCGAAGCCAACAGGCGCTCCAATCCGCGGCGTGAAGGCACATTGCGAACGAGCCGGGAAAACCATCCCGCCGCGGCGTGCTGGGCCAATCCGTCCAGAAACTCCCCATACAGATTCGTGACCCTGCGGAATTCCGGTGATGCGCCCAGACCCAGACCTTTCACCTTCAAGCTGAGCACCGCGGCCAGCGAAACCATCCACGGCTCGCCCCGATATTCCACCAGTTCAGCGAAGTCCATCTCGGACGGCGCATTGGTGGCTGCGACGATGCCGAATTCTTCCGGCCGGACGGTCATCTGGGCCCGCAGCGCGGCAATATCTTCCTCCGTGATCCCACCCAACTGGCGTTTCACGTTGGATTGCTGGGCGATCCAAAGATCCCATATCTTTTCCAGATCGCGCGCTTTCGGCTGTCCGGTAACCACCTCCGCAAGCCAATCTGCCGATATCTTTCCCCCGCGCGCGCGCCGCTCCATCATCGCACCAAACACCTCGCCAGCACGCGGCTGCTCGGCAAGACAGTCGACCGCCACGCCGCAGAATGCCTTCTCGGCCCAGCGTCCCTCAGGCAAATACTCAAGCACCATGATGTCCGTCAGCGCAACCGATTCATCCCGCTGCCATCGCCTCAGCACAACGTGGCTGTTCCTCGCGCGCAGCGAGAGATACATCGATTGGGCGAAACCCACGGACAACCAGTCGGGCACCGTTCCGAGCCGCGTCGTGCGTTCTTCGAAGGTTTGCCGACCGACCACGTAGCTGTTCAGCATCAGCCAGCACAGCCCCTCCAGAATGTCCTCCTGGTCCGCCGTGGCGGGATTGATGATGACCAGTTTTTGTGCAAGCTGTCGATCAACCCAACCCTGCGCCTTGATCACCTGCGATCGGGGATTGTCTTCCTGGTATCGCACGGACAACTGGAGCGTCTGGCCGCGCTGAAAAGGCATGCGTCGGCCCATTACGCTTTCGATCCTGTCCGCCACATCCTCGGCGGCGGTGGCCAGCGCGGCGTTCTCCGCCGAACTCATGCCGGACACGAGAAACCGATGGGAGGTGCTGATGATGGTGGCGCCCGGCGTGTTTGCTGCGGGCACAGGGGGATCCCCCGCGCGGGCGGAGAACAGCGGAACGACAAGCCCCGCGCATGCCGCGGCAACGGCCATTTTGACAAACGATCGCCTCATGAATCTCACAAACCGCCTACGGCTGGACACGGCCACGGCTTTCAAGAATGATGGTGACCGGACCGTCATTCACCAGGTCCACGGCCATTCTGCCCCCGAACACACCGGTTTGCACCACGTGCCCCAGCAGGCGGAGCTCGCGGCAGAAGTCCTCGTAGAGACGGTTGGCATCCTCGGGCTGTGCCGCCTCGATGTAGCTTGGACGATTGCCCTTCGCACAATCGGCATAGAGGGTGAACTGACTGACGGCAAGGAAGGTTCCCTTGCGCGCATCAATGGCCGCATTCAGTTTGCCCTGCTCGTCGTCATAGATTCGAAGCTGCGAAGTCTTGCGGGCAAGGTACTTGATGTCGGCGGAGGTATCGCCTTTCGCCACGCCCACGAGAATCAGCGCCCCGGGACCGATGCGCGACACTTCACGCCCGTCCACCGTCACGCCGGCCTGTTTGACACGCTGGATGACAAGTTTCACGACTTCAAGAAGTCGACGCGAGACACGCCCCTACCCCGGACCGCAGCACTACGGCAATCTATTCCGCCGCCTGCGAAATGCGAAGCGTCGTGAGCCGGTTGAGCGCGGCGGCAATCTCGTACCGGCGGGGGCGAGCCAGGTCGCCACGAAGATCGCGCGTGAGCGTCTCCAAACCCTCGGTGCTGAGATCGCGATCGACGAGATCGAGGATTTCGGGAATCGGGCGCGCCTCGTCCATGTACCGAAGCTTGGCGTAGTAGAGAATACGACCGATGGTGCGCGTCTGGTAAACATCCGCGAGTTGCAAAACGCCGCTCAAGTCGATGCCCGCACGCCCAAAGAGCAACGTGTGGCTGTTCGGCGCGTCGATGCACGCGTCGTACCGGCCGATGCCCGGATCGATGCTGCTCGGCACAACGGCACGCTTCTTGTCCACGAGGTGTGCCACCTCCCCGCCCTTCGCCTTGGAGGAACGAACCGGGATGTTCAGATCCTTCACGTCCTTCGTGACATCGAACACCTTGAAGCCTTCGATGCGAAGCACCGTGTCGGCAACGGGAATGAACTCTGCGACGGAGGCCATACCCGCAACCACAATCGAAACACCCAGTTCATCGGCTATCTGCCGCGCACGCGCAGCCAGCGGCGTCACCCGCGTTTCCACGCCAGGCATCAGGGCCGCGACGCGGGAGTCCATCCCGAGAAACTCGGGCGACGAATCCAACTCGTCAAACATCAGCACGCGCGCACCCACCTCGATCGCTTCGACCGTACCCGCAGCCTGCGCCGCACAAGGGTCGGCATAGGCGCAGGAAAATTGCCGGGTCGCCGTGCCACCGGGGCCTTCATGGAGGAAGGCGCTGATATCCACCCGCTGAACACTCCGCCCCTTCTCGGCCGCCACATAGACCGCGTCCGGCACCGTGATCACCAATTCGCGGCCGTCGCCGGGAATGTGATTGTAGATGCCCGAAGCCAACGCCCTCATCAATTCGGCGCGACCGGAGTAGAGATCACCCAGGATCACCGTCACACCCGTCGGCACACCAAAGCCACGCACGGTACCGGAATTCGGGACTTCAAGGTCCACCGCCATGCGATCATCGACCGTCAGCGGCGCCAGGTGATCGTAGTCCGGAAGGTCCGAGTGAGGCGCGCGCGCCACAAGGGCTCCTTCGGCAACAAAACTGACCCATCCGCGCGTCGGCAAGACCTGACGAATCTGGTCCGCATCTTCCATCAGGTTCACGAAGTCGACAATTTCGCGCTCGCTGAGATTGCAGTAAATGAGCGCAGCGTTGATGACCGTCGGCAGGTCCTCAAAGAATGTTTCGCGAGCCGCATCGCCCGCCACCTTACCCTCACGCACAGGAAGGTTCACATAGATGCGCGCCTCGATGTATTCATCCGTCACGATGAGCGCCGAACGCGGAAGAATCTTCTGCCCGGGACAGGCGATTGACAGGCGGCGGCGCGATACGCCCTGATCGTCGTAGCGGGCGATGCCCTCGATGCGGCTGGCAATCTTCCTCGTGAGGAAATCCTCGAGTGCCGTACGGCGCACCGGCGTGTTGAAGAGCTTCGGCGGAAACTCCGCAATAATCTGCGGGACACGAACGAGGAAGAGCGTGGTGCCGCCCTCCGAATCACCATGCACCTGCGTGATCCTGACCACGTAGCGGGAGAAATCGAAATCACCGATCAGCTTCGAGTACTCGGTAAACTCCTTGCCATCGATGCTGTTGAGAATACTGAAAAATTCTTCTTTGTCTCTCATGTGGCTTCCTCGCGTTAGGTCGACCTGTCCCGCAATACGTTACGAACCGCGGGTCGCTACCCGCATACGCCCCTCGATTAAATCCAACCTCGATGCATTGTTGAGGATCGCGCGTTCCCGATCCATGCGCTGGAATATACCCGCCACCCGATCCAGCATCCAATCACCCGCAGGCCCCGGCATGGGCAAATGCCCCAATCGGGCGTTCTTCACCCGAACGCTGAAGCCGTTTCCGCCCAGTTCGGGCACACCCGTGATTTCGTACGATAGGGCTACCGGCCCCCACTTGGCGAGTACAAGTACCACAAAATCCGCCGACGTAAAGGTGAGCCGGATGTCTTCGATACCAAGCCGATAACCGGCCGACGTCCCCGCCGAGGCGTCCTTCTTCAGCATCTCCGCAAGGAACGCGTTGGCCTCCGCATCGGAGAAAACTTCGACCACGAAGCGTCCAAATTCCACGGAGCGTGCCATGGCCGTGATCCGCTGCTCCACCAACGCAGCGTCCGACGCCGTTCCGCACGGACTCGTAGGCACCACCGGCCACAACATCAACGATACGGCGCCGACAACCGCCACCAGCACCAGCAGTCGGATGCCCGCAACGAGCATTTGACCGAAGCTGCGCCGGGGCTTGCCCGCAACGAGATGCGACAGATCCAGCTTGGTCCCGCACTTGCTGCAGAAAACCCGGTTGATCTCGTTCTTCTGCCCGCACCTTCTGCATTCCACCTGTGGCTTCATGATCCCTTTCGCGGCGTCTTGTCCGCCTTCTTCCCCGTGTCAGCCTTGGTCGCGGTCGTGTCGCTCTTTGTTGCTGTATCCGACTTCGTCGCCTTGTCCGCTTTCGCCGCCGCCTGATACGTCGGGCTGCGATAGTCCGTGGCGTAGAAACCAGACCCCTTGAAAATGATGCCCGAGCCCGTGCCCAGCAGCCGCGATACCTTGCCCTTGCATTCGGGGCAACGCTTCACGGGTTCCTCGTTGATACCTTGGAACCTCTCAAAATGATGTCCGCATTTCTGACATTCGTATTCGTATGTAGGCATAATAGAACAGCCTCCGTTAGGCTCATCCTACTTCGGAGTCCCGGCATGATAGGTAGGGGTCAACGCCCTGTCAACTGCCCGAAATGGGCTGGCGAACTACTCCGCGCGGGGCACTTGTACCCCCGCGCCACGCTGCAATTCCACACTTCGCTGCTTCTCCGTCGCCTGCTGGTAGCGAATGACACCCGTCACCGCGCCATACAGGGCATAGACAGCAATCGCCAACGTGACCATAGGAATCGCAGCCCCCGCCGTTTCGCGCAAGGAACGCCGCGCCAACACCCATACGGAAAAGGGAACCGCGATCGCGCACAGGGAAAAATAGAGCACAACGAAAACCCCACCCACCCAAGCCACCACACTGCCCGTCAGCGCAGGGTTCGCGCCCACCGCGACCATGCACGCCACGCCCAGGCCGAAGCTCGCAATAATCGCCAGCAACAGGATTCTCGTGAATTGTTTCATGCAGCCTGAGGATTTAGCCTAATCTCCGCACCCGCGTCGTACAAGGAAAAACACCTCCACCCCGTTTCCCCCTTCCCATCCCCGGCGGGCTCAAGCTAGATTATGGCCATGTTCAACCTTCGCGAATATCTGGAGTCGGGCCGGCAGGCCGTCGAGCAGGCGCTCGATATGCATCTGCCGCAGGAATCCGAGCGCCCGGCTGTCCTCCACAAGGCCATGCGCTATTCCATCTTCGCCGGCGGCAAACGCATCCGCCCCATCCTCTGCATGGCCGCAGCCCAAGCCATCGGAGCACCCGCTGAGTCGGTCATGCTCCCCGCCATCGCGCTCGAGGCTCTCCACACGTACACGCTGATCCATGACGATCTGCCCGCGATGGATGACGATGAACTCCGCCGCGGCAAGCCGACGTGTCACATCGCGTTCGGCGAAGCCAATGCCATCCTCGCCGGGGATGCCCTCCTCACGCTCGCCTTTGAATGGCTCGCCGAGGTCCAGGCACCGAAACCATACGTGCCCAACCAACTCGCGCTCGAACTCGCCGAAGCGGCCGGCAGCCGCGGTGTCATCGCCGGCCAGGTCGAGGATCTCGCCAATGAAGGTTCAGAGCCGACCCGGGAACTTGTCGATTTCATCCACCTCCACAAAACAGCGGCGCTGATCCGCGCCGCTGTCCGCATGGGCGCCATCGCCGCGGGCGCGCGCTCGGAGGAACTGAACGCGTTGACGATCTACGCGTGCAACGTCGGGCTCGCCTTTCAGATCGCCGACGACATTCTCAACGTCACTTCCACGGCAGAGAAGCTCGGCAAGCCAACGGGCAGCGACCAAACCCGCAAGAAGATCACCTACCCCGCCGTGCACGGCCTCGATGCCGCCCGCGCCCGGGCAGATCAGCTCGTGGAAGGTGCAGTGGCCGAATTGGCCAAAGTCCGGGGCGACAAACGTCCTCTGGAAGAAATCGCGCGTTACATCGTGCAGCGGTCGACGTAACACCTCAACAGAAGCCTTCGATGGGAAGAACGACCTTCTTCGCTGGACCCATCGCCTCCAGCACGAAGCCCGCGGCCCGATCCGAGGCTCCGCCCTGCCCCAACAGCGCCCGCACCCGTTCCAAGCCCTTGATCATCGCCTCGCGCTCCGGCGTATCCCCAAGCAACGGCACCATCCCCGCCGCCAAAGCCTCCGGCGTCGCCTGATGCTGAATGTATTCCGGGCATACAGGCCGCCCCGCCACGATGTTCACCATGCCAATGTGCTTCACCTTCACCAACATCCGGCCGAAGAAGAAAGTCACGGCCGAGGTCTTGTAGACCACGATCATCGGACAGCCGAGCAGCGCCGTCTCGATCGTCGCCGTCCCCGACGCAACCATCGCCGCACGCGCCTGCCGCAGCACCTGCCGCGTCTCACCCGTCACCATTTTCCACCGGGCAGGCTTGGCCGGCTGGGCATTCATCACGGACTCAACCAGCGCGGCAATCTCCTGCGACGGCGCGGCCAGGATGAACGAGGCGTTCGGAAACTGTGCTTCCAACCTCACCGCGGCGGCAATCATCGGCGGCAGGATGCGCTCGACCTCCTGCCTTCGGCTGCCCGGCAACACCGCCACGCGCGGCTCACCTTCCCATGGCAGGTCCTTCAACGGCTCGGCCATCACGGCCTTCGCCACATCCACCAACGGATGTCCGGCAAAGTCGACCCGCAGGTCCGTCCCCGCGAACACACCCACCTCGAAAGGAAAAATCACGATCAGCCGGTTTACGATCTTCGCCATCAGCTTGATCCGCGACCGGTGCCACGCCCAGACCTGCGGACACACGTAGTAGAGAACCTTGATGCCGCGACCATGTATCGCCTTGGCAAAACGGAGGTTGAACCCGGGATAGTCCACCAGCAACACGGCGTCGGGCCGGCGAATCTTCACCAGTTCCAACATGTCGCGGAAGACGCCCTTGAAGAAACTGTAGCGGCGAATGACCTCCGCGAACCCCATCACCGCCATCTCGCGAACGTCGTAGAGAATGTCCATCCCTTCCGCACGCAACGCATCACCGCCGATACCGAAGAATTCGACATCCGGCTCGCGCGCGCGGATCGCACGGACCAGTTCCGCGGCGTGCATGTCGCCGGAAACTTCACCCGCAATGACAAGAATCGACCGACTCATGACGCGCCTTCGCGAATCCTCTGCGTGATGGCCACCGCCAGCTTCAACGCCTCCGCGGCATGCTCGGCCGACACCACCGGGTTGTCACGATCGTGGACGCAACGCACAAATGATCGCAGTTCGTGTGCCAGTGGTTCACCCTTCTCGATCGGCACCTTGTCGCGCGTGATCTTCCCCTGCACCAACCGGTAGATCTCCCCTGCCTGGTCCTGGTAATCAAGCGACACGTAGGCATCACTCAGGAACACGCGAATCTTCCGTAATTTCTCCGGACTGATCCGGCTCGCCGTGACATTCGCCACGCATCCGTTTTCGAAAAGCAGGCGCACGTTCGCGATATCTTCGGTCGGGCTCAGCACGGGAACGCCCACCGCGCGGATATCCTTCACCGGCGACTTCACCAGGTGCAGGATGATCTCCAGGTCGTGGATCATCAGGTCCAGCACAACGCTGACTTCCGTGCCGCGCGGCGGCAGGCCATCACGCGGCGGCGGATACGGGGCAAGCCGGTGCGCCTCGATGAATCTCGGGTTGTGCGCAATCTGATCCAGGTATCCCAGCACCGGGTTGAACCGCTCGATGTGTCCGACCTGCAAGATCACACCCTTCGCCTGCGACAACTGCACGAGGTCTTCCGCCTCGGCTGTCGTCGCGGTGATCGGTTTCTCGACCAGCAGGTGCCGGCCCTTCGCAATCAACAATTTCGCAACCTCGTGGTGTTTGTCCGTCGGCACCACGATGCTCAGCGCTTCCACCACGTCCGCCAGGGCCTCGATCGAAGGAAAGGCCGTCACGCGGTGCGACTTCGCGATTTTCGCGGCCCGGTCCTGATCGGCATCGTACACGCCCACGAGTTCCGCTTCGGGCATCGCGGCATAAATCCGCGCATGATGCTGGCCCAAACTGCCGACACCGACCACGCCCACCTTGATGCGACGATTCATAAACGGCTCCTCGCTGAACACCGGGCTATCCCGCCCGGTTGAATTCCGCGGCGACAATGCACAATCCGTGACGATCCGCCAGACGAACAATCTCTTCGCGGTCCAGCAGGATGGTCCGGCGCGCTTCCACCGCCATCGCCGTTGCACCGGCGCGGCGCAGCGACTTCAACGTGTGCTCGCCAATCACCGGGATGTCGAACCGCATATCGTGCCCCTGCTTGGCCACCTTCACCACAACCGCGCCCGCACCACCCAGTTTGCCCGCGCGCAGGATTGCCGCGTCCGTACCCTCGAAAGCTTCCACCGCCAAAATCGTACCGCGCTTGATGACCACCGTCTGGCCGATATCCAATCCGCTCGTGGTCTTCGCCACCTTGAGCCCCAACTCGATATCGGCCTTCTCTTCATCGGTCGGCGCACGCGCAGTCAATACGCCCGGCTCCGGCATCGTGTGTTCCATGAACATGCTCGCGGGCATCAATTCGACGCCCACCTTCCGCAGTTCATCACCCACCGCGCCAAAGATCGTTTCCGCGTTCCGCTCCTTGAGCTGGCTCAGCACCGACAACGCCACGCGATCCAGCCGGAGCCGGAACAAGTGCGTCGGCGTTATCTGCCCCACCATGACCGCCTTGGTCATGCCGCTCTTGCGGAATGCCTCCAGCAACGCGCCAAGCTGGCCCAGATGCAGCCACGCCACTTCGTCCACGTACTTCTCGATCACGCGATCGGTTTCGCCGCGGAATGCCACGGCGAAGAGACGTTCGACGCCCTGCTTGCGGGCCGAATTGGCCAGCAGGCGCGGATATACGCCTTTGCCCGCGATCAGACCCAGCGATTTTGGAGTGCTATCGTTCATGAACCACCTTGCCCGCGGCATCTTGCCAGAGACCGCTCAGCCAGACAAGCCACTGTCCTCAACCTTCCGCCGCTTCCACAACAGGACCCCCAACACCAGCGGAAGACACCAACCCAATTCCACCAGCACCGTCTTGGCGTTATAAAGACTGGGGATGTCGCCCCAATCCCTCTTGAGAAAGCCGCGAAAGATCGATACGGGCGACGTGTGAAATCCATTCGAGAACGGCCAGAAGATCATGATGCCGTACGGCTCCTTTGCGTCCGCCGTGACGTAATCAGCCAGCAGGTGACTCACCACCGCTGCCAACAGCAGCACCCAGCCCGCCCACCCCACACCCGCCCGGCGGGACTTCCACAACATCCAGACGGCAAACGAAATCGCCAACGCCCAGCCAACCGTGTGCGTATAAAGTTGATGATACTGGTTGAGCCCGCCCGCGAGAATGCCCGGAATGTAATCCACGTCCGGGGCATTGGCCATTGCCACCACGAGGAACACCCCAAGCCGCTCACGCCACAACCCGCGACCAACGGACCGCCACGAACCGCGCGGCGCAAAACGTCCTGCCGCGAAAGCAAGACCGATCAGACTGTGTCCAACGGGTGAAGGCATGCCACTCCTGCCGGCCCGAAAAGGGGCTACGGCGTTCCGAGGTCAATCCTTTCCACGGCCAGCGCAAGTTCCTCGCCGCCGGGCTCCAGGCTTTTGCGATAGCCCGCGCGCAGGGTGAACGTGTTACGACCCGGCTTCAACAACGAGCCAGCGATCACCGTCTCGTAGGTCCTGAACTTTGTGCTGTCGCGGCACAACCACTCGTCGACAAACACGCCGTTCACGTAAAGCCCCACCACCTGCCGCCGGCTCTTCAGATACATCGGGGCGACGCGCATCGAATACTTCAGGTCCTTCGCGCCTGCGAGCTCGACCACCACATCCGCTTCCATGTGCGAGATCCATCGCCACTGCGCGCCCACCGCCTCTGCAGGTGCCCAACCAAACCCGAGTTCCGCACCGGGGTCTTCCTTCCACGGCTTGATCACAATGCGCGTCTGCGACGCGTCGGGCGAAAGAGCTTCCGCGTTGAGACACGGCACGAGAAGAAGACCAACAATGCAGATTCGGGCCCATAGGCGAAGCGTCATCCGGATACCCTCGTCACGGCGCCATCCCGCCGCTCAATTTGCGCCCACTGCGCGTTTCACCGCTTCGGTCAACGCGGCGCCCTTCAGGTCGCGGCCGATGATGTTGCCGTTGCCGTCGAGCAGAAAACTTGTGGCCTCGCCGTAGATGCCCAGCTTCTTCGTCAGCGCCAGGTCGTCGACAATCTGCGGCCACGTCATACCGTTCGCGCGCACGAAATCACGCACGCCTGCCGGGTTGCGGTCCAGGTTCACGCCGATGATCTCAAAGCCCGACGGCCCGTAGCGCCTGTAGGTCTGAATCAGGTTCGGCAGATCGCGCTGCCATGGGGTCCACCCCATCAGCCAGAGATCCACCAACACCACCTTCCCGCTGAAATCTGCCAGACGCACCGGAACGCCACTGAGCGATGCACCTTCGAACTCCGGGAACGGCTGTCCCGGTGCAAACCGCGCCTGGGTCCGGTACATTTCCATTGCACTCACGGAAAGGGAATCGTCACCACGCGAACCCGGCCGGGTAAGCACAAGCGGATCGCCCCGCCCTTGCCCGCCGGTGTACGAGTATTCCTGCGGATCGTAGAGCGGACTGCGCTTGAACTCGGCGATCAGTTCCGAGATAGCCGCGTCGTCGCCCAGCGTCGACAGCACTTCGGCCTCGCGCACGTAAGTCTTCCGCAAACTCGATACGCCGTACTCGCCGTACTTCTTGCGTGTCTCGCGAAGAATGGCAAGCGCCCGCTTCGGCTCACCCAGCATATCACTGAAGATCGATGCGCGAACAACCTCAACATCCACCGCCTTGCTCCAGTTGCCCGCCGACTCGGCCTTCTCAACCATGCCGTCGATCTGACTGAACACCTCTGCCCACTCAGCGTCGGAATGGTAGCCATGCCCCATCGACTCGAGTTTGCTCAACAACGCCTTCATGTCCGCGGAGTCCGCGACGTTCTTCTGCGCATGCGCAGGAACCACGGCCAAAATCAGCGCCACACAACAGCCAAGCAGCAAGACGCGGGTTTTCATCGATTTGCCTCTTAATATCTCTGATCTTCGCCCCAAGGGTACCGCATCCCTTTTCCTATATAAAGACGGATATTGACCGCCCCAGCCGCCGGCCTCCGCCTCCGCGCCAAGAAAAGACTCGAAAGCACTTAACTTTTTGGTGTCTTATGGGGATTCTTTCGGCATGTCCCAGCTGGGGTGAACAAATGAAGAAATGGATTTCGTCGGCCGTCATCTATCAGGTCAATCTCCGATCGCTCGCCGCTCGCGAGCCGCGCAACGCCATCGAGGCCGCCCGCGAGAAACAGTCACGGCAGTCGCCGCTCGCCTACCTCACCCAGCAGCTTCCCGTCATCAAGAAACTCGGCGCGAACGTGATCTACCTCATGCCCCCCTACCCCATGGGCATCCTCGGCCGCAAGGGCATCGGCTCGCCCTACTCCATCCGCGATTTCCGCGCCGTGGACCCGGAACACGGCACGCTCGATGACCTGGCCGACCTCGTCCGCCGCGCACACCGCATGCGACTCAAGGTCATCCTCGACATCACCCCGAACCACACCAGCCGCGACCACGTCTGGATGTCGTTCCGCCCCGAGTACTACGTCAAGAATCCCGACGGCAGCGTGTTCTTCGACTGCGATTGGTCCGACACCGCCAAGCTCGACTACACCAACCCCGCACTCCGCCGCGAGATGATCGAGGTCTATCACTACTGGCTCAGCTTTCTCGGCGCCCAGCCCAACGGCGGGTTCGACGGCGTGGACGGCTTCCGGCTCGACATGGCCCACTTCATCAATGATCGCAGCTTCTGGAGCGAAGCCACCGCCGACCTCCGCGCGCGACACGCTGATCGCGAATTGCTCTTCCTCGCTGAATGCTACGGCACCCAGAACAACCTCGACCTCTTCGCGCGCGGCATCAACGCGGCTTACGACGACGACTTCTATAAGGTGTGCCAGTATCTCTACGCCGTGACCGAATCCGGATCGTCCGACATTCTTCCCTCGCCCGACGCCAAGTCGAACAACGACTTCCTCGACAAGTACGAGGCGTTCCGCGCCGGCGGCATCGCCACGGCCTTCGAGACTGCCATCCTGAACTACGAGAGCATCCTGCCGCCCGCCGAGGACGCGCCGCGGCTCGCGCGCTATACCGACAACCACGATGAAGGCCGCGGCCTGTTCCGCTTCGGCGAGGGCGCCGTGCGCGCGGTGAATCAGCTCATTTTCCTCAGCAGCCACTGCATTCCCTTTCTGCTGACCGGCGAGGAGTTCGGCGCACTGAACCGTCCCTCCATCCACGGCCGCCTGCACGCCTGCGACAAGGGCCGCCGCCTGCTGCGCGATGGCAAGGTGTTCAACGAGGAAGGCATCGAGTTCGAGGGCAACCTCTTCGCGCGCGGCTACGAGGCAAGACAGGAGTGGTACGAATTCTTCCGCGGCCTGATCCATCTCCGGCTCAAGACACGCGAACTCACTCACGGCCGGTTTCTCCTGCTCAATGCGGGCGAAAACTGCGAGGCCGATTGCAAAACCGTCATCGCCTTCGAGCGACAACTCCGCCGCTCCACCGTGCGTTGCGCCATCAACCTCGGCCCCAAACCGAAGGAGTTGAAGAACGCTCCACTCTTTGCAGGCGAACTCCTCTACGGCGGACTGCAGGGGGATACCCTCCCTGCTTTCTCCTCCATCGTCGTCCGAACGCCCTGAACAACAAGATGGCGGTTAGGGGCCTGTCTGCCTCCGTCCCTTCTTGATTCAGTGCGCTTTTTCTGACTAACTGGCAACGAGGTTGTTCATGACGTCTCGTCTTCCTGGTCTGGTTCTCGTCCTGCTGGCCTGCGCCGCGCGTGCCCACGCGGCCACGCTGTGCGTCTGGACCAACAGCCCGCATCCCGGCGCCCCGTACAACGCCTGGACCAACGCCGCACGCGAGATCCAAACCGCGGTAACCGCCGCGCAGGCCGGCGACACGGTGCTGGTGACCAACGGTCTCTATGCCTCCGGCAGCTATGCCCTTCCCACGCACGCGGTCAGCAACCGTGTACTCATCACAACGTCCATCGTCGTCCGCAGCGTCAACGGGCCGGCTGTGACCGTCATCCGTGGCCGCAGCGCCGGCGAGAGCGGAGAGCGGCGCTGCGTTTACATCACGGGCGGAGGCCAACTGTCGGGATTCACGCTGACCAATGGCGCAGCCCGTGGAGGAGCCTGCTGGCAGGACGGGCTGGGCGGCGGCGCACTGATTGAAGTCAGCGGAACCATCTCGAACTGCGTCGTGTGCAGCAACAGCGCCACCTATGGCGGAGGCATCGCCGCCTACTACGGCGGAGAAGTCCGGAACTGTCTCGTCTACGGAAACGCGGCCGGACTGGGTTCGTGGTTCTACGGCGGCGGCTTCTACGGATCCCAGGGCGCCGCGGTCTATGACTCGGTGTTTTCCAACAACCTCTCCGAGATCGGAGGCGGTGTCGGCTTGGAGGGAAACTGTCGCATCAGCCGCTGCGTCATGCGCAATAACCGGGCAACCTCCGGCGCAGGAGCGAGCACGCGCGGCGGCGATATCCTCGAAAACTGCGTGATCGTGAGCAATGTGGCGAGCATCTCCGGCGGTGGGATATCGTTCTCATCGGGCGGCGGACAAGTTCGCAACTGCACCGTCTACGGCAATGCCGCACAGCAAAACAGCGGTGCCTCCGGCATCTATTGTGTCGGACAGGGAACCTTGATCAACTCCATCTTCGCACAGAACGGAAACGGCTCCGAGAATCTGCCGGCCTCGGGCGTCGGCTACCAGGCCGATCATCTCTGCACCACGCCCTCGCCTTCCAACGGCACAGGTCACGTCCTCCTTGACCCGCTCCTGCTTTCCGACTATCGCCTCAGTTCCAGCTCGCCTTGCATCGATGCGGGTTGCACAAATGGACCCGACAATGACCTTGCACGCGTGGTCCGCCCGCTTGATGGCAACGCGGATGGGATCAGCGCCCGGGATATCGGCGCATACGAATACGTTCATCCACTCGCGGATTCCGACAGCGATGGCTTGCGCGACACCAACGAACTGGCAGCCGGAACCAGCCCCATCTATCTGGACACCGATGGCGACGGCATGGGCGACAACGCGGAACAGCGCGCAGGAACGGATGCGCTCAGCGCGTCGTCGTTTCTCTACGCGGCTGCCGTCGGACCGACCAACGCCGGAGCAGGATTTCTCATCCGCTGGCCGGGCGTAACCGGAAAGCGATACCGCGTGGAACGCGCGACCAACGCATCGCCTGCCGCCTTCACTTACTTCGTCCAGACCAACGTCGCCGGCACAGCACCACTCAACGTCGCCACCGACACCACGGCGTCCGGCTCCGGTCCATGGTTCTACCGTATCCGACTCGAGTGAGGCTCCGTCTTCAGCTTCCAGACACCGGTTCTCAGATTCCGCTTCCTTGACCCTTCCCCATCCAACCCGTACCTTCAGGGGGAAATGAAACAACCCATGCGACCCTTGGCGAAGAAACTCTATCTGCTCGCCGGCAGTTGCGTTCTGAGCCTGTTCTTGTTGGAGGTCGCATCAAGGTTCATCCGCGACCCGCGCAAGGAGCCGGTCGTGCCCACCGCCGTGGGACGCTTCGACAAGGATCTCGGATGGGCTCTCCAACCGGGGGCTTGCGCCGTCTCCGATCGCACCGGCCGCAGAATCGAGTACAAGATCAATTCCAAGGGGTTGCGTGACAACGAGACTCCCTACAAGAAACCCGAAGGAGTCTACCGGATCGTCTTGCTCGGCTGTTCCCGCACGTTTGGATTCGGCAACCCCATCGAGGAACATTTCTCCACGCTCCTTGAGAATTACTTCGACCATGTGGAAGTCATCAACATGGGCGTGAGCGGATACGGCATTGACCAGTACTACTTGTCTCTCGAGAAGGAAGGCTTCAAGTACGAGCCGGATCTGGTCATCGCCTACGTCTCCCACTACGGCGGCTTCCGCCACATGAAGAGCAAGAGTTCCGGTCGGGCGAAACCATATTTCGAGGAAGAAGATGGGCAATTGGTTCTGAAGAACTGCTCGCTGTCACCCCCCGATTGGATGCCCGACAAGGTCGGCGTGCCGACGGAAATTCATCAGTGGCTGCGACGACACAGCTGCGCGTATGAACTGCTCCGCGATGCCATCTTCGCTCTGATCTCACCCGCGGCACCCGCCGCTAACATCTCGATGTATGATGACTTGAGCGAAGAAAGCACGTCCGAGGAGTTCCTGCAGGCCAACCGTCTTGCCTTGCTCATAGCCGGTGCGATGAACGATGCCTGCCACAAGCGGCATGCCGACTTCCTGCTGGTCACGGGAGTCCCGGCCTTGCATGAATCCGCAACCGCGATGAAGATTCCCTCACTCGATGTCAGCGCGGCTCAATCCAATGACCGCCTCGCCCTGCCGGACGGATTGCAGCATCTCAACTACGCAGGAAATGGCGTCATCGCCTGGGAAATCGCGCGGGCGCTCGACGAGCGTCAACTCGTTTCGTTGAAGCGACGGGACCACAAGAAACCGTAGATCACAGAATCTCTGTGAGCCAATCCATGGAACCCAGCACTCCGCAAGACCCGGATGGCAACCAAGCGACGGATAAAGACATGCTTCTTATCTGTCCCGTGTGCGACGCCCCTCTGTCTTGGGGTGACCGCACCTGCCTCTGCAGCCAGGGCCACTCTTTTGATCTGGCCAGGGAGGGATACGCGAACCTGCTGCTGAGTCACTGCCGCCGCTCCAAGGATCCTGGCGACAGCACCGAGATGGTTCAGGCACGGCGACGGTTTCTCGATAGTGGCGCGTTTGCCCGCCTCTCAGAACTCATTCAGAACACCATCCGCGAACTGCTCGCTGCAGGCAAAGCTTCCGGCAGCGCCAACATCGTGGATTCGGGATGCGGTGAAGGCTATTTCCTCGGCGCGCTGCAAGGGATCACAACGGGACCCGCCTACGGCGTCGATGTATCGAAGCCGGCCATTCGACTTGCGGCGCGCCGCTATCGGCACGCGCGTTGGGTCATTGCAAACATCATGCGCAAGATGCCCTTCGCCAGTCACTCCATCGACGTGATACTGAGCGTGCTGGCCCCGCGCAACGTGGCAGAATTCACCCGCATCCTGAAACCGAGCGGCTCCCTTGTGATGGTCGTCCCCGGACCCGATCATCTTCTCGAACTGCGCTCGCGCCTGATGGCGGACGCCAGCCCTTCTCAAACGAAGACCGATACGGCCATCAAAGCATGCGAACCTCATCTCGCTCTCCAGCAGAAGAAATCCATCACATACGAGATGTTGCTCAACAAGGACGCCTTGGCCGACGCAGTTCAGATGACGCCGCTGTTCTGGCGTTCGACACGCGAGGCAAAGGCCGACTTGGCAGGCTTGGACGAATTGCGGGTGACCATGAGCTTCGTGCTCCTGACGTTCGCGTGCGCGGAGTAGCGCGCCGGATCACGGCCGGACGGCATCCGCAGCGGCCCAGCCCCAGTTGACATCCGCGGCGAGCACGCCGCCGCTCAGCGTACGAATGTACCAACGACCCGTCGCCTGATGGTAAACCGCCATGTCGTCGGCTCCGTCGGTGTCGAAATCACCCGAGACCGGCACACAGCCGGCAAAGCCCCAGTTCTCGCCCATCACCAACACAGTCCCGCTGACCGTGCGGATGTACCAGTTGCCTGTTGCGGTATCGAACACAGCCAAATCATCCTGTCCGTCGCCGTCATAGTCGCCCGCCACCGGCACGCAGGTGGAGAATCCCCAATTCACACCGGAGAGTCCCGCACCTGACGAGTTCACGATCGTCCAATTGCCGGAGGCCGGGTGAAAAACAGCAAAGTCAGATTTCCCATCGCGGTCGTAGTCGCCCGCCACCGGCGTGAAGCCTGCCCCGCCGACGAGCGTCCCGTTGACCAGCACCACACCGTTAACCGTCCGCGCATACCAGCGCCCATTGCTCGTGTTGTAGACAATCATATCGGACACCCCGTCGCCGTCCCAATCGCCCGACACCGCGCGCGCTGTCGCAAAGCCCCACCCCACATCGCTGACCACTTCGCCGCGACCGATGCTCCTGATGAACCACCGGCCAACCGACTGCTGGTAGACCGCAAGATCCATGACTCCATCGCCATCGTAATCACCCGGCACCGGGGTGACCCCGGGAAACCCCCAGTTGAACGGACTGGTGATGATGGCACCCTCGAGATTCCTGATGTGCCAGTTGCCCGAGGCCGTGTCGTACACGGCAAGATCGGATAACCCGTCGCCGTTATAGTCGTTCGCCGAGTTGCCGAATTCCGAAGCGCCGATGTCCGTCACCCATCCCACGAACCGCGGCACGCCGTAGAAATCGACACTGCCCGCCGGAACCGCCGCGTTGTTGCCCGCGTTGATGCAAGGCGAACTGGAGCGCAGCCGCATGTTGCCCGACTGCCAGTTGACCAGCCTCGGGTCGGCGTTGATCAATCCAACACCCGCCGCAACGCCGAACGTGCAACAGTATTGGAAGGAGGTCGCCATGCCACCCGTCAGGTTGGCGCCCGCAGGAGCCGTATTCGAATAGACAATACAGTTCCGGACGCCACCCAGTTCCAACCACCCGCCACCGCCCTGCCCCGTCGCCGAGTTGCCCACGACGGTGCAATGATCCACGTAGCTGATCTCCCCGCCCATGAAGCCACCACCGTTTGCAGCCCGGTTGCCGTTCAGCACGGATTCGCGCATCACCCCGCTCATCAACTCTACGCCGCCGCCAAGATTGCCGGCCACATTGAAACTCGCACGGCAGGCGGTCGCCGTGCAGACATCCAGCATGAAGCCACCACCCTCACTGCTCGCGCGGTTCGAGACAGCGGTGCATCGAAAGAATGCGGAACTGTAGTAACCGCAGAAGCCACCCCCCAGCGTTCCGGTATTCGCTATCGCCACACAATCGTACATGCGCGAATACGGATAGGCGTAGGCCCCACCACCCTCATGATCGGCGGCATTGTTGATCATCGTGCAACTGCGGACGACCGAACCCGTCGCCACCCACAAGCCTCCGCCCCCGCCTTGGCTCCGGTTTCTGAAGAAAGTACACCGTTCGATGGTAGAAGGTCCCCATATCCAGGCTCCACCCCCATCATCGCCGGCCGAGTTATCCTCGAACGCGCAGTTGCGAAGCGTCACCCCCAACTGCGTGTAAAGTCCGGCCCCCTCCCCACCGATCCCCGTGGTCAGCCCTTTGCGAATCGTAAAGCCATCCACCGCAACTTGGCCGCTGGCGATCGTGATGCATCGATTCGTCCGCAGTGGGCGACCACCATCCAGGATCGTGACCGCTGCACCGTTCACACTGCGAAGGGTCACGGGTTTCATGAGGACGAGATTGGTGACGGCATAGGTGCCGTTGGTTACCAGGACGGTTTCGGTCGCATCGGCGGCACTCACCGCTGTCTGGACGTTCCGTGCCGCAGTCGCCCACGTTGTGTAGGGCGCCTGCTGGCTGCCGCTCGGCGAGACATAGCGGGTCGCCCAAGCCGTGTGCGCCCCAAGAAGAAACAATAGACACACCCCACACCATGCCATCTTCATGTCTACCTCCCTGCCCAACTCCATACACCCCGTCGCCGTAGAAGTTGAGACTCGCCCTTTTCAGCCTTTTCCCGGCTGGCAAAAAGTACTAGGCTCTTTTCAGAGAGGTTTGCCGCGAGGAGGCTCAAATGAAACCGACCACGATACTGAAGATTCTCAACCCGCTCATGGCCATCCTGCTCATCAACCAGGCACTCACCGGAATCCTGGCCGATCATCTGTCCCGCGAGGCCTTTGAAGTTCTTCACGCGGGAGGAGGCCTGTTGTTCGTGGTCCTCGCCGCCGTGCACTTGTTTCTGAACTGGGGGTGGGTCAAGGCCAGTTTCACCCGAAGAGCACCCGCGGCCTGAACGCAGCCCGGGTAGAGGCGGAAGATCGAAGCGCTAGAAGTTCTGCCCAAAGCCGAAACCGCCCGTCCAGTAATCCATGTCTTCCATGTCGAGATTCCACGTCTGACGGGCAAGGATCTCGATGAACTGCTCGCGCCCGGAAAACCAGATGCGAATGCCCGCCTCCGCGTGGCCCGCCCAGAAGCTGTCCTTGGGCTGATCCTCCTCGTCAGTCGCAACCGTCTCCTCGTCGTCATTCGCAAAGAAACCGTTGTAGGTCAGACCCGCGCCGACGAAGGGGGCGAAATCCGTGTGCGGCATGATGCGAAAGATCATGCCGACCCCGCAGTGGGAGGCATCGTCGCGACTGTTCGAAAAGGCATTGGCCAGCAGGCAACCAAAGATGGGTGTATTCACAAGCCACGTGCCATCCGCAAACTCCACGCCATAGATTCCGTCGCCCGGATTCGCCTGCACGGCAAAGAGCAACCCAGCCTCCTCCTCATAGAATGAGGGATCGAAATCGTCAAACGCCCGAACCACGAAGGCGGACAGCAGGAAGACCACCATGGTGAAAAAGTATCTCATGCACTGAGTTCACCACGGTCCACCGAAAGATGCAACAACACCAAGTCCGGAACCACACCCGCCCTCCCGCCCCTCCCCAAGTGTTCATGCCCCAAGCATACCTGTATTACAATTTTGTAATTTGAATGACATTTGAACTACGCTATTGTGGTCAAAGACGGAACATACGCAAGGAATGTGATTCTCCTAATATGTTTAGCTGCAATGTGTTATGCCCATATTTGATGACGTGTCCCCCGGGTTGGCACGGCGGCTGCTAGACAGTGCGGCACAAGAACAGGAATGTCTATCCTGCGAGGGCGTGTTGCTTTTGCGGAGAGACAAGGTAAAAGCATAGGACCACTGAGGGAAGGAACAACAGGAGCCTGACATGACGATTGCACGACATGACGCCATCATGGCGGTCACAAACTACAAGCCGATGGAGAAGCCGCTGGATTTCTCGAAGACCCTAGCGAAGGACCTCTTCGCCTCCAACGTATTCAGCGACGCTGTAATGAAGCAGCGCCTGCCCGAGAAGGTGTACAAGGCGATCCGCAAGACGATCGATCAGGGCGCAAAGCTCGACGTCTCGTCCGCTGACATCGTCGCCTCCGCCATGCGCGATTGGGCGATTGAGAAAGGCGCGACGCACTACGCCCACGTCTTCTACCCGCTGACCGGCCTGACCGCCGAGAAGCATGACAGCTTCCTCGACCCCGATGGCAAAGGCGGCGTCATTGCCGCGTTCTCCGGCAAGCAGCTCATCCAGGGCGAACCGGATGCGTCGAGCTTCCCCTCCGGCGGCATCCGCGCCACGTTCGAAGCGCGCGGCTACACCGCGTGGGACGTCACCAGCCCGGCTTACATTCTCGAGAACCCGAATGGCACGACGCTCTGCATTCCGACGGCGTTCTGTTCGTGGACGGGTGAAGCGCTGGACAAGAAGACCCCCCTCCTCCGCTCGATGCAGGCCTTGAACGTGCAGGCACAGCGGGTACTGGCGCTCTTCGGCAACAAGAACCCGGGCCTCGTGTGGTCCACCGCGGGCTGCGAACAGGAATATTTCCTGATCGACCGGAATTTCTTCTTCGCGCGCCCGGACCTGATCAACGCCGGCCGCACGCTCTTCGGCGCCAAGCCGCCCAAGGGCCAGGAGTTGGAAGACCAGTACTTCGGCGCCATCCCGGAACGCGTACTCGCGTGCATGCTCGAAACCGAGCGTGAACTCTACAAGCTCGGCGTGCCGGTCAAGACCCGCCACAACGAGGTCGCCCCGGCGCAGTACGAACTCGCGCCTGTCTACGAAAACGCGAACCTCGCGACCGACCACCAGTATCTCACGATGGTCACCCTGCAGCGCGTCGCCCAGAAGTACGGCATGGCCTGCCTGCTGCACGAGAAACCCTTCGCGGGCATCAACGGCTCCGGCAAGCACCTGAACTGGTCCCTCGGCACCAGCAGCTCCAACCTGCTGACCCCAGGCGATACGCCCCACAGCAACGCGCAGTTCCTCGTGTTCTGCGCCGCCGTGATCCGCGCCGTGCACCAGCACGGCGACCTGCTCCGCGGCACCGTCGCCCACGCAGGCAACGATCACCGCCTCGGCGCCAATGAAGCGCCGCCGGCCATCATCTCCATGTTCCTCGGCGACCAGCTCACCGACGTGTTTGAGCAGATTGCCAAGGGCGGAGCCAAGAATTCGAAGCAGAACGGCACACTGACGGTCGGCGTGGATACCCTCCCGCCGCTCCCGAAGGATGCCGGCGACCGCAACCGCACGAGCCCGTTCGCCTTCACCGGCAACAAGTTCGAGTTCCGCGCGGTCGGTTCGAGCCAGTCCGTGTCCGGCCCGTTGGTGGCCCTGAACACCATCGTTGCCGAATCGCTCGACTTCATCGCCACCGAGTTGGAAGCCAAGACCAAGGGCAATGAGAGCAAGCTGAACGCCGCCGTCCAGGAAGTGCTGCAGCAGATCATTAACGAACACGGCGCGATCATCTTCAACGGCGACAACTACAGCGAGGCGTGGCACAACGAGGCCGAGAAGCGCGGCCTGCCGAACTTCCGCAACACGGTCGATGCCATCCACGGCATGGACAGCGATGCGAATGCGGAACTGTTCGAGAAGTATAATGTGCTCAGCAAGCGCGAGTTCAAGAGCCGCAACGAGATCTACCTGGAGAAGTACATCAAGGATGTGAACATCGAGAGCCGCCTGGCTTTCCGCATCGCCAAGACGATGATCTTCCCGGCCGCGGTCGCCTACCAGGGGCAGCTTGCGCAGACCTCGCTCAACCTGAAGGCGCTCGGCAAGGATCATTGCACGACGGTGCTCGACGAACTCAATGGCCTGCTCGGCAAACTGCAGGGCGCCATGGCCAAGCTCGACAGCGCCATCAACCACGAATCCAAGGGTGGCCTGCTCAGTCATGCCAAACACATGCGCGACGAGGTCGTACCCGCCATGCTGGCCGTGCGTCAGATAGCCGACAAGATTGAAGGCATCACGTCCGACGAAGTGTGGCCTCTCCCGACATATCAGGAGATGCTGTTCATCAAGTAACCTGATCAAACCCCATACGGAAGAAAAGGCCCGCGGCTCACGCTGCGGGCCTTTTCGCGTCCACCCCTCTCCCCCGCGTTGACCCTCCCGCATGCTCGTGCCACAATGGGCGCGTTGCATCGACGCTGGCGTGAGAGTCAAGGAGGGCAGTGTCATGTGCAGTCTGCCGGGGAAACAGCCTGCGAATATCAGGGATACGCTCTTTGGCGATCTCCCCTTCTCCGAGTGGCCGAACGCATCCGTCCAAACCACCAACGAACCGTGGACCTCTTTTGCCGCAGCCCGGGCATGTCTGAAGTCGGGCGACAAGTTCCGCACAATTCAACTGCTGCAGCAGATACTGGGCATGCCGGCACTTGAATCCCGCCACTATCTCCAGGCCTGGCACTTCCTAAGGGAGTTGGGCCTGCAGCCCGGTCCGAAGGTCGCCAAGTACGTCTACGGCGTCATGGTCGAAGTCTCCCTCGAACAGGGCTTGGATATCGTCGCCGCCTATGCCGATCATAGCGCGCGCTACTTCAACTACAGCGGGGCAGCCGTCATATGGGAGGCCCCCGACCACACCCTCGACGCACAGATCGACGAGTTGCTGGGCACCGCCAAGGATATCGTGGACCAGATCGGTCCATGGGGAAAAGCCCGCCCGCCGGCACCCGCCCGCGGTCATGCGCGCATCAACATACTCACCCCCAGCGGTCTTCATTTCGGAGAAGGGCCATTCAATAAACTCGCGGCCGACGGCCTCGGCGGTCCTGTAATCGAAACGTCCACCCATCTCATGCTCAGCCTCATGGCCATGTCAGAACAGAAGAAGGCCTGAGTCCACCCATGCGCCCCGCTTCGGGCCATCGCTTGCGCGCGCGGAAAATGTTGTAGTGCACCTCCCCGGATGTTACATTTTTGTAGCGATGAAGAAATTGACCATAGCGTTGGCGCAGATAAATCAGGCAGTGGGGGCACTGATTCCCAACGCGGCGAAGATCGTCCGCACTGCCGCCGAAGCGGTATCGCGCGGCGCACAGGTTGTGGTGTTTCCCGAACTTTCCGTGTCGGGCTATCCACCCGAGGATCTGGTGATCAAGCGGCACTTTCTGCAGGATTGCGCGAAGCAGGTGCAGCGCCTCGCCGCCGAGTTGCCGAAGAATGCCTTGGTCATCGTCGGCACGCCCCTGCCGACGGAGACGAAAGCCTGCAACGCAGCGGTTGTTTTTGCCGGCGGCCGGATCGTGGCCACCTATGCGAAAATGGCTCTGCCGAATTACGGGGTATTCGATGAGAAGCGCGTCTTTGATCCCGGCCCACAACCGATGGTGCTGAACGTCGACGGCATCCGCATCGGGCTGCACATCTGCGAAGATTCCTGGGCCGTCGAGGATGCGCCCTGCACCGCCCTGCAAAACGCCGGGCTCGACGCGTTGGTCAACCTCTCCGCTTCGCCCTACCACCGCGGCAAACTTGGCCTCCGGGAAGGCGTGCTCCGAAAAACCGCCGGCATGCTGCAGGCTCCCCTGCTCTATTGCAACATCGTCGGCGGCCAGGATGAACTTGTGTTCGATGGCGCCAGCATGGCCCTCGGAGCCGACGGCAAACTCCTCGCGCGCGCCAGCCAGTTTGACGAAGACCTCCTGTTTGTTCAGATCCCGATCGGAACCCAGGTCGAACCCTCGAACGCAGGGGCAGCCGGCATCGACGAAGTGCACATCGCACCGCCATGGCAGAACGCCATCTCATCCCCGGTTGGGTTGCGTATGACCACTCCGCTCGAAGATCTCGCCGAGGTCTACGCAGCCCTGACGCTTGGCCTTCGCGACTACGTCGACAAGAACGGCTTCAGCAAGGTCGTTGTCGCACTGAGCGGCGGCATTGATTCCGCGCTTGTCGCCGCACTGGCCGTGGATGCCCTCGGCAAGAACCGCGTCGCCGGCATCACCATGCCTTCGAAATTCTCGTCCGATGAGACGTTGAGCGACGCCCTTCTGGTGGCCAGAAATCTCGGCATCGAATGCTCCAAGGTGCCCATCCAGCACCTGCAGGAAACATATCTCTCCGAGCTTGCGCACCTTTGGAAGAACCGCCCGGCCGACATCACCGAGGAGAATCTGCAGGCCCGCATCCGCGGCAATATCGTGATGGCGCTGTCGAACAAGTTTGGATGGCTGGTGCTCACCACGGGCAACAAGAGCGAATTGGCCACGGGCTACTGCACGCTCTACGGAGATATGGTCGGCGGATTCGCCGTCATCAAGGATGTTCCCAAGACGCTGGTCTTTGAGCTGGCCAAATGGCGCAACGCCGCCCGGGGCGAGGTCATCCCGCCCGCCACCATAGCGCGCCCGCCCACGGCCGAACTGCGCGCCGATCAGAAGGATACCGATTCCCTGCCGCCTTACGATGTGCTCGATCCCATCCTGGAACGTTACATCGAGTGCGACAAGGGCATCGACGACATTGTCGCCGACGGCTTCGCGCCGGACCTCGTGCGGAAAGTGATCCGGATGGTGGACCGCAATGAGTACAAGCGGCGACAGGGCGCCCCGGGCATCAAGATCACGCCCAAGGCTTTCGGACGCGACCGACGCATGCCGATCACAAACCTGTATAGCGAGCAGACGCGACCGCAGTGATGCCGAAGGAGACAGAACTTGATGAACACGCATAACACGGCACGAGCAGAGCCGGATCCCGGCAAGGCATCCCAGCAACGCGTCACGGAACTCACCCTCCTCTATCACGTCAGCCGTATCCTTGACCAAAGCCTCGACATGCGCGATGTGGTGAGCCCCGTCCTCGAATCCCTCGCGGAATTCATGGATATGAAATACGCGACGCTCACGCTCCTGAACCGCAAGACCGGCGATATCCTGATCGAAGCCGCGCACGGGCTCTCCCCCCAGCAGGCGGAGCGCGGCCGCTACAAACTCGGAGAAGGGGTCACCGGACAGGTCGTGCTTACCGGCAAGCCGAAGATTCTCGAGCGCACCAGCGAAGACCCCCAGTTCCTCGACAAGACGCGCCGCGGCAAACGCGCCGATACGTCGTTCATCTGCGTGCCCATCAAGGTCGGACAGGAAGTCGTCGGCGCCCTCAGTGTCGACCGCCCCTATCAACCCGGTCACGACCTTAACGACGACGTCCGCCTGCTGACTATTGTCTCCTCCATGATCGCCCAGGCGGTCAAACTCCGGCGCGCCGCGCAGGAAGAACGGGATCGTCTTGAAGCCGAGAACAGACGCCTCCGCGATGAATTGCGTAACCGATTCCGCCCCGCCAATATCATCGGCAACTCGCACGAGATGCAGATGGTCTACGACCAAATCGCCCAGGTATCCAAGACCCCCACCACGGTGTTGATCGAGGGCGAAACCGGCACGGGCAAGGAACTGGTTGCCCACGCGATCCACTACAACAGCGATCGCGAGGACAAGCCGTTCATCAAGGCTCATTGCGCCGCGCTCCCCGAGAATCTGATCGAGAG
>Ga0116158_10000324_pt1 | contig 49593 bp, 45 predicted proteins | sample AD_UKC052_MetaG_FD_89883 | JGI IMG/M metagenome (GOLD analysis project Ga0116158, IMG submission 89883) | Active sludge microbial communities of municipal wastewater-treating anaerobic digesters from USA - AD_UKC052_MetaG | ecosystem: Engineered > Bioreactor > Anaerobic > Digestate | place: USA... | reverse complement strand
GGGCCTGAATGCAAGTGGCGATGATGGCGGGACCGCCGGTGCGCGCGCAGTTCTGCAGCGTGGTCAGGCGGTCGCCGAGGACGTCCATGCGCTGGCCGGATCGTGGTGCGGCGCCGGGCAGGATTTCGAGGGCAGGGAAGCAGGAGACGAGGTGTGCTCGTGGGCCGCCGAGTGCCGCGAGGTCCTGTGCGAGGAGGTCGAGATTACGTGTGGTATCGACGACCCAGATGATGGGTTTGTGCCATGTGTCGTGGAAGCTCCATGCAAGGTAGGCTTGGATGGAGATGGGCAGGCTTGGGGCAAACCCCACCCGCCCTGCGGAGAATTCACCCCCCAGGTGTCGCGCATCATTCTCGGTGAGGCGGAACGCCCCCAATGGGCCGTTCATCGGGAGGAAACGTACGCCCGGACGGGGTGGGCGTCAACTGGGAGGGGGGATGCGCGAGGATGTTCTGCCTACAGGGCCTTGCGCAGGTGCGAGGGGAGGATCTTCAACTCGTCGCGGTACTTGGCGATGGTACGGCGGGCGACGGTAATGCCGGACTCCTTGAGTTTCACCACCATCTCCTGATCGGACAGCGGCTTGGAGGTGTCCTCCCCGGCCACGAGCGTGGCGATCGTATCCTTGATGGTCTTGTTGGAGATTTCCTTGCCATCGCTGGTTTTGAACCCCGGCGTGAAGAAGTACTTCATCTCGAACACGCCGCGCGGCGTCTGCATGTATTTGTTGGCCAGCGCGCGGCTGACGGTGGTTTCGTGGACACCGAGGAGCGATGCGATTTCGACCATCGTAAGAGGTTTCAGTTCCGAAACCCCGTGCTCCAGAAAATCGCGCTGCACCCGCTCAATCTCGGTGGCAATGCGGTAGATCGTCTGTTGCCGCTGCTGGATGCTCTTGATCAGAAGGGCGCCCGCGCGAATCTTCTCGCGGATATACGACTTCACTTCCTGCGTCGTGTTGGGGTCCTCGATCAGCGCGCGGTAGTGCTTGCTGATGAGCAGGTGCGGAACCTGATCGCGGTTCAGCGCGATCACGTAGTCGTCACCCACCTTTTGCACTTGTACCTCGGGCAGAACGTAGGACGGAGTCTCTGCGGAGAACATGCGACCGGGCTTCGGCTCCAGCGTGGCGATGAACGCGGTGATGTTCTGCAACTCTTCCATGCTGATCTTCATCGCCTTGGCAATCTGGGGATGGCGCCGTGCGCCCAGCGCGTCGAGGTGGTCCCTGACGACCGTGGCGGCCGGCGAGTCCTCTTTGCCCAGCCGCTGCAGTTGGAGCAGCAGACATTCGCGAATATCGCGTGAGCCGACACCAATCGGGTCAAACTCCTGGATGATCTTGAGGATTCTCTGCAACCGGTCCAGGTCCGATCCGGTGGAGTGCGCGAGTTCCTCGATGCTGGTGGTCAGGTAGCCGTCGTCGTTGATGCTGCCGATGAGCAGCTCGCCGGCCTGCTTATCTTCCGTCGAGAGGCCGGCCAGTGCGAGTTGGGCGAGAAGGTGTTCCTGGAGTGATTCCGGCTGGGTGATCGAGTCGAAGAAGAACTGGCGCTTGGCGGCATCCTCCGCCGTGTAGTGGTGCGAGGACTGGGTTTGCTGAAAGTAGTCGCGCCATTCGTCATCGAGTCGCGCGAGGACCTTGAACTCTTCCGCGAAATCCAACTCCTTGTGGTCTTCCGAATCATTGCCGGCCGGCTCGCTGGTGCCCGGTTCAACCTCGACCTGCGTGGTTTCCAGGGGCTTCTCCTCGAGCGTGGGATTCTGCTGCATCTCCTGCTGAACGAGGGTGCGCAATTCGAGGATGGGCACTTGCAGCAAAGCGAGGGATTGGCGCAACTGGGGCGCCAAGATCATTTGCAGCCGCTGCTGCTGTGTTTGGGCTAGATACTGCTCGTGCACCATACGTCTCCAGAACATCGCCAGTTTATCCCGGGTCCTGTGCTCTCACAAGGTCTTTCCCCGCGCGCAGTTGCGCGGGAGCGGGCTGGATCGCTTGACCGGAGCGCAGGAGTGGTGGAAAATGCGGGCTGCGTCGGACAGAAAACCGCGCGAAACATCCGGCGGATCACCATCATGTCGCTTCAGTTATGCGTTCTTGCCAGCGGAAGTTCCGGAAACTGTACCTACGTGGGTACAGACCGGACGGGCATCCTCATCGATGCCGGGCTCAGCGGAAAGGAAACGCAGCGCCGGCTGGAGCAACTGGGTCTGGGCATGGCGAACATCCAGGCCGTCTGCGTCAGCCACGAGCATGGGGACCACACCGCGGGGCTGCGCGTACTGAACCGCCGCCACGGGATCCCCCTCTTTGTGAATTCTGCGACCCGGGATATTCTGTGCAGGGCGGAAGGGGCGGGGGAGCTGTCGTGGAATATTTTCCAGAGCGGATCGGCGTTTCCTGTGGGCGATCTTGTGTTGGAGCCTTTCACCGTGCCGCACGATGCGGCTGACCCTGTCGGATTCATCGTCAAAGCGGGCGCGTTGCGCGTGGGCATCACGACGGATATCGGCATGATTACGGAGCGCGTCGTTGATGCCCTGAGCGGGTGCCATGCCCTGGTGATCGAGGCCAATCACGACGAGCATCTGCTTGAGAACGCGGAACGTCCCTGGTCGCTGAAGCGTCGCATCAAAGGCCGGCTGGGGCATCTTTCCAACGAGCATGCGGCGGAGATGGTGGCGCGTGTTGCCGGGCCCCATCTGCAGCACGTCTTCCTGGCGCATTTGAGCGCCGACTGCAATCGCGGTGAGTTGGCGCTGCAGACGGCGGTGAGGACGTTGAAGACCGCGGGCCATCACCACGTCCGTGTCAGTCTGACCTTCCCTGATCGCATCAGCGACGTGTGGCGTGGCTGATCGGCAGAAAGCGGGTCCTGCGGGCCCGGAGGGGTCGATTCTCTTTGACACGGGGCAAGGTGGGGTGTTATTTGAAACCTCATTCGACGGGCTGTTTTCCGCGGTCCCGATGGCAGATGGGAGCAACCCCGCGCGCCGGATGTAAGGAGCAAAGTATGGCCAAGGTGCTACTGGAACACATCTACAAGATCTATCCCGGCAATGTCATTGCCGTCAATGATGCCAACCTCGAAATCGAAGACCGCGAATTCGTGGTGTTGGTCGGCCCGTCGGGCTGCGGCAAGTCCACCACGCTTCGCATGGTTGCCGGGCTGGAAGAGATCAGCAAGGGCAACATCTACATCGATGGCCGCAAGGTCAACGACGTGCCCCCGAAGGATCGCGATATCGCCATGGTGTTCCAGAACTACGCCCTGTATCCGCACATGACCGTGTACCGGAACATGGCGTTCGGCCTCAAACTGCGTCGTTACCCGAAGGCGGAGATTGATACCCGCGTGCGCGACGCCGCGGAAATCCTGGGCATCACGCACCTGCTGGAGCGCAAGCCCAAGGCGCTTTCCGGCGGCCAGCGCCAGCGCGTGGCCGTGGGTCGCGCGATCGTTCGCAAGCCCAAGGCCTTCCTGTTTGACGAACCGCTCTCCAACCTTGACGCCAAGATGCGCGTACAGATGCGCACCGAAATCAGCAAGCTGCATACGCGGCTGTCGTCGACGATGATCTACGTGACGCACGACCAGGTCGAGGCCATGACGATGGGCGACCGCATCGTGGTGATGAAGGATGGGTTGATCCAGCAAGTGGCGACCCCTCTTGAGCTGTATGACCACCCGATCAACCAGTTTGTCGCTGGGTTCATCGGCAGTCCGCCGATGAACTTCTTCTCGGGACAGCTCGTCCAGCAAAAGGGCAGCATCTATTTCAACGAAGGCAACTTCTCCATCCGCGCCGAGGATTCGCAGGCGGCCAAACTGACTTCGCGCGTTGGTCAGGACATCGTGTTCGGCATTCGGCCGGAGGATATCCAGGATTCGCTCTATGTGACCAATCCGAACCCGGAGCACCAGGCCAAGGCGCGCGTCGAAGTCGTGGAGCCGATGGGTGCGGAAGTGTTCCTGTACCTGAACACGGGCAAGCACACCTTCATCTCCCGCGTGGACGTTCACGACAACGCGGACGTCAACCAGGAACTCAACCTGGTCTTCGACATGAAGCAATCGCACTTCTTCGACGCAAAGACGGGCGAGACCGTGGTCTGAGGCGGAGTCAACGGGGCATCATCGGCCTGCCGGGGTAGGGCGGGCCATCGTAGCTGCAGCCATGGAGATACTCACGGGCTTTTCTCAATTCCTGCTGGTGACGGCCATCGCCTTTGCGCTGCTCTGCCTGCTGATCAGCCATCTGCGCTTCGAGAACCTGACGCGTCGGGCAACGCAGTCCGACGACGACATGGACCCTCGTGATACGTTTCAGGTTCAGATCGCGCATCTGCTGGGCACGGCCCACCGCATGCCCGAGCCCTTCGCAGTCGTCTTTGTCATGCCGACAGAATGGGTCTCGATGAAGGAGAGATACGGGGCCGCCTGGGCCGAGGAGGCCCTGTCGGTTGTTGAGGCCCAGGTTCGCAGCGTGGTTCGACGTACGGACACGGTATTGCACTACGGTGAGGGGCGTGTTGGTCTGATCATGGAGACGGGCCGGCAGCATCTTGGCCCCATTCTGAAGCGCGTGCAGGATGCAGTGGGGCGTGAACCTTTCCGCAGTACGTCGCATGGCGTGATGAAGTTGTCGGTCCAAGTGGGTGCCGCGACGCATCCGGAGAATGGTGACCGTGTGCGCGAGTTGATCGAGCAAGCCGTGGCTGCGGTGACACAGGCTGGGCAGTCCGACGCCGCGGAACCTGTTCTGGCGCCCACGATCGAGAAAGAGGTCGCTCCTGTGCCGGCTGCGGCGGATTCGGCTCAGCGCAGCATGCTCGATCCGTTGACGGGCGTACTGCGTGAGGACCGGCTTGGATCGGCGGTTTCAAAGTTTGTGGCCCGCCATCGCCGTGACGATCGCCCTGTTTCGCTTCTTCTGTTGGACATCGATTTTCTCCGTCGTTACAACGAGCACTATGGCCGGGACGCGGGCGATGGCATCCTTCGCGGACTCGGGGAATTCCTTCAGCACAATGCGCGGGAGAGCGATCTGCTGGCGCGGTACGGCGGCGAGGAATTTCTCGTCGTGATGGGCTGTGCCCCGCGCGACGCGCTGATTGCGGGCCAACGTTTGGTCGCGCAGATGAAGCGCACGCCGATTACCGCGGCAGGCAGCAGTTTGAAAGTCTCGGTGAGCATCGGTGTGGCAGGGTTTCCGGATCACGGGGGTAACCCGGCGCGCCTGCTCGACGCCGCGGAGACAGCGCTTTTTGCGGCCAAGGAACGGGGCCGCAGCCTCTGCCTGATGTACGAACCCTCCATGACGCCCCCTCCCAAGGGCAAGCCGCGTGACGTGTTCTGATCGCGGATATTCGCATTCCGAAATGCCGGCTCCCTGTGCTACTCTCGACACCTGTATGAAGGCTCCTGCGCTGAGATTGGGTGTGAATATCGACCACGTGGCGACGCTTCGCCAGGCGCGCGGTACGACGTATCCGAGCCCGCTGGAGGCGGCACGCTGTTGTGCCGCAGCCGGGGCGCATGGACTCACCGTGCATCTGCGCGAGGATCGGCGCCATATTCAGGATGCCGACGTCTACGCGTTGAAGCAGGCCGCGATTCTTCCCGTGAATCTGGAGATGGCCAATGCCGCGGCTATTGTTCGCATTGCCTTGGATGTGCGGCCCGAGGAAGTCTGTCTCGTGCCGGAACGCCGCCAGGAAGTGACCACGGAGGGCGGGCTCGATGTTGCCGGGCAGGAGCAGGCTTTGAAGCCAACGGTAGATTCCTTGCGCGAGGCCGGGGTGCAGGTCAGCCTCTTCATCGAGGCGGACCGGCGTCAGCTTGAGGCGGCGGCGCGGCTGGGTGTCCCTTATGTCGAACTTCACACGGGCGCCTACTGCGATGCCGGATCGGACCGGGCCAAGAGAGAACTGGAGCGGTTGGTACAGGGCGCAAAGATCGCGCACGACCTTGGATTGAAGGTCAACGCGGGTCATGGCATCAACCTTCAGAACATCGCCGGCGTGCTGGACATGCCGCATCTCGACACGCTTAACATCGGTCACAGCCTCGTTGCCCGCGCTGTCTTTGTTGGTCTGGAGCAGGCGGTGCGTGAGATGATGAAGGCCATGTCGGCCTATCGCGGAGGAGCCGGTTGAAGAAGAAACGGCAGAAGGGCGTGAAGTCCGAATCCCGTCCTGCGGTTCTGGGCGTGGGTATCGATCTTGTTGAGAATGACCGGATGAAGGCCACCATGAAAAGCTGGGGGACGCGTTTCACTGCCCGCGTGTTTCTTCCCAGCGAGCGCGCCTACTGCAAGGCCAAGGCTGAACCGTGGCGGCATTACGCGGGACGCTTTGCGGTCAAGGAAGCGGTCAGCAAGGCGTTTGGAACGGGCGTGGGTGAACATATCGGTTGGCGCGATATCGAAGTAGTGCGGGATGCGCGAACCGGCGCGCCGTCCGTGCGCCTCGGTGTGAAGGGACGCCGGCTGGCGAAGCGGTTGGGCGTGGAGCGGATTCTGATCAGCTTGTCGCACACGCATCACTATGCCGTCGCCCAGGCGGTTCTTGTAGGCCGTTAGGGTGTGCCGGAGGGGAGTGCGAAGCTATGAAACTGGTCACCGTGGCTCAAATGCGGGAACTCGATCGGCGCACGATCGAGGAGTCGAACATTCCCGGCGAAGACTTGATGGACCGGGCGGGCTGGGGCGTGGCGGATCATGTGCGGCGCATGGCCGAGGTCGCCGGATTCCATTTTCCTTCCGTTCTTGTGATTGCCGGCCGGGGGAACAACGGCGGCGATGGGTTTGCCTGCGCGCGCTATCTCAAGGAAATGGGAACCAGCGTGGAGGTGTGGCTCGCGGGAGCGGCGGCCGGTATTCGCGGTGACGCGCTGAAACATCTCAGCAGGATGAAGGCCGCGGGAATCAAGTTGCGCGAGATCAAGACGATGGAGGAGTGGCAGGAGGAGCGCGACTACGGCCACGCCGCCAACATTGTCGTGGACGCAGTGTTGGGCGTGGGAAGCAGTGGTCCGGCGCGTGGACCGGCCGCCGGCGCCATCCAGTTCATCAATGCGCGGTTGCAGGAAGCGCTCATCATTTCCGTCGATGTGCCGTCGGGCCTCGACGCCGATACCGGCATTCCCGAGGGCGACGTGGTATGCGCGGATGTGACCGTGACGATGGGGCTTCCCAAGCGGGGGTTGGTGAGTCCCCTGGCGCTCGACTGTGTGGGATCCATCGAGGTCGTGGATATCGGTATTCCGGCAGACTATGTGGCTGAGCTGGCGCTTGAGGATGAGCGCGAACTGATTTACCTGACCGATCTCAAGCCTCTGTTTCCCCGGCGTCGTCGCGCAACGCACAAGGGTCATTACGGACATGTGCTGCTCATCGGTGGAGCTCGCGGTTACTCGGGGTCCATTGCCATGGCGGCGAAAGCGGCGCTGCGCTCCGGCGTGGGATTGGTCACCGTTGTCGTCCCGGAAAGCATAGCCGGTACGGTGGCGGGCGCTTCGCTCGAGAGCATGGTGGTTGGGGCGCGCGAGACTTCTTCAGGAGCGTTATCGAAGGACATGTGGGCTGACTGGAAGACGAGAATTCACGATTATGACGCCGTGTTGGTGGGACCCGGGCTGACGCGCGGCGATGACAGCCGGGAACTGGTTCAGCAGATTCTTGCGGAGTGCCGCGTGCCGCTCGTGCTGGATGCAGATGCGATAAGCGTGCTGCCGGGACGACCTGAATTGATCAAGAAGGCAAACTGCCCGGTGGTCATTACGCCTCATCCGGGCGAGTTGGCCACGCTGCTGGCGAAGAAGGCGGTGGATATACAGGAAGATAGATACGCGTCCGCCGGAACCGCGGTTGAGGCGACGGGCGCCACCGTGGTGTTGAAGGGCGCAGGCACGATTGTTGCGCAGGAAGGCCGCGCGCCCCACATCAATCTGACCGGCAACCCCGGCATGGCGACGGGTGGCAGCGGCGATGTACTGGCCGGTCTCCTGGTGGGATTTCTGGGGCAGAAGCTGAAGCCTTTCGATGTGGCGCGGGCCGCGGTGTATCTGCATGGTCGTGCAGGCGACATGGTTGCGTGGCGCAAGTCGCAGGCAGGGCTGGTGGCGGGCGACCTGATCGACGAGCTTCCCTACGTCTTCCGCGATGTGGCTCTGCGCTGAACCGAAGAATGGTCCACGGGACGGCATGGATGAAGGTCGAACGGGCACACGAGCGCGATTACGACGAGTTGCTGGATGTGATCATCCGCTGCTTTCGCAGCGATACGCCTGAACATCCGAGATTTGAGACTTTCCTTCCCGACCTTTACCGGCGGACCGAAGCAGACATGAACCGGCATTTCATTCTTCGCGAGGCCGGTCGCATCATCTCGGCGGTGGGTGTGTATCCGATGTCGCTGCGCTGTGGGGACGTGTCGATGACGGTGGCCGGTGTGGGGGCGGTGTGCACGGTCCCCGAGCATCGCGGGCGCGGCTGCATGTCGAATCTGCTCAAGCAGGTGCGCATCGGCATGATTCACGATGGGTACGCGATTTCGTGGCTTTCCGGTTTGCGCGAACGGTACGGTCGGTTCGGCTGGGAGAAGGCGGGTTCGGATATCCAGATCAAGATTGAGGGCGGTCGAGCAGATCAGGGCGCTGGATCGTGGCGCATCCGAAGGATGGATGCGGAGCGCGATTCCATAGACCGTCTGGCACAGGCGCATGACGGCGTGCGATGGGCGGGCGTCTGTGAGAGGCCAATCCTCCGGCTGAAACTGCAACGCTACGGCATGGAGACATGGGAGGCAGAGGCTGAGACAGGCTATGCCTACGTGGTGTTGAATCGATGGAAGAAGTGGATTGCCGAATGGGGCGGGTCGCCGACGGGCGTGGAAGCTTTGCTTCAGCGGCAGTTGCTTGAAGGTGAAACGTGGGCCGTGCGGATACCTCGTGAGCGGGATGGGTACACCGATCTTTTTCGCGGGTTGGGGTCTGAGGTAACCTGCGAACACGACAACCTTGCCGTGGTGGATTTGAAGAAGTTGGTGAAGCTGTATCATCCGGTGCTGGCGGACCGATTTCCTCAGGGCGAGGCGGTGGTGCTGGCGGTGGATGACGCGCTTTGCCCCACGGAAGTCTGTTTGTGCGGTGGAGAGGTGTCCACCCATGTTCCGGAAACAGCGCACCGATTGGTGTTGGATGCCCGTCGAATGGCGCTTCTGCTCTTCGGCCCGTCGAAACCATCGGACGTGGTGGTTCTTCCGGCCGGACTCAAATGGCTTGACGATATCTTCCCTTTGCCGTTCTATACGCCGTCTCTGTGGCGAGTGTGACAAGGCGGCGGCGCGTTGACTTCAGGCCCTGCCGCCTGCATTATTCACCTGTTGGACATTGAGAGGCGAACATGCTGCGAACCATGCTTAAGTCAAAGATTCACCGGGCGACGTTGACCGGTACAGAGTTGAACTATGAAGGCAGCATCACGGTCGACCTGGCCCTGCTGGAGAAGGCGGGGATTCTTCCAGGCGAGCAGGTCCATGTGCTCAACGTCAACACCGGCGCCCGCCTCATCACGTATACCATCACGGCGCCGCGCGGCTCGGGCACGGTGTTGTTGAATGGTCCCGCGGCGCGGCTGGGCGTGGCCGGCGATCAAGTGGTCATTTTGACGTATTGCCAACTTACCGACGAAGAATCCCGCAAACACAAGCCGGTCGTTCTCCTGGTGGACGGAAAGAACCGCCTCCGCAAGAAGAAGTAGATCTGTCCGCGTTTTCCCGTTGGAGGATGGGGCCCGGCTTCGTCCTGCTCGACAAGCTCGCAGAACTACGCCGTGGCATCCCAAGGCGCTTCGCGCTACGGCGGGACAGCCCTCGCTCTCGGCTGCGCTCCGAGCGAAGGCTGGAGCCGGCGGTCGGATTCGAACCGACGACCCTCTGATTACAAACGGCCGCAGGCCCACGCGGCTCTGATCGTTTCCCCGACAAAGACTACTGGCGGATCGACTTCCGGTCCAGCGAGTTGTGCCAGCGGCAACTCTGACTCACAGAAGACACAGTGGGATCGCCAGGCACTCACAAGATGACGTAGATAGTCCGCAAATGAACACATGAGCGGCCTTCCGCGCCACGCGAATGGCCACGCGGAACGCCACCTGTGATGCGATAGGCACAACAATGCGGCGTTAACTTGATTTCGCAATGCACCCGCAACCCGAATGCCCGGTTTTGTCGTAGAGATTGTGCGTGGGGGTGGGCCATATCATAGCCCCTCCACCGCACACTCCACCGTCCACTTCACGTTGTCCACGATGTCGGATGCTCGGTCGAATGGTGCGCCGTAGCGACCATAATACGGGTCGCAGGCCTTGAGCGCCGTCCCGCGAGCCCACAAGGGTGGGCAAAAACTGCTGGTCGTCACCCCGACCTCCTCGGCTAGAGCCCAGCCCGGTGTAACTGGCTCGGCCACGTCCCGCAGTCTCTTTCGCCTTCCATTGTGGCGCCGCTTGCGACGACGCTCCATCCACATGAGCCGTTCTTCCGGGGTCAGCGGCGGCTCCGACTCGGGCCACAACACGCCGTCGCTGGTCGGCGGCAGGTCGGCTACCGTTTTGGTTTTCTTCCTCATGCTTGATCTCCTTGTTCATCACCACTGCCGATTCGGACAGCATGCGCGATCGCATTCTCTGTGGCTCGGACCAGCACATACCCCGGCTGAGGTCGAAGCCGTTCGGCGACAAGATCGCATCCCCATCGTCGGTGGCGGGTTCGCCGATCAGTAATCCCGCCAAACCTGCCCTGCAACGTATTCGGCGTCCTTGTAGATCTCTTCGGCCACCGCCAGCGTGACCTGCCGAACGACACCGCGCACACGCGCGAAGATTGCTTCGTCGGCCTGGCGATAGACGTCGCGGCGTCCCTGCGCGCTACACTGCTCGAAAATGCAGTCGCAAGCCCGCTCTGCTTCGTCCTTGAGCGCATCCCGAACCATTTCGTCATCACCCGCGTAGACCTTGCCCAGCTTATGCAGCAACTCTCGCCGGGAGGCCTCCTCGGCGCGAATCTGCGCGTCGATAGAGGCCATCTGGACACGAAGCCGCACTTCGAAGGGAATCTCTGCCGTTGACACACGAGACTGATCCTTGAACTCGAAACCCGTCTTCGCTGCCGTCCTTCGTCGTGGAGTGTTCGCGCCAGAGAACGTCTTGCTTGTCCTCCCGCCGTGGCGCCGCTTGCGCCGCCGCTCCATCCACATGAGGCGCTCTTCCGGCGTCAACGGTTGCTCCGAATCCGGCCACAACACCCCGTCGCTGGTCGGCGGCAGATCGGCCACCGTCGTGATTGTCTTCTTCATATTCAGCCCCCTCCTTCTTCATCTTCATCGCTGCTATAAATCGCGTGAGCGAACGCCCGCTCCATAGTACGGACCAGCGCATACCCAGGCTGAGGTTGGAGCCGGTCAGCCACAATGTCCCGCCCCCACTTCCCGCGTTTGGTTCGCGTCAGGCCATCAGAATCCCGAATCTGGCCGATCACAACCGCGATCGGCGTCCGGACCGCGGCGTATGCCGACGCAGGGCCGGTGTATGGCGCCTCCCGGGGATACAACTCGTCCTCTGTGGGGGCCAGCTCGGTCAACGATGGGAGGCAATCTTCACAGACCCAAAGTCCGGCGTACAACTCGCCGTCCTCGATCTGTATCAATTCATCGGCGTCGGCGTAGTCGCCGCACAGGTCACAATATGGCGGAGCCCTCAGCATACTTATGAAAATAGCTCGCCGCAAGGGATCGTCAACGCGCCGCCACGCAGAAAATGTCTTTCTTCGCTTCGGAAGACAGTCTGGCACGGAAGTTGAAACGAGCACGCGCGGGACAAAGCACTGGGGAGGGGAAGGTGATTCCCGCACGCGTAGGTCATTTCAGGCTTCGTGCCAACAGCCTGGGAGGCGGCAGGATTCCGCAGCAGTCGGTAATGCGAAGCTCACAAGTTCTGCAACCGGCTTGCCGAAGTGGCTGAATAATAATCTGCATTCTAGCCTTGTAGACATTGGCTCCGGCGATAGCGGACGAAAAAATAGGTGCCGCCCGGAAGCCGAATCCCGAGCCCGATCAATATCATTCCCGTTGAGCAAGGGACCTGTGTGCAGAAAGGGACAACAAAGTTTCGGTCGCCGTGCGGCTGTGGCTTAACAACCACCCGCCCCCTTGGTCCCTGCGGCTCACCGCGCGGCGACCGTTTCTACGACCCCAACGGGGCAAAGGAGAGGGACTATGCAGAATGCAATCCAGACTAACGCGTCCGATTGGACGCTTCCTCCGGAACGGAAGGGCCGCGTGCACTTCAGCACCGTGCCGACCGAGAAGTTCAAGGACCCTGAGTACGCCGGCCTGTTCGATGCCGTCGTCGACGACATCAGCGTCAAGCGCGGCGTTGAGCGCGCGATCTGGGATCGGCCCAACGAGATTCAGGTCCGCGACGAGATGGCGTTGCTCTTGGACCTCACCGGGCCGACTGGTGACAAGTACCTTGTTGCTACGTTCGGCACCAAGCTGAGTTCGAGCACCAAGTCGACCTGCTACGCATGGGTCACCGGCATCTTGGGTCGGCCCCCGACGCCGGGCTTCGACCTGCGCACGTTGAAGGGCGTGCGCTGCCGCGCGCTGATCACGATGGCGCAGCGCCGCGACGGCACTGGCAAGTACTGCCGTGTCGACCGGTTTCTGCCGGTTGACCGGGGGACTTCCCCGATCTCCGTGGCGCCTGTCACGGAGCGGAGGCCTCCGGCCTCCGATCTGCCTCCACAGACTCCAACGCTGGCGGCCCCTCCGGAGGAAACTGAGGACAACGACCCGATATTCCCGAGGACGTAGTCCAGGAATCGAGCCCGGCGTCGGCATACTGACGAAACTGCCGACGCAAGCCGTCGCCGGGCGATGAGGTATCGGCCATGAACAACACGAACATCAACAAAGAACCGACAGGCGATTCTCGATCGGTCTGCTGGCCCCGTCCTGCACCGGGAAAGGGCGTCCACATGACGCTCGATAGGGCATTAGAGATGATCAAGACCGAGCTTTCCGGGATTAAGACTAACCGCGAACGCGTCGACTGGCTTCGCGGCGTCAGAAGGCAGTCAAAGTGAGGAGCGTGCTCGACGAGGCACTCGTGCTCGCCCGCGCCGGCGTGCCGGTGTTTCCTCTCGTGGCGAACGACAAGCAGCCGGCAACCAGTCACGGGTTCAAGGATGCCACCACGAACGAACAGGTCATCCGCCGCTGGTTCGTGTACGCGCACAACTTGGGGCTACCGACTGGCGCTGCCTCCGGCATCATCGTGGTCGATTGCGACGTTGACCCAGACAAAGGAAAGGACGGCCCAAAGCGATTACGCGAACTGGAGGACAAATACGGCAGGTTGCCCAAGACAAGACGGGTGCGCACGCCTCGCGGCGGCCAACACCTGTACTTCAAGGCCCCAGCCTGCCGGGTGCCGTGCTCAAGCGACACGCGGATTGCATATGGCATAGACGTCCGGGGCGACGGCGGATACGTCGCCGCCCCGCCGAGCGTCACGACACTCGGATCTTATACCGTGGTGGACGAAACCGAACCCGCAGCCGCACCCGACTGGCTTCTCGGACTCGCAATCGGCAAGAACCTCGGAAGACCGGCACAAGCGGCAAACAGCACGCCCACCCCAAAACAAGCCGGTGCTGGAGACCTTGCCGGGATCGACGAAGTTCGTGCCGCACTGTTCGCTATCGACGTGGAGAAGACCTCAGAGCCGGTCTGGACCGAGATCGGTTGGGCGCTGCACTGGTGGGGGGTGAAGACGGGGAACGACGAAGCGGCCATGCACATGTACGCCGAGTGGTCAGCCACGGACGGGAGCAACGGCTCGGACGGGTTGCCGCGGTTCAGACCCGGTGAGATCCAGCGAAAGTGGAGAATGATGGAGGTGGGACGTCCTGACGGCATCACCATCAAGAGCCTTTTCCGACGGGCGTACGACGCTGGCTGGCAGGGGCCCGCGTACAACACGTTCACGTTCAGCGGGCCGGTAACGACCGCTGACGGGAGTTCCGCCACCGCCACTACCTTTGCTGCGAATGCAGCGCCCGAGCCACCGCGAATAATCACCCCCAACGAGCTCCTTGAATTCAACCCGCTCGACGACCCTGACGAGTTGATACCCCATCGCTACCTCTGTAAAGGATCCGGGATGCTGGTCGCCGGCCCGACCGGAGCCGGAAAATCCTCGTGGCTCACCCAGTTCGCAATCCACGCAACTGTTGGGCGCGAAGTTTTTGGCATGCGGTTCGTCAGGCCGCTCAAAATTCTGATCATACAGGCTGAGAACGACAGGGGAGACATGGCCGAGATGTTCCAGGGCGTATACAGGACTCTCGAGGCGGGGGCCCCCGGCGTCGAGCCGCTGACGAACGCCGAGGCCGTACTGGTGATGGACAACCTACGGTGGATTCGGGAGCCATCGCGGGCCGGAGTTGAGTTCGCCGCGCTACTCCGCCGCGTCGCCAACGACAACAGACCAGACATCGTGGTCGTTGATCCCGCGTTCGCCTTTCTCGGTGCTGACGCATCCAGGCAAGCCGACGTGAGCCTCTGGCTCCGGAACCTGATCAACCCGGTCCTGGTCGAGACCGGCATCGCCATTGTGATCGCACATCACACCAACAAGCCCGTCAGAAATCTGGAGAGGAAAGACGCATGGAGGAGTTCGGACTACGCGTACGCCGGCTCTGGAAGCATCGAGTGGGCAAACTGGGCCAGGTGCGTCATCGCCCTGCAATGCACCGACATCACAGGCATCTATCGCCTGGTCGCTGGCAAGAGGGGCTCCCGGCTCGGCTGGAGGACTGCGGACGGCAAGCCGACTTTAGACCGATTCATAGCCCACGCACGGGAAGAGGGCCGGATATACTGGCGCGAGCCAGACGCCGACGAGACATTTCAAATCAAGGTCGTTGCGGCCGTTGAGGGCTTTCGTCGACTTCCTGAGGTCTTCAGGTCATCAGCCGAGGAGCGCGACGGCTTGGACGCCGACGAGATCATGCGGCGGGCTGTGGAGATGGGCATCACACGCGTCTCCGGCGCGGCCTTCGGCGTCCGGCGGAGCCAGTGGCTTACAGGCTCACGCGCCAAGGCGGTCGACCATGGCGTCCTCGATCGGCGCGGCGAACTGTTCCGGCCGAAGCCGTCGCCGCTCGCCGCGAGCCGTCCGCCCGACGACGAAGCCGTTGCCGACGATCCCGACGACTCATCGTGGCTCTTGAAGATGACGCGGGATTTGAAGTGAGACACGCCGAGAGGTATCTGGATTCTGTGACACACCCTCGATTCTGGACTTCCACCGCCGGCCAAAACGTTCACGTGAGCCCGTTCTCTTCCACTCCGTTACGCGGCGTAACACGGTGGTGGACGGAACGTGGCGGTGTGCCAATGGCGAAACGCTTTCTTACACGCGTAATATTGCCGTGTAGGCGTGCAATTACACGTTACGCCCCCCTTTATAAGGGGCGTAACGTGTAATGCATGTTTGCCCAGGCAAGAATCTCTGACACGGATTCCCACTTCAGAAGGCAATCCCAGTTCTGTGGGTCTCGGTCAGCGGCGCGGCTTCGGTTCGCGTCCGGTCACAAGCCAATGGGGGGTTGTGACCAAGCACTTCGCCAGTGCGAGCAATTCCCCATCGAGGACGCGCCTTCCTACTTGCGACTCGATCTTCGAGATGCCTGAGCGGGACATGCCCACGCCCAAGTCGCCGACTTTCTTCGCCAACTCCGCCTGCGTCATCCCTAGCCGTAGCCGGATTCGCCTGATTCGCGGGCCACAGATGTTCTTGGGCTTGTTCTTGTTCACGGCGCCACGGTGCTGGCGGTGTGCGAATCCGCAAAGCATCATCTGCAGGCCAGGGGCCGGCTAGCCCCCGGGGTCCCCCCCGTGGACGGCTTCGAGAAATTCCTGGACGTCATTCGCCGTCCGCCGCCGGTTTCATGCTTGGCCTTCTGACCTAGGTGCGCTTGTGTGGGGGCACGATGCGGTTTACGTGGGTCGAGAGGAGCCAAACCCGATGCAGAACCCAAACGTGGTCAGACTTCGGATTCTAATGCAGATGTTCCGCATACAGCAGAAGGACATCCGCCGGGCTGTGGGGTGCAGCAAGGCACTGGTCTCCCGACTACTGGGTGATCCGACTTTTCGCGTCCGTGAAAAGTTTTGGATTAACTTGAACAGCAAAGTGCTGGAGTTGATTGCCACGTCCGCCCCGTATGTGTTCGACGTTCCGGCCACGTCGGTTCAAGACGTGGAGACTATGGAAATGACGAGACCCGGAGGCACGACGAGCACGCCCTCTTCTGGTTCGCCCAACGCTTCGAAGCGTCCATTCAGCGCGTAGATGCCGGTGATCGACGCCAACGCGGCGTCCACCTGATCCACGTTGGACAGGGCTCCCTCAGCGACGCCGAGACCTCGGAGGATGGATCGACGCCACACGACCTTCGTCATTCCTGTGGGTCGTTTCCCGGCAAGTGCTACCGAAGTTGCATAGGGGAAGATTTCGATCGCGTGACCCCGCACATTTCCCGTTCGATATCGCGGATAGCACAAACTAATGGCCTCGAAGGCGCGGAAACCAACACGCATCCAATCGTAGAAGCGACTCTTCTGCCGTGCCGGATCAGATGGCGTCGCGAAACACTGGATGCCACGCTCGCGCAACTTCAACTCAGCCTGGCGACACTTGCCCGATCGCGACCATCCTGGAGGTGAGTCAATCGCCACGATGTCCGGTTTCCACTCTTGGCAGATGCGTTGGAGCTCTTCTGGCCGAATATCGTGCTTGGTGTTCTTGATCTTCAGTTCCCCGTCCAAGAGAACAAGATCTAAACCTTTTCCCACACCTACATCTATACCCAGCGACAGAACATTCATCATGTTAAGCCTGCGCGCATTCCCTTGGACCGAACAGGTCTACGAGAGCCTGACCTTGTCCAGTGTCTCTTTGCGTTTGCGCCAGTCCGGTTGGCAACGAGTCAGTAACGCGTAAAAGGCCTTCGAGTGGTTGTGGTGCGTCGTATGACAAAGTTCGTGCATAATGACGTACTCGATGCAGTGGACTGGCACCTGCACCAGCGCCACATTCAGAGTCATTCTGTGCGATCGCGTACAACTTCCCCATCGACGTCGCATTGAGCGGACAACCAAGGTTGGTTCGGAGACTCCGTGACGTGCCGCGACAATGTAGCACTTGGTCAAATAGCGACGGAACACTTCGTGGGCTTGCCTTCGATACCAAGCATCAACACATCTGCGGACATCTCGTACCTGACCTCGGTCTTTGACCGACACGCAAAGGAACCGACCCAACAGCTTGGCAGAACGCCTCGCGCCATCCGTTATCTTGAGCCGATACTGACGACCGAGATAGACGAACGTCTCGCCGGCCACGTACTTCTTTGGCGTCGGCAGAGGATGGTAGGTTTCCAGCCTGTCGAGAGTCCTGGCAATCCACGAAGCCTTCTTTCGCAGGACGGCTGTGATCGCTTCACCGGCCACGTTCTTTGGCGCAAACACGTCCACGAGGAGTTCTGGAGACACAACAACCCGGAGAGACCTCCGATCGGCACGATGAAGACGATACGGGATCTGCCTTTCGCCAAACTGCACCTTGTCTTCTGTGCACTCAGTCTTCATTGGCGATCGCAATCTCGATGCATCGGTCTATGAGTGCATCATGCTCTTCGACAGGGATCTCCATCCCGTATTCCTTGCCGATTTCAAAGAGGATGTCGTCGATCTCGCCCCGCATCCTGTTGATGGCATCCTGATTGGTGCGCCAATCCCGAATCTTGTGTTTGCCAATCCGCGCCACGACCTGCAGGGCAATATCCGTCTTCGGCTTGTCGTTGCCCGTGGAGTACTGTGCAAGACTCTCCCGGACGCACCCGAAGAACCGACGTTCCATGTCCTTCCCGACAAGTTCGGCCGGGATATCGTCTTCTGTGTGCGTCACAACCTTCGTGGAGATCTCTTTCAGTTTCTCCAGAGCCTCCAGAGCACGCAGCCGGCCGGCATGGTATTGCGCGAGCACGTCTTCCAGCAGTTTCGAGAACCTCCTGTAGAACGCCGGATCTTTGGCTAACTCCTGCTCGATGACGTGTCGGGTGGCAGAGGCGATCATATCCGCCTTGGCACCCGCGCTCTTTCCCTGATCCTCCAGGATGTGCTGTCGTTCTGTCGCGTCGAACAAGTTGATTGGGTTGCAGAGTTGCTGGACTTCCCCGGCGCCGACGTGGGTGTCGATGAGCTTCTTGATCTTCGGCTCATATTCGGAGAAGTTGATTGTCTCCTGATATCGTTGCGAGACCGCAGCTCGAAGGTTCTGGAAGAACTTCAAGTCTGCCTTGTACTTCTTGATGGTCTTGAGCGGAGTCGTTTCCAGAAAGTTCGTTGACGACAGAGCGAGTGCCAGCGTCCGCGCGAAGAGGCTGAACCTCTCATAGAACTTGTTGCGGAGATTGTCGTCCCGAAGATGGACTTCGTAGGCCTCGGGATCTTTGGCGCCTTTGACTTCCTGAAATAGTTCCCAGAGGTCCGAGTGCAGCTGCGGGAGTTCCGCCGCCTTATCGGCGATGTAGGTGACCGTCTCCTCCAGATCCTGCCGGTCGTAGTTCGCCAGTTGTGCGTAGAAGTCGATGGCTTCGTCGAGTTCCTCGATAACGCCGCTGTAGTCGAGGATAAGACCGTACTCCTTGCCCTCATGTAGCCTGTTCACCCGAGCAATGGCCTGCAACAGCGTGTGCTCCTTGAGCTTTCGGGCCAGGTACAGAACCGTGTTGCATGGCGCGTCGAAGCCGGTGAGCAACTTGTCGACCACGATGATGATCTCCGGCTCATCCCCGCGTTTGAAGGCATTGATGAGCTGTTGGTTGTACTTCCGCTCCGAGCCGTAGCGATCCATCATGGATTGCCAGAAGTCTTTCTCCTTCTGTGAAGGGACACCGCCCTGATCCTCCCCTTCGCGTTCGGTCGGCGCGGAAATCAGCACCTCCGTCTTGACCTTGCCAAACTCGTCCATGAACTGCTTGTACTTGAGGGCGGTCTCCTTGTCCGGAGTCACGAGTTGCCCCTTCAGCCCGGTGTCCTGGTACGTCGCGCAGTAGTGCAGGCTCACATCCCACGCGATCATCCTGACACGATGGGTGGCCTTGTTGAGTTGGCGCTCCGTGGAGAACTTCCGCTTCAAGTCCGCTCGCTGTTCCTCGGTAAGCCCCATGGTCAGTTTCTCGAACCAGCTGTCTATGGCCTCTTCTTCCACGGGCTGGGGCACGTGACGCGCCTCGTAGAGCAAGGGAACCACCGCCTTGTCCTCGACCGCCCGTGCAATTGTGTATGCCGGTTTGAACAGGTCGCCGAACTGGGCAAAGGTGTTCTTCTTGGCCGATTTCGCCAAAGGCGTGCCCGTGAAAGCGATAAAGCAAGCGCCCTTCAGGGCCAAACGCATCTGGGCGTGTTGCTCGCTGTATTGACTGCGGTGTCCTTCGTCGACCAACACGAATGTGTTGCGATTTGCCTCCTTCAAGCCTCGACTGGCCACAGCGGTCGCGAACTTGTGGATGGTCGTTGTGACGACGTGTAGCTGCTGATCAAGCAGCAAGGTGACAAGGTCTTTGCCTGTGCTCGCCTGCTCCGGCTCCAGTCCACAGGCCCTGAACGTCCCCCATATCTGATCGTCCAGATCAACGCGATCGGTGACAAGAACGACCTTCGGGCTCAGAATTCCCGGATGAAGGGCAAGCGACTTGGCCAGCATGACCATTGTCAGCGACTTGCCGCTTCCTTGGGTGTGCCACACCACGCCACCTGAACGAGGCCCTTCGGGGGCGGCACCGAGGACACGCTCCATGATGTCCTGCACCGTGAAGTACTGCTGATAGCGAGCAATCTTCTTTTCCCCATTGTCGAACAGGATGAACTTGTACACGAGTTCCAGCAGTCGCTCGGGACGGCACAGCGCGTAGAGGGTGCGATCCTGCTCATAGACCTCCCGGCCCTGATCCAGGACCGACAAGAACTCCTTGCGGACATCTGCGAAAGGAACAGACAGGAGACGTTCGAGTGACTCCTTCTTGGCGGGCTTCTTCAGTAGTGGCCGGATGGAGCCATCCAAACCCTCTTCTTTCCAGACAGTCCAGAACTGCCGCGGCGTGCCCGTAGTTCCGTACTGCGCTTTGTCGCGGGCAAGGGCGAGTAGAAGTTGCGAGTAGAGAAATACTTGAGGGATACCGTCCTTGGCCTGGTAGTCCGCCAACTGCTCGATCGCGATCTCGATGGGCGGCTTCTTCGCCTGGGCATAGGCCGATCGCTTGCACTCAATGACCGTCAGGGGGATGCCATTCACGAAAAGAACGATGTCCGGGATGTAGTGCTTCTCATACCCGACACGCTCGACTTTGAACTCGGCCGTGCAGTGGTACGTGTTGTTCTCGGGATGCTTCCAGTCGATGTATTCGATCGAGAAACTCTTGGTATCGCCATCCACAGTCTGCGGCACGCTGGTCCCGAGACAGAGTAGGTCATAGGCCTGCTCGTTCTGGTGCATCGCTCCCGTCGCGCGAAAACTCTTCAGCGCCTGAACCGCATTTTGGATGGCGTTCTCTGTGAATGGGCGCGTTTGCCCTTTGAAGTCATAGCGGCAATGCGAGCTGATATGCTCAATCAGTACCGGCTCGAGGATCGCCCCACCAAGACGATTGCCTCGAAGCTGTGCAGATTCCTCTGGGGTCAGGTACTGCCAGCCCATCTGCATCAACAGGTGCAGAGCGGGAAGCTGAGACTGCACCTTTTCGAGGTAGTTCGGCACTTCCTCAGCCGCCGCACCGTATTCTGCACGATCTTCCATGTTAAGCTTTCACCCGGACTTCGCCGGTCAGCAGTTTCTGCATCATGCCCTTCTTCTGATTCCGCAGGACTTCCAGCCGACGTTCCTCGGCTACAATCTCCGCGTCCGCAGCTTGGAGTACTTCCGCGATGGCACTTTGTTCATTCTCCTCGGGCACAAGCACCTTGATACGTGCAAAGTTGTGATACTTAAGGCTCAAAGTGTCATCGACCAGCCCTTGCGAATGTTTCCAGAAGAGGTGCACGACGGGATGGTGCTTGAACAGGTAGCCCATGAACTGAACACAGATGCCTTGGCGCGGCGTGCAAATCGTATAGGCAGGGCTGACGATACCCTCCAGCGACGACACCGCATTCACGCCTTGCCACATTCGCATCGTGTTGTAGCCGATGTCGTCCGGGCATATCCTGCGATAGAGAGTCTTATCCTCGTTTGATCCGTCCTTCCGGTCCAAGTCAGCAGCGGGCACAATGCCGCGGTTTGCCGTGATAGCCAAGAGCGGCAGGTCGGGTCGTTTGGTCTCCTCTCGCTCGATGAACATGTCTCCCATCAAGCGGCTTCTCCACTTCTCACGAAAACCCAGCAGTCGTTTCTTGCCGGTGAGAAGTTGCTGCATGAGACCGTGCTTGCGGCGTTTCTTGGCGTCGATAAGCCTCTGCATCTTGGCAATAGCAGTGTCCCAGGCGTCTAACGACTCATAGATTGCGCGTTGCTCCTCACGTTCGGGGACAGGGATCAAAAAGGATCTAAGCAGAATCGTTGGATTGATGTTCGCTTGGCTCGCGCCTGGTGTTGCCAGCGCTCGTAACCGGCCAAAAGTGTTATCCCAACAGAGCAGTTGCCCGACATAACCGGACACGGCTCGTTCGGAATTTACGCGCATTCGCACGAGGTACGAGGCGAATACACACTCCAGATCCTCCGTCGCACGAGCAGCCTTGCCCACCAGTTCGCGGCTGTTCGTCCGGTTAAAGAGAATGTCATCCTTGCGAACCAAGTATTTCTCTCTCTCATCCTTGTCGAGAGTCACGCGCGCCATATCCTTGGCCATGATTCTTCCATCCTGAAGATGAGACATGCCGACAATGGGCGTATTCCCATCGGCAGATGTGGCAAGCGATAACCCGTATTGTGATTCACTAATAACGTAACCGAGTGATTCTGCCCTCCACTTCCTGGGAATCCATCCAACGTCCGTTTTCTTGTATCCCGGCCTGTTTTCGTTCGGACCCTTCATGGAGTGCTCACCTTTGCAGCTTTCGGTCCCAAGCGGATGACACTGTCTTTGATCTCAAGGATGTCGCAGTCGCGAAGCAGTGAAACCAAAGTGTTCAGGCGGTCTGGCATCCAAGGCACACCCCGCTGTGCGAGGTCGCGCCGAGCGCTGACGGTTGGCTCAACGCCCTGGTCGCCAAGCAGAAATCTGAGTCGCTGGGCCGAGCCGTCGAAGCGAGAGAGAGCAACACGCATATGCTGAGAGAAGATGAGATCGGAGAAGATGTCTCGCAGGAGGTCGCTCAACTTCCGGTCTTGCCGGGCTCGGAGCCAGTCGAAGAACCAGCCCATTCCCATCCGGTCGGCACCGCCCAACTCCATCTCGGTCTTGTTCCGTTCGTCGCTGCGGCGAACAATCATCCGCCAATACCATCCAGCGAGCATTCGCAGGCCGCTTACGGCTCCCTTGTCCGTGCAGGGATCGTCAACGTACTCGAAACGCTTGTCGCCAACATGCACCTTCGCGTTCCATGCCCGGGAGGTCTTCTCCTCGTCCGTACCGTGCAGGTCGCCCGCAACGTGCTTGAGAAGGTCTTTGAAAGTCGTCTTGGGATTCTGGCCCGCCGCCTGCATCTTCTCAGCCCAGAACTCAACGCTCGCTTCGATCGACCGACAACCTTTGGCCAGGGCCTCTTCGAAACACCAGAGGAACAACTCGATCGCATATCGTTGATACTGCCGTGCCATGAAACAGGACCAGCGTCGGCAGTGATTTTCCAGCAAGGGCTCCTTGAACCGCAGTGCCTTGCCGTCCTCCCAAAGCCCTGTGTACCAAGCGTCTCGAATCTGGTAGGAGTCAACGCCTTGGCGCTGAGCGAGCGTTGCGAGGAGCAGTCGGGCGGTTACGGTTCGCGCGTAGCCAAACTGTTCCGGGTCAGTTGGGAGCAGTTTGCTGAGGAATCGAGCCTTCTGTTTATCAAATGAGGAACCGCGGTAGCATGTTGGATCCAGCCCGGCTTCGCCCAGTTTGCAGACCTCGCTCCACTCGAGCTTCGGCACGTCAAGGCTATCGAGGTAGTCGTACGACTTGGCCTTTTGCAGGCTTGCGTCCACTTGCTTGACGATGTCGGTTGCGCCTTCGTCTTTGGACACGACAGCAATGTCCAAGGAAGACCCGTCCACCGCTTGCGAACGATAGCCCTCCATCAGCCCAAGCGCCCGCAATGCCGGCCCGTAAATCGCGGCTGCGTACAGGCTCGTGGAGTTTGTTCGGCCGGCTGTCTTGAATGAAGGCTGGTAGGGCAGATCGCCCGACTCACCAACGCCGATGCGGTTATTGGCGACACCGTAAGGTCGCTTCCCTTTGTATTCGTCTTTGAAGGTCAGCGATATCGCAATTTCCACTTTCTCGCGGAAGGCTCGATAGTTCTTCTCCGTGAAGAGTCGGTCGTGATCCTTCTGGCAGAGTTGCTGGAACTTCCAAGGTATCCAGGCTCCAAGGAAGAACATGCCCATGTCGCTAGTCGCGTTGTTGATTTGAGGAAGCAAGTCATTGCCGACCATCGTCAGGCCCACCCAGCGTAGGCCGAGGAAGTCGATGCCGCCTCCTCTTGGCGAGAAGTCCTCGGTCGTGAATGGTTGTCTTGGCAGATCCTTCATTTCAGCGCCCACAATGCGTCAAACACCTTGTTGAAGTGCTCCTCGGAAATGGCATCGACTTCGTCCCCGAACAAACGACGCCATTTGCGATATGCGGAAGTCCTCACGTCGGTGTTGACCTGGAAGGACGGCTCGCACACCTGGCCGAGGAGGCGTTTCCACATCAGGTGATAGAGACCCTCCTCGGTGCGCAACTTCTTGTCCGTGAGCATCGCCAGCAACACCACGGTCAGATCTGAATGGATTGTGACTTTGAAGGTTGTGCGCAGGTCGTTCGCCAGCGGCGGGAAGACCTCGTTTTGGTAGCGAAAGCCTTTGGGACAACAAAAATCCTCGTGCTGTCTTCTCTCATTCAGCATGAGAGAGAGGAAGTCGTCGGCAATGAAATGAGCGTTGGTGCCGTAGTCACAGTCGGGGGCAATGCGTCTGGCAGTCCGATACGCCGCCAGACATGAGAGCAGAACGGCGATCGCCCCGATCCAGATGTTGGGCGCCTGGCTCTCCTTGGGGCACAGAGTCCCGAGCCGATCCCGCATCCAGTCGAGTTCTTTATGGGTCGTCTTCCATATCCGTTCTGCCTGCGTCACGGCTCGCTTTTCCGCTTCTCTCCGCTCCGCCTCGCTCTCGGTAGAAGACTCCTCGTCATCCTCATCCCGAATTCCTGCCAGGTGGTCCACGACTCCCGTGGCTGCCTGCTGCTCGTTCTGAAGCAGCGTGCTCAGAATCCGTTGAATCCACTGAAGTTGTCCGGCGCCTGTTCGGCCCATTGTCCTTTGCAGCTCGGTGATATCGGCGCGTGGCGGCCAGATGGCGATCGAAGCGGGACCTTCATGCTCTGATTCCTTGGCGATCTTCTTGCCGGAGGTCTCAGCGGCAGGAAGACGAATCAGGGTTCCCTCGAACAGATCCTTTGAAAGCGAGAGCACAGCAGCGATATCCGACAACTCGGGGACGCCCTCGCTGTCCAATAGCGCCAGAACCCCGCGGTATGCTCTGCGGTGCTGGGGATCGGCTCTTAACAGTTCCTGGTTCTCAACAAAACAACTGCCGTGAACGGGATGGTTTCCGGCATCGACAGCGTCGACTTCCAGACATATGGCCGTTCTCCGTTGTCTCTGCCAACCCTCGAACGACGACCAAGGGATGTGAGCGAAGCGCCCCTCTCCAAACAGTGTTTCTTTCCGGCACGTCACCAGAAGGCTTCCCGCTCTGACCGTGACGGTTGTCTTTCGAAATGGGAGCCGTGCGGAAGCGGATGACAGCAGGTAGATGTCCAAACCCACGCCCGTATCGGATGCTGAAATGCCCTGTAAAGCAGAACCGTCAGACTCGCCCTTATACGAGATGGTTCCGGTGGGAAGTTCCTGTTTGTCTGCAACGAAATAGGCAGACACGAGGCTTCGGCTTGCGGGCCGAACCAGGCCGGCTTCGATGTTTGGGCCATTCCACGCGGCAGCCGTGCAGTTCGCACTGGTACAACACAGCCAGGCGTCATCGCTGTTAGCGGCAACGCCATAGAGTTTGAGGTGCGCGAATGCCGACTTCTTGTGCGGAACCTGTAGACGGGCAACCTTTGCTCCCTTGTAGTGTTGCTTCACCTTCGACAAGGGCAGATCGGTTGCGTCGCCCCCATGGACTGCGGGGAAGACACTGAGTTTCGCCTTGCTGTATCGCCCGGTTAGCAGGTTCAGGCCGTTGAGGCTGTTCCCGAAGAAGGGAGCCGCAATGCTCAACTCGCGGGCATCCGGCATTTCGGGCAGTTGACCGATGAGTGGTCCCGCGAATGAATGGATGAACTGAATGCTCGGCTCGCTCTCTTCTTCGGTCCGAGGAAGCGATCCGACGCCTTCAGTGATCTTCTCAAGCAACTCCACGCAAAGCAGTTGTTCGGCGTCTTCGGCCGCCCACATCGCAGAGAGTCCTTTGATGAATCCCTGCAGACTGGATAGGAGCGATTCGGAGATGGGCTCATCCTTGGAGAAGCGCAGGGCTTCGAATATCTCGGCATTTGTCATGAACCCGGCCTGTGTCAGGTTCCCGCTACCCACGAGCAGCACCGCCTCCTCATCTCCGAGTACAAGCCAGACTTTGGAGTGGAACGCGTCGCTCATCGGCGCGGGCACGACCACGTAGTCCTGTCCCGCCCCGAGGAGAGCAGCACCTTCGCTGAGAGCACGACGATAACCAAGTCCGTCGCAGATGATGAGACAGCCGTGAAGGGCGGAAGGATCGCCGAATGATGGAAGAACGACCGACTCGAAGAACGCCAGGCTTAGCGAATAGGTTGTGCCCAGCACGTAGCGCGGCTTTTGTATCAAACCGAGAACATCCGACAGCTTGACTGACTCCAATGCCTTCATCCGATCATTTCTTGAATCCGAGTTCCTCTAGATAGGCGTTCATCTTCTGCCGGGTCGCGGTGAGTTCCGCCTCGACCTTCTCGATCTCTTCCTGAACCGCCTTCATATCCACTTCGGGCTCCGGCTCGAACGTGTCGACATATCGCGGGATGTTGAGGTTGAACTCGTTCTCCTCGATTTCCGCGTACTTGGCCATGTGCGAGTATTTCTCGATGGGCTTTCGCGCGCGGAAGGTGTCGACGATCTTGTCGATGTCCTGCGGTCGAAGAAGGTTCTGATTTGTGCCCTGCTCAAATTCCCTGCTGGCGTCGATGAAGAACACCGGGTCCTTGCCGTTTGGCTTGCGGCTCTTGTCAAAGACCAGCAACGCGGCAGGGATGCCGGCACCGTAGAAGAGATTGGCGGGAAGCCCGATCACGGCATCCAGCAAGTTCTCCTTGATTACCGCTTCGCGGATCGTCCCTTCCTGTCCTCCGCGGAACAACACGCCGTGAGGCACCACGACGCCGACGCGACCTCTTCCTTCGACCGCTGTGGCCAGCATGTGCGAGATAAAGGCCCAGTCCCCTTTGCTCTTCGGCGGGATGCCGCGTTTGAACCGGTTGTACCGATCGGTGACCGCGATTTCCTGGCCCCACTTGTCGAGACTGAAGGGCGGGTTGGCGATCACGACATCGAACTTCATCAAAGCATCATTCTCGACGAGAAGCGGATGCCGAATCGTGTCCTCCCACTCGATGCGTGCCGCATCGACGTCGTGAAGAAACATGTTCATCTTGCATAGAGCCCAGGTGCTCCCGTTCATCTCCTGGCCGAACAAGGAAAAGTCACGGGAGCCGACCTGTTTGGACGCGTGAATCAGAAGTGATCCAGAGCCGCAGGTTGGGTCACAAATCCGGTCGCCTTTCTTTGGAGCCACGAGCCGGGCCAAAGTCTCCGATACCGCGGACGGCGTGTAGAATTCGCCGGCCTTCTTGCCAGCTGTCGCGGCGAAGCGGGCGATCAGGTACTCGTAGACATCGCCAATCACGTCCATCGTGCCGACGGACTCAGGGCGCAAGTCCAGTTCGACAAAGTCGCCCAGCAGGTTCTTCAGCCGTGTGTTGCGTTGGCGCGTCTGCCCAAGGTTCGCCTCGCTGTTGAAGTCGATGTTCCGGAACACGTTGTGCAACTTCGACTTGTTGGCATCCTCGATGTGTTCGAGCAGGATGTTAATCAACTCGCCGATGTTGCTGCGGTCGCGACGTTCGAAAAGGCTGTCGAACGTGGCCAGAAACCGATCCTCAACCTTCTCGTTGCTGTCCCGGACTTCGACTTCCGGGATGACGAACCGCTCGCGCGCGAGAGCCCGCTCAATGCGAACCTTGTCCCCTTGGTATTTCTTCTCGTACTCGGCCTGCTTCGACGACCGGATGTCGCTCAGATACTTCACGAACAACATGGTCAGGACGTAGTCCTTGTACTGGGCAGGATCGATCACGCCGCGGAATGTGTCGCACGCCTGCCATACCTTATTGAATATCTCGTCGCGTTTCTGTGGATCGGTCATGATCTCACTCTCTTTCTGTCTTTGATGGCTTGAAGGCAGACCGCCGTCGTCAGATCCTTCCGCAGTCCTGCCAGCCGACGAAGAAGCTCCTGTTCCTTGTTCATGAGAGCCGCTGCGGCAAGAACTGCTCGCTGTTTTTCCAGCGAAGGAATCTGGATCTCGATATTCTCGAGCACCTCTCGTCGTACAACGGGCATGTGCACGCCTTGACCCGTATTTCGGCGGAGGTATCGGCGAACAGATTCCTGGTTCAGGTACCAGGCCAGGTACTCGGGAAGAACTCGACCTTCTTTCGGGCGGAGCACAAAGAAGTGAGCAGCCGCGAGCGTCGGACCAGCTACCGCCCCAAGTGCATAGGCGAAATTCCGCGAGCCCTTCGCCAAGAAGAGAACGTCACCGGGTTGCAGGAGAATGTCCGACGGAGTTTCGGTGGCCCTAATCTGGATCACGTGACTGAGCCGAATGGACTGACGCGATTCGTCGAAGTCGCCTATCTGAAGGAGTCGGTGGGTGCCGTCTGAATGCGGGATTGCACGCCCCCGTAGATGGTGACCAGTGAAAATCTTTGCCATGGTCGCAAGCTTCATACGGCCATGATTTACAGCAGAAACGCGTATACTGCAAGATTTTTCGAAAAGAAGCTTGTGTTACACTCATCGACCATGCATATTGCGGTACAGCATATCTTGCAGGTTGATCTGCTCGGGTGTGGAGGCGCAGGAAGGCGCGTGGGAGACCCCGAAAAGGGCGGAAAACAGTCAGCGCGAAGCCGCGGGAAAGAGAGGAATGAGATGCATGAGTTAACAGACGATAGGAAGTTCGAAGTGCTGATGGCACAGATTCAGGAGCGGTACAGCGCCGCCCACCAGATCAGGGAGCGAGGCACGCAGTTCACGATCTGGATATCTGGGCTTGGGATTGGATTGGCTTGGCTGCTTGTCAGCGAAGGTTCCTTGACCCTCGTCCAACGAGGAGCCCTGACCGTTCTGACGCTCGCGCTATTCGGGGGTGCAATCTATTTCCTCCTGGCACTTGATAAGGGATTCTGCAGAAACCGCGAGGTAATCATCGCGCTTGAGAATGCCCTCAGGCTGCACGAGGCGGGCGTGTACTTGCCGGACAAGCCGCTTCTCCCCGGCGAGTATGCGAAGACGAACGGCAGGTGGACCCATCTCTTTTGCACACTGCGTGTCTGGCTCGTCCTGACCGCGTTGTCTCTCCTTGTTCTTACATGGGCATGCCCTCGCGAAGAGTGCGTGCCACCTTCAACCCAGCAGACGCGCTAACCAACGGAGGAATAGACAATGGCTAATCTTAACGCTGAGCTTCAAAAGTACCACGACAGCATCCTTCTGGCCGACTGGAAGGAGGAATCGCTACGGCGAGCGAGGGACGCAATCCGGGAGAAGATCCGCAAGTACTTCCGCGATACACTGAAAGTGGCTATTCCTGTTTTCCGTCAGCAGGGGTCTTTTGCGGCGGGGACCACAGTCACGCCCTTGGACGGGGAATTCGATGTCGACGATGGGGTCTACCTGCAGCACTTGAGCCAGAGTGATGACCGTGACTGGCCGACTCCCGAGACTGTCCATCGGTGGCTGGTCGAAGCAACAGACGGTCATACGGAGGAGAAGCCTGTCGACAAACGAACATGCGTTCGGCTTCGGTACGCAGGAGAGTACCATGTGGATCTGCCCGCCTATGCGACGCTCAACGGCGAGTGTCGCCTTGCCGAGAAGGGCGACGCCGGCTGGCACCCAAGCGATCCAATTGCGTTCAACGACTGGTTTGCCGGGTTAGTGAAACAGCACGGCGATCAGCTCAAGCGCTTGGTGCGCTACCTCAAGGCTTGGGCTGACTACCAGGCAGGGAAACGTGGAAGTATGCCGGGAGGGATACTCCTGACTGTTCTGGCGTCGCAGAACTTCCGCCCGAATTCCCGCGATGATGTGGCGCTAGCCGAAACGGCCAAGGCCATCTCGACAATTGTTGCTGGGGTCTTCCGGGTTTACAACCCGGTCGACGGGCGAGAAGAACTGACTGCACGCCTCAGCGATGAGCAGAAGACCCGGTTCAAGGAAGCTATCGCTGACCTTGCGTCGCACGCGGCCGAAGCCGTGGCCTTGGCCGACAGGAAGAAGGCGTCCGAACTCTGGCGCACGGAACTTGGCGATCGTTTTCCGCTCGTTTCCGATGAAGACAAGGATGACGAATCCCGGCAGGCGGAAGAGGACGCCAAACGACTGGCAACGTTCTACGTACCGAAGAAACCCGTGAAGCCTTGGGCTGATGTCTGATGACGAGATGGTTTGAGAGCAACCGATCCTTGTTTGAACGTGAGCGCGAAGCGCTGGCGATTCATCAACCGTTGATGACTCTCGACGTGCTTCATCCTGGTGCGAAGATAAACGCACTCGTGACGCTGAAGTCGGATGCAGCCGTTGCTCATGGCTCATACTGCATCGAAGTCCCGGGGACGGCCCGACATCGGGATTACAGCATTGCGGTGATAACAAGGGACGACTATCCAAAATCCATGCCGTTCGTCTACTGCGACGATCCCAAATTGCCAATAGGCAACATTGATCGGCACATCATGAAGGATGGTCAGGCCTGCCTAGGAGTCTACGCAGAACTCCGGCAAAGATGGAAAGAGGCGTCCGGGATCACGACGTTTCTCAAGGATATCGTCGCGCCGTTCCTGGCATGGCAGATCTACTACGATGCATACGGTCACCCCCCTCCGTGGGGACAGCGGGCTCACGCCGTGGCGGGGATACTGGAGTTCTATGCTGATCTTCTTGCCCTTCCAGCAACACCGGAAGTTGAGGGGTTCATGCAGTTATTGGCTCGAAAGAACGAGCCAAAGGGTCACGAGCCCTGTCCCTGCGCTTCTGGTGAACGCTTAAGGGACTGCCACAAGGATCTTGTACGGTCCGCACGCGCGAAGGTGGCGTGGCAGGATGTCGCGGTTGATATCGAGCACTTGCGCAAGAATCCATTGCAGAAGTCGCAGGCGTAGGAGCGCGTCACGCCCCTGCTATCGCGGGATTCCCGAAGTAGCGAGTCGTCACCATCGGTCAAGGACCTCGACTTAGAACGCCCTCAACCCGCGAGCGCTTAGCGACGACTCTTCCCGGCTGGCGGGTAGAGGGCGTCCACCGCGACTTTCAGAGCTTTGGCCACCACAAGCATCTCCGAGTCGCTCACGCACCTGACTTGGGCTTCGACCTTGGCGAGAGTTCCCCGGCTGATATCCCAGCCTAGGCGTGTGCACTTGGCCGCCAGGCCGTCTTGGGTCAACCCCTGCTGATACCTCAGCCTCCTGATTTGTGCTCCAACAATGTTGTCCGGCATACGTGCTCCGAAATCGGAACTTGAAGGTAGTGCACTCACAGTGCTAAATGGCTCCGATTTCGGAGCACGATGGAGGCGGGTATGCCCAAGGATGACAAACTGAGCCAATTGGTGGCGCTAGGGCTGGCGGCCGGTATCAGTGGAAGCCAGCAGAAGACGCGCGAGGAACTTGAACATCTCAAGCGGGCGCTATCGAGGCAGAGCGAGGAGGCCGAGGAGGATAGACGCCGCGCGGAAGAGCAAGCCCGCCGGGCAGAGGATCAGGCGGCTCAAGAACAATGGCATCGGCAGACTCTGCTTGATGCTCCGGAACTGCTGTTCCGACTGCAGCGTGCTCTTCCCTACCAGCAGAGCGAATCGGAGTCCCTGATTCGGGACCTAGAGGGGGCTGACGAGAAGAACGCTGATGACCTTCAGGCCCGCCTCGGGGATCTTCGTTCCTTCGTGGAATCAGTACGCTCCATCGAAAGCCGATTTCTGACTGACTGGACTCATAAAACAGAGCTCGAGAAGTTGGCGAAAGCCACACGTCGGATGGTGTTCACCATTGACGAACATTTGGATCGCCTGGCGCGCCTGCTGGCAGAACGAGAAGCGCTTAATCGGTGTTCCGTCGTGGTGCCCTTCCTCCCCTCGGACGTATCGGAATTCCGAGCGGATTCAGCGCGGTACGCAGACATCGAGAAAGACCTGGGGCCGACGCCGCGCGAGTGCGGCGGATGGGATAGCGAAAAAGACGAGATGGCCATGATCATCGGAATCGTGGTTGGCGTTCTCACAATGGTCGTTGCCTTCGTTCGGGGAATAGATGACAGCATTCAGCCTCTGTTCCCATCAATGGACCCGTCATCGCGGAGCGTGGTGAACCAAATGTTGGTTTTTGGCATTCCGGTGGCAGTTGCCGCGGCGATATGTGCCCCGAACTGGTTGGCTTGGTTGCGATGGCGGATGCGTCTGTCGGAGAGAACACGATTGGAGACGAAATGGGGCAGTTCTCGCCCCATTCAGGATCACAGGAAGTTGCTCTCACTCATTGACAACGCGGTTCGCTGGGATGGGGATGTCTGGGCGGTCAAAGAGGAATTCGTCCAGCGTGTGCAAAGGGACATCAAGCGACGGCTCTTGTGACTGAAGAGTTCTATCCCCCCGAGCCCGCGTCGATCATCGCCTCGATGAGCCCTGCCATCCCGTTTCCGGCGGCGGCATGGAGAATCTGGACGCCCTCCGGCCGGCCTAGAAACAGGCAGGCCCCATGCGAGAGGAGCGTCAGAGCAACGACCTCGTTGCCGTCGTGCGCGGCGGCAAACAACGCCGTGTGTCCTGCTCCGTCCCTTGCATCGACGTCGGCGCCCCTTGCCAGCAGGAGCCTGATTACCGCCATGTGACCCCGATGGGCCGCTAAGTGGAGCGGCGTGTTGACTCCTGCATCGCGGTCGTCAACGTGTGCGCCGAGGTCGAGCAGTCTCCCGGTGAGTTCGACATCGCCTATCCATGCGACCTTGTGGAGGGGGAAAAACCCATGCTCGTTGGGAGAGTTCACAAGTGACGGATTGGACTCGACGAGGATGCCAATCTCGTAGATGTCATACGGCTCAACCGAGTCGAGAAAGGCGTGGACGGTCATCCGGTTCAAACCACAGCTCCATTCGCCAAAGCAGCTTCGAAGGCTCGGTCAACGTAGCCGCTGCTGATCGTCAGGTAGACCATAGTGTTCTGGATGTTTCGGTGGCCGAGCCTCTGTTGGATGACCTGAATAGGCACCCCGCTATTCGCAAGATGAGTCCCGAGGCTGTGCTTAAGCACATGAGGATGCCTCTTGGATTCAGGAAGGCCGGCCTCCTCTGCGAGCCCCTTGAAGACTCTGAAAAACTGACTCCTGCTGACGGCTGTTCCTTTCCGGGACAGGAACAGGAAGGGGCTGGCGGTCTTGCGCCTTTTCCTCAGCCACGCCCCGATGGCTTTGACCTCGTCGCGGGCTAGTTGCTGCCAGTTGGATACGGAGCCCTTTCCCCTCACGCAACGGATGTTCCCAGCCTCCGGATCTACGTTTTCTACTGTAATGTTGCATAACTCATTCGCCCGAAGTCCATGACGGTAGGCGAGCAAGATCATGCAATAGTCTCTGGCGCTCTGCTTCTTCGCCTTGTCCAACAAGGCACGAAGCTCGTTGTGGGTCAGAAACTGGATGGTCTCTTGGCGGTTGCTCATGTCTGATGCCTCCAATCGAATGCAACAGAACAGACATTCTGTTGCGTAACGAGCCTGGCGCGCCCGAGACAGAGGGCCAAGTCGATAGTGGTAATCCAGTCGGGTTTTCTGAAGTTGGCTGAAGAATCGGCCACGGCTGGCCACGATGACGCACGTGGCGATAATAGACTGAATCCCGCCCCACGACCCGCCGGTGGGACATCCGGGCACATGGACGCGCGTGGCGCGTCCTCAGGGGATCAGGCGGACAGTGCGACCAGTGCTGGGCCGGGCGCTGACTCCGCGAGCGGGGCGGGGCTCTGAACGCAGTTGCTCACAAGCCGCCCCTTCGCCTGCCTCGCGAACCACTTCTCGCACAACCGGATGATCCGCCGGTCTATGTGGCCAATGCCCTTCTCGACGACGTAGCGTCGATGGAGTTCGCGTCTTCCGAAACCGCGATCGAATGCGGTGCGCCGGCAGCATGCGAACGGGAGTGCGTTCGCAAACGGCGGCCACCTCATCCCCGGCTTGCTCAGACACCAGTCCCAGAACATCAAGGGCAGGAACGGACAGTCGCCCGGCTTCAACATGTTGAGTATCCGCTGGTGGGAACAAGGCGGCATTTCGTCGGCGAGAAGCGCGGCGAAAAACGGACTGACGGCGACGTAGTCTCGGCCTCTGAACGTCCGTGAATGGCGACGGGGGATCGCCCAGTCGTCCAAGAGCCTGAGAACATCGCTGGTCGCCGGCACGTCCAGCCAATCGAACCCATCAATCCGCACGTGAACGGCGCCCGCGAGAAGCCCGGCCAGAACATCAACTCCGAAGCGGTCGGCCGGCGGGAGCATGGCCGCCGCGCACCGCCTCAGGCGGCGGACGCCGTTCCTGCGACCTCCCGGCTCAAGCTGGTGCGGCAGCGGCATCGCCTGCAGATCAGCAAGCAGTCGTCCGTGTGTCTGCTCCCACACAGACCAACCGCGTCCGGCGTCCTGCCGTAGGGCTCCGGCCAATTTCAGGCCGTGGAAGAGATTGCCCGTCCACGGCTTCAGTTTGTCGTCCATGCCGAGGTTCCCGCCAGACAGGACGCGGAGTGCTCCTCGAAGACCTCCGGCTCCGCGGAACTGCGCGGGTGTGGGAGGCCTTACTCCCGTCGGCAAGAACCGACCGCACTCCGAGAGGATGGTGTTGGTTCGGTCGCCGACCAGCACGATTGTCTTCGCCGCCGCCGTCGCCCACGCCTGCCTTTCGGCCGGCCTTCTCGTCCTGGCTCGCCGCGTCGGCCGAGGCATCCACCGCGCGCGGATTTCGTCCACCACGTGCTTGAGGGCCTCTGCTGATGTTGGCGTCATGTTCCCACCTCGTCTTCCGCTGAGTTCGTTATTCCGTTTCGGGCCATTCGCGCCCTGCAAACGGACAGGTGGAAGTCCTCTTTGTTGGCAATTGGAGCCGGTGCGAGAACGTGGCGGTTTGCGATTTCGCCGGCCGGATCGAGACACCAACCGGTCAAACCAAGCCCGGAAAGTGCAGGGATGTGACTACGCCGGCACGTTCCGGAGTTGCCGCTTCAGGGCGCCAAGGGTCACCACTGTCGTGCCGGCGTCGCTGACGCTCCCGCCGTAGAGGTCAACGAGGCCGGACAGAGCGGCCTTGAGCCCACCAACGGGCAGAGCGACCAGAACTGCCATGGCGGGCTTCGTCCATCGAAGCCTGAGCCCGCTCTCTGCGGCCAGTCGCACGTAGTCTTCGAGAACCTTCTCGGGGGCGTCTGGATGGATGGGGATCTGCGGCGGATCGCCGGCCTTCGCCTTGCCGGTCAGCCTCTGACGCAGGAACTCGAGGCGCTGACTCGCCAATACGTGACCGACTCTGTCCTTGAGTCGCTTGGCAAGCCACACCTCCCCCTCGCAGATCATTATGTTAATTCTCGACGGCGTATCGCTGGGCATGAACTCGCGTAAAATGTGCGACCCCAAGCGACTCGCCGGGATGCTGCCAACCGAGAAGATCAGCCGCTCGGCAGCGACCCAGCAGCTGTCCCATTTTGGGACATTGGTCGTGGTGCGCATGAACTCAGCGACTGCCCAAAGGTCATCGCGACGCACGGCGTCGGACACCATCGCCCTTATTGCCTCGTCTGAGACGCGCGGGGGATGGGAGACGCTTGAATCGCGCGTTTGCATCTCGGCATCCCCGCGTGCGGGCTTCGGAGCGTTGCTCTGGTGTTGCTTGGACACGGTTTCGCCTCAAACATCCTTGCCGGCGTTGCCGACTATAAGCTGGACGTGGTCGTTGGTCACGCGCACAAAATACCCTTGCCGCGCAGACCGGTGCCTCGGGCCAGTCGCTGACTCGCGCGGGCTAAGCACGACGGAAGTGTTGAACCCGGCCCGCGTGGTAGTAGTTCCGCCCTCTTTGGCCAGGATGCCGATCAGTTCATCACGCCGAATGCCTTCCTTCTGGCTGGCGAGGATGTCATAGCACAGGCCATAGGATGACCGTTCGCGGTATGGATTGGATAAATGCCTCGGGTACTTGGGCGACGGAAGGGCTTTCGTCGACTTCCTCTTCGCGGTCGTCGGCTGGATCTTCTCGCCCTTGTTCGCCTCCAGCCGCTTCTCGATGTCCGGCACCAACTCCCGCATCCGCTTCGCCGTCGAGCCGGGCACGCTGCCTGTTCCGCCCATCGCCTTGTGCAGAGCCGTCAGGCTCGTGGCATTGGACGACTTCAGGGCCTCGAGAACCGCCTCTTTGGACAACTGTTTCTTCGACATGGGCCACCTCCGGTTTGTTGTTCGGGGGTGGTGTCATGCCGCGCGTGTGCAAGCGGGCCAAGTGAATTCGACGCACACAATGGACAAGGCTAGCTGATGGGGGCCAACCCTAGGCTCCCTTGCTCTGCAGGTTGATGCTGGTCTTCCCGCAATCGCACACCAGAGCGCGGGCGGTCTCTCGCTCAGGAATCACCCTCAGGTAAGCGTGACACTCGTGACACGTGAAGGCTTCGACAAGATCCTTCATCGCCTGAGCAACAGGCGCAAAGTCCTCTCGGCTCAGGTTGACCCACGAGTTGAAGTGCACCGCCGCGTTTATCTGCCACTGTTCAACCTTGGAAGCTTCAACCAACCCACCAAACTCGACCTCATGGGCCGTAAGCTGTTCGACGATCTCTTTCTGGTTCCAGGAGTTCGCAGCATTCTTGCCGTTCCTCAGAAGCTTCTTGAACCGACCAATCGCCGCAGGCAGCAATTCACCGAGTTGGTATTGAGCGTCTCCGCGAAATTCGACCGGCGCCCGTAGCCGATGGCACAACTCGGCGGAGAGGTACTCTAGGTAGTGTCGAAGGGCTGCCGCGGCGGCCCGAACATCGTTCCTGTCCAAGTAGTCCTTGACCTCAGTCCAGACATCCCAGTCATCGCATCGGTTTGGCCCCAAATCCACACTCCAGTTTCTGAACTGAACTGAGGCACCCGGCCCGATGACCCCCTCGGTCTTCATATGGCGAAGCCAGATTGGATCGTGGGTGGTGACAATGAACTGCGTGCCTGGGAATGCCTGCTTAAGCATCGAGCACACCTCGCGTCGGTGCGCCGAGTCCACGGACATGAGCACGTCGTCGAGCACCGAGAACATGAATGCGTCGCCCTGCAGGTGCTTCATCAGCGCGAGATACAGGCACAGTCCCATCGTATCCTGGTGGCCCTCGCTGTGATAGGCGCCAGGTGGGAAGTGTCCTCGTCCGTAGAAGTCCACATCGAAACCCAGTTTGCCCATCGAAGGCGTCAGTTTCGCCGTAAACTTGTCCTCGTCGGTCTTGTGAACCAACTGATAGATCTGGATGAAATGCCGCTCCACGGCCGAGTACATGTTGCTGAGGATCGAATCGCTGACTCCGGCATACCTGTCCGAAATCGACCTCGCCCTTCGCGCCCTCTCTGCCCCGGCCTCCTGCTTGCGCCTCGTATCCTTCCAGTCTTCGAGCCGCTCTTGAGCAATGGTCAACCATTCTCTAGCCGCATCCTGTTTTGTAGGATCCGGAATGGCGTTGACTAACTTCTCGAGCCCGTCAACGAAATCCAGAACAGGTTGTGGGACAGTCGACATACTGCCGAGAGCCGCTATCGAGTCAGCCAGAGGCAGCAGGCTGGCGAGTTGCTGAATCCAATCCCTGCACTGCCTGCTGTACTGCTGGCCCACATCCAAGGGCAACGGCGGTGTCGCTAAGGTTGCGTAGCGAACGAGACCATCTATCGAAGCCTGGGTCTTCCGAAGTGCAGAGATAACTGGCCCGATCAGAATCTCCACTGCACGCCGCTTCTCCGCGATCCGCTTCAGCAGATCGACTTTTGCCCGAACGCGCTCCTTGAGTTCCTCGGGATGCCAAGGATGGTCACAGAAGGGGCAGCTGTCGGCTTCGACCAGTTCAAGACCAGTAGTGAGGAAGGACTCCCGCTTCACCTGGTTCAGCAGGTTGGGATCGGCGGCAAGGGCGTTAAGAGCCTTCGTCACTTCGGCGGTGAGCGCGGATGTGGTCGGATCGGCAAGGTCGCTGAGAGCCTGACGACAGGCACGTATGTCAACTTGCGCTTGTGCCTTTGCAATGCGCTGCGGCTTCGCGGCGATCAGCACAGATATCCCGTCCTTAAGTGACGTGGTCTGCGTCAGATCGGCGAGTGGAGACAGCTCTAGGATTCGGCGCTGAGCGTTGGTTGCCTCCAATACACGCGCTTTCGTCAACTCCGGCAGTCCCATTGCTCGCAGCAGATTATCAGCGGCCTGCTTGACGGCTGCTTCCAGGGCGGGCAGTTGCTTCTCACTTGCATTCGCGATCTTCTGAAGGCCGCTTCTTACCTGTTCCACTTGATCAAGGTGCAGCAGGGCTTGGACTTCCTCAGCGCGTTTGCCCGGGGTGGCAAGTACGTATCGGATCAACTCGCGACGCGAAAGGACAACTTCAGGATGGCCCGCTACTAGTTTCAGAACGGCAAGGACGTCGGCGTCGTTCGGCACCACGTTGACAGTTGCCGGTGCCTTCGGACTTCGCTCGATGGTCGCAGTTTTCCCGAGACTGGGAATGGATACCGTTGCCGTAACGCGGGACTTGGCGGGATCATCCCTTCTGTCGACATGCGGTCCGTGCAGTTTGAGGGAGACATCGCCTCTGCCCTCGCCGGACAGACGCGAAATGTTCCCCGTCAGCACGAACTCGATTGCGTCAACGACTCCGCTCTTGCCGGTGCCGTTCGGACCACAGACCGCGTAGTTCCCACCCTTGAAATCCAAGCTCAAGTCGCGGATGCCGCGGAACTCCTTGATCGTGATGGACTCGATCTGGATCAAACGCCCTGTTCCTCCCCAAATACAGCCTCCCGTAGAGCCCTCTCAGTGGGAGCGCCGTCCTGCAACAGGGCCTTCCGGAGCCGTCCAACGATCTCTGGCGGCACCCCGTCTTCCGTCAATGTCTGAAGGAACTGCTCGAAGATCTGCGCGGGAACGTCAGTGATCCGAGGCTGAGGGCTATTTGTCGTGTTGTCGTCGGCCACCATGTCGGACCCAGTACCACAATCAACAGTGGTCTGCAACCTTCCCCTTTGGTGACGACAGGCATCTGTATAATGACGTACGGCGCCGGAAGGCGCCGGGAGACACGGGCAAGGAGACGGAAGGAGACGTAACGAAATGGAACTTCCAGAAGACGCACAAAGGCGGCAGAACACGGACGAAGATCCCGGCGACTACCTCACAACTAGGGATGTAGCCAAACTCTGTCGGCGGTCGGTGCCGTGGGTGCTCCGTCAGAAGGATCTCCCTTACCGCCCGGGCCGACCGAACCTCTACTCGAGGCGGGATCTGGACGCCTGGTTCGAGAGAACGAAGCGGAACCCTCTGGTGTAGCCATGAGCGTGTACAAGCGAGACTACAAGAACGAGCACGACGGGGATGAAAACGGCGAGAAACGCTGGGCCTATGCCTTCTCGTACAACAAAGTCCGCTATCGCAAGGCTGGTTTTCTCACAAGGCGGGAGGCAGAGCTCGCCGAGCAGAAGGCGAGGAGCGAGGTCATCGTCAACGGGCACCGCCTCATCCCGTCCGGACGGTGCACGTTCGAGGAGATCAGGGACTCGTACTTGGAGAGCCGCACGGCCGTCGTGGTGGAGAAGACGATCGATTCGGAACGGCGTGAGTTCGTCCGGTTCATACGCTTCTTCGGCCGCAAGCGGTTGGACGAGATCATCGAGGGCGACGTCATCGCGTACAGGACGATGCGGAAAAAGGACGGCCTCCAAGAACACTCAGTCAACATGGAGCTGACGACGATCAGGAACATCTTCCGCTTCGCCGTCGCCAATGGTTACGCCGTCCGCAATCCCGCGGAGGCTGTTCCGAACCTGAAGGAGCCTCGGCGGTGCGAGCGGTGGATACCGGAGAAGGAGGAGTACGAGCGCTTCTCGGCGGAACTCGCCAAGACGCGGTACGGTTGGGCGTGGCGGGTCTGGCTGCTGGCAAGGGCCTACGCCGGGGTCAGGCCGACCGAGTGCTTCTTCCTGGAATGGCCGAACATCGATTTCAAGGCAGATCTCATCTACATCCGAGAGAAGCCGGGATGCAAACTGAAGACGGGTCCGAGGGACATTGACATGCACCCCAAGCTCAGGGATGCCTTGCTCCAGTGGAAGCAGGTGTGGGACGAGGTGATGGAGAGGAGCCGCCATCGGTTCGAGCACCGGGGCGTCCCGAGGCACAACTGGGTGTTCTTCAATCCGGCAAATCCCACGCAGCGAGCAAAGGGCCTGAAGAAGGCGATAGACACGGCGCGGAAGCGGGCGGGGCTGCCCCGGCTAACCAGCTACACTTTGCGGCATCTGTTCGTCAGCGAGGCCGTGATGGCGGGCATCGACTACCGGACAATCATGTCTTGGACGGGCCACCACTCGTCCCGGATGATCGACGAGGTCTACGCCCACGTCCGCCGCAGGCACGCCCAGTCGAAGATGGCGATGCTGGGCACGGCGGAGGGCACCGCGCTGGACGGGGAAACCGAGGCGCCACCGCCGCCATGGAGGAAGCAGAAGATGGAAGAAGCGAGTCCGGTGGCGGTTGGTTCCTGCGAGGGAAGCGATGGAGACGATGGAGCCGGCTGTCGGACTTGAACCGACAACATCCGCATTACAAATGCGGTGCTCTGCCATTGAGCTAAGCCGGCCCGCGGAGGGAGAACCTTCGGCAATCTACACAACGACTTCGTGACGAGCAAGACTCAAGGATAATCGCAGCCACCTCGAATTCGTGTTCGCGACCCGAAGAGACCACAACTAACCATCGCGGGAGGAGCCAAGCAACGCCAGCGCACTATACGCTAGCTTGTTTCGCCCCTCTAGCCGGGGGGCAAATAGCTCTTCGATCTTCAGCCCGTAGAAGCTCAACGAACCCGTGCGCGCAATCAATACGAACCCATCGGCGCTCGCTTCGACTTTATCGGAAAGCTGCGACGTGATTTTCCATCCGCGTGCTTCGAGGCCAGCAATCATGGAGACGGGGTTAAGCGAGACCGACAACCCGAATGTAATTTTCTCAGGTCTCATGCCCAACGCGTCCAATACATCTGGTATTCGTTCTGTTCTGGAGAGCCAAGAAGCGCTGAGTGACAGGCTGTGCTTGAGATGTCCTCGTTTCTTGTCTTCGGCAACATACCAGACACTATATGTGCCTCCAGGGAAAGTGATCTCCCCGTCCTCGACACCGATCTCTGATGTCGCAAACCCAACCGCTTCGCGCAGGGCTGCCGACTTCTTCCCCAGATCTTCTCGGAGGTGATCCCCAAGGGATTCATTTACTTTGCGCTCCAAGTAATCCTGTGAGTACGTCCAGTTCTTGATGTTGGTAAGCACTTCGTCAACGCGCATCGTCTCTTTTTCGCTCAGCTTCAGAGTCTTGAAAGGACGGCCGTCAAACGAGAATGCCTCTGGAGACACGATAGATTGTCCAAAGTTCCCCAGTACGGGAATCCCGGAAGTCCGCATGTCTACCGTCGGCGTCTGACCCGCTTGGTATGAGCGCGCCGTTCTCTGTACTTCAACGGAGATGTAGTCATACAGACTGGGGAGCGTCAGAAGCAGCGTCTCGTCGAGAGCCTTGCGCTCGCCGTTCAGCGCTTTCACAAGGTAATATGTGAAGAGGCTGAGTTCCGGGTTCGGGGACTTGGTCAGCGATGGCTCATCTGATGTGGAAGACGAGAGAATAGCCACCCCAGCGGTGCCCTCCATGTACTTTGCCAACTCTTTTGTCGAAAACTTGGCAGCCCCGAGTTTCTTTACAGAGGAGGTCGAACCGCACAGGCAAGCATCTAGAATCACGATCTTCTGCTTTGCCCGCGACGTCCTGAGGATGTCCATTATCTTCGAGAACTTTATCAACACGTCCGGGTCGTTGTCTGAGACAGCGTCTTGCGGAACAAGATACAGCGTGTCGTCCAGCCTGTGGCCATGTCCGCTGAAGTAGAAAAGCACCCGTTCGGAGTCTTCCGCAGATTCGGCGAGACGCTTCACTGCCTTCACTATCTCGCCCATCGACGGAAATCCATGTTGTGATGTAAGCAGCGAAATACGCTTCCTATCAGCGTTGAGTTGCCAGACATCACGGAATACCTCGCTAATGGTCTGCGCGTCGTTTACACAAGTCTCCAGAGGATCAAAGCCGGAGGATTTGTCGTATTTGCCGATACCTACACAGAGAACTGCCATTTTGCCCTGAGCTTCTTGGAGCATCAGCGTTGTTCTCTGTTTCTGTGTCAGTTCGGACATGTCTGTCGTTCCGTCGAAAGCAACTTGTCGGCGTGCGGCGAGCCAACTTTCCCTGCCACGTGGCTGCCACGCGGCGAAAATCCGCTTTTTCTAAATCCCTGCCAGCAGCGGCTTAGGAAAAAGGAGCACCTGTTACAAATCAGAAGCTCTGCCACTGAGCTACACCGGCTTGGTCACAAAACAGCGTTATCTAAGCGAAATGGGAGAGCCTTTGCAACGCCGCAGGAGGCTTGTCAGTTGCGATACAGGGGAAGGGCTGTATCCGTATCGCTGATCGGGGCCTTGCGAGCGGGCTTCTCTTCCGGCGGGGGGAGTGCCTGTTCGCGTTCAAGGGCTTTCTGGAAATCAAGTTCTGCGTCCAAGAGACTTGCCTCGATCCGCTTGGCGCGCTCCGCACTCTGCTCTTCCTGCAGCAGACGATCTTCCTCGGCCTTCAGGGCTGCCTTCTTCTGGCGATACCTGGCGCGTTCCTCCTCCTTTGAGACCTGGTCGGACGATACGTCCGGCGTTGCCGCGGGCGGGGGCGCAATGATCTCCTCCGGCGCCTGCTCAGGTTCCGGCTGAGGCTCGGGGGCAGGGGGCGGTGGCGCTGTGACGACGGGTTCCGGCACTGCTTCCTCAGGTTCCTTCTTGCGCAGCTCGATGGGTGCCGGTTTGGGCTTGGACTTCTTCGCCGGCGCAGCAGCAGGTACGGCGGGTGGGCACGACTTGGCCAGCGACGTGGCTATGTAGTTGGCGAGGATCTCGGCGGAAACCGTCTTTGATTTCTGTTCCTCGTCCATGATGGCCGAGCGCGTGATATCCAGCGCGCGCGCGTAATGTTCGGAGGTCGGGTCGTAGAGTTGGCAGAGGGGAATCTTGTGTTCCTTGGCATAGGCGAGGTGCTCGGCCTGGACTTTCCAGAGGATGTCGGCGATGGGCTTCATCGCGTCTTCGTCCACCTTCATGTCTTCGTCACCCGCCGTGGCGCGCAACTCGCGATACATGGCTTCCGTGCTGGCCACGGGGGTGGCGCCCTGCGCGACAATGTAGAAACGACCCCGGTACTGGAACACGGAGCCGGAGAACGCGTATTCGCGATTGAGCGGGAGTTCGTCAAGAAGAGGGACCAGATCCTGTGATGCGTAGCAGGTGCCGAGTTTCTTCACCGAAAATGCGGTGTAGCGGCGGTTTTCCAAGTTGAGCTGCGAGCCTTTGGCCGGGGTAAGAAGTATGTCGCGGAACAGGATGGCCTGCGCCCAGTAACGCTGCGGGCTGTGGATGAGTTCCTCGGTGTCGATAGGGGTATAGCGCTCTGCGGCGGCAGCGAATCTCGGCATGACCACCAGGACAACGGCGGCCACAAGCCACGCAGGGCTCAAGTATTGTTTCTTCATCAAAATGTGCCTCACGGGGCGACAGGGAACCTAAGTAGTTAACGCCAACAAAGGCGGCAGGTCAAGAGCGGCTGGGTCAACGGACACGAGGTGCGGGCGGGTTCAGGGCGCGATAACCACGTCGTCCAGAAGCACGGTGCCTTCAGCGCCCCGCGCGCCGTCATGGAGATGGATGCCAAACACGGCCCGGGTGGCATTCTCCGGGGCGGTGATCCCGCTCAGGGCGAGTTGGGTCCATCGTATCTTTGAGATGGTGGTGTCCAGCGTGGCGCTCGCGACGCGAGCGACTTCGCGATTCTGGCTGTCCCGCCATTCCACGACGAGTCCGAGTTCAGCCGATCCCTTGAGGGGCGTGACCTTGCTGTTGATGACGTATACGCTGAAGGTATATTTCTCACCGCCAGTCACCGGCAATTCCGTGATGAGTCCTTGGAATGCCGTCGGCACGTTTTGCGCTCTCATTCGCACGCATTGCTTTCCGTTCCGCGCCGTCTCCGAGGTGACCGCAATGCCGTTGATGCGTGAGCTGAAGAAACTCCAGACGGCGGGCATAACATCTTCCACGCCGGCAGGCTCTTCGAACCCGGCGTTCGGTGCCCTGTTAGGCACATCTTGTGCATAGACCGGACAAGCGGCCACCCATGCCGCAGTGATGAGCCATAACGCTGCTGGATACTTCATACGACTTCCTCCCCGTCGCCCCCTGTGATGACTACGGCGCGGGACGGCTCACGAGTTCGGCATCGTCCACGTAGAAGGTGCCTTGTCCTTTGCCGTCCTGGCTGAAGAAAGTGATCACGAACGTTCCCTGGGCGGTGCCTTCAGGCGCATCGGCTTCCAACGAGAACTTCTCCCAGCGGTTGGCGGGCAGGTCAAACGTCCATGTCGGGCCATGGGTCCGCGAGATCTCTGCGCCGGCATCGTTCTTCCACTCGATGCTCGTCTGGCCGAAAGATGCACCGACGAGCGGATCCTCGGCGCTGCTGATGGCGTAGATGGAGAGGGCGTAGTGCGCGCCGGGTTTGGCGAGAAACTTTGCTGCGAGTCCCTGGTAGGCATTGGTTGCCGTAAGGCACTTGAAGAGGACTGACTGTGAACCGGAACGCTTCTTCTCGTCGGTGATCCCCGCGCGGTTTTCGGCGGTGGATGTGAAGAAGAACCAGTTGTCAGGCACGACTCCGCTGACAGCGCCCTTCGTGATGGACGGCTCCTCGAATCCTGCATTCTTGATGTCTGCGGTGACGGCTTCCTCTACTTGAGCGAAAGTTGCGGACACGAGTGTCAGGCACAACACGGCCGCCAAAACGATACGCGTACTCATGATTGATCTCCTTATTCTTGCGATGAACACGCCATTGAAATCGCTCTCAATTTAGTCCTTGTGCGATTCCGTGTCAACAAAGTGGGGTCAAGAGTCAGGAAAACTGGCCGAAAGAGGGGCAGAAATTGGCGACAGGGCAGCTCGGACAGTTCGGTTTTCGGGCGAAGCAGCAGCGTCGCCCGTGAAACACCATACAATGGGACCAGTCGGTCCAATCCTTTTCCGGGACTATGGCCTTGAGTTCAAACTCGATCTTGTCGGGGTTGTCATTCCTGGTGAAGCCGAGGCGCTGGGAAAGTCGGCGGAAGTGCGTGTCGACGATGATACCGGGTTGGCCGTAGGCCGTGGCAATGATCAAGTTGGCGGTCTTTCGTCCGATGCCCGGCAGGGTGATGAGCACATCCAACTGGTCGGGAATGCGCCCATCATATTTCTCGACGAGCACCTTGCAGAGCCCGCGGATATTCTTTGCCTTGTTTCTGAAAAAGCCGGTGGAACGGATTTCCTTCTCCAGCGTGGCCTGGGGCGTGCGCGCCCAGTCAGCTGCGGAGCGGTACTTCTTGAACAGGGCAGGCGTGACCATGTTCACCCGCTTGTCGGTGCACTGCGCCGAGAGGATGGTGGCCACAGCGAGCTCGAGCGGATTGGAAATGTTGAGCTCGCAGCCGGCATCGGGATAGGCCTTGCGAAGCCGGGCGAGGATTTTGGCGGCGCGCTTCTTTTGTTCGACCTTGGACTCCATGCGATCAGTCTATGTGTCGGGGGCAAAATGCCAAGTGCCGAATGAACGTTCGTTCATTCGGCACTTGTTGTTTGAAATCTGCCACCTTGCGGCGGCGCGAAAATTACGGCTGTTGCTGTTCCGGGTTCTTATCCTTCTCAGCCAGTGCGGCCTTGCGGCTGAGGCGGATCTTGCCGTTGTCTTCGACGTTGATGCACTTGACCCACATCTGGTCGCCGACCTTGCAGACGTCCTCCACGCGATTGACGCGGAAGTCGGCCAGTTCGCTGATGTGGACGAGGCCGTCCTGGCCGGGCAGGATTTCGACAAAGGCGCCGAATTCCTTGATGCCGGTGACGGTGCCCCGGTAGAGCTTGCCGGGCTCGGGCACGGCGGTGATGAGGCTGACTTCGTAGACAGCGGCTTCCATGGCCTTCTTGTCGGTACTGAAGACGTGCACGGAGCCATCATCTTCGATATCGATCTGCACGCCGAGTGTATCGGTGATGCGGCGGATATTCTTGCCGCCGGGGCCGATCAGTGCGCCGATCTTCTCGGGGTTGATCTTGAGCACGGTGATGCGGGGAGCGAACTCGGAGAGGTCGGCCCGCGGTGCTGGCAGGACCGTGGACATGAAGTCCAGGATCTTTGCCCGCGCGACCTTGGCCTGCTCAAACGCGCCTTCGACAAGTTCCCACGAGAGCCCGCGGATCTTGAGATCCACCTGGAACCCGGTGATACCGTCGCGCGTGCCGGCGACCTTGAAGTCCATGTCGCCGCAATGATCTTCGGCGCCGAGGATGTCGGTGACGAGAATCGCCTTATCCTTGCCGGTGAAGAGGCCGATCGAAATACCCGCGACGGGCTTGACGATCGGAATACCTGCATCCATCAACGCGAGTGTTCCCGCGCAGATGCTGGCCATGGAACTCGAACCGTTCGAACCCATGATTTCCGACACCACGCGCACCGTGTACGGATAATCCTTGGGCATGACCGGCAGCAACGACCGCTCTGCGAGAGAGCCGTGACCGATTTCACGGCGGCCGACCGCGCCGAGGCGACCGACTTCACCCACGCTGTAAGGCGGGAAGTTGTAGTGAAGCATGAAGCTTTTCTCATCCGGGCCGCCTGCCAACGCGTCCATGGACTGGACGTCCGACATGGTGCCCAGGGTGATGGTCGCCAACGCCTGCGTTTCGCCGCGGTTGAACAGCGCGGAGCCATGTGTGCGGGGCAGCAGGCCAACTTGGCCCGCCAGCGGACGAAGCTCGTCGAACCCGCGGCCACCGATGCGCTTGCCCTTCTCCAGGACGTTCTTGCGTACGGTTTCGATTTCGAGTGCATCAAACACGGAGCCGAACTTCTTGTCATCCAGTTCGGGGTCCTGTTCGACCAGCTTGGCCTTGAGAGATTCCTTGATCTCCGTGACCTTGTTCTGCCGTTCCAGCTTGCCGCCGATCAACAGGGCTTCGGTCAGTTCTGCGCCGGCAATCTCGCGCGCCTTCGGCAACAGCTCAGGCTGCGGCAAGTCGGCGATCACCTTGTCCGGGAGGCCAAGGGCCTTGCGGAGTTGGATTTGCGCGTCGACGAGCTTGACCACGGATTCGTGGGCCACCTTCATCGCGGCGATCATGTCCTTCTCAGAAACTTCCTGCGCCGAACCTTCGATCATCATCATCATGTCGCGCGTGCCGACATAGATGAGGTTCAGGTCGCTGGTGGCGATCTGCGTGTGGGTGGGATTGACGACAAACTGCCCATCCACGCGGCCGACGCGCACGGCGCCGATCGGGCCCATGAAGGGAATTTCCGACAGCGTGAGGGCTGCGCTTGCGGCATTGATACAGAGGATATCCGACTCGTTCTCGCCGTCGGCGCAGAGCATCGAGTTGTTGATTTGCACTTCGTTCCGATAGCCATCAGGGAAGAGGGCGCGGATGGGGCGATCGGTCATGCGGGCGACGAGGATTTCCTTTTCGCTCGGGCGGCTTTCGCGCTTGAAATACCCGCCGGGGAACCGACCCGCGGCGTAGGCCTTCTCGCGATACTCCACCTGCAGCGGGAAGAAATCGATGCCTTCGCGGGGTTTGCCCGTGGTAACAGCGGAGAACACGACAGTATCTCCGAGTTGCAGGGTCACCGAGCCGGCGGCCTGTTGAGCCAGCAATCCGGTTTCAAACCGTATGTTCTTGCCGGCAATGTCTGCTTCGACCTTTGTGGTCTTATTCATGTGTCTTTCTCTCCTTCAGGTCTTGGACGGGTGTGATGTTGGAGGGGGAACCCGGGTGCACGTCCATCCCAAAGGATGGGGACATGCCTTATACAGGTAACTCCGCCAGGTAATGATCCGGCCTGCCGGGCACACAGTGCCCATGATGATGCAGACACAGATACAGGAGAAGGAAGGAACTCTTATCGGCGCAGCCCAAGGCGCTCAATGAGCTTCTTGTAGCGCTCTTCGTGCTTCCGCTTGATGTAATCGAGGAGCCGCCGGCGCCTGCTCACCATCATGATCAGGCCACGACGTGAGTGGTGGTCCTTTACATGACCTTGGAGATGCCCGGTCAGATCCTTGATGCGCTTAGAAAGCAGGGCAACCTGCACCTCAGCTGATCCGGTATCCCGGTCGTGCAACTGGTAGTCTTGCTTAATAGCCGCCTTGGTCGCGTTTTCCATAACCCTTTTCCAGACCTATTCTGGTTTCTCTTGTTTGCTTCCTTTTTCTTTTTTCCGCGGGCGACCTTACAGGTCAGGCATGACCATGTAAAGTGTTATGTTCAGATTCTTCTTCGCCATCCCATAACACTGTTTTCAGTGTACGCCGTCGGTTCGTCGCATGCGAGTACGCAATCCGTCCTCCAATTAGTGGCGCGTAAATGGGGCTTGGAATCGGCGAAAACACGGCAGATTTCATCCAAAAGCAAAAAGATGAAAAAACTTCTTGCAAGAGAGCAAACGGTTGCGTATTGTTGGCGTCGAGATGGTTGGAAACCAAAGGAGAATAGGGATGAAATCGAGAAACCGTTTGCTGATAATTGATGTCTTGATCGCAGTCTCCATGTTGGCCGTGTTGGCCGTTTCGGCCCGGGGTGCTGGTCCCGTGGCGTTTGAGAACGCGAGCTTCGAGCAGGGCGACCAGGGTTGGGCCACATGGGGGGATGGCGACCTTCGTGAAGCGTATCACGCGGTCTTGCCCAAGGACGGCGCGTCTATGTTGCGGCTGTGGAAGCGTTCGGGTTGGTATCAGGACATGCCGGTAAGCAAGGGCGACCGATTTCTGGTGACGGCTTTCGTGGCGACCGCCTCCAAGGACGCGCTGCACGGTGACGCTTATGGAGAGGTGAAGGTGGAGTGGCGTAACAAGACGGAGGGCGACAATGAGACCGGCTCGCCCGCTTCCGTGAAGTTCGATCTTGTGGGCAAGCATGATGTCACCTTGACGGCGGATCAGTGGAAGCGGATTGACCTGCCCGAAATCAAGGCGCCGGCCGGTGCGACACACGCGCGCGTTCTGCTGACGATGTGGTGTACGGATGAGAAGGGCGGCGGGTGCGCTTTGTTTGACCAGGTGAGCATCGTAGCGTTGCCGGCGATGCCCTGAGTGTTACTGAAGAGATGTAACGCAGAAAGTCACGAGCATGAGTCCAACGATCCAGGAACTGGCTGCGGTGCTGGGGGTCCACAAGGCCACGGTGTCCCGTGCGCTGAGCGGGAAGCCCGGTGTCAGTGGCCGGCTGCGTCAACGGATTCTGCGCGCGGCGGGCCGGATGGGCTTCTATCCCAACGGGCAGGCCCGCAGCCTGGCCACATCGCGGACGGAAACCCTCGCGTTGGTGTTCTGCGATGAGACGAGTGACTTTCTGACGAATCCGTTCTACTCCAAAATCCTGGCGGGTGTGGCAGCCGAGACGGCGCAGCACTCCTTCAGCCTCGCCTTCTGCTCGCTGTCTTCGGATGACCGGCTGCGCGGCAAAGCGTTGCCGAAGATCATGCGTGAGCGGCGGGCGGACGGGTTCCTTTTTGTGGGCGATCAGGACGACATGTTGATCGGCTACTGCCATAATCTGGGGTATCCGCAGATTATGGCAGTAGCCGATCAACATGTCGTCCTGATCG